>Ga0070761_10001046_pt1 | contig 17428 bp, 9 predicted proteins | sample HubBroMetageREF1_FD_66724 | JGI IMG/M metagenome (GOLD analysis project Ga0070761, IMG submission 66724) | Reference soil microbial communities from the Hubbard Brook experimental Forest, New Hampshire, USA - Hubbard Brook CCASE Soil... | ecosystem: Environmental > Terrestrial > Soil > Temperate... | reverse complement strand
GGCCTGCGCAAGGAGACGCTCCGGGTGCCAGAGGGTAGCCGACACCAGGCGACCGTGCTCGGTGTTGGGGTCGAGGCGGTGCCCGAACTGGTCCGTGTCCTGGACGAACTGGGGGTTTTGTCATGAAATGCGGAGCTTATCCGGCAGGTCCGCGCGCCCGGCATTGGGGTGCGTGTGCCCCAAGCCCCGTCTATCGGGGCCTGTGTGCCACAACCCCCAAACGGCCGCGCGCCCGGGATGGGGTGCGTGTGCCACAACCCCCGTCTATCGGGGCCTGTGTGCCACAACCCCCAAACGGCCGCGTCTCATCTGCTGGCGAGCCCGTGCGTGGGTCGCGCGCAAGGGGCATGCGGGATGTACGGGGAAGGCAGGAGGGGTCATGAGCGTGCTGTGCCTAGTGGAACTGGACGGCGCAGCGGCGGCCGACGCGTCGCTGCGAGCCGTGACCCTGGCGCGGTCCCTGGGGGACAGTTCTGTCCGGACAGTTGTGTTCGGGGATTCGGGCCAGGTACCCGCGGCGACACTGGCCGATTACGGTGTCACGGACGTGTACGTAGTGGAGCCTGGTGCGGTTGACGGGTACGCTCCCCTGGCATGGGCCCGGGTGCTGGCCGGGCTGGCCGAGGAGACCGGCGCGACCGCCGTACTGGCGGCCGGGACCGACCGGGGCAACGAGGTGCTGGCCCACCTGGGCGCGATCACCGGACTGCCGATGGCGGCCAACTGCACGATCGTCACCCCGGACGGCGGGCAGACGCACCGGCTGGTCCGGCACCGGTGGGCCGGGCTGCTGCTGGAAGAGGCGGTCATGGAGGCGCCGGTCGCGCTGTTCACGGTGGCCACCGATTCGGTGTCGCCGGTGGCCGCCGAGGAGCCCGCCGCCATCGAGTTGCATGTACACAAGCCCGAGGTGAGCGAGGATGACCTGAGGGTGCGCGCTGTGGAGTCGCCGGCCGGGGCGGGCGGCGCGTCTCTGGCCACCGCGCGGGTCGTGATCGGGGGCGGCCGGGGCGTCGGCGGGCCGGACGGGTTCGCTCCGCTCGAGGAACTGGCCGACCTGCTCGGCGGGGTGGTCGGCGTGTCCCGGGTAGTCACCTCCGAGGGCTGGCGGCCGCACAAGCAGCAGGTCGGCCAGACCGGCACCAAGATCACCCCGGAGCTGTACCTGGCTTGCGGCATCAGCGGCGCCATCCAGCACATCGCCGGCTGCGCGGGCGCCAAGCACATCATCGCGATCAACACCGACCCGGGCGCCCCCATCTTGGCCCACGCCGACTACGCCGTCATCGGCGACCTGCACCAGGTCCTCCCCGCCCTGGTCGAAGCTCTTCGCACCCGCTGAGACGGACGCGCAATAAGCCGTTTTCGCCGTTTATTTCCGGTCGGCAGGATGAGCGAACCCTCTGGCCGTCCGGGGTCAGAAGGCTACAATCAAGCGGGTAGCCGCATCAGACGGCGCAGCGCACCACCAGTTCGCCTGATAGACAAGATTACGATCGTTCCCGAAGACGTCCCGCGTTCGAGGAGCGGACTGCAGTAGGTCATCTAAGGTCAGCCAAGCGGCCCGTATCCGGTGGCGGCGATCTACGGTCCGCCCGGACAAGCCGAACTTTTCGCGTGGGCCTTTTATGCCATTCTGTCGCCACGTCAAGCGGTCTATCGTAAAAATTTCATTACATTTGGCCGCTGTGGATCGCCGCGTCTCGCGCTGGGCAGCGCTAGGCTATAGCTTCTCAGCTATCATTTACCTGGATGGAGGGGCTAGGCCTATGGATGAGCGCTCGTCCGAGGCGCCGGGTTCGAACGACACCCCGGCCCTGATCGACTTGGGCGACCTCTCCTTGGACGACTTGGCGCGGCTCGACAATGCCGTACTTGTACACTCACTTAGCCGCGTTCTGGGTGATGTTAACAACCCCGACGCAGTCGTGCTGGCCAGCTTCAGTGCCGCAATCTGACGCTCCCGCTCCTCTCCGTCACTATCTGCCTGCCGACCGGGAGCCCGGTCGGCAGATTTTTCCCTTTCGGCAGTTCGTACTCAAGCTGGTCAGCAGATGCAATCTTAAATGTGATTACTGTTATATGTTTGAGATGGCCGATGACGACTGGCGCGGGAAACCAATTACCATGTCGATGGATACCGTTGCCGTTGTCGCAGACGGTATAGCGGATCATGTCCGGCGGTATGATCTGCCGGACGTGCAGGTTGTCCTGCATGGCGGTGAACCGCTGCTGGCCGGGCGGGACTATATCGATGGCGTCGCGTCCGCGCTGCGCAACGCCATTGATACGGCCATCGACCTCCGGGTGCAGACCAACGGCACACTCTTGTCGGATCCGATGCTCGACGTCCTGGCCAGGAACGATATCCGGGTGGGGGTCAGCCTGGACGGGAACCGGCAGGCCAACGACCGGCACCGGCGGTACGCGAGCGGGCAGGGCAGTTACGACGCGGTGGCCCGCTCGCTGCGCCGGCTGCGGGAGCGCGCACCCCATCTGCTGGCCGGGATCTTGTGTACCGTGGACCTCCGCAACGACCCAGTCGAAACATACGAAGCGCTTCAGGAATTCGAACCGCCCGTCGTCGACTTTCTGCTACCGCACGGTAACTGGGATACCCCGCCGCCGGGCCGCGATCCGGTCGCCGCGGACGCGCCGTACGGAGTTTGGCTGAGCGCGGTGTTCGATTACTGGTACGCGACTTCTCCGCAGCGCTGCCAGGTCCGGATGTTCAGCGAAATCATCCACGTGATGCTGGGCGGCCAGGCTGCGGTGGAGACCGTGGGCCTCGCCCCGGTAAGCCTCATTACCATTAACTCGGACGGTGCTCTGGAACAAGTCGATACGCTGCGATCGGCCTACGCGGGAGCGGTCGGTATCGGGCTGAATGTGCACACTCACGGCCTGGATGAGGCGATCACGCATCCCGCGATAATTGCCCGCCAGCAGGGGCGTGACGGGCTGTCGGAGACGTGCCAGAAGTGCAGCCTTCACCGGGTCTGCGGCGGCGGGCTCTACACCCACAGGTACAGCGTGGGAAACGGATTTATGAATCCGTCGATCTACTGCCGTGATCTATCCTATTTGATCCGGCATATTCACCGCCGGGTCAGCCATGATGTGGCCCGGCTTCGCGCGGGGGGTATATGACGGCGGCAGCACAGATACACGGCTCCACGCTCACCGACGGTGATCTCGTCGCGTTTGCCGACAGCGATGAAGCCCAGCGATTGCCGCTGGGAAAACTGATCTCCGGTCAGCTCGGCAAGCACAAACTGCTGATCTGCGCGGTGGTCAGGTTCGGCCCGGCGGCGGTCCCCGCTGCGGGGGCCTCCTTGCGCCAGCACTACAGTGTGCTGGCCGCGGTCGAGCGGACAGAACCAGAGGCCGCGGCCGCTATCCTCGGCCAGCCGCACGTCGGAGCGTGGGCGGCCCGCTGTCTGCGCCAGCTATCGAACGAGCCTGGCCTGGAGGAGCCTGACCTCGGCCACCTCGGGGCCATCGCCGTCAGCGCCGCCATCCTGGCGGATTATCCGTGCCGCGTTACCCTCCGGGTCCGGAATGGCACGGTGATGCTGCCCCGGCTCGGGCAAGCGCGCGTCCGCGGGGACTGCGCCACGGTCACGGTGGGCGAGGAGGGCCACGCCGTGATCGAGTCGGACGGTCAGACGATCTCGCTCACCGACCCGCATGCGGACGGTCCAGGCTGGCAAGCCCTGCGCGTGCTGACCCTGGGAGACCGGCGGCTACTGCTCGACGACCTGGACCCGAACCGGAGTTACGACCCTTACCCGCTGCCGGGACGGCTCACCCAGCCGGACGTGGCCCGTTGGCAGGACGGCCTGGACGAGGCGTGGCGCCTGCTGAGCACCCAACATCCGGGCTACGCCGCCGCGCTCCACCTTGGCCTGAAGAGCCTGGTCCCCATCAGCCAGCGCACCGACGACCGCAACGTGTCGGCTACCTCGGGTGATGCATTCGGCGCGGTCGCCGCCTCGACGCCGTCGGACGGCGTCGCCCTCGCGGTCGCTCTCATCCACGAGTTTCAGCACACCAAGCTGTGCGCCATCGGCGACATCGAGCCGCTCGTAGAGCGGGGGGACGGACCGCTGTTTTACGCTCCGTGGCGGCCCGATCCCAGGCCGGCGGGCGCGCTGCTGCACGGCATCTTCGCGCATATGGCCGTCGCGGACTTCTGGCGGGTGCACCGTAGCGTGGCCGCGCCCCGCGATCAGCTGCTCGCCAACGTCGAGTTTGCCCGGTGGCTGCGGCAGACGCGGCACGCGGCCGGACTGCTGGCCGAGAACGAGGCTCTGACCAGGGCAGGTCGCCGGCTGCTCGCGCGGGTGACCACGCACCTGACCGGGTGGCTGGCCGAGCAGGTGCCGCCGACCGCGCTCAGGCTCGCGGAGGACGCGTCGGCGGATCACCTGAGCGGGTGGCGGCTGCGCAACCTCGGCCCGGATCCCGATGACATCGAGCGGCTGGCCCGGGACTGGGTCTGCGGTCGGTCGGCGTGCGGCACGGTGCGGACCCGCCTGCTTGATCAGGCGCGGACCACGGGCGGCAGCGCCCGGATGGAATTGCTGTACGCCCGGCTGCGTGATCCGGCGCGGTTCGAAGCGGACTACGCCGGCTCGCGTGACATGCCCGACCTGGCCTGGGCCCGGGGTGATCATGCGCTGGCGGCCCGCGGATACCTGGCCGAGCTCAGCGCTGATCCGGCTCGGCTGGCCGCCTGGACCGGCCTCGGCCTGACCGCGGGCCTGCGCAATGTGCTCAGCCGAACCCCGGAAGTGGCATACGCCCTCCAGCACAGGCTCGCGGAGCTGTCCCGGCCGCCCGCCGATCCGCTCCGCCTGGCGGGCTGGCTGAGCGGCGTGTCAGTCCGTGACCTTGACGTTCAGGTGTAAGGAGCGTCGGTGCTGCACTCGCTGCGAGCACTGAGCGCTCGGCCGGAGATGGCTTCGGGATGCGTCGGGCCCAGCGCTTCGGTATACCGGTCTATGGTGGCGTCGGCTAGTCGGTCGGCGTCTTCGTGCTGGCCGGTGGCGTGCAGGTCCTGCACCAAATTGACCGCGCAAGCGAGCGTGTACGGGTGGTAGGGGCCGAGGATCCGCTTGAACGCCGCGTAGGTCGCCTCGAGCAGTTGCATGGCCGCCGTCTTGTTGCCGCTGGCGCTCAGGTCATTGGCGTAGGTGGTGGCCGCGGACAGCGCGTATGGATGCTCGGGCCCGAGTGTCTGCCCGAATCCGGTGAAGGCGTGCTCGGACAGGGGGACGGCCTCGGCTACTCGCTGGGACTGACGCAGGACGATGGCGTAGTTGTTCTCGGCCGAAAGCGTAAATGGGTGGTCGCGGCCGACCGCCTGCCGATACTGCTCCAGCGTCTGTGCCGCCAGGGCCGCCGCCGTGTCGGAGTCTCCGGTAATGCGCAGGTCGTTGACCAGGTTGCCGGCCGCGGACAGGGTGTCTGGATGGGTAACGCCTAGTCGGCTCTGGTAGTTGGCGTAGGCCTGTTCGCTCAGCTCTAGCGCCTCGTGGTAGTCACCTGCCTTGCGCCGGGCCACCGCGAGCTGCTTGGCCGCGCGCAGCGTACCCGGATGGATCATGCCGAGGGTGGCGATGTACCGGTCCAGGATGTTCTCGAGCAGGTTTCTGGCCTGCTGGTACTGCCCGGCCTCACGCAGATCCCGGGCATAGCCGTCCTCCGACTGCAAAGTGAACGGGTTGTCTTCACCCAGGACCCGGCGACGTGCGTGCAGGACCCCGATGTCGAGTTCAGCGGCCGTGTCGTAGTCGCCGATGAGGAAGTGGTCCAGGGCCAAGTTGTTGCCGGACATGAGCGTGCGGGGATGCTCGTCCCCGAATACGCGGATGTGCCGGGCGTACAAGTCCTGGTCCAGTTCCAGCGCGTCTTGGAACCGGCCCAGGCCACGGTAGGCGCCACCGAGCAGGTTGCCCGCGCTCAGCGCCTCTTCGTCGTCCTCGCCGTACACCCGCCGCAGCATGGCGTAGCACTCGACGCTCGCGTCTTCGGCCTCGCGATCCCGGCCCAGGGCGCGCAAGATCGTGGCCTGGTGCCTGACCAGGACGAGCGTGGCCTGATCCTCGGGCGGAAACGTCTGCTGCCACCGGCGCAGGGCCGTCTCCGCGAACGTCTGGCCGGCGTCGTAGCTGCCCTGGACGTAGAGATAGCGGGCCAGGTTGAGAACCGTCTCCCGGACCTCCCGGTGGATGCACTCCACGGCGCCGCTCGGCTCCACGTGCGGCCAGAGGTCACGATAACGTTCCCAGTTGTCCGGTACGTCAGGGTCGCCCGGGTCGGCCGCGGCGATCAGCATGTGCGCCTGATGCCGGACCTCGTCCCGTTCGTCTTGGCCGGAAAGCTGCTCGCGCAGCACGACCTGCGCCAGCCGGTGCAGTTGGAGGCGGTTGTTCCCGTAGTCCACCTGCGCCAGCGCGTACTTCTTGATCTCGCGGATCATCCGGTCGCGTTCGCGGTTGCTGCTGAGCGCACGCCGCAAACCCTCCGGCAGGTCTTCGACGAACCGGCCGACGGAAAGCACGTTCCACGGGATGGGCTCGGGAGCGAAGTACGAGCACAGCTGAAGCAGCGCTACCACCTCGGGCTGCGTTTCTCTCAGCTTGTCCAGCGCCAGGCTCCAGGTCACCGCGACCGGCAACGGGTAGTCGGCCCGGAACTCCTCGGGACGGACCGTCTCGCGGAGTTGCGCCAGCCGTTCGTCGAACAACCGGAGGTAGTCACCTGGCGACGTCCGCGTCTCCACCTGCCATGCTGCCGCCTGCTCCAAGGCGAGCGGCAGGTCGTCGAGCCGGTCGGCCAGCTGGTCCGCGTCTTCCTCGCGGATGTCCTGCAGCCTGTGGCGGAGAAATGCGATGCTCTCCGGCCGCGGGAAAACGTCGACCTCCACGACCTGAGCGATGCCGGTCCAGACGTCGGTTCGCGAGGTCACGATGATGTGCCCGGCCCCGATAGGCAGGAAGTCCTCGATGTCCTCGGGCACGTTGACGTTGTCGAAGACGAGCAGCCACCGGTCATACGGGTCGTTCTGGCGCAACGCGTTGTGCACCGAACGGACGGCGTCGTCGCTGGTGAGCGACGGAAGGCCCATGCGTTTGGCCAGGTCGGCGATCGTCGTCCGGACGATGGCGGGCTGCTCGGCAGAGATCCAGCAGACCAGGTTGTACTCCTGCTGGTACCGGTACGCGTACTCGATAGCCAGGTGAGTCTTGCCCACGCCGCCGTGACCGTGCAACGCGTGCGGGACCAGGGCGGTTACCTTACCGGTGAGCCGCTCGTGGATGTCACGCAGGAGATCTTCACGACCGGTGAAATACGGGTTGCGCGGCGGCACGCCGACCCAGATGGTCGGCGCGTCGCCGCGCCGTTCCCGGCCCGGGCGATCACTCGGCGGATGGGACACTTCGTCTCCTCGGACGGATCGGGCAACAACTGAGAAACGGGTTCCCGAGGGGGGGATCGGCCGCGATCCGGTTCCCGCCACCGTCGGCGGCGGGTCTGGAGCGTGGGCTGGCGAACCGCCCGGCCGCGGCGAGGCCTTCGCCGCGGGGTACCTCTCTTCACTGATTTCGGCCACGTGAAGCCGGTCGAGCTGACCTCCCAGCCGGTCGGCGACGTCCCCGTACCGGCCGCCCAGCCCGCGCAGTGCGCTCCTGGCGATCTTCGCGAAACGCAGGTTGGACCGGGCCAGGGCGGTCAGGCCCTCATCCGACGGATCCTCGATCAGCGCCAGGATGTCCACTGGCCTGCCCGACTGGCTGGTCACGTGCCGTGTCACCAGACGCAGCACCGACAGGGCCGTGCTGCGCTGCACTGATGAGCGCAGGAGGTCGCGGACGCCCGGGTGGAAGTCGTACAGCACAGGAGGGTCGCCGGCCGCGCGCCGTTCGCCGGGGCCCGCCGCGCATACCAGAAGACCGTCGGACAGGATCTCGGCCAGGTGGCCGGGCCCCGAGGAGGGCAGCATGGCCTGCTGCACGAGCCGTATCGCCGACAACTCGAGCGGGGCAAAGGTCAGGTAGCTGGCGAGCTGATACGCCTCCTGGGAGGCCCCCGCCCGGAACCGGGCCACTCGCGTGCGGGCCGAGATCTCGCCCGCACTGTCGGGCTGCGGCTGGGCGATACGTCCGGTGAACATGACGGGGATATCGGCCCAGCCCGCCGTGCCGCGGACGATCTGGACCCAGTGCTCAAGCCAGCGCCGGTCGAACCTGAGGACAGGGATGGCCACGCCATCCTCGGCTGAGGGCTGTTCTCCATAGTCATGGCGGAAGCCCGCGCCGGGATCGGCCGCGTGCCGGTAGCGCACCGCGAAACGGCGGTTTTCCAGCGCCGGCTGCTCGGCCCTGATCTGCACCGAGGCGACGGGAGCTGGCCCTCGGCGCCATAGCCGCTGCGGAAAGAGCTGCACGACCGACACGTGGTTGGTACTGGCCCACCGCTCGAGCAACCTCGCCATCCGCCGGTCCCGCCAGGCGGCGCCGAGGCCATCGCTGACCACCAGGATCACTTGCCGCCTGCTGGGATCGAGGAGCTCCCAGGGGCTGTGCGCCGCGGCCTGCTGCGGACATTCCTGATCACGCAGCAGGAAAGGCTCCCCGGTCCGGGTGTCGCTGTCCAGCCACCAGGCCCGCACGCGCCGGAATACACCTGCGGACTGGAGCGCGGTCCGGTACTGACGGACCGTGTCTCGCCATACCGTCATGGAGGCGCTGGCGTCTACGACCAGCACAAGATCGAGCCAGCGCTCGGTGGCTGGCTGCAGCGCGGGCAACCGCACGCCGTAGGCGGCCCGCGCCGCCGTGGCTTGTTCATCGAAGACGGGCGGCCCGGGTCCGGGCGCCGCGCACCGGAGATCCCTTAAAGCCGGGGCCAGGTCTTCTAGCCGACGGGCACCTGGACGCCCGTGGTGGCCCGGCGGGGGCACGTGGCCGAGCAAGGAAACCGGGTCGGCCGGGAATCCGGCCGCCAGCCAGAGTGCGTCCGCTATTTCCTCTGCGGTGGCATCGGGCACGGATTTGGTGAACATCTCCACGAACTGCTCGAGGCTCATCGTTCCATCACCTACAACCTGGCTGTGCTGGCCGGTCGGAGCAGGATCTCGGACAGCTGATCCTCTGGCGGCTGGCGGCCGAGCGCCATCAGGTACACGGCGTTGAGGAACTGGTCGGTGGTGAACTCACCTCGATCAAAGCTGTCGAAATGCTTGTCCATGAAGTCCCGGCTCTTCTCCAGCGCCTCCGGTCCCATGTGCGCCTGCACGATCGCGGCCAGCTTGTCCCGGTCCGGCTGCTTCAGCTCGAGTTGCACGCACCAGCGGAGAAAGGAAAGAGGCAGCTCTCGTGCTCCGTTGGACGTGATGACCACGAGCGGGAAAGCTTCGCAGGCGACCCGGCTTTCGGGTAGCAGGGCACGTTCGGTGTGATCGGCGGTGAGCACCTCGACCGGAAACTGGTCAGCGGGCAGCCGTTCGAGTTCCGGTATCAAAAATTGCCCGTCGTCAAAGATCGTCAGCAGCTCGGCGGGAAGATCAAAATCGCCTTTGTCCAGTTCGTCGATGAGGACGACCCTCGGTTTCTCCCGCGGCAGCAGCGCCGTGCCGAGCGGGCCAAGGCGGAGGTACCGGCCGATATCGGCCGGGACGCTCTCCGTGCCGGTTGCGCTGGCCGCCTGGAAATAACCAAGGGCATCGTAGTGGTAAAGGCCGTCGGCGAGAGCGGACCGGCTGGTGATCGACCATTTGAGTACCGGGCCGAGGCCAAGCTCATGGGCGATGTTACGCGCCAGCGACGTCTTCCCGGTGCCGGCCTTGCCGGTAATCAGCAGCGGACGGCGGAGATGGAGGGCAATGTTGATGATCTCGATCTCGGTCGGCCCGATCTGGTATGCGCGCTCGGTGCCGGAACGCCCGGATCGCGGATCGAAGCGCCGCCACGGAGGCGGTTCGGGCAGCTCTTTGATACCGTCGTGCGGTTGCCCGTCACCGCGGTAGATGAGCCGGTCCGCGGGCTTCGGGCTCCCGTTACCGGTCATGAGCGCTCCTTCCGTGTCGTCATAGCGGCTAAAAGATGTATTCCACGTCGGGCATGCGGTCCGCGTCGTCGTAAACCAATGTCACGTTGTTCGCCAGATCACGGTCGCCGGCTCCCCGGGCGGCAGCGGCGATACGCACTTGCAGCAATATCGACGGCAGATCGCGAAGCCAGGGCGGTGGAGGGCCGGCCAGCAGGCCGCTGATGCCGCTGATCAGCATCGCCTGCGGGTGCCGTGACCACAGCAGTACCGGGATGCCGGCGGCGAGGGTCAGCTTCAGCGCCTCGCAGTGGTCGTCCGTAGGAGCCTCGGTAAGCAGCACGCACACCGGGCCTGCTGGCGGGGTCAGCATCACGAACATCCGGTTCCGATCCTGATCCGCAGCCTGCTCGCTGAGCCAGCAGGTCGCTCCGGTCGTCGCGGGAAAGCCGGTGCCGGCCGGCAGTGGCGGGACCGAGAACCGGGTCGTCGCGGTCCTGGACCAGTTGCCCCGGAGGTAGGCGTGCGCGCTTCGGAAAAGCTGGAGCCGGGTCACGCTGCGCACTACTACCTGGTATTGCAGGCCGAGCGGAACTCCGGCCGCGCCAACCTGCCATCGGTCTATCGGCAGGTTGACCAGACCGGCGGGCAGGAAGAATTCGACCCGCACGTCGGCCGGATCAATCCCGCCCAGCTCGGGAGAGTTCAGCGCGTCGCCGATCCGGGTCCGGATCTCCGCTTCGGTGCACGGGACGTCGTCCGGCGACCGGAGCGGCTCCACCGGATGAGACCCTTCTTGCACCTGGATCCAGACGTAGCAAGAACTCGCGTCCATGCCGACCGGGTCGAGATAGACCAGGCAATGCCACGGCCCTGGTACAACTGGTACCGTGGCGTCGTCCCTGATCGAGCGCAACGCGTTCACGTGCCGCGTCCGCTCGCCGATGAATTCGCGGAGCCAGGCGCGAAGGCGCTCGGCGGATTCCGGCGGCTGGTCGGCGGCGAGGTATTCAACGAAGACGGCGATGGGATGCAGGCCGTCTTCCGCGCGCGCCTGGAACTCTTCAAGCTCGTTGAGCACAGCGCACAGGTTCGTCGGATCAGAGTGCAGCGTGTAGCCGATGCGATCGATGCTATTGCGGAACAGCGTCGGCACGTCCCAGGCCACGATGTCGCGGCACATCCGGTGCAGGTCGGCTCGCTGTTCGCGGGTGAGGACCGGATCGGGCCGATGCAATTTCAGTGCGTCGAGCAGAGAATTGGCAATGGGGTCGGGTCGGTAGATGTCGACAATCGTATAAGCAAATATCCAGAGCGCGACCTCACAAGCCAGCAATTGATCAATGAGTGCCAGCAGGGCCGTACCACCCGCGACATCGGCCCTGGTCAAGACGTCTCGGAGGATGGGCTCCCCGATCTCCTCTTCCGAGAGCTCAACACACATCCTGAGGCCCTCTGGATCTTGCAACAGGTCTACTTTGCGAATAGCGTCGACAATGGCCAGCCGCATGATCCCATCTGGATCATGACCACCTGGATGATTCAACCTCACCCCCCTTGGTACTTGCATGATGACATAAGGTATGAACCCGGGCAACCGCTAGGCATCGAATCTTTCTAGATCACCAGCCACATCAGCCGCACTTCTTCCACCGTCCGGACTTTCGCGGATCGTCGTAGCCAATTCATGCAACGCTCCCGGCACGCGCGCGCAGGACCACAGCAACGCGGTCAGGTCGGCGCGGTCGGCCGCACTCCGCGGCGCCCTGAGCATGACCGCGACGGGTAGTTCGCTGGCCACCCGGTGCCTGGACCGTGCCTCGGCCAGGATCGGCGTCCGCAGGCAGCTGTCGGTCAGCTCCATGATCCCGGTCAGGCTGAGCGAGCGTGCCCCGGCCTCATTCTCGCCCTCCCCCGGGTCTGGTCCCGCAATGCGCAAAAGCAGCGGCCATTCCTCAGCTACCTTTCCGATCGGCGTCATCCACGGGTCCCCCCGGGAGCCATCTGGCGGGGAGATTTCGGCGATGCCGATTATTTCGCCGCTTTGTTCATCGACCACGTCTGAGCCGGAAAACTCGCTCGCGCTCATCGGAGCCCGCTCCGGAAGCTTGCTGAGCAGGAGCCGGTCCCCATTTCTCGCCTCATGAAACGGCAGGCGCGCCCACGTCGGGGGCCGCTCCAGACCATCAGCCGTATACGGCTGCAACCGTACGATTCCCGGACGCGGTTTCTGGCTGAACCGCAATACCGGTTTATCTAGGTCCTGGACGGCGGGTCCGGCGATACTGAGCCCGGCGATGCCGACCTCCGCCGGGCTGGCGCCGTCGGCGCGGGCCGCGCTCCAGAAGACGATTTCTGCTCGCTGCCTGCCCGCCCCGGGTCGGCCGGGCAGGTCGAAGTAGACCTGACCGGGGGGACACGTCACCGGACACGGACCGGGCAGTCCGAGCGCCTTGGCGGCTACCTGCGATGACGTGATCGCGTAACGACTGCACAGCAAGATCCCGGGGCCCGCGGCGTCGCCCTCTGAATCCCGCAACTGGATGCGCCACGGTTCGCTACGCGGTTCCCGGGGGACTCGGTCCGCAACAGCAGGTACGGTAACCCAGGCGACCGTCTCGGTTTCCTTCTTGTCCACAAGTACCGGAAAATAAATGTCCGGGCGGAAATTCTCGCTATGCCAGATCACGGTTTCATAGAACCACGGGGAAAAAATCGCGGCCAGGACTCCCGAGGTATTTTTCAGCGCATCCTTCAGCGGCTCAGAATCCAGCAGGCGATATGTCTTGTTGAGGTCATCAGAAACCACTCCGTGCGCCGTGAAGTAAATCTCGCCAACGTTCACCGCCATCCGCAGGCGAATATGTTCCGGATCAGGATGCGCTTGATTGTGCTGACGGAGGACTGCGGCGAGCTGATTGGGCAGCTCGGCTGAGAAGTGGACCTTAGGTATTTCCGGTGGCGCTAGGATTATTACGCCGTCTCCACGGTCCTCATGGTAGCAGCTACCGAAATTGATGCCGGACTCGCCGAGGGCCCGGTCCAGCAATTTGTAGAGGCTGTCCTGCACACGAACCCGCTGCGGGTCCGTGCGACTGAGGTCGCTGAACCGCTCAACGTCGACCACCAGAATGGTGCGGGGAGTTGCAGACAGAGCCATACGACCTCGCGTAGCCAGCAAACGGGCGGCAGCCCAACTACCGGACGACTAGCCTAATACCGGAGTCCGCCCCGGGTATATATATCAACTACCATCCCGCGTTGCGGCTGGTTTAGCCCAATGCGTCAAATGACGCAATCGGACGGGACATGTCTCGTTGGCGCCCGATCGGCGGCTTGGCCGTGGCTCGTCGGCCGTAGACGCCGGGAAGGTCCGCCAGGAAGCTGGCGATGTCCAGATTTATTACTGTTTGTCCGGTTCAGGGAAGAGTCTGCGTTGCCCGGCGGTGTCCCAAGTGCCGCACCCAGCTGGCCGTTCCCGGCCGACTGGTCTCACCGGGCTACGACGGATCAGATCCCTGCCCGACGCTGGTTGAGTATTTTCCGCAGCGGCCGAGGCCAGCCGGCCGGAGGGCGTCGCAGCCAGTGAGCAGGACGGGCCGCATTATCGTCGCAACGATGGGAAAGTGGTGAGGAGCGAACGCATGTTCAGCGCGAGGAATGGGGAACTCTTTGGCGGCGATTGCCGTGTGGCCTGGCGACAGCTATCCGCTGGGGGCGACCTACGACGGGGCCGGAACCAACTTCGCCTTGTTCTCTGAGGTAGCCGAGCGGGTCGACCTGTGCCTATTCGACGACGACGGTACCGAGAACCGGGTCACCCTGCGCGAGGTGGACGGGTTCGTCTGGCACGGGTACCTGCCCGGGATCCGCCCCGGCCAGCGGTACGGATATCGCGTGCACGGCCCCTACAACCCGTTCGCGGGGCAGCGCTGCAACCCGGCCAAGCTGCTGCTGGACCCGTACGCCAAGGCGATCGACGGGCACGTCACCTGGGGCCAGCAGGTGTTCTCCTACCCGTTCGGGCATCCGGACCGGCGCAACAACGCTGACTCCGCGCCGTACGTGCCGCGTTCAGCGGTGATCAACCCGTACTTCGACTGGGGCCTGGACCGCCCGCCGCGGACCCCCTACCACGAGAGCGTCATCTACGAGGCGCACGTCCGCGGCCTGACCAAGGAGCACCCGGTCGTCCCCGAGGAACAGCAAGGGACCTACCTGGGCCTGGCCCACCCGGCGATCATCTCGCACCTGCACCGGCTGGGCGTCACCGCGATCGAGCTGCTGCCGGTCCACCAGTACATCACCGACAGCCACCTCAACGACCGCGGCCTGCACAACTACTGGGGCTACAACACCATCGGCTTCTTCGCCCCGCACAACGGCTACGCGGCGAGCGGCCGGCGCGGCGAGCAGGTGCAGGAGTTCAAGACGATGGTCCGCGCCCTGCACGAGGCCGGCATCGAGGTGATCCTCGACGTGGTCTACAACCACACCGCCGAGGGCAACCACCTGGGGCCGACCCTGTCCTTCCGCGGCATAGACAACGCCGCCTACTACCGGCTCGTGGACGACGACAAGCGCTACTACATGGACACCACCGGCACCGGGAACAGCCTGCTCATGCGGCACCCGCACGTGCTGCAGATGATCATGGACTCGCTGCGCTACTGGGTGCTCGACATGCACGTGGACGGGTTCCGGTTCGACCTGGCCGCCGCGCTGGCCCGGCAGTTCCACGAGGTGGACCGGCTGTCGGCGTTCTTCGACCTGGTCCAGCAGGACCCGGTGGTGTCGCAGGTCAAGCTCATCGCCGAACCGTGGGACGTGGGCGACGGCGGTTACCACGTCGGCAACTTCCCGCCGCTGTGGAGCGAATGGAACGGGAAGTACCGGGACACCATCCGGGACTTCTGGCGCGGCCAGCCGGCCACGGTGCCCGAGTTCGCCTCCCGGCTCACCGGGTCCAGCGACCTGTACCAGCAGGACAGCAGGCGCCCGGTGGCTTCGGTCAACTTCGTCACCGCCCACGACGGCTTCACCCTGACCGACCTGGTCTCCTACGACCACAAGCACAACGAGGCCAACGGCGAGGACAACCGGGACGGCAGCGACGACAACCGGTCCTGGAACTGCGGCGTGGAGGGCCCCACCGACGACCCGGCCATCTTGACCCTGCGGGCCCGGCAGAAGCGCAACTTCCTGACCACCCTGCTGCTGTCCCAGGGCGTCCCGATGCTGCTCGCCGGGGACGAGATGGGGCGTACCCAGCAGGGCAACAACAACGCCTACTGCCAGGACAACGAGATCTCCTGGGTCGACTGGGCGGTCCGTAACGAAGACGACCAGGAACTGCTGGACTACGTCGGCAAGCTCACCAAGCTGCGCGCCGAGCATCCGGTGTTCCGGCGGCGGCGGTTCTTCCGCGGGCAGGCGATCCGCGGCGGCCGGCAGCGGCTGGGCGACATCGCCTGGTTCACCCTGGCCGGCGAGGAGATGACCGACCACGACTGGGATGCGGGCTTCGCCAAATCCCTGACCGTGTTCCTGAACGGCCGGGCGATCAGCGAGCCCGACCGGCGGGGCGAGCGGATCGGTGACGACTCGTTCCTGCTGCTGTTCAACGCCAGCGAGCAGGACCTGGTCTTCACCATCCCGCCGCGCCGTTACGGCCAGCGATGGGCCAAAGCGCTGGACACGGCGCGGCCCGCGGCGGATTTTGAAGATGACACTGCCGTCAAGCCAGGAGACGTGATCACGGTGATCCATCACTCCGTGCAGGTACTGTCCCGTGGCTGAGCTGGCCGGCTGGGACCCAGGCCGGCCGTGGGCCCCGGTGTCTACATACCGGCTGCAGCTGCGGCCGGGGTTCGGTTTCGCCGAGGCAGGCGAACTGGCGGACTATCTCGCCGACCTGGGCGTGACGCACGTCTACCTGTCGCCGATCCTGCAGGCCAACCCCGGATCGCCGCACGGCTACGACGTGGTGGACCACTCGCGTGTCTCGGCCGACCTGGGCGGAGAGGACGCCTTCCGCGCGATGGCCGAACGGTTCCACCGCCATCGTCTCGGGGTAGTGGTCGACATCGTGCCCAACCACATGGCCCGGCCCGCGCCGGAGTCACGCAACAAGCAGCTGTGGTCCGTGCTGTACCAGGGCCAGGCCTCGCCGTACGCGCACTGGTTCGACGTCGACTGGGACGCGCAGGACGGCAAGCTGCTCATGCCCATCCTGGCCGGGCCGCTGGAGAAATGCCTGGACGACCTCATCATCGACACGGCGCCGAAGACCCCGGAGAACGCCGAGCACCGCGGCCCGGTCCTGCGTTATTTCGACCACGTGCTGCCGCTGCGGGACGGCGTCGCCGACCTGCCGCTGGGCATGCTGCTGGCCGAGCAGCACTACCGGATCGCCGACTGGCATGACACGGCCACCCAGCTCAACTGGCGCCGGTTCTTCGACATCGACACGCTCATCGCGATCCGGGTCGAGGACCCCGACGTGTTCGCGGCCACTCACCGCGTGCCGTTGCGCCTGGCCGCGGAGGGCCTGATCGACGGGCTGCGGGTGGACCACCCGGACGGGCTGGCCGACCCGGAAGGTTACCTGCGGCGGCTGGCCGAAGCGACCGGCGGCATGTGGGTCGTGGTGGAGAAGATCCTGGCCCGTGGCGAGGAACTGCCGGCCTGGGACTGCGCCGGAACCACCGGTTACGACGCGCTGGCCCTGGTCGACCGGCTGTTCGTCGACCCGGCCGGCGAGCCGCCGCTCACCGAGGACTACGTCCGGACCACCGGCGGCCGTGCCATCTCGGGGGGACAACCCCCCCAGACCCCCCCGAAGCGGGACTTCGCCGAGGTGGCCCGGGACGCCAAGCGCGGCATCGCCGACGCCACGTTCACCGCCGAGCTGTCCAGGCTGATCCGGGTGTTCGCCCGGGCGGACTTTCCGGCCCTGGCCGGCCTGGGCGAGGCCGACCTGCACGACGTGCTGGTCGAGCTGATGGCCGCGTTCGGCGTGTACCGGGCCTACGTGACCCCGGGCGAGCCGGCGCCCGAGTTCTCCGTGGCCGTCGTCTCGGCCGCCGCGGACTCGGCTCGGGAGGCGCTCGAACCCAGGCTGCACCCGGCCCTGGACGCGGTGTGCGCGGCGGTGCTCGGCGTGGGCGGCGTGACGGGTGACGCGGCGCGGCAGGCCGCCCGTGAGGAGCTGATCGTCCGGTTCGGCCAGACCACCGGACCGGTGCTGGCCAAGGGCGTCGAGGACACCGCCTTCTACCGCTGGCCGCGGCTGGCCTCGCTCAACGAGGTGGGCGGCGATCCGGACGTCTTCGGCATCGGCGTGGCCGAGTTCCACGCCGCCGCCGGCCGT
>Ga0070761_10001043_pt1 | contig 17435 bp, 17 predicted proteins | sample HubBroMetageREF1_FD_66724 | JGI IMG/M metagenome (GOLD analysis project Ga0070761, IMG submission 66724) | Reference soil microbial communities from the Hubbard Brook experimental Forest, New Hampshire, USA - Hubbard Brook CCASE Soil... | ecosystem: Environmental > Terrestrial > Soil >... | reverse complement strand
CATGGGATGCGTGCCTCCGGCGCGCGGATGTCTTGAGGCTCTGCGCGCCATTACCGCGCGCGATAAGGCGCTGCTGATTTTCGACGAGGTCATGACCGGATTCCGCCTGGCCTATGGCGGGGCGCAGGAACTCTATGGGATTCGGCCCGATCTCACCACCATGGGCAAAATCATCGGCGGAGGTTTGCCGGTAGGTGCTTATGGCGGCCCGAGCGAAATCATGGATCTGATTGCTCCGCTTGGGCCGGTGTATCAGGCCGGCACGCTTTCGGGGAATCCGCTGGCGATGGCCGCTGGTTACTCCACACTCAGCTATTTGCGCGAGCATAAGGATGTCTACTCCAAGCTCGACAAACTTGCCGGCGAGGTGGTTGCGGGAGTTGCGGCCGCAGCCAAAGATGCAGGCGTGACTATGTGCCACAACCGCGTCGGCTCGATGTTTACCTGGTTCTTTACACATGGGCCAGTCACCGACTGGACTTCCGCCGCGAAGTCCGACACGGAAGCTTTCGGGCGATTCTTCCGCGCCATGCTCGAAAACGGAATCTATCTGCCGCCGTCGCAGTTCGAAGCGGCGTTTCTGGGCGCGGCGCACGCCGAACGTGACGTGCAGCAAACCATTGCGGCGGCGAAGCAGGCGTTGGCGATGGCTGCGGCGTAGGAAGTTGGCGATGCGCTACACTTCAGCAGGACTGGCTGCGACTGCGTTCCGATCGATTTGTCTCCGGCGCGGACATTTCGCGTTTCAGCGTCCAGGGCCGCTTATTCCGCTTTCATTTCGCGCCCTGTTTGGCCAGGATGGCCTGTGCCTCCTTCTGCATCTGCATGGCTTCTTCTTCCCGATGCAAGGCGTGCAGAACCGCGGCGTAGCTATTCATGGTTTCGGCGACAGCGGGATCCTGATTACCAAGAGCCTTCATTCGGATGGCGAGGGCGCGCTGATATACCTTCTGCGCTTCATCATATTTCTTCAGGAACAGGTAAAGCAGGCCAAGATTATTCAGGTCCGTACCCAGTTCGGGACTGTCCGGGCCCAACGCCTTCTCGTCGAGCGCGGCAGCCCGCAGAAACAGAGGCTCAGCGCGCGCCTTATCCTTGCTGAACTCGTAGATTGCGCCTAAATTGTTCAGGTCCGCGGCGAGGTCCGGATTGTCCGGTCTCAGGATTTTTTCCCAAATGGCGATTGCCCGCTCGTAGAGAGCTGCGGACTCATCCGGCTTGCGCTCCGATCGCTTCAGGGCGGCCAGATTGTCCAGGCTGGCGGCAACGTCCCGGTGTTCTGGCCCAAAAACTGTTTGGCGAATTTCCAGCACCCGCAGCAGCAACGGTTCCGCATTCTCGAAATCCCGTCGTGCCGCGTAATACAGGGCAAGATTCTCCATGGCATTGGCGTAATCCGGATGCTCGCCGCCGAGGGTTTTTCCGTAAAGGCTAACCGCCTGGCGAAACGAATCCTCGGCCTGCTTGGCGCGCCCGCTCTTCGAATACAACGTGCCCAGCGCCTCAAAGCTTTGCGCTACCGCCGCGCTCTCAGGACCGGGAACTTTCTGGCGGCTTGCCAGCGCCTGCAGAAGCAACGGTTCCGCTTTGTCGAATGCTCCCGTCGCGGTGTAGAGTTCGCCCAAATCATTCTCGCTCTGCGCAAGATCCGCGTCGCCTGGTTTGAGAAGTTTTTGCCGAAGCGCCAACGCCCGCAACAGCAGCGGTTCGGCATGAGCATAATCATTCAAGCTCTTGTAGAGTTCCGCCTCGCCATCGAGGGTGTCGGCAATTTCGGTCGCGTCCTGGCCGTACAGCGTGGTGTAGATCTGCAGTGCGCGTTCATACAACGGGAAAGCGTCGTCGTACTTTCCTTCCGCACGATAGACCTCAGCCAAATCGAACAGAGTCCACGGCCGCCGCGCATCTTTTGCGGTCAGGGTTTCTGCAAATTTCAGGTTCGCGAGGAGCAATCTTTCGGCCTCCGCGAAATGTGCCGCCTTGGAGGCTCGGGCCGCCGCGGCCTCCGTGGTCTGCCATGAGTCAGTTGGCGCAGACGGCGCAGAAATCGCCAGAAAGAGAGAGGCCACCAGACCCGCTAGCCTACGCATTCTCGACCGCCTGTGCATGAAATCACTTTATTGGTTTCCCGGCAAATTCGCATCGCCAAGCATTTGCACCACTAGTAAACGCCTGATCAGCTCATTTAGAAAAGGCTCGACGGTGGTTGACACGTCTATCCGGCTGTTGCAGTCGAATCGCTGACCGCTCGCATTTCTTCCACCGTAACAAATTTGTAGCCTTCATCGTTATCCTTGTACCGCCGGATCAGGCTCTCTGTTGCAATCACGGTCTGGGCGCGGTCCGCGCTCATCGTGCGGTGTCCGCCATCGTGTAGCAGAATCACATCGCCGCCGCGCACCTGACTCGCGATGTTATTCTCGATCTCCGCGGCGGACGCGCCATTCCAGTCATGGCCGCTTAAGTTCCACATTACCGTTTGCAGTCCTAGTTCACGCGCGATCCTGATGGTTGCCGGGCGTCTTCCACCAAAGGGCGGACGAAAGAAGGTTGAATGATCGCCGATTGCGTGCTGCAGCGCCTGGCGGCAGTCGGCAAGCTCGGCGCGCGTCTCGGCTGCCGATTTGAAGATGAGCCGCGGATGCGTGAACGTGTGATTGCCGATTGCATGTCCCTGCTGTGCCACCGCGAGCGCAATATCGGGGCGCTGCCGCACATAGCGGCCGATCATGAAGAACGTCGCCCGCACGTTGTGTTTCGCTAGCACGTCGAGCAGTTTGAGCGTGTGCGGATCGTTTGGCCCATCGTCATAGGTTAGGGCGATTTGCTTGCTTCCTCGAACTCCCTGGAAAAACGTCGGCCCGTACCACTGTCCCTTCGGCGCCATGGACTGGTAACCCGCGGCGGAAGCAGCGGCCGCGGCGCTTAGTCCGATGAGAGCGGGGAGCATGATCGAATTGTAAATGCAGGTCAGAGGAGGTCAGAGGTTAGAGGTCAGATTGCAGAGGTGAAAACCAACGCATCTCAGTCCCGGCCTCTCACCTCTGCAATCTGACCTCTGCCCTATGACCTTTCCGCAATCCACAATTGCATCGCGACCCGAAGCAATATATTCTGCTTCCCAGTTCCGGACGACAATCGACAGTCGATAACCGATAACCCATAATCCATGGCCAAGCTTTTCGAGCTCCCCCGTTACATTGCGGTTGAAGGTCCCATACGAGTTGGGAAGAGCACACTGGCGCGGCTTCTCGGAGAGTGCCTGGCGGCGCAACGCGTCATCGAGCCGGAAGACAATCCTTTTCTCAAGGCTTTCTACGAAGGCGAGAGCGGCGCGGCTTTTCAGGCGCAATTGGCGTTTCTGATTCGCCGCTTCGAGCAACTGCGCGCGCTCGATCTGGGGCCGCGTTCGAATAAGACTGTTGTTTCCGATTACATTTTTGAAAAAGACAAGCTCTTCGCCTGCCTCAATCTCAACGATCAGGAACTCGATACCTACAATCGCTACTTCAATTATTTCCGCGAGCAGATTCCCACGCCTGACCTCGTCATCTATCTGCAGGCCACGCCGGAGGTGCTGAAAAAGCGGCTGAAGAAAAAGAACGCGGCCAGCGAGAAGGCCATCAGCGAGGATTACCTGATGGAAGTGGTGAAGGCCTACGAACACTTCTTCTTTCACTACACGCAGTCCGATTTGCTGATCGTGAACACCTCCGAGATTGACTTCGTCGACCGCAACGAAGACCTGCAGGAGTTGCTGAAAAAAGTCTCGGCTCCGATCAAGGGGACGCAATACTTTCTGCCGCTGGGCAGCGAGAACGCCGCCAGCGCGTGAGAGATCAGGTCTTAGGTGTCAGGTCTCAGGAAATTCGGCTCGATGAAGCCGCCTACACCGCATAGCTGCGGAGGAATGCGAAGCGTCGGCGAAGGCGGTAAACGGTCGCGGTTTGAAGCGCGACCCTTGCGCGGAAATACAAAGCGGCGGAGCTTTTTATGCTCCGCCGCTTCTTGTTTGGTGCGCCGCCAGGTTCGGCAGCCACTGGCTAGTTGTGTTTATCGCCGCCATGCGATTCGCCGCCATGGGACGCGGCACCATGCGGTGCCGCCGCATGGGAAGCGCCATGGGACGCGCTAGCGTGCGCGGCTGCGGCATGGGAATCGCGTGTGGGGGCACTCGAGTGGGATACGCTGCTGTGGCTTGTGCGCACGGTTGATGCGCGACCTCCACGATTGACTGCGGCCCGTCCACCGCGGTTGTCACGACCTTCGACATAGGTTCCGCCGCCGCCGCCGCTGAAGCGATGCTCACCCCAGCCGTGGCCGTAGCCCCAGTTCGCCCAGGGGCCCACGCCCAGGAAGACGCCGCCATAGAAATAGCCTGGGCCATAGTAGCCACTAGGTGCGCATCCGTACGGCGCATAGCCGTAGTAGCCGTAGGCACATACGGGTGGGGTTATGCTGATGGCAATCCCTGCATTGACCGTTGGCACCAAGGCCAAGGATGCCAGTAAGGTTGTTGTACCGGCCAGAAGCAGACTGCGCGTTGCTAACTTGTGAGCCCAAGGGGCCACGGTCTTGATTTGCCACATGTTATTGTCCTCCGGAATTTCCGCTTTCGATGAACGATATATCTTCACTATCGGCCGCTTGCTCGTAGATAACTGGTCAATACAGACCGTTGTGCGCCGGACCTGTGGTTGGAATTCGGAAAGGGAAGACAGAGCCGTATTGGAACCAGACTGGCCTTGTGATCTTTAACAGCTTGCGAATGAGGCGGATGGGGTTGACTTTTCCCAGCGCTCAAGCGCTGGGCTGCGTTTGTTCGCCCCACCGGGGCTGGTTCAAGCGCGCCTTTAGCCAGCGAGCAACGACTATCGACCAACGACCCTTCTGCAGCTATAATCCCCTCAGCGTCATCCAACTCGTGAAAGAGGACGCGTACAGGCTCTATCCGCCCGGTTTGCGGAGGGGCACTGGAGGACATCGTGAGTCTCACATCTATCAGCGGGCTTGCCCACAGCCGCAAGATCACTACTGCTACTCTCCGCGAAAAGAAAGTTCACCACGAACCGATCACCTGCCTCACCGCATACGACTACGCCACAGCGCGGCTGGTCGACGAGTCCGGCATCGACATTGCCCTAGTCGGCGACTCGCTCGCCATGACCATGCTGGGCTATGAGAACACGCTCTCGGTCACGGTCGACGAGATGCTGCACCACGTAAAGGCGGTGCGCCGCGGCGTGAAGGACGCGCTGCTGATCGCCGACATGCCTTACGGGTCTTATCAGGTTGATCTGTCCGAAGCCATTCACAATGCCGCACGCTTTGTGAAGGAAGGCGGCGCCGGGGCGGTCAAGATGGAAGGCGGCGAGAAGCGCGCGGAGGTGATTCGCCGGGTGATTGACGCCGAGATTCCTGTCGCCGGACACATAGGACTCACGCCGCAATCGGTCAACGTGATGGGTGGCTATAAAGTTCAGGGCAAAACGCTGACCGCCATCGAGCAGCTCATGCGCGATGCGGTCGCGCTCGACCGCGCGGGCGTGGCTCTCATTGTGCTCGAAGGCATTCCGCGCGAAGTCGCGGCCATGATTACTGCTGAGGTTGAGACTCCCACGATCGGCATCGGCGCCGGGCCGGATTGCGATGGGCAGGTGCTGGTTTTTCACGACCTGGTCAATTTGACGTTCGGGCATCCCGCGAAATTCGTGCGCCGTTACGGAGACGCGGCTGCGCTGATCACGCAATCGGTGCTGGCCTTCAAGGCTGACGTGGTTTCGCATCAATTCCCGAACGACGCTGAGAGCTACCACCTGCCGAAAGAAACCCAGGGCGCACTCGAAACGGTACTCCTCCGCAAGCACGCCAGGCAGCGATAATTGCGGGCGGAGAAGAACCTGTGCGAGACGATGCGCGAGAGCTGGCGCGAGACCACGTGCGAGAGCGGGTGCGAGACGCCGTGCGCAACATAGTGCGGACGATAGTGATGGTCGTTCTGCTCGGGGCTCTGGTTGCCTGCTCCAAGCCCGCGCCCGCGCCAACGCCAGGCGCCGCGGAAACGCGGCTGCCGACCGGGCTGGAGACGATTCCCATGCCCGATCCTTCGAAGTATCCTCCGCTCAGCAAAATGAGCGGGTGGCAGAATCCGTATTTGGTGGTCCGCGAGGATGGGATTGGCGTCGTCGATCTCTCCAATCGCGAGGTTCACGTTCTGAAGATGGAAGAGATCCCGGCCGAGTTGGTGGCGCTGCCATCGAGCGCGTGGCCGTATGGCCGCGTCGTGCTGGTTGCGCAGGCAGTCCCCAAAAATCCAACCGATCAGACGAAGGCAGAACTGCGCAAGAACCGCGCCCTGCTCCTCGGGACCCTTAAAGAACTGGACGTTCAATATCGTGAGGCGCCCTGAGCGGGCAATAGACTGTGGAGGCGAGGCTTTCCCCGTCTTTGGAGCCGCTGCAAGCGGAGACGCGGCGAGCCGCGTCTCTACCACGCATGAATATTTGCTCGACCATTGCGGAAACACGCGCTGCTTGCCGCGATGCGCGCGCCAGTGGCAAGCGCCTGGGCCTGGTTCCTACCATGGGGGCTCTGCATGAAGGCCACCTGTCGCTGGTGCGCGCGGCACGGGCGCAATGCGACGCAGTTGCCGTTTCCATTTTTGTGAATCCCACGCAATTCGGTCCGACCGAAGATTTGTCCAAATATCCGCGGCAGTTCGATCGTGACTGCCAGCTGCTGGAAAAAGAAAATGTCGAAATCCTCTTCGCGCCGCCGGTCGAAGAGATCTATCCCAGCTCCAATTCCAACGACGCGGTCACCTGGGTGGTGGTCGAAGGGCTGAGCGATAAGCTCGACGGACGGTCGCGGCCCGGCCATTTTCGCGGCGTGGCCACAGTCGTCTCCAAGCTCTTTCACATCGTCGAGCCCGAGGCGGCGTTCTTTGGCCAGAAAGACGCCGCGCAGCTGGCCGTGATCCGGCGCATGGTGCGGGACTTGAACTTTCCCGTGGAAATTGTCGCTTGCCCGATCGTGCGCGAACCCGATGGCTTGGCCATGAGCTCGCGCACCGCTTATCTGAATCGAGAAGAGCGCGAGCGCGCACTGGTGCTGCAACGGTCGTTACAGAAAGCTCGGCAGCAATTTCAAGCGGGAGAAAGAAGCGCCGCGAGACTGATCAGTGCGGCCCGGGAGGTCATCGCACAGGAACCGCAGGTCCGTTTGGACTATTTCGAGGTTGTCGATCCCGACACGCTTGATCCCGTGGAGCGGATTTCGCGAAAGACGCTAGTGGCAGTCGCCGCCTATGTGGGCTCGACGCGCCTGATCGACAATGTAGTGCTGGAGACCTGAGCCGAAATAGTTGGCCGGCAATCGCCTGCTTGCATCCATAAATGCTTTCGAGGCGGAGGGTAGTCATTCCGGAAGCAAGTCGGCAAACACAAACCCATCGCGCTCGACAATTTCTCCCGTCCGCACTTCGATGGGGCGAGAGAACACCGGCGAATCGTACACGAAGGTGTGAAATTCTCCATTCTCGCCGCAAGGGTCGACTTCGGGAGGCAGAGCCTGCAGCAAGCGCAGATCGTAGTCGTGGCCGACAAACGACTTTGCGAGCTTCTTGGGGTCCACGCAGGTAATCTTTGCTTTCACGCCGGCTGCGATCATATCCCTACCCAGTTGTGCGGTGGGAATTTGCCAGACCGGAAACAGCGGTTCGAGTCCAGTCCCCTGCAATTGCCGCAGGCGATAGTCACGAATCTCTTCAAGAAACAGGTCTCCGAATGCGACCGCGGCGATTCCCTCGGCCGTTGCACGCTGGCAGACGTAGCGCATCCGCTCTTCGTATTCCAGGTTCGAGCACGGGCTGGGCAGTCCCACCGCCCACAGCGGGATGCCGGTTCGTTCGGCCTGCGCTTCCACCAGCGCATGACGGACGGCATGCATCGCCACGCGGTCCGCTACGGAGTTAAAGGTGGTGAGCAGAGCAACTACCTGGATATCCGGCCGTTGGCGGAGGAGGTGCAGCGTCCAGGCGCTGTCTTTACCGCTGCTCCACGATAAGAGAACCTTCGTCAAGTTTGGCTCACGATCGTTTTTACAAGATTCCGCGCCGCCGTTGTTGGCCCGGAGACGAACGGATTCCCGGCGATGAAGTAGCGCAACGGTTGCTCGGCTGACTTGACGATCCCGATGCGCGGCGTAACCATTACGCGTCGCACGCGATACCCATCATGGACGATGCGGAGATCGGAGCGCGGGCTTACCAGGTTTTTTCCATTGTCCCGCGCGCGGGTGACTCCGAGAGCTTCGGACAGGCGTCCCGGTCCGGAGGAAATTTTCTTGAGAAAAGAAATCTTACTGAGGCCAGTTTCTTTGTCTGCCTCGATGCCTCGCGCTTCCGCCATCTGCTCGATGCCTGACACAGGCTCGAGGGCGCGAAATAGAACGCCTCCCGGCACACCATCGGGCAGGCAGGAAACATTCAGGCAGTAGTGAGTGCCGTAGATGAAGTACACATAGGCGCGGCCGGGAGGACCGAACAGCACGGAATTCCGCGCCGTCCGGCCGGCAGCGGAGTGCGCGGCTGCATCGCCTTGGCCGAGGTAGGCTTCGGTTTCGACGATGCGGCCGGCGAGAACTCCTTGACGTGTTGTGCGGACCACCAATTTTCCCAGCAACGCCCGCGCCGCCCGACGCGGATCGCGATTGAAGAAGCCCGGCTTTAACAAAACGACGCGGCCAAGCGAAGGCGAGCCTGGTTGTGAGCTGAGTTTGACTGTCATCTTGAGCGAAGCGAAAGACCCATGCATTCCGCCAAGTACAGAGGTCCTTCGCTTCGCACAGGATGACAATTTAGATTTGTGTCGCGAATTTGCACGCAGTTCGCTTAAACATCCTCAGGCGGCGCTCTTCAGATACGCCAGCACTTCGTCGGCGTGGCCTTCCGCCTTTACGTTATTGAAGATGTGCTTGATCTTGCCGTCGGGGCCTATCACGAAAGTTGTCCGCGCTATGCCTTTTACTTTTTTGCCGTACATGTTCTTTTCTTTGACCACGCCGAAGAGGTTTGCGATCTTTTTCTCGGCATCGGCCAACAGCGGGAAGGGCAGACTGAATTTGTCCTGGAATTTCTTCTGCGAGGCCGACGTGTCTTTCGAAATCCCGAGCAGCACCACGCCGGTTTTCTTAATCTCTTTGTAGCTATCGCGAAAACCGCAGGCTTCCTTGGTGCACCCCGGCGTATCGGCCTTGGGGTAGAAATAAAGCACCACGGTCTGGCCGCGAAAGTCTTTTAAGGCAACCTCTTTGCCGTTCTCGTCCGTCGTACTGAAGTCTGGGGATTTATCATTAACCTGCATATGGAATCGTCTCCTCGCCGGTCGTGGTTACATCGCAAGTTATATCGCAACGGGATGTTCGCCGTCACCTTGGCGGCCTCGACCTGCTGCGCCAGTTCGTTGCTGGCGGCCCAGAATCTAACGCCGCAGTACGGGCGCAAGCCGCCAGCCGACAAGGGACCGCGCGCCCTGGGGCTGGTCCAGCTTTCGTCTACGGGCAAAAAGGCCCGCTTCATTCCCATTGCCATTATGATCGACGGGAAATTTTACGATGCCGGTTCGTACAAGGCTGCGCCGGTTCCCATGGCTCTCGACTTTGGTATCGTCTATGAAGCTTTTCGCACCGGTGTGTCGCAGGGAGTTTTCACCATTTCGCAGCCGGGACAAATGAATCACGTCTGGATCGCGGAAGGCACGTGGCTTCCGGCGGGAGCGATTGATCCGCATAAACGCAAGAAGTACTCGACGCCGGTGATCGCGGAGGACGACCGGGACAGCCCGCCCGTACTTCATCGCCGCGCCGGAAGTGGCGATTCTGAGAGCAATTCCGATAGCAAGGACAAGGACAAAGATAACGACAAAGATAAAAGTAAGAATAACGACCAGCCGAAGCCTGCTGCCACTCCGGCGTCGCCTACGGCGGCTGCGCCGCCCGCCAGTACGTCGAATTCGCCCGCCAGTGCCAAGACTCCAACGCCGCCCGACGCCGCGAAAACGACTGCGCCGCCGGAGGCCGCAAAGGCATCTGCGCCTGTTTCGGGGCCTGTTTCTGCGCCAGACGAGCCGATAGAAGATCCGAGCCGGCCTCGTCTGCGGCGTGGAAAGCCGGAATCAGCGGCGCACCGCGACGTCTATGCGACGTTCGACGCCTGGCCGGATGCAAAGCCGGCCTCGGGACCGGCGAAGGCCGATGCGCAGGCAGCAAAGGATGCGGCTACGCCGCAGATCGTCGTATTTCCCGCAGTTTCCGATGCCGGCGGGCCCGATCCGCGTCCTTACACCTACGATTTGAAGCCGGCCGAAGAAGCCAGCTATCGCAAGCAGATGCTTGATCTGGCCGCAACGCAGCTTCGGCTGCACGCAAGCGCCACACCAGAGGCCGCGGCCACCAGCAAGAAGCCATCCTCGGGCAAATCGGGGCGCAAGTCGGACAGCAAGCCGCCGCAGTCGGCCTTCGACGATGTGAGCCTGCGCATCTTCGATCTCTCCACGTCGAACGAGCCGGTGCTGGTGCTCTCGGCGAAAACTCACCCCGCCTCTGCCGGCGCTGGCGGCAGCGTCGAAGAACCGAAGGAAATCACGCTCATCGCCCGCACCAACCTCGAAAACGAGCTGCGGAAACTATTTTTTTCGGAGACGGATTCGCATCATCTCGACATGACTCCCCGCATGGTGTTGATCGACGCGGTCGATGCCGACGGCGATGGCCGAGGCGAATTGCTCTTCCGGCGCACCTTCGACGATGGCAGCGTCTACGCCATTTACCGCGTCACCGCCGATGGGCTGTGGCCGCTGTTTGAGCCTACGCCGTGAAGGGCAGGTCTCAGGTGTCAGGTGTCAGGCCTCAGGCATCCGGGTGACGGTGGTTTTCCTGAGACCTGCTCATTTTGCGGCGCAAAGAATTTCCACTTGCCAGAAGGTACCGCTCTGGTTACTATGCACGCATCCTTTTTGCGCTTTGAGTTAGCTTCGCTTCTATGAACATCGGCGAGACCATCCGAAATTTCCGGCTGCAGAGAAGCATGTCGCAGGGCGACATCGAGAAGCGCACCGGCCTGTTGCGCTGCTACCTGTCGCGGGTTGAGAACGGCCACACCATCCCTTCGCTGGACACGCTAGCCAAGATTGCCGGGGCAATGGATCTGGCTCTGTCGCAATTCTTTGCCGAGGGCCACAGCAACGGCCACAAGGGGCTGCCGCAGCTCTCCGAAGATGAAGTGCGCTTCCTGAGCCAGATGCGCCGTTATTCGGCGAACCTGAACGACAGCGACCGGAAGCTGGTGCTGGCGATGGTGAAGAAGATGGCGTCGAGCGGGAAATAGATCAGCTCTCGGCTGTCAGCTCTCAGCCTTCAATTCACCGGCTTCTCCTTGACTCTCCATTTTTAATTGGACAGCCTGACCCGGAATTCAGCGTGATGGTTGACTTAGCCAGAACTGAGAGCTGACAGCTGAGAGCTGCCTTTAGGTACTTTCGTACCATCCTTGGCGTGTCCGGCGGGAACCTCGCCAACCCCTATCTGCAACGTTATGCTGTGAGATGGAGGACCTTTGTGACCATCGAGGAAGAAATGAATGTGCTCGAGCAGCAACTGCGGCGGCTGAAGATCGAGTATGAGATTTTCTTCAACAATCCCACCAAACGGCCTCCCACCGACATCGAATGGAAGGTTAGCTCGTTGCTGCGCAAGTTCAGCGATGGCGCGCGGCTGACTTTTTCGCAGCGCTTCCGATACAACGAGATGGCGCAGCGTTACGCCGTGCAAAGCGACCTGTGGCGCAAGAAAATGAGGATTCGCGAAGAAGGCTATCGTCGACCTTCTGACGCGATGCTATCGGTGCAAGGCGTACGCTCCAGCTCCAGCGAAGAACGGGAAGCGAAGCACCACCCGGTTTATGGCATCGCGCGCCCGGCGCAGCCCGCCAGCGCCGAAATGCAGGCGCCGGAGAGGGACCAGCCTTTCTCAGTAGAGTGCTCGGGCGCGGCGCCAGAGCGGACGCAAGTGGAATCCCTCTACAAGGCGCTGACGGAAGCCAAGCAAAAGTCGGGAGAAAAAGTTTCCGGCAACCTCGATTCCTTCGCAACCTTCGTCACGAAAAAGACCAGCGAACTGCGCAAGAAGCACAGGTGCAACACGGTCGAGTACTCGATCGAGACTCAGGGCGGACAGGTCAAGCTTAAAGCGAAGGCGAAGGTCTAGAACCCCAGTTGCCAGCACCGGAAGTGCAATTGTGATTGCGGAGGTCTCTAACCTCTAACCTCACGCCCGGCATGTACCACTTTCAACCCCAGGCGCTTCTCGAACGGGTCGAAATCGTGGTCGCGGTGCAGAAGTCCGTGGCCGGACATCAGGCAGAAAGTGGCAATCCAACAGTCGATTGTCTTGCGGACGGTATAACCCTCCGCCCGCAACGCGCGGTAGTTCCGAGCGGCTTCGGTCGCCAGTTCGACGCCTCCAGTCGTGAACACATGGAATCGCAAAAGCTCGTTGTGAACCTGGAGAAACATGCCTGGATCGCGCACCCCCTGCAAGACTTCGCACAGGATCAAGTCTGTCAATCCCAGGCGTTGCCGCTTCAACGCACGGTCGAGCCATGCTGTTTCTGGGTTGGAAGCGCCTCTCAGGTAGTCGATCCACACAGTCGTATCGACGATGACCATATACAGCTATGCGCGGCGGTTAATTGGAAATCCGTCCCCGGCGGGACGCGCTGAGATTGCCTTGCCATTGCACCTTGCCTTTGAGCCGCCGGATCGATTGCTGGGCGTAGGTTTCGACCAGCAAGCGTAGACCGGCTTCCACCGCTGCTTTCTTGGTGCGGACTCCGCTGCGCCGCAGGGCCTGGCGCATCAAGCCGTCGTCGATGTCGATGTTCGTCCGCATTCCATCAGATCCTCGATGTGTAATGATGTGTAATAATCGCACATTTATGTGTATAGAGCAAACCGCTGCTTGCGCCTGTTAGAATTTCCCTCTTGTAATTCTCGTTCGCTCCAAGGAACTCATGTCTAAGATCCAGCGCGCCATCCTGAGCGTCACCGATAAATCCGGACTGGTCGATTTCGCCCGCCGACTCGCTGCGCTGCGCGTGGAGCTGGTTTCTACCGGAGGCACGGCTAAACTGCTGCGCGAATCTGGCATCGCCGTCAAAGACATTTCCGAGCTGACTGGGTTCCCGGAAATGCTGGATGGGCGGGTCAAGACGCTGCATCCCAAGGTGCATGGCGGCATCCTGCATCGGCGTGACGACAGCTCCCATCGCGCGGCCGTGGCCGAGCATGGCATCGCGGCCATCGACATGGTGGTAGTCAACCTGTACGCCTTCGAAAAGACCGCGGCCAAGGCGGGAGTGCGCTTCGAAGAGCTGATTGAGAACATCGATATCGGCGGCCCGTCGATGATCCGATCGGCGGCAAAGAATTTTCAGGACGTCGCGGTGGTTACCTCGCCCGCCGATTACGGCGCGATCGCCGAGGAGATGGCGCGCTCGGGCGGCGCGCTCTCTCGCGAGACGAAATGGCGGCTGGCGCAGAAAGCGTTTGCGACGACTGCGGCTTACGATTCCGCCATCGCCTCGACGCTGGAGCGCGTGGGCGGCGACTTCGAGCTGCATGCGGCCGATGGCTTCCCGCAAAATCTGCGACTGTCTTTTCAAAAAGTGATGGACCTGCGCTATGGAGAGAATCCGCATCAGAAGGCTGCGATGTACGCGGACGGTTCGGGCGTGGGCGTGGCGCACGCGAAGCAGATCCAGGGAAAAGAGCTTTCCTATAACAACATTGTCGACCTGCAAGCCGCCTGGGACCTGGCGCAGGAGTTTGACGAGCCGGTCTGCGCCATTATCAAACACACCAACCCCAGCGGAACCGCGACCGGCAAGACGCTCGCCGAGGCGTACTTGCGGGCTCTCGAATGCGATCCGGTTTCGGCGTTTGGCGGAGTGATCGGAGTGAACCGCACGGTGGATGCGGTGGCGGCTGGCGAAATGGCGAAGCTCTTTTTGGAAGTTATCGCCGCTCCCGCGTTCGATGAAGACGCGAAAGCGGCGTTTGCCGCGAAGAAGAATCTGCGGCTGGTCGAAGTTCCCGCTGGACAACAGAACTGGGTTCTGAAAGATATTTCTGGAGGCGTGCTCATACAGGATGCGGATCTTCACAAACTGGCCGAGGCCGATCTGAAAGTTGTCAGCAAACGCCCGCCGGCTCCGGAAGAAAAGCGGGCTTTGCTTTTCGCGTGGAAGGTCGCGAAGCACGTGAAATCGAATGCCATTCTTTACGCGCGCGACGGGCAAACGGTGGGCGTCGGGGCCGGACAGATGAGCCGGGTCGATTCCTGCAAGCTCGGCGCGATGAAGGCGCAGTTGGCGTTGAAGGGCACGGTGGCCGCGTCCGATGCCTTTTTTCCCTTTCCGGATGGCGTCGAGGAAATCGCCAGAGCGGGCGCTACGGCCATCATTCAGCCTGGAGGCTCGGTGCGCGACCAGGAGGTCATCGAGGCGGCGGACCGGCTTGGGCTGGCCATGATCTTCACTGGGGTGCGGCACTTCCGGCATTAGGCGTTACTGTTTACTTTGTTTGACAATTCCCCCCAAAGCCGCTGTACCTCCGGCTTCAATCCCAATCTGTGCTTTCTCGACGCAGAAAGGCTTGCCGAGGGTAGAATAAGTAAATCCGGTCTGCCGCGGATCAGCATCCAAAGGGAAGTGTGTTTGTATCAAAGGTTGCAGGATTGTTCATGAAAAGACTGTTTTGGATTGTTAGCATTGTGCTTACGGGGTCTTTCTTACTGGCCCAGGGCTTACTGGCTCAAGATCAGTCCCCTCGCGCCGCGGATAGCGCATCTGCTGCCGCCAGCTCCCAGCCGGCCGCCAAGGCCGCGACGACGAAGACGCCCGACCGCGCCGCCGCCTATTACCACTTTGCTCTGGCGCACATGTACGAGGAGCAAGTGGCCACCTACGGCCGCAGCGAATTGGCCAATAAGGCGATTGAGGAATACCGAGCCGCTATTGATGCCGACCCGACCTCCGCGTATTTGACCTCCGGACTGGCCGAGCTCTATGCCAAGACCGGCCGCATTCGCGACGCGGTGGTTGAAGCGCAGGACATCATCAAGCGCAATCCCAACAATCTCGAAGCCCGGCGACTGCTTGGACGGATCTATCTGCGCTCGCTCGGCGACATGCAGGCGGGCAGCGGTTCAGAGAGCATTTTGAAACTGGCGATCGAGCAGTATGAACAGATCGTCCGCCTGCAACCCGATGGCATGGACGACCACCTGCTCCTCGGGCGCTTGTATCGCTTGAACAACGATCTGCAAAAGGCGGAGAGCGAATTTAAAACCGCAGTGCAGCTCCAGCCAGACTCCGAGGAGGCGGTGACTACGCTTGCCTATCTGTACAACGAACTGGGCGACTCGACTCGCGCCACGCAGGTGCTGAGCTCGGTGCCCGGAACGGAGCGTTCGGCGAAGCTCTATTCGGCCCTCGGTTACACCTACGAGCAACAGAAGCAGTACGAGGAAGCCATCGAGGCATATCGCCACGCCATTGAAATGGACCGCGACAATCTGGACGCGATTCGCGGGCTGGCGCAGAACCTGCTGAACGATGGCCAGGCCGATGCGGCTCTCGAACAATACAAAGTGATCGCGGACGCGAATCCGGAAGATGCGCAAACCTACGTTCGCATCGCGGAAATCTACCGCAAGCAGGGCAAGTTCGATCTCGCGCTCGACAATCTGAAGAAGGCCGAATCCATGGTGCAGGATTCGGTCGAAGTGCCCTACAACATTGCCGCCATCTACCAGGCGCAGGGCCGCTACGACGAAGCTATTCCGATCATGCGCGACCTGCTGAAGAAATCGGAGAAGCCCGAGGGCAAGTACTCGAATGGCGAGAAGAGTAATCGGGCGGTGTTTCTGGAGAGGCTGGGCTCCATCTATCGCGACCAGGGGAATAACCCGGCCGCTATCGAGACCTTCCGCGAGGTTATCGCGCTTGGCGGAGATGACAACATCGAGCGCGGGTATCAGGAGATCATTGATACCTGGCGTGAAGCGAAAGAATGGCAGAAGGCGACCGACGCCGCGCAAGAAGCGGTCAAGAAGCTGCCTACCAGCCGCGATTTGAAGATGGTGCTGGCGGCGCAGCAGGCCGACATGGGCGAGGCTGACAAGGCGCTCAAAGACGTGCGGGCGATGTTAAAGGGCGGTGCCGACTCCGGTGCTGACGACCGCCAGGTTTACATCACGCTGGCGCAGATGAACACGCGGCTGCGACGGTTCAACGACGCCGAGCAGGCGCTCGACAAGGCCGAGGCGCTTTCGAGCAAAGAGGAAGACAAGGAGTATGTCTGGTTTCTTCGCGGCTCGACTTTTGAGCGGGAGAAGCGTTACAACGAAGCCGAAGAACAGTTCAAGAAAGTGCTGGCCAGCGATCCCGAGCACGCCTCGGCGCTGAATTATCTGGGCTACATGCTGGCCGATCAGAACATGAAGCTCGAAGAAGCGCTGGGTTACATCAAGCGCGCGGTCGATCTCGATCCCGCCAACGGCGCCTATCTCGATTCCCTGGGCTGGGCTTATTTCCGCCTGGGAAAATATGAATTGGCGGAAGATAACCTGCTAAAGGCTTCGCAGAAGATCAATACAGACCCCACGGTTCACGATCATCTCGGCGATCTCTACCAGAAGACGGGACGCCTGAAGCTGGCCGCGACCAATTGGGAGCGCGCGCTGAGCGAGTGGAACCGCACCATTGCCGCGGAAGTCGATCCGGCAGATCCGGTGCGGGTGCAGAAGAAGCTGGACTCGGCCAAGATGAAGCTGGCCAAAGAAGAGGGCGCGAAGCCGTAGGCTAGGAGCTTCAGGCAATGCTTTCCAATAGCTTCTGGCATGGATTCTTAATGGGTGCCGGCTTAGTCTTCGGTATATATTTCGTGTCGCGCCTGTTAACCCGAGCTCGTGCAAAGAACGGCGCAAATTCAAAAGCCGCAAAATAACGTTAGCGCCGCGCTAATCGCCGACTATGCGGTGCGCGTCGAAGACTCCCGCGGACGGCGCCATCCCGAGCCGACGCATCCTTACCGCAACGACTTTCAGCGTGACCGGGATCGCGTCGTGCATGCCCGCGCCTTTCGCCGCCTGGAAGCGAAAACGCAGGTCTTCACCCGCCGTTACTCCGACCATTTCCGCAATCGTTTGACTCATACCATCGAGGTCGCGCAGATCTCGCGCACTATCGCCCAGCAACTTCGGCTGAACTCCGATCTCGTCGAGGCGCTCGCCCTGGTGCACGATCTCGGGCATCCTCCCTTTGGCCACTCCGGTGAAAAGGCACTTGACGCCGCCATGCGCCAGCACGGGTTTTCGTT
>Ga0070761_10001042_pt1 | contig 17461 bp, 7 predicted proteins | sample HubBroMetageREF1_FD_66724 | JGI IMG/M metagenome (GOLD analysis project Ga0070761, IMG submission 66724) | Reference soil microbial communities from the Hubbard Brook experimental Forest, New Hampshire, USA - Hubbard Brook CCASE Soil... | ecosystem: Environmental > Terrestrial > Soil > Temperate... | reverse complement strand
CGACGGCGGCCCGTCGAGCAGCCCGGGGGTCGATTCCGGATCCGCAGGTGCTTTCGCCGATGCGAGCCTGGGCCCCGTCGTGAACCTCGACAGTGGCGTGATGACCGTCTTTCTCGACGCCGCGCCCTAAACCTAAACGCGCGCTCGCCTCGAGGAAGCGAGCTCGGCTAGCCCGAATCAATGCCTTACGAGCACCCCATCGAGTTGCCGCAGTTTAGGCATTTGTAGCAAGCCCCATTTCGCACGGTGATGTGCCCGCATGTGTCACATACGGGGGCGTCGCCCATCATCCTGTCGAGCTGCGCATCGAGAGGTGACGCGGCAGGGGGTGTGAGCGCCTCGTTGAGCGACCAGCCCGGGGCCGCTTCGGGGGGTGGAGGAGCCGAGTGCGATCGGGTTGCTCGTCGTTGATCCCCACGCGCGACATCGGGAAGGGGATGCAAGCTCGGAGGCTCGGGGGGGGTGCCGAGATTGCGAGCGGCATCGAGCGGCGAGCCATCGATTTCCGGCTTGATATGCGCGAGATCGAAGCGGTTCAAGTACTCGACTCCGAGCGTGCGGAAGATGAAGTCGACGATCGAGGTCGCGAACTTAACGTAGGGGTGCCCCTCGACGGGCCCTTGAGGCTCAAACCGCGTGAACGTGAACTGATCCACGTACGTTTGAAGCGGCACGCCGTATTGGAGGCCGATGCTTACGCTCATGGCAAAGCAGTTCATCAGGCTGCGAAATGCCGCGCCCTCTTTGTGCATGTCGATGAAGATTTCGCCCAGCATCCCGTCGTCGTATTCGCCCGTACGAAGGAAGATCTTGTGCCCGCCGACGCGGGCCTCCTGGGTGAAGCCACGCCGCTTTTTGGGAAGGCGAGCCCGGTCCCCATAGATGCGCGTGTTCGGAGCCATCGGCAGTGTGAGCTGCTGGTCGGGCGTGCTGCTCGCCGGGAGGGGAGCCAGAAGCAGATCGGGCGAAACGCTGGGTTTCTCATCGGCTGCCTCTTTCTTTTCTCCCGAGGCCGAGAGCGGCTGGCTTGCCTTGCACCCGTCTCGATAGAGGGCGACGGCTTTGAGACCCAGACGCCAGCCTTCTTCGTAGATGGCCTGCACCTCCTCGACGGTTGCCTCGGCGGGCACGTTCACCGTCTTGGAGATGGCGCCACTCAAAAACGGCTGGACCGCCGCCATCATTCGAACGTGCGACATCGGAGCAAGAAAGCGCTGCCCGCTCTTTCCGCAACGGTTCGCACAATCGAAGACGGGGTAATGCTCGCGCTTCAAGTGGGGCGCGCCTTCGATCGTCATACGGCCGACGATGCAATCTTGCGCTTCGTCGATTTGCGCTCGCGTGAACCCGAGATGCTCGAGCAGCGAGAATCTCCTGCTCGCGCGGAGCTCTTTGGTCGCCCCGAGGCGCTCGTAGGCCTCCTCGCCGAGCACCCAAGCCGCGAACGCGCTCTCGAGATCGAACACGCCGGCGATTGCACCCTCCACCTTCGACAGCTCGGGGTCGGTCAGGCCCTTCTCTTTGAGCGTGCGCCGGTTGATGTGGGGAGCTGCAAGGAGCGTGTTGGTGCCCGAGATGTAAGCGACGATCTCTTGCATCTCTCGTTCGCCATATCCGAGGCCGCGCAGTGCGCGCGGAACCGTCTGGTTGACGATCTTGAAGTACCCTCCGCCGGCCAGCTTCTTGAACTTGACCAGCGCGAAGTCCGGCTCGACTCCGGTCGTATCGCAGTCCATGAGCAGGCCGATGGTGCCCGTGGGAGCAAGCACGGTGGCTTGCGCGTTGCGATAGCCGCTCTCTTCGCCGAGACGCACGGCATCGTCCCAATCCTCGCATGCAGCTCGATAGAGATCGCCAGCCTGGGCCGCCGAGTCTGCCGGCAGTCTGCACGCGTCGCGATCGATCGCATAGGCCGCGTCGCGGTGCATGCGCATGACCCGAAGCATGGGCTCGCGGTTCTTGGCGTAACCCGGGAAGGGTCCCGCAGCAGCGGCCATCTCCGCGCTCGTGCGGTAGGCCTGTCCACACATGATCGCTGTGAGCGCGGCGGCGATCGCGCGCCCCTGACGACTGTCGTACGGGACGCCCAGCGACATCAGGAGACTGCCCAGATTGGCGTACCCGAGGCCCAGGGGCCGGTAGTCGTGACTATTTCGCGCGATCCCGGCCGTTGGATAGCTCGACAAGTCGACGAGCACTTCTTGCGCGATGAAAAACACGCGGCAGGCGTGGCGATAGCCCGCGACGTCGAACGACCCATCGGCGCGCAAGAACTTGGTGAGGTTGACGCTCGCGAGATTGCACGCCGTGTCGTCGAGAAACATATACTCGGAGCATGGATTCGAGGCGTTGATGCGCCCGGTGTTCGGGCAGGTGTGCCAGCGATTGATCGTCGAGTCGTATTGGACCCCGGGATCCGCGCACGCCCAAGCGGCGTCGGCGACTTGATGCCAAAGATCTTTGGCTTCGAAGGTCTCGCAAACCTCGCCGGTCGTCCGAAAGCGCGTTTGCCATTTGGCCCCCGCCGCCACCGCCCGCATGAACTCGTCGGTCACTCGAACGCTGTTGTTCGAATTCTGCCCGCTGATCGTGTGATAGGCCTCGCCGTTGAAGTCGGAGCTGAAGCCGGCCGCGATGAGCGCGTGAGCCTTCTTCTCTTCGCGCATCTTCCATCCGACGAAGTCGGCGATTTCCGGGTGGTCCATGTCGAGGCACACCATCTTGGCGGCACGCCGCGTCGTTCCCCCGCTCTTGGTCGCGCCGGCGGCGCGATCGAAGACCTCGAGAAACGACATGAGGCCCGACGAGGTGCCGCCGCCCGAAAGCTTCTCCTGCCGCCCGCGAATTGCGCTGAAGTTCGAACCGGTGCCCGAGCCGTACTTGAAGAGGCGCGCCTCGGACTTGACCAGCTCGTAGATCGACATCAAGTCGTCCTTGGCCGCCTGGATGAAGCACGCCGAGCACTGCGGGCGTTCGTAGGCGTTGGCCGTCTCGGCGACGTTCTGGGCTTTCGTGTCCCACGCCCAGTTGCCGCCGGAGCCCTCAATCCCGTATTCGTGCCACAGACCGAGGTTGAACCAGACCGGCGAGTTGAACGCTCCATATTGATGCACGAGCAGATACGAGAGCTCTGCCTCGAAGGCGTCGGCGTCGACCTTGGTCGCGAAGTAGGCTCCGCTCTTGCGTGACGTGTCGCCCGTTACCTGCTTTTCGGCGGCCACGCGGACGGTATGCGCCAAGCGGTGGACGAGCTGGCGTACGCTCGTCTCGCCCACGTCCTTGTCGCCGTGAAGCCCGGCCTTTCGGAAGTACTTGGAGATCGCGATATCGGTCGCGAGCTGGCTCCAGCCCGCGGGCACCTCGGCACCATCCATGCGGAAAACGACGCTACCGTCGGGGTTGGTGATCGTGCTCGAGCGACGCTCATAAACGACGGCGTCGAGCGGGTCTACGTTGGGGGCCGTGTGTCGGCGCTCGACGCGCACGCCGCGTGGTGCGCGGGAAGTCGTGCGCGAGGGCGCCGCCTGACGCGATTTTTTCGCGCCCGAGCGCTTGTCTTCGGGTCTTTCCGCAGGGGCTGCCAACCCGCGACGGCCTTCTAGGAGGCGCGTCGATTTCGCGTGACCGTTTCGCATTGCCAACCCGTGCCCATTGAACTCTGAGGAGTTTGCCATCGCCGCCCTCCAAATGCTTGTCACGCACGACCCATGCGCCCGTAAGAGGAGTCAGAGCCCGCCCTGCTCCTTGGCGAGCTCGTTATCCACCTTGTCGTCCGACTCCGCTCGATCGACGTGCCCGCAAGGCGGGCGTCAGACCGTATCCGTACAAACCCACAAGCCATCCGCCTCGCCACGCAAGTTCCGTGCGCTGAAGACCGTTCAGCACCGAACATGCATACAGCGAGCCTGTTATCTGGTACTTCGTTCAGTTACCGTAAGTAAGCGTCGTCGTCGCTTCGAGCGGCAATGCCGCGCGATACCAACCCACCATCAACCACCATCGGCCCCGCCGAGCCCCTTGGAAAACAAAAGACACCCGGCCGAAGGTTTTTGACCTTAGCCCCAACATCTTGGGGCTGTCCAGTAAAATGCCACGAGAAGTTGTGGTGTTTGGCACACACGGCCCGACCTTGCGCGGGCGCTTCTATCGAAGCTCTGCCGGTAAGGCAAAGGGCCTTTAAGGTCGCGCCACAAGCCCCAAGCCCAACTCCTCGGCAACACTGAACTAGGTTGGCGAGCCGTGCTCAGCAGGTGAACACTCGACCCCCAAGCACCCCCGCCTTTGTCCCGTGCTTGTTCAGCGGTTAGTCACAGGCCGAGCGCTCTAAAACAAGCGCGATGCGGTGTCGTCGCACCAGAGCCATGCAGGATGCGGGATGCGGAGCCGGGCCCCCTCGCGCACGATGCGTCCGCGATCTTCGAGCCACTCCGCCGCTCTGGATCGTTGTGGCGTCCAACCGCGGACTCCGAGAGCGGCTGCGGCTTCGGCCAAGTCGAACCCGCTCGCGAGCCGTAGCCCAAGCATGATGCGCTCGCGGAGCAGCGTCTCCGCGTCGAGCTCTTCGCACGAGCTCGAGGCGCCCTTGGCCCCTTCGCCCCCATCCGCAACGCTCGCACGCTCTCCAAAAGCACTCGTGGCCGACCTGACCGCGCCGAGGACATAGGTCTCCGGCCGCGTCGCGTTGCGCCAACGCACGCCTTGCGCCGAGCCTCCGGGCAGCTCGGTTCGCGCGAATCCGAAGGCTCCGCAGCCCAAGCCCAGGTATTCGTCACCGCGCCAATAGCCGACGTTGTGCCGCGCCTCTTGGCCCGCCGCCGCGTAGTTCGACACTTCATAGTGGGCCAAGCCGCGGCCCGTGAGCGCCTCCTCGATCGCGACGAATGCGTCAGCCACGGCGCCGTCTTCCGCAAGAGGGAGGCGGCCTCGCCGCGCAAGCTCACCGAATCGCGTGCCAGCCTCGATGGTGAGCTGATAACAAGACACGTGGGTCAGCCCGAGATCCGCAAGGGCGAGGGCCTCGCTTCGCGCCTCGGCGACCGTCTGGCCCGCGACACCGAAAATCAGATCGGCCGACACGCGCGGGGCTTGCGCGCGGAGCGCACCCTCGACAGCAGCCATCGCTCCGCGAGCGTCGTGGAGCCGTCCAAGGAAGCGCAAGCGCTCGTCGCTGAGCGACTGCACTCCGATCGAGAGTCGGTTGACCCCGACGTCGACCAGCGCTCGAGCCTTGTCCTCGTCGAGCGACGTCGGGTTGCATTCCACGGTGACTTCGATTTCGCCGTGCGTCGGAGGCGTCGCGAGGCGGCGCACGGCAGCGAGCACACGCTCGAGCTCGCTCGCCTCCCAGAGGCTCGGGGTTCCGCCTCCGAAGAATATGCTCGCGATTTGGCGCCCCTCGAAGAGCGCAGCTCGGCCTTCGAGCTCACGAAGGACGGCGTCGGTATACGCGCGGTGATCCGCCTCCGGCTCGACCCAGCTCACGAAATCGCAGTACGGGCACTTCGCGAGGCACCATGGAAAGTGCACGTAGACGCCGGCGCTTCGTGGCCCCATCGCGTGGCGCGCGGTTACGCTCGGCACGCTCGGCCGGCCCCGGGGAGCTCGAATTGCCCCGTGGGGGGCGCGGTGTTACATTTTGGAGCCCGGTCGCAAAGGTGTGGCCGTAGCCGATGCTTCAGGCAGAACAGCTCATCGATCGCGTCAGGGCCTACCAGCCGTCGGTCGATTCCGAGCTGATCCAGAAGGCATACGACTACAGCTTCCGCATGCACGCCGGGCAGACGCGAAAGTCTGGCCAGCCGTACATCGTGCACCCGGTCAGCGTAGCAGGGATCCTCGCCGACCTGCGCCTCGACGCCGCAAGCGTTTGTGCGGGGCTTCTCCACGACGTCGTCGAGGACACGCTCGCCACGAGCGATGAGCTGAACAAGGAATTCGGCGGTGAAGTCGCCGAGCTGGTTGACGGAGTCACCAAGCTTTCGAAGATCAACTTCACGTCGCACGAGGATCGCCAGGCGGAGAACTTTCGCAAGATGGTCGTCGCGATGGCGCGCGACATCCGCGTCTTGCTCATCAAGCTCTGCGACCGCCTGGACAACATGCGAACGCTCGAGCACGTAACGCGCGAATCGCAAGAACGAATCGCGCGCGAGACTCTGGAGATTTACGCGCCACTCGCCAACCGTCTCGGCATCCAGGCGTTCAAGAGTGAGCTCGAAGACTTGAGCTTCCGTTACCTCGAGCCCGAGGCCTTCTCGGATCTCGTCGCGAAGCTTTCCAAGACCAAGCGCGACCGCGACAAGTACATCACCGACGTCTGCAAGAAGCTCTCGAACCGGTTGGCCGAGCAAGGGTTTGCCGCCGAGGTCTCCGGGCGCGCCAAGCACCTCTACAGCGTCTATCGAAAGATGAAGGCGCAGGAGTCGGATCTCGAAGCCATCCACGATCTCATCGCGTTTCGCGTCCTGGTCGAAAGCGTGAGCGACTGTTACGCGGTTCTCGGCGTGATTCATTCGCAGTGGACGCCGGTTCCCGGCCGCTTCAAGGACTACATCGCGCTCCCGAAGCCCAACATGTACCAGTCCCTTCATACGACGGTGATCGGGCCCGGCCGCGAGCGCATCGAAGTGCAGATTCGCACGCACGAGATGCATCGCGTCGCCGAGCGGGGCATCGCGGCGCACTGGAAGTACAAGGAGCGCAGCGGGTGGATCGCCGAACAAGACGCCGCCCGCTTCTCGTGGCTCCGACAGCTTCTGGAGTGGCAGAAAGAGCTCAAAGATCCGGCCGAGTTTCTCGAGGGCGTGAAGGTCGACCTCTTTCAGGACGAAGTCTACGTGTTCACGCCCAAAGCCGACGTGCGGGTCTTTCCGCGTGGGGCGACGCCCATCGATTTCGCCTACCAGATCCACACGCAGCTCGGCGATCACGTCACCGGCGCCCGCATCAATGGCAAGATGGAGCCGCTCCGCTACAAGCTGCGCAACGGCGATATCGTCGAAGTTTTGACGGCGACCCACCAGCATCCGAGCAAAGACTGGCTCGACTTCGTCGGGACGACGCGCGCTCGCGCCAAGATTCGCAACTATCTCCGGCAAGAGCGGCGCGACAAGAGCCGGCGGCTCGGGGAAGAGCTCCTCGAACGCGGGCTTCACGACGCGGGCATCAGTGCCAGCAAGCTCCTCAAAAACGAGGGCGAGCTTCGCCGCGTGTTCGAGATTCTGAAAGTCCAAAACCTCGAAGAGCTGCTCATCGGAATCGGCTACGGCAAAATCGATCCCGACGAGATCATCAAGATCGTCGCCCCTCCCGACGAGGAGGGACGCGACAGCCGTCCGCCCTCGACCGTGCGCGAGGGCCGTATCGCCGGCCTGATGCGCAAAGTCATCAAGCGCGACGAGGGCGCGATCCGCATCAGCGGAATCGACGACGTTCTCGTGCGCTACGCCAAGTGCTGCAATCCGCTGCCGGGCGACGACATTTTGGGCTTCATCACGCGGGGGCGAGGCGTCACCATCCACCGGCGCGGCTGCGCCAAGGCGTTCGATACGGACCCCGAGCGGCGGGTCGAAATCACCTGGGACAGCAAGGCGCGAATCAACCGAAGCGTCCAGCTCCGTATCGTGACCGCCAACGCGCCGGGCATCCTCGCCCACGTGGGACAGACGTTCATGGCGCAAGGGATCAACATCAGCGAGGCCAACTGCCGCGCGAGTGACGATGGCCGCGCGGTGAATCTCTTTTCCTTCGTTTGCGAAGATCTCCAGCAGCTCAAGGCGGTCATGAAATCGCTGCAGAAGGTCAAAGGCGTCGTCGCCGTCGAGCGGGCCTAACGGGTCGCAAACTCGCGACAGAGCGGATTTCTCTTGCAACGGAGAGCGCGACGATGCATCCAAGTGCGCCATGCACTCTCGGATTGCTCTATGTTTCGTGTTCGTGTCGGCGGTGGCTGCGGCATGCGGTGGCGGCCAGCCTGAGGCCGCTGCGCCTTCGAATCCCTCGGAAAGCTCCGATGCTGCGGCTCCGTCGGCGAGCGCGGCTCCCGCAGAGAGCGCTGCGCCCGCCGCAAGCGCGGCCCCGGCTGCCTCGACCCCAGCGGCTCCGCCCGGCCCGCCCGGCCCGGGCGATTGGGCCAAGTGGTCCCACGAAGAGAAGCTCGCGTACATGAAGTCGACCGTGATGCCCAAGATGGGCGACGCGTTTCATACCTTCGACGCGAAAAAGTACGCCGAGCCCAAGTGCGTCCTCTGTCACGGAGGAGGCGTCGCCGATGGCACCTTCACGATGCCGAACCCCGACCTTCCCAAGCTCGACGTCACGCCCGCAGGCATCAAGAAGCTGCACACGGACCCGAAGAAGAAGAAGATCCTCGAGTTCATGGGCAAGGTGGTCGTGCCGACGATGGCCGATCTGCTGGGCGAACCCCCGTTCGACATGAAGACGATGACCGGCTTCGGGTGCCTGAACTGCCACACGAAGAAGGAGCCGAAAGCGGCCCCGGGCGCCCCTACGAAGACTCCATGAAGTAACATCGGACCGGTGGCCCCCGCCGACGGTCGTCTCTCTGCGCAAGCGCTTCCGATTCCTGACCTTCTCTGCGTCGATGCGCGTGTTCGCATCGACGCGGCGTCGTTTGGACAGACCCTCGTTTTTGCGTTCGCAGCCGGAGCGCCCGCGGATCTCGTGGAGGAGGCCGTAGGTCGCGCCAGCTTGCCCGATACGTCCTGGGCGGTGGGGGGCTTCGCGCGCGACCTCTTCGTCGGACAGATCGTCCAAAAGGGATTCGAGGTGCGCATCGGCGGCAAGGCGTACCCGACGTGCGCTCGCTACGTCGAACGCGTTTTGCTCGGGCCTCCTCGCGATCTCGCGGACACCGAGCTGCGGCGAGGCGTGCTTTCCGAGCTCACCGACGTGCCGGGGCTTCGCGCGGAAGTCGAGCGTGTCTATCTGGCGATCGTCCATCTGCGCGCCATGCTTTCCGCGCCCCGGCAACCTGCCCCCCGCGTGCGGCGCATGGAGATCCTGCGCGCGATTCGAGATGCCTTGGCGCTGCTCGCGGGTTCGTTCCAAGGCGCGCAATCTGCGCTCTCGCGCCTGCGCTCCTTCGGGTCCGCCGTCGTTTCCACCGGGGAGTACGCGCGCCTCGTCGCGCTGCTCGACCACGACGAGCATCAAGGGGCTCTCGATCTGCGCGTCCGCGTCGGAGCGGACGGCGAAGTGAGGTCGATGGAGCTGCTCGCGGTTCGGGAGAACCATGACAATCCGTTTTACGTCTCACCGCTCCGTCGATGGTGGGTCCGCTTCGCGCTCATGCTTCGGGGGTATCGTACGACTGCGGGCGAGGTGGCCGAACGGCTTCTTTCCGATGCGCTCTCCGGCGTCGAGCGCCCCGTCGCGCTGCTCTTTCAGATCTTCGGCGACCTGGCCCTCTACCTGGGCGCCATGGGCTTTCGCGACCACGCGCTCGCGAGCGGATTGGCCGTCGTGCTCCCGACCCTTGCCGCGCCCGGCGATGCGCTCGAGCTGCAAGGCCTCTTCAATCCTCTCCTTTTGATGTCCGGCATCACCCCCGTCGCCGCGAACGTCCGGGCCGGGCCGGGCGCGATCGTAGTTGTGACCGGGCCCAACTCCGGAGGCAAGACGCGCCTCCTGCAGTCGATCGCGATCGCTCAGCTTCTTTCGGAAAGTGGGCTCTTCGTGCCTGCGCGCGCGGCCAGCGTGCCGAGGGCCTCGGGCCTGTTTGCCTCGCTGTTCGAAGAGGCGAGCGCCGATCAACCCGAAGGGCACCTCGGGATGGAGCTTCTTCGGATTCGAAAACTCTTCGACGATCTCGACGCAGGCGCCGTCGTGGTGCTCGACGAGCTTTGCTCGGGAACCAATCCGTCGGAGGGTGAGGAGATTGCGCGGCTCGTCCTCTCACTTTTGCCCGAGCTCGGCGTTCGGGCGTTCGTGACGACTCACCTCCTGAGCTTCGCCGCCGCGCTCTCCGTTCAGCGCCCCTCGGCGACGCTCGAGTTCCTTCAGGTGGAGCTCGATGCGAACGAGAAGCCGACCTATCGTTTTGCGCCGGGGGTCGCCCGCACTTCGCTCGCGCAACGAACCGCCGAGCGTCTCGGCGTCACGCGCAGCGAGCTTCTTGACCGAATTGCCGCCAAGCGGCTCGCGAAAAGGGCAGTCTGATGTCGTTACCGGCCGGCCCCACCGACTTTCCAGCCCTCCAGCTGCTCCGCTGGATCCGTGATCCGTTCGGGCTCCTCGACGAGTGCCAGGCCCGCTTCGGGGACGCCTTTACCCTGCGAGTTCCCGGGCCCGCATCGCCGTTCGTCATCGTTGCGAGCCCCGAAGCCGTCAAGGACGTTTTCGCGCTCGACGGGGAGGTCGGACATGCAGGGAAGGCCAACCTCGTGCTCAAGCCCCTTCTCGGTGAGCACTCGATCATTCTGCTCGACGGCCCCGAGCACGGACGCCAGCGCCGGATGATGCTGCCGTCCTTTCACGGCGACAGGCTGGCGGCTTACGGCCGGACGATGACCGAGCTCGCGCACACGGCCATCGACCGCCTGCCGGTGGGCGATGTCTTCCCGATCGTCCGATCGATGCAGGCGATCACGCTGCAAGTCATCGTTCGCACCGTCTTCGGTCTGCAGGCTGGCCGGGGTTTTTCCGAGCTCACCGACGTCCTCGCCCGGGCCGTCGATGCCGCGGCGCGACCGATGTTGCTCTTGCCCTTCATGCAGCGCGACCTGGGCCCGCTCAGCCCCTGGGGGCGCTTCGTGCGATCCGGCGCCAAGGCGAGCGAGATTCTTCGCGCGGAGATTCGGCGGGGCCGCGCCGAGGGGACCGCCGGCCGCACCGACGTGCTCTCTATGCTGCTCGATGCTCGCGACGACGCGGGCAGCGCGATGAGCGAGGACGAGATCCACGACGAACTCGTGACGCTCCTCGTTGCGGGTCACGAAACGACCGCGACGGCCCTCGCGTGGGCGCTTCGCTGGCTCTGGGTCGACGCGCCGCTCGTCGAACGGCTCCGCGCCGAGATCGCGACCGCGGGAGGCGAGCCGTCGGCGATCGCCAAGCTCGAGCTTCTCGATCGGACCGTGCGCGAAGCGCTGCGGCTCCAGCCCGTCGTCCCGCTGGTCGGTCGCGTGCTGCAGCGAAACACAGCGATCGGCGGCATCGAGATCGAGGCGGGAAAGGTCGTCGCCTGCGCCATCTACCTCGTTCACCGTCGCCCGTCGCTCTATCCCGATCCGCAGCGGTTCTTGCCCGACCGCTTTGCCACGTTCAAGCCCACGTCCTGGGAGTGGCTTCCGTTTGGTGGAGGTCTGCGAAGGTGTATCGGGGCCGCGTTCGCGATGCTCGAGATGAAGATGGTCCTTGCCGCCCTCTTGCCTCGAGTGTCGGCGAAGCTCGCAAAGGCTCGCGTCGAGCCCGTTCGGCGCGGAATCACGTTGACGCCGGCGGGAGGCCTCCCGGTCGTCGTCACGGCTCGCCGTTCGAGGGAAGCGAGCGAGCGCGCGGCCTGAGGCCCGCTTCTCACCGGGCTGACGCGGGGCCCTCGACGTGCAGCTCGAGCAGCCCGATACCCCCGATCTCGACGTCGAGCTTGTCGCCGGGTGCCAGCGGGCTCACGCCCTCGGGTGTTCCGGTGAGAATCACGTCGCCGGGCTCCAGTGTCATCATGCGACTGATGAACGAGACGAGCGTCGGCACGTCGAAGACCATCTGCGCCGTCGTGCTGTCTTGCCGGACTCTTCCGCCGACCATGCACCGGATGGGCGCCGCGCGCCAATCGAACTCGGTCTCGATCCAGGGCCCCACGGGACAGAAAGTGTCGAAGCCCTTGGCGCGCGCCCACTGGACGTCCTTCTTTTGCAGGTCACGCGCCGACACGTCGCACGCGCACGAGTAGCCGAAGACGTGCGCCAGCGAAGCCTCGCGGGCTACCTTCGTGCAACGTCGCCCGATGATCACCGCGAGCTCGGCCTCGTGCTCGACGTGCTTGCTCTCGTGGGGCAAGATCACGGCGTCGCCGGGACCCGCGAGCGCGGACGGCGGCTTGAGAAAGAGCAGCGGCTCGCTGGGAACGTCGCCCCCCACTTCGCGCGCATGCGCCGCGTAATTTCGCCCGACGCACACGATCTTCGAGGGAGCCACGGGACAGAGCAGCTTGTGCTCTGCGAGCACGGCGACCTTTCCGGTCTCACGCCCACCGAGCCAAGGGGCTTTGTCGAGCACGTGGGCGCGTTGGCCGTCCAGGCGTGCGAAATAGGCTTCCGAGCCGGAAGCAAGTCGGGCAAAGCGCATGGCGCCTGCAATAGCATCTGCTAGCCCTTGCGCGCACGCCTATGGGGTCCACCCGAGCGAACCCGATCCGGACCCGCAGGGACTGGGAGTCCGCACGCGAGGCCGCCGCCGGAGATCCAGGCCGATTCCATGGGGAGATCGCGAAACGCGAGATCTTCTGGTTCGTCCCGTCGCTGGGAGCCTGGGTCAAGCGGGTCGACGGGCCATCGCCGTGGATGGCCTTCGACGTGGCCACCGGCGCCCCACTCCGAAGCCCGGGTCTCGCGGCGGACTTCGATCCCTGGTCGACGGGCTTCGATGCCGCGCGCGCGCCTTTCTACCGTTGGTTTGCCGGCGGGCTGACCAACGCTTGCTTCAACGAAGTCGACGTGCACGTCCTGGCCGGCCGGGGCGACGAGGTGGCGCTGCACTTCGAGGGCGACCGCTGGGACCCGTCCCTCGAAGGGGGGCGTGGCGGTCCAGTCGTACGGGAGACGATTGCGCGCAAGGAGCTTCTCTGGCAGGTGGCCAAGTGCGCGGTGGTCCTGACCGATCTCGGCCTCAGGCAGGGCGATCGCCTCGCGCTCAACATGCCGAACGTGCTGAGCCAGATCTACTTTACCGAAGCCGCCAAGCGTCTGGGAGTGATCTACACGCCGGTCTTTGGCGGCTTCAGCGCGAAGACACTTTCCGATCGCATTCACGACGCGGGAGCGAAGGTCGTCATCACGACCGACGGCGCGTATCGCAACGCGCAAGTCATCGGGTTCAAGGAGCCGTACACCGACCGAGCTCTCGACGACTACATTCCCGTCGAGACTGCGCTCGCGGCGGTGACGGCAACTCTCGAAGAGCTGCGCGAGGTCACCGCGGCGCAGGCGGCGTCGGTCTCGTCCGCCGTGCGCGCGGCGGTCGCCGGAGAAATCACGGTCGAGCGATCGGACATCATGCGAGGCGTCGGGCGCGCCCTCGAGCTCATTTCGGCGTGGGACGCCGGGTTCAAGTCTCGCGTGCGCATGGCCGTCGCGGAGACGCTCGCCAAGCCCTGCTCGAGAGTGAACGCCGTCGTCGTGGTGAAGCACACAAACGTTGCTGATCTGGCGTGGACGCAGGGCCGCGACCTTTGGGCTCACGATCTTCTCGATGCCGCGACGACCAAGCTGGTCGCTGGGGCGAGATCCGCCGGGCTCCCCGTCTCGAAGGAGCGAGAGATCTTGGCTCTTCCCGCGGAGGCGTTTATCCGCGCCGTCTACGCGAGCACGCGACCGACGCCGCTCGACGCCGAGTTTCCTCTCTTCATCATCTATACGAGCGGAAGCACCGGCAAGCCGAAAGGCGTCGTGCATACGCATGGCGGGTACGTCGCGGGCGTCGCGCACACCATGCGCGTTTCGTTCAACGTGCCTCGCGTCGACAACGGGGGCCCGCCGAACGACGACACGATATGCGTGCTCGCGGATCCCGGCTGGATTACCGGCCAATCGTATCTCATCAGCGCGGCGCTCACGACCGGGACGCCCAGCGTGGTCGTCGAAGGCTCTCCGCTCTTTCCGCATGCGGGGCGCTTCGCGAGCATCATCGAGCGCTACAAGGTCACGATCTTCAAGGCGGGATCGACCTTCCTGAAGGCCGTAGCCTCCGACCCGCAGAACATCGTCGACGTCAAACGCTACGAGCGCTCGAGTCTTCGGGTGGCGACCTTCTGCGCCGAACCGGTCAGCCCCGCGATCCAAGAGTTCGGCATGGATCTGTTGACTCCGAACTACATCAACTCGTACTGGGCAACCGAGCACGGGGGCATCGTGCTCACGCACTTTTTCGGGAATACGGACTTCCCGCTTCTCCCCGATGCCCACACCTTTGCGCTGCCTTGGGTTTTCGCCGACGTATGGACGTCGGAGCGGTCCTTCGAAGTGGCCGGGCGCGTTCGTCACGAGCACCGCCCGACACCGGTCGGCGAAAAAGGCGAGCTCGTCATCACGCGCCCGTATCCCTACCTCGCGCGCACGATTTGGGGAGACGGGGACAACGTCGGCAAGCCCGATTGGCAGGGCGACCTCGACCGCTTCCGACAGATCTACTTCGACCGCTGGGCGGTCTTCGGAAGCGAAGGCCGGGAAATCGAATGGGCGTACACGCAAGGCGACTACGCGTGTCGCTACCACGGTGGTGGCTTGAGCTTGCACGGCCGTTCGGACGACGTCATCAACACCTCGGGTCATCGGCTCGGCACCGAAGAGATCGAAGGCGCTATCCTCAAAGACAAGCAGCTCAATCCCCACTCTCCGGTCGGCAATGCCATCGTCGTCGGCGCGCCGCACAAAGAGAAGGGCACGGTGCCGCTCGCGTTCATTCTCACGCCGGGCGGCAAGAGAATATCGCTCGAGGACGAACGGCGGCTGACCAACCTCGTCCGCGAGGAGAAGGGTGCGGTTGCCGTGCCAGCCGGCTTCTTGTGCGTGTCGCAGTTTCCGGAGACGCGCAGCGGCAAGTACATGCGCCGCTTTCTCAAGAACTTGCTCGAGGGCGAGCGGCTCGGCGACACGACCACGCTCCGCAATCCGGAGTCGATTCGCGAAATCGAGGGCGCGATCCGGCAATGGCAGGCCAAGGTTCGTCTCGAAGACGACCAGCAGATCCTGCAGACGTATGCCTCGCTGCGCCTCGAATACCATTCGATCGCGCCCGGCAGTCAGCTCGCGATCCTCACGCTGCACAAGCCCCCCGTGAACGCCCTCGACGAGCGCGCGCTCGACGAGCTCAACACGGTCATCGAGCACTTGAGCCGGCGTGACGAGATCCGAGTCGTCATTCTGACCGGGGCGGGGACGCAGTCGTTCGTGGCCGGTGCCGACCTACGGCAGCTCTTCGAAGAGATGCAGCGCGAAGAAGACGTCCTGCCCCTCAGCCACAAGGCGGCTCAAGTCACCCGCCGGCTCGAGCGGATGGGCAAGCCCGTCATCGCGGCGATCAACGGGGTCGCGCTGGGCGGCGGCAACGAGTTCCAGATGGCCGCGCACTACCGCATCGCGGAGCCGACGGCGAAGTTCGGCCAGCCCGAGATCAACTTGCATTTGATTCCCGGCTACGGCGGGACGCAGCGTTTGCCTCGAATCTTGGAGCATAAAGGCGGCTTCGACGGGTTGGTTCGCGCGGTGAGCCTGATTCTTGGAGGTCGTACGGTCGAGCCCGAGGAAGCGTCTGCCCTCGGGCTGATTCACGAGGTGGCCACGGAGGCCGGGGCGCTCGCGCGCGCCACACAGCTCGCGCGCCGCTACGTGCTCGACGGAGGCGGACCTCTCGCGCAGGCCCACGCCGCACGGACGAAGCAGTCGGAGGGGTGGGACCTTCCCGCGAAATTCCCCGCGCGCGCGATCGAGTCGCATCCGGAGGTCCAGCGTCTGCTCGCGCAAGCGCGCCACGCGGGTCGGGCGCTTGCGGCCGGCTGGGCGCTCGAGGCCATCCGCTTCGGCTACGAAAATGGGCTGTCCAAGGGCCTCGAGAGGGAAGCCCACCTCTTTGCTCGGGCGGTGGTCGACCCCGCGGCGGGGCGGTTGGGCATTCGGGCTTTCTTCGACCGGAGAAGCGCTCCGCTGCCCACGCGCGGCGTCCCTCGGCTGCAGCACGCCGCGGAGAACGAAGCCGCCTTGATCGCGTCCGGCCGGCTTTTGCCGGTCGGAGCCCCGTTTTATCCGGGAGTGACGCCGATCCCCGAGTATCAATACGCGCTTGTCGTCGACAAGGACCCGGCTACGGGTGTGGCTCGACACGGCGACCCGATTGCGGCCGAGACCGTGCGTCTGCTCGAGGTGTCAAAACCGACGGCCAACGAGGCGCTCGTGTACATGCTGTCGAGCGAGATCAACTTCAACGACATCTGGGCGATTACGGGAGTTCCGGTGTCTCCCTTCGACAGTCACGACGAAGACTGGCACGTCACGGGAAGCGGGGGTCTCGGTCTCGTCGCGGCGCTCGGGTCGGAGGTCAAACGAGAGGGCCGGCTCCAAGTCGGCGATCTCGTCGCCGTGTTCTCGGGCCAATCGCAGCTGCTTTCGCCGACGGCGGGGCTCGACCCGATGTTCGCCGACCAGAAGATCCAGGGGTACGAGGCCCCCGATGGATCGCACCAGCAGTTCATGATTGCGCAGGGGCCGCAGCTATTTCCGAAGGTAGCCGACCTGACGCTCGAGGCTGCGGGGTGCTACATTCTCAACCTCGGCACCGTGTACCGCGCGCTCTTCACGACGCTGAAGATCGAGCCCGGAAAGACGATGCTCGTCGAAGGGGCCGCCACTGGCACGGGGTTGGAAGCGACCAAAGTCGCCGCACGCAACCGCGTCGAAGTGACCGGGATGGTCTCGAGCGCGGATCGCGCCAAGCGAGTCATCGAAGCCGGCGCCCGCGCCACGATCGATCGCAAGGACCCTCGCTTCGCGAAGCTCTTCACACGCGTGCCCGCGAACGCGTCGGAGTGGGCCTCGTGGGAGGCTGCAGGCGAGGTGCTGGTCGCAGAGTTCCGTCGCCAAAATGGGGGGCGGCTCGCGAGCTACGTGGTCTCGCATGCCGGCGAGACGGCCTTTCCGCGCGGTTTCCAGCTCCTCGAACGCGGGGGAACGCTGACGTTCTACGGAGCGTCGAGCGGCTACCACTTCACGTTCATGGGAAAGGCCGGCTCCGCGTCCCCCGCAGAAGTCCTGCGCCGTGCGGAGCTTACGGCGGCCGAGACCGTGCTCGTGTTTTATGGATCGCCGTCGGGCCACGCACTCGATCCCATCGGTCTCGAGTGCATCGAGACGGCCCGTGAATTCGGTGCGCGCTCGGTCGTGTGCACGATGACCGACGGCCAGCGCGAGTTCGTCAAGAGCGTCGGGTTCGGCGAGAGCGTTCGCGGCGTGTTCAGCGTTCAGGAGGTCAAGCGCCGGGAAGGTGATGCGTTCGAATGGCCCGAGACCATGCCCGCGCTGCCCGATCCGCGGAAAGAGACCGCGGGGTTCAAAGAAGCGGTTCGCTGGTATCAGGAAACGGTCTTCAAGCCCCTGGCCACCCAGGTCGGCGCGTTTCTCAAGGGCGCGGACAATCCGCGGGGATATCCGGACCTCGTCATCGAGCGAGCTTGGCAAGATACGCTCTGCTTGAGCTCGATGCTGGTCAAGCCGTTCACCGGGCGCGTGGTCTA
>Ga0070761_10001039_pt1 | contig 17498 bp, 14 predicted proteins | sample HubBroMetageREF1_FD_66724 | JGI IMG/M metagenome (GOLD analysis project Ga0070761, IMG submission 66724) | Reference soil microbial communities from the Hubbard Brook experimental Forest, New Hampshire, USA - Hubbard Brook CCASE Soil... | ecosystem: Environmental > Terrestrial > Soil >... | reverse complement strand
GTCGGCACCGCGAAACCGAATGGGCGCCCACCCCACTTCGTAGAGGCGGGCGCCGTTGGCGCCGATCATCGGGAATACACGCGCGCCGGCTGCGTGAGCCAGGAGCTGCGCTCCCAGGCAAACGCCGAGTACGGGAGAGTCCTCCTCGATACATCGACGAAGGAGCTCGACCTCGCGCTTTAGGTAAGGGTACTCCCGCCCATCGAGATCGGAGACTCCCATCGATCCTCCCATCACGACCAGGAGCTCGTCGCGCGCAAGGCTCGACGGAACCGGGTCGCCCCGATGAAGGGAACGCACGTCGAGGGAATACCCCGCGTCGACGACGAGCTCGGCAATTCTGCCCGGGCCCTCGAATTCTGCGTGCGTGAGTACGACGACGTTCTTCATTGGACTGTCCAGCGAATGAGACTACGGAGCGGGGAGGTTGAACTTGTAAATCACGGCGCCGGGGGGACCGAGGAAGGGAGCGACCCGAGCGACCCGAAAGAGGTCCGTCAGGCACTTCCCCTCCGTCGTGCCGGCGAAGGGCGGTCCGATCTTGATATGCGTGACGGCACCGTCGCGCCCAAATGTGACCCACGCAGCCCCTCGCCCGCTATGCCCGCCGGGCCGCTGGCAGCTCTCCAAGTGGTTGCCGATGGTACTCAGAGCCGCGTAGGCCGCCGCGCCCACGAGTCGCTGGGTGGGTCGCGGCGCCACGCCCGAGTCGAGTCCTGGAGCAGAGCTCGTCGCCGGCGTCGGCGCTGCGGCTGTAGCCGTGGGCAGCGGCACCGGCGTTGCCGCGGCTGTGGCGGTCGTCGCGGACGCCGCGCTTTGCGGCGCCCGCGTGACTCGCCGCGCGACGCCCACGACGTAGACGGTCAGCATCGCAAGCCCGAGAAGGACCGCGGACGAGATCGCGACCGAGAGCACGACCAGCGACCGCAGCTTTCGGAGCCCGGGCGGGAGCAGAGAGATCGCGCGTGAGGGGGAGCCAGAGACGGGAGTGGAGGATGCTGCTTCCGGCACCGTTGAAGGAAGCGGGGGCGGGGTAGCGGGCGAGGGTGCGCGCGTGGACGGGAGAGCGGGCGCGAGCGTCGGGTCAGGCGAGAGCGCGGGCGCGGGCGGGAGAGCGGGTGGCAGCGTCGGCGCGGGAGACAGGGGTGTGATCGGCGAGAGCGTGGGCGTCGGGGAGGGCTTCGGGACGAACGGAAAGCGCGTCGTGGGGGTTGCTGGGAGTGGGGGGTTGGAGGTTGTCGCCGTGTGCGAGCTCCTCCGGCGCGATCGCGATCTGTTCGCCCAGTCCCACCATCGTCTTCCGGCTGCTGGATCGAGGGAGTCGAGGGATGGTTTCCGGTTTCTGGGTCAGCGGTCCCGTCGTGGGCGCCGACAAGGGAGATGCGGGACGCGGCGCTTTCGTTAGCACGCCGGCTGCGCCGGGCACTTGGGCCGGGGAGGCGGCGCTTTTCAGCGCGCTCCAGAACTCACCCGCGGTCGCAGGGCGCTTTTTGGGCTCCAGCGCCACCGCGCGTCCAAGCACGTCGCGAACCGCGGGCCTCAATCCGAGACCGGCGATCCGCGCCGAGGGCCTGAGCACCGGATCGATCTGAGCCGCGGGTGCGCCTTCCTTGCTGACGAACACAGGTGCGCCGAGCAGTGCCTCCATCGTGATGAGCGCGAGCGAATAGACGTCGGTCCACGGGCCGGGCTCACCCAATTGCCGGTCGATCTGCTCGGGCGCGGCATATTCCGGCAGCAGCACGCGCAAACCTGGCATTCGTACGGCCGGGTCGCTCGTCGCCTTGGCGAGACCAAAGTCGAGAATCTTGACGACCGGCCGACCGTTCGCTTCCACGACGAAAAGGTTGCCGGGGTTGACCGCGTGGTGAGCGACGCCTTGCGCGTGCGCAAACCCAAGCCCGTCGGCGGCCCCGTCGAGCAAGGCGATGACTTCGTCGAGCTTCAAGCCACCGAGTTTCTTCGCGCGCCGCTCGGCGAGATAGGACGCCAGCGACTGCCCTTCGAGCCACTCGCGCACCAGATACGGAACGAGATTGCCCGTGCGGGGCGCGAGGGTGCTGCCGCTGGCGAGGCTTTGAGCGATGTTCAGGTTTCCGCGCGAGAGCCGATATTGAATTTTCGTTCCCTCGCGAAAGCTCTGCACGAATGGCTCGACCAGGCTTGGGTCGAGCGTTGCGGGTAAGTTAAGACATTTGATCGCAACCGTGGCGGCGACGCTTTGATGCCATCCCCGGTACACGACGCTCAGGCCCCCTTCCCCCGCGACAGCGTCGACTCGGAACTGACCGTCAATGACGTCCCCGACGAGGTCGAAAGGATCGTCGAGGGTCGTGCGCTCGGGCATCTTCGGACCGGACACGGGCTAGCCAGTCCTCGGCCCTCGCGACGATGGCGGGGGCGGGGGGGGAGTCGAGGAGCGTACGGCGGCCGGGGGCGCCGGCGGCGTGCTGCGCACGTGCCCGGGGACGGTGCTCGCGCGGCGGATCCACTTGGCTCTCTCTTCGCGCTCGCCGGGAAACAAGGCGTCCAGGATCCCACGCGTGAGGGCGGGGTAGTCCTCGCCGGTCGCTTGCGCAGCCGCGAAGCGGTCGAGGTCGCGCGCCAGAGCGTCGGCGGTCGGATAGCGGTCCTCCCGGCTACGCGCGAGCGCCCTGTGCACGACGCTCCAGAGGCTTTCCGGGTAGGTCGGAACCGTGGCCCGCGGATCAGGGACGAGCCCCGCGCGCACGGCCATGAGCGTTTCGCCGTCGTCGTCGCGTTTGAAGAGACGGCGCATCGTGGTCATTTCCCAGAGCGTCGTGCCGAGGGTGTAGACGTCGCTGCGCCGATCGGTCGGTAGCTGCGTGAGCTGCTCGGGCGACAGGTACGGAAGCTTTCCCTTCACGATGTCTGCCGAGCTTTGCTCGTGCAATGCGCTGGCTTTGGCGAGGCCGAAGTCGAAGAGTTTCACTTCGCCCTCGAACGTCAAGAAGACGTTGCTCGGATTGACGTCGCGATGCACGAGGTGAAGCGGAGCGCCGGTTTCGTCGGTCAACTCGTGTGCATGGTGGAGCGCGTCCCCGACGCGCGCCGCGATCCAAGCCGCGTGATCGAGCCGCAGAGAGAGCTTGCGAGCCTTGCAGGCATCCCACGCGTCGCTCAGAGTTCGCCCTACGAGCAGCTCCATGGCGATGAAGTGCTGATCATCCTCCATCCCGACCTCGTAGGTGGCCGCAATGTTGCGGTGCGACAGGCGCGAGAGGATCTCGGCTTCCTTGCGAAACATGTGGACGAAACGCTCGTCGTGCCGAAAGTCGTGGCGAATCGCCTTGAGCGCCACGAGTCGCCCTCCGCCCTTCGCGTCGCGCGCGCGCCCGAGATAGATCGTGGCCATTCCGCCGCCGGCGATCTTGACGATGACGTCGTAGGGCCCGAGTCGCGTCGGGCGCACGGGGAGAGCCACGGGGGTCCCTCAAGGCTGCCCTAGTTGCCCGAGATTGTCATCGCTCCCCGTTGCCGAACGTCGGCGTGACCCGCGCGCGGTCGTTAAGGCGCGCTGCGGCGGAGTGATAGCCTCCAAGGATGAAGAGCGCGCTTCGCGTTCCCGCGTTCCTTGCGTTCGCGGCTACCGCACTGGTCGCTCGATCCGCTGCGGCCGCGGTCATTTCCGTCTCCCCGGCCGACGGGACCTCTGGGTACATGAAGATCGAGACCGCCAAGCCAGGCGACGAGGTCGTGCTCGCCCCGGGCACCTACGCCTTTCGCGTCTACCTGCAGCAGCAGGCCGCCGCCAACAGCCCGATCTACATTCACTCGCAAGACCCCACCCACCCCGCCGTCGTGGACTTGTCGTCTGCTTCCGGAGGTCTCGTCGACAACGCGCCAGGAAGTTACATGGCGGGCGACAAGGCACGCGGCTGCTGGCAGCTGTCGGGGGCGTCGAGCATCCACATCGACGGGATCGTCTTCCAGAACTGCCATGCCGCCAGCAACGACTCGGCCGGCATTCGTTACTACAACGGCACGACGGACCTTCTCATCACGAACTGCGTCTTCAAGTCGAACGACAACGGCTTGACCGGAGGGACGGTCGGCTCCGACAACGTCACCCAGAGCCAAGCGACTGTCGAGTGGAGCGAGTTTTCCGAGAACGGAAACCTCGCGGCCTCTGCGTCGAGCCCCACCCACAACATCTACATCTACGGCGGGAGCTTCACGCTCCGCTATTCCTACCTGCACGATCCCATCCAGGGGCAGAACCTCCACTGCCGCGCGATCACATCGACCATCGAATACAACTGGCTGAGCCGCGCCAAGAGCTACACGGGGGATCTCATGACCAACGACGACTATACGAACAACCCGACGGGGTCGCTCTCGCAGTCAATGACCTTTCGCGGCAACGTCCTCTTCGAGGGCGCCACGCCTGCGAACGGCGGCCAGATCTGGGCGCTCTACAACGACGAGGCTTCGGGCTCGCCCGTAAGCTTCCACATCACGATGCTCTACAACACGCTGGTCGGGGCAGGCGGCCACGCGGCGCTCGTCCACTTGTCGAACGCCGACGGGACTACGATGAGCGCGGAGCTCGACAACAACCTCGTCTTCGGGACCACAGTCGCGACGCTCGTGGAGGACGCCCAGCACGCCACGGTGACCGGGTCGAACAACTGGCTCCAAACCGGCACGCCCACCGGCGGGCTCACGGCATCCGTGCTCGGGAGCGACCCCGGCTTCAATAGCGCAGGCTCCGACGATTTCGTTCCCCTCGCGTCGAGCCCGTGTGTCGGGGCGGCGAACGTCGCTGTGTCGGGGCTGCCGGTGGCCGAGTACTACGAGAACGAAACGGTCGCGCGCATGTACCGCGTGCGGGCGAGCGCGAAGGACATCGGGGCCTTCGAGCACGATACGATGGGCTCCGGCATCGGGCCGTACGGCAGCGTGGATGGCGGCGTCGTCGCGACAATCGGCTCGACGACGACCGACGCCGGAACGACCGACGCCGCGGCGACCGACGCCGGAGCGACCGGCACCGGAGCGACCGTGGTGGGAGTCGTCGACTCGGGCTCGATCGCGATGGGCCGCGATGCCCAGTCGAGCGATGTGGGTCCCGTCGAAGCGGCCCCCGAGGACGCGGCCGGAATGGTGCCCGACGCGGCGAACGGTCGTGGAGACGGCGGGGCAAGGGCCACCGCGAGCTCGAGCGGGTGCAGCTGCCGGGTCGGCGCGGGGGCCCACGCCGCCGCCAGCCAATCATGGGGGGCCGTTGGCTTGGCCGCCCTGTTGTTCCGTCAACGACGCCGAACGTGCGGACGCGAGGAGGCGTGAGCGTCACGGACGTCTTCTCTCGACGCCCTCCTCGACGACTTGTACGCCTTCGCGGCGTCTCTGGATGGCCTCACGGGAGGACGACGTCGTTGAATCGCTCTCCGAAACCGCGATGAACGCCGAGCCCGAAATGCAGATCGTCGGCAGGCGGACAGTCCGTGCGAAAGTTGTCCGGAGCGTTGAGCGCGTCGCCGTCGAACATGGCGCCGAGCGTCGCTGCGAACACGAACGTGCCTTGAGGAATCGTCTTGACGTGGCGCGCCTTCCCGCCGACCACGGCCTCCTGCTGGCAAACGCGGGGACGGACGGGATTGAGGGGGCGCGCGGCGGGCGTATTTACTCATGCTGACGATCGGCGCGGTGGCTTCGCTCCGCGACCTCTGACGCCGCGCCTGACCTTCGTGGCGCGATCCCCTCAGAGGGCCTTCGCGCGCGCGATCAAGCTCCGCAGGTGGCTCATGTCGACGGGCTTCTGGAGGCAGGGAGTGCCCACGGTCTGCAGAAATGCTTGCGCCCGCGCGCTGAACGCGCCGCCCGTCATGAAGACGAATCGGCTGGCGAGCTTCGGATCACCCTGCATGACCTCCGCGTAAAGGTCCATGCCGGTCATCACGGGCATCATCAGGTCGCACAGGATGACGTCGAAGGTCTCGCCGCCGCGCAACCGATCGAGCGCCGTGCGCGCCTCGCTCTCCAATTCGACGTCGTGGTCGTCCGACAAAGCGCGCGCAATGGCTTCTCCGAGGCGCTTCTCGTCGTCGATGAGGAGCACGCGTTTTCGCGGCTGAATCCGCGGCTCGTTCCGGCTCGATGGCGGTCCGCTTCGCCGGCGCTGGGCCGGACGCAAGACGACGCGGAACGTCGTCCCTTGACCCACGGTGCTCGCGACCGTGATCTCTCCGCGCAGTCTTCGGATGGTTCCGTGAGACATGGCCAACCCCAATCCGCTGCCTTCGTGGCCCTTCGTGGTGAAAAACGGATCGAACACGCGCGCCAGATCCTGGGGAGCGATCCCCACTCCGGTGTCACTCACCTCCACCACCGCGTTTCCCATCTCGTCGGTGTGCGTGACGATCCGCACCTCGTGGCGGTCGGCCTGACCTTCTGGAATGGCATGGGCGGCATTGATGAGCAGATTGAGAAAGACCTGCCCGAGCCGCCCCTCGTTCGCCTCGATGAGGGGGACCTCGGCGAAGGTCTTCGAGAGCCGAGCGCGATGTCGGATCTCGTGCCACGCCAGCTGCGATGCGCTCTCGACGATGCCCCGAACGTCGAGAAGCCCGCTTCGCTCGATGTCGCCCTGCGCGAACGTGAGAAGATCGCTCACGACGCGGCGTATCCGATGGCCGCCCTCGACGGCATGCTGGAGGGCGTGGACGAGCCCGGGCAGCCCGTCGCTCGTGCCGCTCGCGAGCTCCGCGCCCGGGTCGCGGCTGGCGCTCGCCGCCCGCAGCCGACGTAGCACGTGCTCGAGGTTTACGAGCACGTAGGTCAGGGGGTTGTTGATCTCATGGGCGACGCCCGCCGACAGTGTGCCGAGGGCCGCCATGCGGTCTCGCTGCAGGAGGTGGTTCTCCGAATCCGCCGGGACGTCGTCCTCGTCCTGAACCTCCCGGGCCACCTCTCCCGAAGACGGGAGCAGCGTCTCCACGACCACGGGGATCAACGCATCGGCTCCGTCATCTTGTCGCATGGCCGTCTCCTCATTGCCGATCGCGGAGGTGAGCGTTCTTCATTCCCAGAGCTCGCCGGTGGCCACGGGGTCGCGAGGAGCTGCGGAACGAGGGCCACCGCGCGCCCGTCGAACCAATATTTGTCCATGACCGCATCGCTCGTGAGCGCACGCGTGCGGCTCTCGTCGAGGAGGTAGATCGCGTAGGAATCGTCTTCCTGGACGAGACGCGTGTCGCCCGCGAAGGGCGCACCCTCGGCGATGTCGTCGATGTCGTGGACGTCGATGATGCCGTGCCAGCTGCGAAAACCCCGACAGTAAACGGTGGGATTCGGAACGCGGCGTCGGTAGCCCACGGGGTCTACCAAGTGGACGTCTGGCTTTCCGGGCCTGACCAAGCGGTAGCCTGCCAGGATGGGCTGGGGACATGGCACCATGGCTCCCCGAATTCGCGCCACGACCTGGGTCTGCGAGGCGGTCTTGGCGACGCGCGTGGGTTCCGAGGCGTATGCGTGGGACATCTCCCTGCGCTCCGCGGGATTTACCTGCAGCGAAAACAACCAAGCTCGACGGCGCTTCGAATGAGGGCGTAACGCCCGGTCGACCGAAGGGCATCGTTGATCGCGTTGTGTTGTCGCGCGACCGTGTGTACCGACGTTCTACGCTGGTGAGCGATATCGAAGCGTGAGAAGCCCTCGATGATCCATTGGGCGATCTCTCGCTCGGCCGGCGTCAGATCGACCAGGTGACTCGTGACGGCCCTAGGCACGCTGACGACCATGCATGCTTGACCTCCAATCGTGAAGACCGCGCTTCGCGCCGTCGGAATCTCCGCGATGCCGACCCCGGCCTGCGCCGCCAGAATGAGCGGCAACGGAACGGTATTCCGGGTGAGGTCGAGCTTGTTGAGCGCACGGATGTAGCGGCCCGACACCGTGGAGGGCGCGAGCCCGAGCTCACCGGCCACGCACTTCTGTTGGTCGCCGGAGAGGATGCGGGCGACGAGGTTGGCCTCGTCGGCAGCGAGACCCTGCTCGCTGGCGACCACGCGCGCGATCATCAGCACGCGGTCGGGGCCCACGCTCTCCCACCATGCGCGAAGTCGCCCGCCCACGTGATCCTGCCAGATCGCGTCCAGGCGGCACTCGACCCCCCGCGCCTCCGCGGTGACGGCGGCTTGCCAGATCGGGTCGTGGGGTGCGGATGGAGGGCCGTCCACGGCGACCAGCCGCGGTCGAAGCCCGAGCCGCTTCGGGGAAAACGAGGGATCGGTCCAAGGAGAGCTGAGCTGAAGGGGAGACGACATGGCGTCCCCTTAGGCATCCTCCGGGCCAGCTCCAACCATTGGAAATCGTTGGCAACTGGTTCTTTCGCGCACGCGAATGCGATCGCACCCACCGGATCGCGCTCGAAAGGTGGCTCAGGTGCGGAAGCGCTCGAAATATCGAGCGAGCTGCTTCCCGGCTGTGCCGCGATCGGCTTGCACGCGAGTGGCCATCTTGGCCGCCAGAGAAGACATCGCGTCGCTGTCGGCCGGGGCCGGATGCGCCGACGCGCCGCTCAGGTGAAAAAAGACGAGCGGCTTGAGATACTTTTCGTTCCACTCTTTCTGGTCGTCCCAATTCGCGGGCTCACGCCGGTGATCTTCGACGAACGCCTGCACGGCGCGCGATACCAGGGCCGTCCAGTCCGTCCGCGACGCCTCGGGTGGACTCGGGGTGGATGAAGCAGGCCGGAGCGAGCCCCGTTCGAGCGTCCGGCGGCATGTCGTCGCATCGATGCTCTCTGGCTCCGTGGCCCGGGGTAGGCGCTGCACGAAGCTCGTGAGCTCGCGAAAGTTACCTTCCCACGGGTGGGCTTGGAGGAGACCGAGAGCGTCGGGCGAGAGTGCCTCGCGGATCGAGTGCCGTCCGTCCTCGGTTCGAACGCTCTCGAGATAGGCGGTCACGTCGTCCCAGCGCGTTCGGAGCGAGGGCACTTCGATCTGGTGGACCGCGAGGCGGAACCAGAGATCGACGCGAAAGCTTCCGGCTCGAGCCGCGTCTCGAAGATCGCGATTGGTGGCGGCCACCACGCGTACGTCCGCGTGCTGCACCCGACCGTAGTGGCCGAGGCGCTCGTACTCGCGCCGATCGAGGAATCGCAAGAGCATCGGCTGAACATCGCTCGGAATCTCGCCGATCTCGTCCAAGAACAGCGTGCCACCTTCCGCGCGCTCCGCCGCCCCGGTGATTCGGCGCGTGGCACCGGTGAACGAGCCGGCCTCGGCGCCGAACAATTCCGAACGAAGCAGATCCTTGCTGAACATCGAACAGTTGACGGCGACGAACGGCCCGGCGCGACCGGAATGCCTGTGGAAGACCTCAGCCAGCATGTCCTTCCCCGCGCCGGACGGGCCCATAAGAAGAAGCGTGGGGGCGTCCCCCTTCGCGGCTTCGACGACCTCTCGGTGCGCCGCGCGGATCGCTCGGGAGCTCAGGATCATCCCTTCTCGCCGAGTCTCCTCCTCGGTTCGATAAATCGAATTCTGAAGCTCCGCCCAGCGCCATAGCTGTTCGAGCAGGCGCGACCAGTTGGCGTCCGTCGTCCCTAGAGGCACGATATCGAGGGACTCTCCCGTGGCCATCGGCAAGCGGGAAGGCTCCGAGGCGCCGTCATCCCGTTGCGCCACGACTGTCGCTCGTGCCTCGACCCCGCGGGGGCGCAGCCATTTCTGGATCGAGTCGGCCATCGCCGGGGCGAAGTCGCGCTGACTGCTCCAGTTTGGCGCCGCAGGCTCGTCACCGGTGGCCGCGCCTCCCGAGGCTTGAGCCAGCTGCAGCACGATATCGAACGGTCCCACTCGCACCGTCTCGCCCCGGGGCAGAAGAAGCCAGGTGCCGTTTCGGCTCGTGAGATCTCGCACGCAAACTGTCCCGGCCTGGCTCCAGACGACGACATGATTGGCCGACACGCTCGGTCCGGGAACCTCTACCGCTTCCAGCGACTGCTCGGCGCCGCCAAGGCCCCACTGGGCTGCCGCGCGCGAATCGGGTTCTCGTCCGAGGAGCAGCGCGCTGGGTCGGTCCAGATCTAACGCGTGCTCGACTTGACCCTTCGGACCCTTGACGACGACTCGCGGCAAAGCAATCCCTTGCGTGGAACGCTATCGCACAGGGGAAACGCGGGCAAACGTGCTCAAGGTGCGGGGGTCGGGCTGAATCGACCCGGAGTGGTACGGTCCCGAGGGCGTGCAACTCGGTACGTATCCGACGCCCGTGCAGCATCTGGCGGCTCTGTCGCGCCCGGGAACGTCTCTTTGGATCAAGCGCGACGACCTGACCAACCCCGTCTACGGCGGAAACAAAATCCGTAAGATCGAAAAACTGCTCGCAGAAGCCAAGAGACGCGGGGCGCGCCGCATCGTCACCGTGGGAGCGGTCGGCAGCAACTACGTCCTCGCGACAGGAATTTTTGCGCTTCCGCTCGGAGTCGGTGTCGACGCCGTCGTCGTTCCGCAGCCCCGCACGCAGCACGTCGTGGATAACCTGAGAGCCGATCTGGCCCAGGGAATCACGTTACTGCCCGCGAGCTCGTATGCCCACGCGGCTGTGCTCGTTGCGAGCAGGCTCGGAAGAGGCGCGTACTATGTTCCGGCCGGTGGCTCGAACCGAATCGGCGTCATGGGGTACGTCGATGCCGCCGCCGAGCTCGCGGCGCAAGTCAGGGCGGGCGAGATGCCCATGCCCGACCTCGTCGTGGTCGCGCTCGGATCGGGCGGCACCGTGGCGGGGCTCGTAGCAGGCTTCGCCGCCGAAGGGATGACATCCAAGGTGCTCGGTGTGACCGTGGCCCAGCCCCCGTGGATTGTGGAGGGTCAAGCGCGCTCGCTCGCAAAGAAGTGCGCGCCGAAAGGTGCGCTGCAGGATCTACCGAAACGACTCGAGGTCGACCGCCGGTATCTCGGACGTGGCTACGGCTACTCCACCGCGAAGGGCGAGAGCGCCCTGGCCGAGGCGGCGAAGGTGGGGCTCTCTCTGGATCTCACCTATACGGCCAAGGCGTTTGCCGCGGCACTCGACCGCGTCGCCGAAGGGCGCGCCCCGACGGTCCTCTTCTGGCATACGCTTTCGAGCGCAAGAATGGATCTCTTGCTCCGCGATGCGCCAGACGAGCGGGCGATTGACGGCAAACTCACGTCGCTCCTTCGCGACGCGGGTTGAAAGGCCAGACCTCACATCGCGATCTGGGCGGGGAAAAGAGAGAGGCCCTCGTGCGCCAAGAGCCACCGCTTGCGCTCGAGCCCGCCGCCGTAGCCCGTGAGCGAGCCGTCGGCCCCGATGACTCGATGGCAGGGAACGACGATGGCAATTGGGTTCGCACCATTGGCCAGGCCGACGGCGCGCACAGCCTTCGGGTTGAGAATTCGGCGGGCGAGCTCACCGTAAGACCGCGTCTCGCCCGACGGGATCTCCCGGAGCGCGCTCCAGACCGCCTGCTGAAACGGCGACCCCGGCGCGAAGAGGGGCAAGGAGTCGAGCGCCGTCAGGTCGCCCGAGAAGTAGCGCTCGAAGGCCGCGGTCACGCCTCGTGTTCGGGACGGCGAGGCGAGCGCAACGTTGGGCTCGACCGAATAGGCGCGAAGCGCTCGCTCCATTCGGGGATGGCCATCGGTGAACCCCGCGGCCCGCAACCTACCCTCCTCATCGACCACCCAGGAGAGGTGCCCAATGGGAGTCTCGAGGTGGCCGAGAAAGAAATGCGATCCCGTCATGGTGATCCCTCCGCAACGGTAGGCAACACGCGTGGGTCGGCAGCCCATAGATGCTGAGCCGCGTAGGCACGCCAGGGGCGCCATCGCTCCGCCCGCTCGAGAAGGTCGGCCGCGCTCGACCGCCTCCCACCCGCCCGGGCCGCACTGCGAAGTAGGCCGACATCGCTCGCGGGAAACGCATCCGGCTCGCGCGCCGCCCGCAGAGCAATGGTGTGAGCCGTCCAATCCCCGACGCCCGGGATCGTACGCAGCCTCGCGACGGTTTTCTCGAGCGTCTCGAGCGGCTCGAAAAAAGAGGGATCCGCGAGCGCGACCTTCGCCGCGGCGACGAGCGCCACACGCCGCGACTTGGGCATCCCGAGCGAGCTCAGATCCGCCGCGGCGACCTGCTCTGCGCTCGGGAACACGAACGTCAAAGCGTCGTCGCAGCGTTCGCGCCCGGGGACGCGGGCGCCACAAACGTGCACGAGCTGGCAGGCGAGCTGGCGGCCCGCCTCAACCGAAACCTGTTGCCCCAAGATCGCGCGCGTCGCCAGCTCGAACCCTTCCCAGCCCCCGGGTACGCGAAGGCCGGGTCGCTCCTCGACGAGAGGTGCCAGAAGAGGATCGCGAGCGAGATCCTTGCCGATGGCCGTGGGGTCGGCGCCAAGGTCGAACACGCGACGTACGCGAGCGACAATCGACGCGAGCGCGCTCACGGTCGGAAAGCGGAGGGTCGCGGCGAGGCTCCGCGCGGCGGGCAAGTGCCGAATCTCGACGGTGCCCATCCTCCCTTCGTGCATGACGGTGCGGCCATAGAGGCCCCCCACCACGCGCTCGACCCCGTCGACCGCACGGGCACGCAGGTGCGAAAGCATCGCCGCCCAGTCGTACGGCGCGCGATAACGCAGCCGCACCGTAACGCCGCTCTCCGCGAGCGAACCGAGCGGCGACGACATCGCGTGGCGAAGCGCGCTCGGGGAGCGTTGAAAGAGCCGCTGAAATACTTCGTTGAAGCGACGCACGCTCCCGAAGCCTGCCGCCATCGCGATCTCCGCCATCGGTAGACGCGTCTCCTGGATCAGCTGCTTCGCGAAGAGGACGCGGCGCGTCTGGGCCACCGCAATGGGCGACGCACCGAGGTGCTGTTGGAAAAGCCGTCGCAGTTGCCGGCCGCCGACACCGAGCCGCTCGGCGAGGGCTTCGAGACCGGTTTCGCCGTCGAGGTTTCCTTCGGCGATGAGCGCGAGCCCCCGCGACACCGTGTTCGAAGTCCCGCGCCAAGAGCCAAGGTCGAGCACGGTCTCGGGCCGGCATCGGAGACACGGACGGAAGCCGGCTTCATGGGCGGCCGCTGCGGACGGATAGAATTGGCAGTTCTCGACCTTTGGCGTACGTGCAGGGCACACGGGACGGCAGTAGATCCCCGTCGATGTCACGCCCACGAAGATGCGGCCGTCGAAGCGCTCGTCGCGAGTTTGGAGCGCGCGGTAGCAAGCTTGGGGATCGAGCCTCGACACGCCATGAAGGTAGTGGCGGTCGGCGTGAGGCGCTCGCGGTTTTCGGACATGGTCGACGGAAGGTCAGCGGCCTCCCTCGCGCTGCACCGCGGAGCGCAGCATCGCGGCGCTCGCGTAAGCCACCACCACAATCACCAAGCAGCGAACCGCCTGAAGCGGTAACGCCCGAACGATCCACGCGGCAACGAGCACTCCCGGTAGGCCCCCGAGAGTAAGCCCGAGCGCCGCGGACGGGGAGTACGCTTTCTGGGCGATGAAACGCGCGCCCGCGACGGGCATGAGCCATGCGCACGAGCCCATCATGATGGGGAACGCGGCCGTGGGATTCATGCCGAGCAGGCTGACCAGGATCATGCAAGGCGCATAGAGCCCGATTCCCAGGGTCATCAGGGCTCCCAGCGCAAAGTTGCCTGCCAGCCCGGCGGCAAGCCGACTGCCATGCAGGCCGAGCGCTTCGCTCCCCCGCGGCAAGAGCCCGCTCTGCTGCGCAAGCATCAGAAGAACCGCCCCCAACAGCGCCAGCCCCATTCCGACTTGAATGGCCCGCTTCGGCCAACGGGCGACGATTCCGGCGCCGAGCCAAGCGCCGACCATCGCCGCGCCGATCATCGACACGAGGGTGACGCGCTCGACGCGAACGATAGCGATGTAGATGAGCGCCTGCGCCAGTGTGGGGAGGGCGTGACCCACGTTAAGCGTGCCCGGGATAAGCCGGTCGGGTACGGCGCCGCGAAGCTTGAAGAGCGATGCAGTCGTTGCGAAGGAGCCGATCCCGAGTGTGTCGAAGAAGTCCGTGACGGCTCCGACGGCAAGCTCGTACGCGGAAGGCCGGGGCAGCGAGTAGCTCATCTCTCGTGGTCGTCGACCGAGCCGTCACGCTCCCGTTGAGTGCCTGTTGTTGGTCAAGTTCGAGCCGTGAGCGTGCTCGTCCAGCGTACCCTGCGGCGAGACGTTCTCACGTTCCTATGTGTTTGCCGACTCTGGCGACGGGTGCCGCCGTCTTGTGCGCCGCGGTCGGGCCCCTCGGGCGGGAGGCATGGGCAGCGGGGCTGGCGGGGGTTCCTGCCGCACAGCCCTGTCGACAGCTTCCCGCGGGACCCCGACCCTGGATGCGCGTCGTGGGGGTGCTGCTTGGTGTTCTCGGTTGGGCCGTACTCCTCGCCGTCGGGCCGGTGTATTTCGCTTGGCGAGCGATCGCGCACGCGAATTTCTGGGCGCTCGCCTAGGGGTGGTTTGCGTGAAGAGCGGTCAGGACGGTCTCCAGGTCGCCGAACGGGCGAGCGGCGGCGGGGTGGTGAGCAAGCGCGGCGCTCGGCTCAAGCATGAACGTCCCGGTGACGCCCCGACTCCCCGGCGCGTGCGCGACGAAACTCCCTTTGAGGTCGACGGTGCCTGTGCCGCTCACCTCGGCGTTGAGCAGCAGGACCTGCTTTCCGGCGTCGATGCGCATCACGAAGCGCTTCTTGCGAAAGCCCCCCGTCGTCTTGGGACCAGCAGCGCCGCCGTTCGAAGCGAGCGTGACGCGACGCGCGTGGGTGGTGACGCGAACGTCGAAGACGCCGGCGGGCTGGCTCGACCCCGACGTGGCCAGGCCCAGCAGGTACGGACCGGGGTGGAGCGTCAGGTTGCCGTGAACGGCATCGAACGGCGCGGCGGCCTCCGTCCTGATGCGGCGCGGAGCTGCAGGTCGCACGCAGGTGCCCCATTCGTCGGGCATGCGACTGGCCGGGCAGGCGGGCTTCGAGGACGCGATCGAGCGCGCGCGGACTGCGGAGGAAGCTCCTGCATCGGCGGCGGTTAGGGCGAGAGTCCGAGTGGCGGCAGCGGGTGACGCCGGCGACTGGGCGGGCACTCCCGCATCTGCCGAGTGCTTGGCGCGGTAGGCCTCCACGAGCTTCCACGTGTCGTAGAAGAACTGCGCGCCGGTCTGGATCTCCGAGGCCACGGCGGCCCCGCCGTCGAGCGCCGCGAACCCATGGACGAAGTCGGCGATGAGTCCGTAATGCGCGACGCCTGCGTCGTTGTAGTCCCACGTCCTCGTGCCCATCGTGCTCGGCAGGAAGTTATTCGAGTACGCGAACCGCGGGCCTCCGGGGGGCGGTGCCATGAGCGGCGACACGCCGTCGGCATCGGTGCCGAAGCCGATGCCGTCGGTTCTCCCGAACTGCGCGGCGATGTCGCGGTAGAACGCGAGCCAACCCTCGTCAGTCGAGTTCGCGCCTCCGACGCCGGCCATGCCATGAAGCTTGCCGATGGTCTGGTACTGCACCGCCGTCAGCGATCGTTCGTTGGGCGACTCTTTGTTGTTCGGCGACGGAGTTCCGCGCCGGACGGTATTGTGACCGCTGTTGACGGGGAACTGCTCCCTCCAGGCGATGGCCAGGGTGTCGTTCACCGACACCTGCGACATGTGGTCGACGTCGACCATCATTCCCTGCCGCATCATCTCCTCGATGGCGGCCTTCCCGAGGTCGGTCAGTCCGGGACTATTGACCATGCCGACTCCGCTCGGGCAGCTGGGAACGGTGGGCAGATCCACTGTGTCGCCGAGCATCCCGAGCTTGGCGACCATCAGCCCGGCCATCTCCACGGTCAGCACGTTGGGGGGGTTCAATTCGACCGTCTGCAGGAGCGGATTGCCGAGCTGGTACTGGTACCCGATGCCGTCCTCGGCCTTCGCGCACTGCAAGTTCCAGAAGTGCCCTGCTTCTCGCAGGTTCGACAGGTTGAAGATGTCCCCGTACGCGGCAGCCGTGCCGAAGGGGTTGTCGATCATGTGGATGGGGAAGAGGTACCGAACGCCGTTCGCGTAGAGGCGCGCGATCTCGGCGCGCACGTCGTCGATGGTGACGGCGGGCTTGGTGTTGAAGTCCCCGATGTCATCGACCTCCATCCCGAGCACGACAGCGAGCTTCCCGCCCGTCACGATCCGCCCGAGGTCGTCCGCGTCGTAGGCCACTTCCATCCAGTCGGAGTGTCGAGAGGCGAGGTTCTTGATTTCCTCGATCTGCAGGTCGGACGAGGCCTTGTCGTCGTCGGGCTCGTCGCGCGGACCCGCCACGGCGTCGGCCAGAGTCTTGTTGTTGACCGACAAGGCGACCATCACGTTGAGGCCGTACTGGTGCGCCCGCTGGATCCAGTCGATGTACATCGCCTGGTGCGTGATGTCGTTCCAGGTGGGCCAGCTCGAGAAGTCGGGAAACCCGGTGACGTCCGAGCCGGGGTTGTTGGCGCCGTTGACGGCCTGCACGGCGCTGATGACCTGCTGACGAATGACGTCGCCGCACTTGTTCTGCTCTCCGAACTTGCCGTCGAAGAAGTCGCCCGGGTTCAGATCCAGCCCCCAGCTCCCGTGTGTCGAACCGTCGTGCCCGAGGGCCTGCGCCACGCTGGTTGCGGGTACGTTCAGGTGGCAATCAGGGTCCGCGGGAAGAACGGTTCCCCCGCCGGGCAGTGCATCGATGCCGCCGTAGACGAGCTTTCCGGCGAAGCCCCGGCTCGACAGCGGGTGGGTGTGAAGGTCGAAAAATCCACGCAGGGGGAAAGCCGGCGGCGGGGTCGGGGGTGCTGCGCCGTCGCCGGGGCTTGACGTCGGAGGGACGGGCGGGACCAAGGGCGCACAGAAGTACGCGCCGCTCGCCACCGCGATGGCCACACCCACGGCAACGAGTCGACTTCCCGGCGTCATGCTGGGTCCCTGCCCCTTCCAACCACTTCCGGTGGGCTACTACACGTCCACGAAGCTATGTGTCCATAGTCATCCGTCCGCGCACTGGCGCGCTACTCGATGTGCGGTCCGGGCGGGATGGACCGAACGCCCCCGCGTTGCACAAGGGGCCCAGATTCCACGAAGGGGAGGTTCAGCTTCGATCCGATCTCGCGCGCCACAGAGGATTCGAACCTCTGACCTACGGCTCCGGAGCGCGGGAACACCCGCGATCCGGCTTGTTTCTCGCGGTCGGCGTGGCGTCTGTAACCGGAGCTGTACCCGGCGGCTGCGAATTGAGCGGGTGAGCGGCCGAAGCCGGTAGCCTCCTTGCGGCGTGTACCGTTTTAGGTACACTCCCAGAGTGTGTCCAAGCATGTCCCCAAGCTCGGGTGCGCCTTCTACCGAACCGCCGGCGGCGATGAGCCCGTACGCGAGTGGCTCCGCGCCCTCGATGCAGACGTCTGCGCGACCATCGGAAAGGACGTACCCGTTCACGGGGTCTCACGTGATGAGCGCCGTGTAGCTGATGGGAATTGCTCCATAATCACGTGAGGC
>Ga0070761_10001038_pt1 | contig 17507 bp, 12 predicted proteins | sample HubBroMetageREF1_FD_66724 | JGI IMG/M metagenome (GOLD analysis project Ga0070761, IMG submission 66724) | Reference soil microbial communities from the Hubbard Brook experimental Forest, New Hampshire, USA - Hubbard Brook CCASE Soil... | ecosystem: Environmental > Terrestrial > Soil >... | reverse complement strand
GCCAGATGCTAACCCTTTACACTACGCCAGTCGTCTATCTGGAGTTCGACCGCTTGCGCCTGCGTCTGCAGGGAACGCGGCGCGATACCGTTGAGCATGGCGCGCGGCCGGCTCCGAGCGAAGCAGATTAGGCGGCAGCAGCAGCAGCGTTCGTTACTTGCGAAGATAGGTGGTGACTCCCTCGGCCAACCTAACGTTCATCATTCGTGGTGCTTGGCGGCCCTTTTCGCTTTGGAAACTTCTGTACCAGCGGCCAGGTTCACGAAACGAGTGGAAGGCTTAACATAGCTCTGGCTAATCGCAGGCGTTCACCAGGAGGGCAGGGCGGTGCCATTCTTGCTGCTAGGAGTTGCCAGCATAGGCTGGGCGGGATTCAGTCTGTTTACCGGGAAGGGCTATTACAAGGGTTGCCCGCCTGGCGGATTCGATCGTGCCGAGCATCCCTATAGTTTCTGGATCCCGACATTGATCATTTTGGGCATCGGCATTTTCATGATTCTGATTTTTCTGGGATGGATCCCGTTGCCGCCGCGGGCGCTGCACCGCTGATCTTGTTCGGCGCGCAGCGAAGCCACATCCGAGGTCGAAGTGATCGAGTACTCACACCAGAACGGAATTCGATCCGACTAAGGCAAAAAACGGAGCCGCCGCGGTTAGGCGACGACTCCGTTGGGGGGTGTGGGGCCTGACTGCATACCCTGTGCTGCAAATCAGAACAAAAGCTTCAACCCGAATTGTATTTGCCTGCCCGGATTAGCAGACTGCTCTAACCCGAATGTTCCCGCCGTTCCCGTGCCGCCGCCGGTGGGGCCCGTCGTAATGACGCCGTTACACGCCGGCGCGCAGGATCCGTTCGGGGCAGAGAACACCGGAGTGTTGGTGAAGTTGATAAATTGGGTCATGAACTGCAGGTTGAATCGTTCGGTGATGTGGAAATTCTTCGTGATGTTGATATCCGCGGTCGCGAGGCCAGGCCCGCGGAATGAACCTACTCCGCAATTTCCGAAGGTGTGTGTTGCCGGGAGGGTGACCGCCGCGGGATTCAAGAACTGTATGCCGATGTTCCCAGCGATGTTCTCCAGAACGCCGTTGCCTTTTTGGTTGACGCCCGCCACGCAGTCGGGCCGGTAAGCGGCGCCCACTCCCCCGCCGGTATCGGACTGATCGGGCGCGGACGGATTGATGGCGAACCCGGAGTGAACGTTGAATGCCGTCGCAACTTGCCAGCCGCCGATGATCTGGTTGACGGCGCTACTCACACCGTCGCCAAATTGCTTTCCGCGACCAAACGGCAGATCGTAAATTACGTAGCCGTTAAACGCGCTGGCGATGTCACTGATGCAGCGGCCATAGTCGGCCTTCTGGTCATAGATGTTCTGGAAGAAGAAATATCCACCGCCGGTTTGGCTGACGCCGATGCCTTCTTCGTCACCGTATTGACCGAAGTAGCCGAGCGAGTTGGAAAGGCACTTGGACCAGGTGTAGTTCGCCTGAGCTTGCACGCCGTGCCAGGGACGCTCGATCAAGGTGAGTTCCAAGGCGTTGTAGCGCTGGATGGCGCTGGAATCGTTGTAGCGCACGTTCGCCCCAGCCGCGATGAGAGGCGCAGCAAACGGGCTGGGCGAAAGCACACCACCTGAGAGCATCTCCTGATTGAGCAGGTATATGTCGGTCATGTGGTCAATCTTGTTGCCAACGTAAGCAGCGGAAACCGTGGTGCTGTTTCCGAACTGGTGTTGAATGGTGACGTTCCACTGCTGATCCACGGCAGGCTGGAGGTTCGGATTAGTCAGGTGAACCGTGGCGGAAGATAAGCAGTCTGGCGAAAACGCCAGGAGCGCTACGACCGTGCACGGCGAGCTGGGGAACGCGGTGTAGCCCTGGTCCAAGGTAAAGGGAGGCGTGGCCAGTCCGGTGTTATTTGCCTCACGGTTCACCACATAAGGAGGGTTGACCACGGCCAGGTTATTGACGCCATTGCCCTCCATGTAAGTGGAGATGCCATAAGCGGCGCGAACCACGGTATTGGGCAAAAATCCCGGCTGCCAGGCGAAGCCGATGCGGGGCTGGTAGTTGGCGCGGCCATTATAGGTGTTGTAGTTCGTTCCAATCTGAGGTGCGCCGGTGAACCTGTCAAAGTTGACGTTGTTAATCTGATTGGAATCGCCGCGAGGCGTTGTGACTTCGTAACGAAGACCGAGGTTGATCGTAAGGTGGCTGGTGACGCGCCAGTTATCCTGCACGAAGGCCCCAAACAGGCTGTTGCGCAAGTGAAAACTCAGCGGGGTTCCCAGCGTGACGTCACTCGGAAGGCCCAAAAGAAAATCAGCAAAGCCGTTACCCGGGGTTGCTCCGGATGCGCTATTACCCGTGTACTGTCCGCTAAAGGAAAACGAACCCGCCACGCCTTCATTTCCGGGGTAAAGGTCGTTCATGTAGTAATGAAAGAATTCCGCACCAAAGTGAATGGCATGGTTCCCGTGGGTCCAGGTGATCGAGTCTTCCGCCTCGATGGTGGTGTCGTGGAAAATCTCGACGCCATCCGTACTGCCGAGGCTGGTGTACGTTCCGCCGTTACAAGCTGTGCCGCTGAAGGTGAGGCAAGGCAGGATGGTGCTGGGAACGCCAGGAATTCCAAAACTTGCGGGGAAATTGATGTTGGTCGGGTTCGTATAGATCTGATCGTTCGCTGGAAAATCCTGGAAGCCCACGCGGAACTCGTTCAGCACAGCGGGCGAGAAGGTATGGGCGTAATCCAACACGAAATTCTTCAGGGGATATTCCCTGGTGAGGTTCGGCAGCAGGGCGATGCTGTTGGTGGTGTTGTTGATCACGTACTGCTGTGACCAGCGTCCCATGACGTGATCCTGCTGTGTCGGTTGCCAGTCAATCTTCATGTCACCCTGGTAGGAGTCAACGTAGCTGTGTTGCGTGTAGCTGGTCTGGTTCGCAGCCGGGAAAAACGAAGAATTAATAATGTTTTGAGCCGCGGTGCTGAGAATCGGCACCTGATTGTTCAGAAAGGGTGTCCGGGTTGCTGGAGTGGCGCTGGAAGCGGGGTTGTAGAGCTGCTCCGAAGCAGTGGTACAAACACCGGCGGTGAAGCCCGTGGTACAGAGCGATGAAAAGTCACCGGTGCGAAATGGCGCGGGCACCGAGGCGAAGGGTATGGAATTGGCGGGCGTGTTGTAGAGCGATTCCTGGTAGTCCATAAAGAAAAACAGCTTGTTCTTGATAATGGGACCGCCAAAAGTTGCGCCAAAATCGTTCCACTGCAGCGGATTGCGCGGAAGTATCGCCCCGCTACCGCCGGGCAGCTGATTAAATTGGGAAATGGCCTTGTTCTGCCAGGTGTTGGCGTTCAGGTCGGTATTGCGCAGGAATTCGAAAATGTCGCCGTGATACTGATTGGTGCCGGATTTCAGCGTCTCCACGACAACGCCGCCAATGTAATTGCCAAAGTCCGCCGGGGCATTTCCCGCGATGATATTGAACTCCTCCACCGCGTCCACGCCGGGCACATAGCCGACTTCGTTGTTGTCGGCCTGGTTGGTATCCATCCCGTCCAGCGAGAAATTGTTGTCTTGCTCTCGCGCGCCGTTCACATAAGGACGCCCGGTGCCGAAGGTGGCCTGCGGCGCCTGGAACGCAAAAATGTTGGGGCTCACTACTCCCGGCGTCAACAGGACCAGCTGGTTTATGTTGCGCGTGGACAAGGGCAGCGCGGTGGTGGCAGTCGCATCCAGCAGCGTGCCCAGCTCGGTGGAGTCCGTTTGCAGCAGGGGCGGGGCAGCCGTAACCTCCACGGTCTGCGACACGTTGCCAACTTTCAACTGGAAGTCGATACGCGCGATCTGATTCAGGATCAGCGTAAAGGGCGGATGGACTTCCTTGGAAAAGCCGGCAGCTTGCACCGCGAGTTCGATATTGCCCACGGTCACTTGCGGAAAGGTGTAGGCGCCGGAACCGTTCGTCTGGGTCGTCAAGGTGGTGCCGCGATCAACATCGCGAGCGGTGACGGTCGCGTTGACAACAGCCGCGCCCGACAAGTCGGTAACCGACCCGGTAATGGAACCGGAAGCCTGCTGGCCCCAGGTCGGCGTGACCGCGGCGGAGAGGCCGATTACAAAAAACAGGGAGAACACTATCACCAAGGCGGTGAAGCGCGAATTCTTGTTCACGAAAGCCTCCTGCGTGGATTCTGTGCGGCGAAGCGCCATAAAAACCCCCAAGCACCCCAAAAGATGGAAAGAGCTATATAGCGGAAAATATAGCTTGTCAAGAGAAAAGTGAATATGTATAAGGCTTCTGATAGATTTTTCAAATACGCTCTATAGCGGATTTTTCCGCTCTATAGCAGCCTGTTTGCACTTTGGAGGCCGGGCCTGGCGCCGTGCCATCGCGCGAAAGGCCTAACCTGCTAGACTCTCAGCAATTTCCGGAGCTTTCATGACACCGATTGGCCGTAACGGCGAGCCCACTTACAAGCGCATCCAGAACGTAATCCGCAAGCGCATCGAATCCGGACAGCTGAGACCCGGCGACGCCGTCGCTTCCGAACGCGAGCTCGCCAAGATGCACAAAGTCAGTTTGATGACCGCGCGCCACGCGCTTGCGGACCTGGCGCGCGAAGGCATGGTCGAGCGGCGCCACGGTTCCGGCACGTTCGTTGCGCCGCCAAAAATTCATTTCAACAAGCTGATGAGTTATACGGAGCAGATGGCCAGCCGCGGACTCGCGGGCAGGTCGAAAATTATTTCCGCGAGCGTGCGCGACAACGAGCACGAAATCGCGGCGCGGCTTTCGCTGCCATCCAATAGCCATGTGTTTATGCTGGAGCGCGTACGCCAGGCCGGCGACGAACCATTCGCACTGGAGACATGCTATTTGTCCGCCGACGAATTTCCGGCGCTCGCGGGCGGAACGCTGGAGCGCGGCTCGCTGTTCATTACGCTGGAGCACGAGTACGGAGTGGAGCTGGCTTATGCCGACGAGGAAATTGACGCGACTGCGGCCGATTTGAGAACCGCCGAACTGTTGGCGGTGCCGCGCGGCTCACCGCTGCTGCGGATTCGCCAGCTGATTTTCACCACCAAGGGAAGGGCTTGCATGTATGTATTGGGTTTGTATCGCTCCGGCCGCCACACCTTGGTGATTCGCAGATTCCGCTGATTGTTTTCGGAATGCAGCCACATTGCAGCGGAAATACTGCAGAGACGCAGAAAGCGCAGAGAAAATCGGAACTGGCCTAATCGCTTTTTCGGTGAGTGCTACGCGGCGCGTTCTGGCGAGCCGTGGCCGCGGCTTAGTTCGCGCGACATTTGCCAGGCGCAGAGTGCTGCGAGCGTCGTCAGGCAAATTCCCAAGCCCCATTTTTGCAGCAGCAATTTTCCGACGCCGAATAGCGCGCTGTACACCATCACCGTGCCCAGGATCCAGCACCACAGGTTGCGGCCGAGGTCGTGCGTCGCGGAAGTTTCCGGAGCTAGCGCGGCGATGGTCTTCCAGCCCGTGACGTCTGGGCGCACTTTGCGATAGAACGACAGCAGGATGCTGTTGGGCTCCGGCGCGGTGAACAGGGTCACGAGAATCCACACCGTCGTCGTCACCACGGTCGTGGTCAGCACGTTTTTCGCAAAAAGCACCGTTGCCGACCCGGTGTAGAACGTGGGCCGGCCGGTCAGCGCATTCCACAATCCTTCCGAGTTCAAAGCCAAAGTCAAAACCAGCGCGGTGATCATCGAAGAAATTTCGCTCCACGCATTGATGCGCCACCAATACCAGCGCAGCAGATAAACGCTGCCGGTTCCCGCGCCCACTTCCAGCACCGCTTGCCAGCCAGAACGAATCGAAGCGAGTTGCGCGGAAACATAGCCGCTCGCGATCACCAGCAAGATCGTGACGACTTGCGAGACGCGCACATAGTGGCGTTCCGAAGCGTTGCGCACCAGAAAGCGGCGGTAGAAATCCTCGACCACGTAGGAAGTGCCCCAGTTCAGTTGCGTCGCGATCGTGGACATGAACGCGGCCAGAAATCCGGCGACGATGATGCCGCGCAGCGCGTGCGGCACGTGATCGTTGACCATCAGCATGTAACTGGTTTCCGGATGCGCCAGGCCGGGGTACAGAACGATCGCTGCGAGCGCGGTGAGAATCCAGGGCCATGGGCGCAGCGCGTAGTGCGCTACGTTGAACCACAACACGGAAAGCAATCCTTGCCGCTCATCCCGCGCGCTGAAAATCCGCTGCGCGATGTAACCGCCGCCGCCGGGTTCCGCTCCTGGATACCAGAACGCCCACCATTGCACGCCGAGGTACACGCAAAAAGTAATTGCCGGCAAGGTCCAGAGCGTTTCGCTGGCGAAGCCTTGCGAAAAATCGGGAAAGAACGCGAGCGGATCGGAGCCGCCATTTTTGGCGCGGAGCGCGGCGATCTGGCTGATCATCGAGCTCATGCCGCCGGTGGCTTTCACGGCGTACCAGGCGATGGCGATGACGATGCCCATCTTCAAGATGAACTGAAATAGATCGGTCCACAGCACGCCGGAAAGTCCGCCGAGCGAAACATAAAAGCCGGTGAAGGGAATCAGGAAAAAGATGCAGATGATCAGCGCGTAGCCGTCGGTGCCGGAAAATACCGGGCCGAAAATTCCGCTGAGGCTTGTGGACATGCTTTGCAGAAAATGCCATTGGCTGATGGTGGCGCCCAGCGTGGTGCCGACGATGTTGATCATCGCTTTTGTGACCCAACCGAGGATCAGGCAATTCATCAGCACGCCCAGGTAGATGGCGCGAAAGCCGCGCAGGAATGCGGCGGGCTTGCCGGAATAGCGCATCTCGGCGAATTGCACGTCGGTCATCAGGCCGGAGCGGCGCCACAGGCGCGCGAACAGGAATACCGTCATCATTCCGGACGGCAGGAAGGCCCACCAGATCCAGTTTCCGGAAACTCCCTGGGTGTAAACGAGCCCCGCGACTAGCAACGGAGTGTCCGCGGCGAACGTCGTGGCCACCATGGAAGTACCCGCCAGCCACCAGGATACGGTCCGTCCGGATACAAAATAATCTTCAGAACTTCTGCCGGCAGAGCGGCGAAAATACAGTCCCAGCAGGAGCGTAATCAGCAGGTAAGCAATAATCGCGGACCAATCCAATAAAGTGAATGTCATGGCGGGGCGGATTTATGACACACTTCGCCCGGCCGAGGCAATGGGAAATCGCGGCGAAGAATCTATTGCGCGGCCGATTCTGCCGGCGGCTTGCTGAAAAGTGCTGCGGATGTTATGACGGTGCGCTTTAATTCACATCGCTCTTGGGAGAAACATGGTCGCTCATTTCGGAATCGGGAAGCATGCGATGCGCTTTGGTTACTTACTGGTAATGGTATTTTCTCTGATTAGTTCCGCGGCAACAGCGCAGGCGCCGCAAGTTGCACCTCCGGCGATCAACGTGATGCCAATGCCGGCCACTTTGACGCTCGGCGCTGGCCGCTTAATGGTGCCGCAAACGTTTTCCGTGGCGATAGCGGGCTACAACGAACCGAGGCTGGAGCGCGCCGCGCAGCGCTTTCTGCACGACCTGGGCCACGAGACCGGTTATTTTCTGAACGACCGGCTTGCCGACGCGGGGCACGCGACTCTATTGATCCACGCGGATCACGGCAGCGAACCCGTTCAGGATTTGGGCGAGGACGAGAGTTACGTTCTGGACGTCAGCAGCACGGGCGCCAAACTGACGGCCCCGAACCCGCTCGGCGTGATGCACGGGCTGCAAACTTTTCTGCAATTGGTGGAGGTGACTCCTGACGGCTACGCCGCTCCCGCGGTTCATATCGAGGATTCGCCGCGTTTTCCTTGGCGCGGGCTATCTATAGACGTGAGCCGCCATTTCATTACGATGGCAACTCTGAAGCGCAACGCGGATGCGATGGCCGCGGTGAAAATGAATGTGCTGCACCTGCATCTTTCCGACGACCAGGGATTTCGGCTGGAGAGCAGGGAATTTCCCAAGCTGCAGGAGCTCGGCTCCGACGGCATGTACTACACGCAGAGTGAAATGCGCGAGCTGATAGCCTACGTGAGCGACCGCGGAATACGCATCGTGCCGGAATTCGACATGCCGGGGCACAGCACCGCGTGGTTCGTGGGCTACCCGGAACTTGCGAGCGATTCCGGACCGTATCACATTGAGCGCCGTTGGGGAATCTTCGATCCTGCGATGGACCCGACACGCGAATCCACCTACAAGTTTCTCGATAAGTTCATCGGAGAAATGGCTACATTATTTCCTGACCGCTATTTCCATATTGGCGGCGACGAAGTTAACGGCAAGCAGTGGCAGGGGAGTATCAAAATCCACGCGTTCATGCGATTGCACGATCTGATGACAAATCAGCAGCTACAGCAATATTTCACGGATCGCGTGGAGAAAATTGTCAGCAAACATCACAAATTCATGGTCGGCTGGGACGAGATATTGACTCCCGGGATGCCCAAGGACATCGTGATCCAATCGTGGCGCGGCCAGGACTCGCTGGCCGAAGCTGCGAGGCAAGGCTACCGGGGAATCCTATCGAGTGGCTACTACCTGGACGCGATGGCGCCCGCGTCGCGGCATTATTTGGTCGATCCGTTGGCAGGCGCTGACGCCACGCTTACACCAGCGCAACAAAAACTGATTCTGGGCGGTGAGGCCTGCATGTGGGAAGAGTTTGCGTCTGACCAAACCATCGAATCGCGCATATGGCCGCGCGCGGCGGCGATTGCCGAACGTCTGTGGTCGCGGCAGCAAGTACAAGATGTGAATTCGATGTATCGCAGGATGGCGGCGGTGAGCGAGCATCTGGAAGAATTGGGCCTGACGCACCGTTCGAGCAGTGAGGTGATGCTGGCACGCGCAGCCGGAACAGATGATATCGCGGCGCTCGACGTGCTGGCGCGAGCGGTGCAACCCGCCAGCATCACCATTCGCGAAACGGAAGCGGAAAAGGCAGGCGGGATTCAGACCAGCGACATTCCGCTGAATCGTATGGTGGATGCAATCGCACCGGAAAGCGCAGCCGCCGGGAAATTCTCGTCTGCCGTGGACGAATTTATCGCGAACAAGTTTCAGGACGCCGTCGCGGAATCCTACATCCGCCAAGAATTGCGGGAGTGGCGCGACAACGACCGCGCGTTACAGCCGTTGCAGCAGAAGTCGTTTTTGCTGAAAGAAGTCGCGCCGGTTTCACAGAATCTCGCCGCGCTAGGTGCCGCTGGATTGCAGGCGCTCGATAGCATTGGCGCGCGCAAGCCAACGCCGGCGGAGTGGAGACAGCAACAGATCGCCGCGATCCAACAAGCGGCGAAGCCGACGGCGGATCTGGTTTTGGCGGTCGCGCCTGCAGTGCAAAAACTGGTCGAAGCGAGTGGTGGCGGTGCGGTCGCGCCGTGAGCGCAGCATTCCGCTGCGCTGAGATGAGAATTTGGTGGGCAGAGCCGTTCGCGAAGACGATACCGATTGCTGCTGGGAGTACGAGGAACAACGCAGGCGAACGGTACGATTGATTCGAACGGGCGGCGGAATTCGTTTACGGATGAGGAACGGGCCGAGGTGGCATGGCTCCTGGCGGGTATTGAGGGTGCGGCATCTGCACGTTGAATGGCGCCTGGTTGGCGCCGCCATTGGCCGCGGCCATGATCATCTGCTTGTCGCGCAGCAACCCTGACTCACCGGGATAATAACTCAGCATCACGTCAACTAATTGCATGGCTGCTGGATAATTCCGCTGCTGATAAAGCTGGGTCACTTGCGTTTTGTAAATGTTATCGATCTGTAGTTCCAGCGCGCGGCCATTTTGATTTCCGGCGTTGCGAGATTGAATCGCCCAGAATAGCGCCGAGCTATTGAGCGGAGCGAAATAGCGTCCTTGTGCGTAGGCCGCTTGCGCATTTTGCAGTTGTTGCTGCCCGGCCGCGGCCTGCGCGGGCGCGGGCGCCGGCGCGGGCGTCGGCGTCACGTTGCGGGGAACGCTGGTCTGAACGGGATTTTGTGACTCGCGCCCGCTTTTTTCATCGCTCGATACCGCCGGCGTTGCGTCGTCCGCCACGCGAATCAGATCTACGTTGCTGGTGCCGCCGGATTTCGCTTGCCACGCCAAATCAAAAACTGCGCCTTCATGAACATCAATCGCTCCCGAACCGCTGGCCTGCATCGCCTTGCGTCCCGGACACGAAATCAAACCGTCAATTGTGTATTCCTGCGCGCCTTCCTTCACACCGCTCGCCGCGAAAGGATTCGAAATGGTATGAAACGATTTGCCGGCGATCGAAACATTCAGGTCAGGTGTGCATTTGTGCCGGTCGCTGGCGTAACGAATCATCACTGTCGCAGTGGTCACTGCGGGCGCTGGAGGCGGCGGGGGAGGGTGGTGCAAGACCTTCCAGCCCACGGCAGCCACAACAACTAATGCAGCCGCGATTCCGATGATCGTCCACGGCGGTTGTTGCCTCACCGTCAAGGTCGTCGCTGCTGGCGTTGTCGTCGTCGGCTGCTGCGTCTGCGTGATCGGCGGAATCTGCACGCCCGTTGCGGGCTTGGCGACAATCGCTGCCGCTCGGCTCGGCGATAGTTGCGCGTTCAAAATCGCCTGAGGAACCGTGGTGGTTTGCTTCCGAGGTTCGGCAGTCGCCCAGCGGCCGTTCGCCTGCGCCTGAATTCCTTTAGCGCCCAATCCCGCGACGAGCGAGGGAACCACAGTCGCGACTCTTTCCGGAGGAATGCGCGTGGCGTTTGCCGCGGCCATGGCCTGATGCCAGCCCGGGCGGCGGTGCGCGTATTCATCGTGCGTAACTTCCAGAAGTAGGGGAAAGGTAGCTTTGGAACTTTCCACTGCGCGGACGATTTCACGGGTGATCTGATCGGAGGGTAACGAGCGCGGCGAAATTACGATGACCATCGCCTCGCAGTCGGAGATGGCTTTGTGCGTTTCCTCGAAGTAGTCCGCGCCCGCGGGGCAGTCCCGTTCGTAATACCAGCTGCTGTAGCCTTGCGATTCCAGGCCCGCGGCGATTTCGTAAGCCACGGCGCCATCTTCCTGGACGTAGCTGATGAAAACTTTTTTGGGCAACAAGCCCATGCGGTACTCCGAGGGGCGATGCCGAAATCTTCGCCGCTGCCGAATGGGGCATATTCTCTAATACCCAGCGAGAAGATTGCAAATCCAATTGCTGCGGTGCACGTTTTCCGCAGCGCCCCAAATGCGGCTGGCATGCGCGGGAGCGACGCGCCGGAACACCACGCGCGCAAGCTCTTGTCGGGCTTAGGTCGCCATGCTATAAATAAATGCCTGGCGCGAAGTTGCTCCGTACGCGGGATTCGTATAGTGGTAGTACGCGACCTTGCCAAGGTCGAGGCGAGGGTTCGATTCCCTTATCCCGCTCCACTTTTGTAACGAACTAGCGCCGCGCTCCTGCTAGCTGTCCGTTTCACCTCATGTTAGAGTCCAACCCGCCCAACCCACATGCTCGCGTACCTTAGTGGTCCTATCGAGTATGCAGAAGACGGCGGCAGGCTCTGGCGCCGCAAGCTTGCGCCGTATTTGCGCGAACATTTGGGCCACCGCGTGTATGATCCCGCCGAGGATGAAAAAAAGAACCTGAGCGACGAAGAAGCGGCGCATTTCCGCGAGTGGAAAGCGACGGACCTCGAGCGTTTCCGCCGCGTGGTGCGAAAAATTATCGCGTTCGATCTGGACATCATCGAAAACCACGCCGATTACGTAATCTGTTACTGGGACGCGCTGGCGACGAGCGGCGGCACCTCGGCCGAATTGACCATCGCGCATCGCAAGGGGATTCCTGTATACCTGGTGACCACGCTTTCGTCGCGAGAAATCAGTGGATGGATGCTGGCTTGTTCCGACCAGGTGTTTCGCTCCATCGAGGAGTTGAAAGATTTCCTCACGGCGCGGTTTGCGCGAGAAAAACAGAACCATCTCTGGAAAGATTGATAGAATTCGCCGCGCATGGAGAAAATTCTGGTCGCCGTCGGCAGCACGCGCCGCCCGAAAGTAAATGCGGTCAGCGAAGCGCTGGCTGCGATTCGAAAGGTCTCTGAATTCCTGCCAGCATTCGAAATTGTGGGCGTCGAAGTGGATAGCGGCGTGCGGCACACGCCACTCTCGCGTGAAGATTTGATGGCCGGCGCTCGGCAGCGCGCTGAAGCTCTGATACAAATGTCCCGTGCGAAAAATGAACGCTGGAAATATTTCGTGGGACTCGAAGGCGGTTTCGACGTAATCCCGGGGCTCGATGTAATCCCCAGCCTGGACGTGATGCCCGAACTTGACGTCGTCAGCGAGGCCGGCAATCGGTGGGTGTTCCTGGAAAGTTGGGCGTACGTTACCGACGGCTCCGGCCGCGGCGCTTTCGGCCAATCCGGCGCGGTGCTGGTGCCCGAAGCGCTCGCCGAAACCGTGGTTGACGATGGCGTCGAGTTGTCGCAAGCGATTGATGCTTTCGCGGGCGGGGAGAATATTCGCGACGCCGAGGGCGCCTGGGGCATCCTGACGCGCAATTTGACCACGCGGCAGGATTCTTTTCGCGTCGCGGTGATCAACGCCTTCGCGCCATTTTTCAATCGCGAATTGTATGCGGCAGACGGCGAGAGCGCCGGCGCCTGAATTTTCACATTCGTATGTGTTAGCCTAACGCCAAGGGGTGAGGACGCGTGGACATCGTCAAGGGCAACATGGGTTGGATCGAAGTGGTCGTCGGGCCAATGTTTTCCGGCAAGAGCGAAGAACTAATTCGCCGCCTGCGCCGCGCCGAAATCGCCAAGCAGCGCGTGCAAATTTTCAAGCCGGTCATTGACCAGCGCTACGCCAAGAACGGCATCGTCTCGCACTCGGGCCTGGAGCTCGATTCCGAGCTGGTGCAAGACGGAGCGGACATTCTCGCGAAGGTCGCGCCGCGCACCGAAGTCGTCGGCATTGACGAAGCGCAATTTCTAGGCGAATCGGTGGTGGAAAGCTGCGTGAAACTGGCGGACATGGGCAAGCGCGTGATCGTTGCCGGCCTGGACACGGATTTCATGGGCCGCCCGTTCGAGCCCATGCCGCGCCTGCTCGCGGTGGCCGAAGAAATCGTGAAGCTGCTGGCGATCTGCATGCGCTGCGGCAATCCTGCCGTGCACACGCAGCGCCTGGTAGCATCCGAAGAGCTGATCATCGTCGGTGCGGGCAATATGTACGAAGCGCGTTGCCGTCGCTGCTTCGAACCGCACCTGGCGCACGAAAAGATCGAAGAAGAAAAGGCCGCGGCCCTCGCAAAAGTCCGCGCCGCCACGAGTTAGCGCCTGATTGCGGTTGCGTTTGTAGCGGCGGTCCCGCTTAGCGGGACTGCTACAAGTGCATGCCAGGCTTGCCCCTGCAACCCACCGCGCCCGCAGCGAATCTATATTCACGTAATACCCAAAACGCAATAGAATAGGCGCAGGCGGACCGCCATGTACTATCGGACTACCATCGTATTGGCCGCGGCGCTGGCTCTGGCGCTCTGGGCCGATACTGCCGACGTGAACCGCTACCGCACTCCGGTGCTGGCGGGCTCTCCGGCGCTCGGTTCGGTGCCCGATCCCGGGCCGATGCCGGAAATTTACGTGTCCGTCGTGCAGCAAGCCTCCGGCAAACAAGAGCCGCTGCAGCCGCAATCCCGCCTGGAAATTGTCCGCTACGTTTCCGGAGAGTTCGCAAAAGTGTTGAAGCCCATTCCGGCAGGGAAGAAGGGCTTCAAGGTTGAAGTGGGCAAGAAACTGGATGAGAACGAGCTGAAAAGCGCGCTGCGCTCGCACGGTCCGGCGGCGAATCCCGGCGATACCGTGCAGGTCACCAGCATCGAGTTTCGCAACAAAGAAATCGTGGTGGAAATCAACGGCGGCGGCAGAAGCAGCTTCAATCTTCGCGATCATGTTCAGGTCGGCATGGGCCAGCCGATGCAGACTCCTCTGGAAGCTCCCGGGTCGCACAGGAATAATGGCGGCACGCTGGTGCTCGATTTTGGCCGCTCCGTTCCGGACATGAGTGCGGACGACCTGATGACCGACCTGCAGGTTTTTCTCGACTTCACCAAAGAACATTCTGGGGCCGTCAATTGGCTAGACACACTGCCGCCGCAATTCAAGGAAGCGATCCAGGATCATCAGGCGCTGGAAGGAATGAATCACGACATGGTTTTGGCCGCGCTCGGCCGTCCCGGACGCAAGGTGCGCGAGCGCGACCCGGACGGCAGTGAAACCGAGGATTGGATTTACGGCACGCCGCCGGCGCGCACGACTTTCGTCACGTTTATCGGCGATAAAGTAGTTCGCGTGAAGGAATTCGATTGATGGCGCGTTGACTTTTCTCTCGCCAACCCCTAGCATTTCTCGACCGATTAAAATGGTTTGCTAATGCTGTGCGCGATGGCGCGCAGTAACCGTCCCCGGAGGATTCATGGCAATTAAAGTAGGCATCAATGGCTTCGGACGCATCGGCCGCAACATTTTCCGCGCGGCCTTGGGCGATCCCGCTATCGAAATCGTGGCCGTCAACGACATCACGGATTCAAAAACGCTGGCGTACCTGCTGAAGTACGATTCGATCCTGGGCAATCTGCCGAATAAAGTTACCCACACCGACGATTCCATCGCGGTGGACGGCAAAAGCTTCAAAGTTTTTCGCGTGAAGGATCCTGCTGAGCTGGATTGGTCTTCCGTCGGCGCGACCATCGTGGTGGAATCCACCGGGTTGTTTACCGATGGCGCGAGCGCGCGCAAGCATATTCGCGGCACCGTGAAGAAAGTGATTATTTCCGCGCCGGCCACGGATCCGGATACCACGCTGGTTCTCGGCGTGAACGATAAGACCTACGACCCGGCGAAGCATCACGTGATTTCCAACGCTTCTTGCACCACGAATTGCCTGGCGCCCGTCGCGAAAGTGCTCTCGGATACTTTCGGTATCAACGCCGGGACGATGACCACCATTCATTCCTATACAAATGATCAGAAATTGCTGGATCTGCCGCACAAGGATTTGCGTCGCGCGCGTGCCGCCGCGCTTTCGATGATTCCTACATCCACTGGAGCGGCCAAGGCGCTGCAATTGGTGATCCCGGAACTGAAAGGAAAGCTCGACGGTTATGCCATGCGCGTGCCGACGCCGAACGTGAGCGTGGTGGACCTTACCGTGTTCACGGAAAAGCCCGCGACCGTGCAGACAGTGAACGCCGCTCTGAAAGCCGCCGCGGAAGGGCCCATGAAGGGCATCCTGGAATATTCGACTGAGGAACTTGTTTCCGTCGATTTTCGGGGCAACCCGCATTCTTCGATTCTGGATGCAGGGTACACGCGCGTCGTGGGCAATAATTGCGTGCAGATTCTGTCCTGGTACGACAACGAATGGGGCTATTCCTCGCGCTGCCGCGACCTGATTAAATTCCTGGCAAAGTAGCGGCTCGACGATTTCGCGAAAGCCAGCGCGAAGTGTGCCGACAATGGTGTGGCCGGCGTCGTGCCGGCTCATGTGGTTCATCTCCGGAGAAATACATTCGATGAGTCGATTGCGAACGCTATGAACAAACTCTCCATCCGCGACTTGCAGCTGAAAGGCCAGCGCGTTTTTATCCGCGTGGACTTCAACGTGCCCACGTCCGGTGGAATTGTGGGCGACGACACGCGCATCCGCGAGACGCTGCCAACTTTGCGTCTGGCGGCGGATCGTGGCGCGCGCCTGGTGCTTGCATCGCATCTTGGCCGGCCCAAGGGCAAGGTTGATCCAAAGTATTCGCTCGCTCCGGTGGCCGCGCGGTTGCAGGAATTGCTCGGCGGGAAACCCGTGGCGTTCGCAGCGGACTGCATCGGGCCCGAAGCGGAGGCGAAAAGCAAAGCTCTGCGTGACGGGGAAGTGCTGCTGCTCGAAAATGTCCGCTACCATCCGGAAGAAGAAGCCAACGACGCGGAATTTTCGCGGAAGCTCGCGGCGCTGTGCGACGGCCTTTTTGTCTGCGACGCGTTCGGATCGGCGCATCGGGCTCACGCATCGGTGGTGGGCATCACCAAATTCGAGCGCCAGTCTGCTGCCGGCCTGCTGATGGAAAAAGAGCTGGCGTATCTCGGCAAGGCCATTTCGCATCCCGATCGCCCGTTCGTCTCGGTGCTGGGTGGCGCGAAAGTTTCCGACAAAATTGAAGTGGTGCAGAATTTGATGAAGCTGGCCGACGCGATGCTCATCGGCGGCGCCATGGCTTACACGTTTTTGAAATCGCAGGGCCTGCCGATAGGGAAGTCGTTGGTGGAAAACGACAAGCTCGAGCTGGCGCGCGAACTTCTGGCCGAAGCTGAGCACCGCAGATTCCGGTTGGTCCTGCCGGTGGACCACGTGCTTGCCGAATCCATGGATTCCACGGCGACGCGCGTCACAGACATCGCGCAAACTCCCGAAGGTTGGATGGGCTTGGACATCGGCCCCAAGACCATTTATCAATTCAGCCAGGAAATCGCCGCCGCGCGAACCATCGTGTGGAACGGCCCTCTCGGCATGTTCGAGAAGCCAGCATTCGCGCAAGGGACGCTGGCAATAGCGCGCGCCGTGGCAACTGCAACCAGCAAGGGCGCTACATCTATTGTGGGCGGCGGCGATTCCGTCGCGGCTGTGGAACAATCCGGCCTCGCCTCGCAGATTTCGCACATCTCAACGGGTGGCGGCGCTTCTCTGGAATTTCTCGCGGGTGAAAAACTTCCGGGCGTGGAAGCGCTCAGCAACAAGCCATGAGGTGCATAATTACCACAGCCGATAGGCCGGCCAATCCATTCGTGGACAGGAGAATTCTTTGCGCCGTCCAGTAATTGCCGGGAATTGGAAGATGTACAAGACGCTGGAGGAGACGCGCGCGTTTTTCGCAGCGTTCAAGCCGCTGGTGCCCGCGACTCCGGATTGCGACATTATGGTCGCGCCGCCATTCACTTCGCTGGCAGCCGCCGCGACAGCCGCACACGGCAGCCCCATCACCATCGCAGCGCAGAACGCCTACTGGGAGCGCGAAGGCGCCTTCACCGGCGAAATTTCCATGCGCATGATTCACGATGCCGGAGCCAAAGCGGTGCTGATCGGCCATTCCGAGCGCCGCCAATTTTTCGGCGAGACCGACGAATCCGTGAACCGCAAAGTAAAAGCCGCGCTGGAAGCCAAGCTGACGCCCATCGTATGCGTCGGCGAGAGCCTCGCGCAGCGCGAATCGCACCTGACGCATTCCATACTGAAACGCCAGTTTGAAGGCGGCCTGGACGCGTTGACCGAGCATGAGTTCTCGCGTATTCTCCTAGCGTACGAGCCGGTTTGGGCGATTGGCACCGGCAAGACCGCCACGCCTGAAATGGCTGCGGACGCTCACCGCTACCTCAGGGAGCTTGCCGCCACGGTTTTTTCGCCCGCGCAGGCCAACGGAATTCGCATCCTCTACGGCGGCAGCGTCAAGCCCGACAATATTAAG
>Ga0070761_10001036_pt1 | contig 17546 bp, 15 predicted proteins | sample HubBroMetageREF1_FD_66724 | JGI IMG/M metagenome (GOLD analysis project Ga0070761, IMG submission 66724) | Reference soil microbial communities from the Hubbard Brook experimental Forest, New Hampshire, USA - Hubbard Brook CCASE Soil... | ecosystem: Environmental > Terrestrial > Soil >... | reverse complement strand
ACGCGTTCGAGCCGATGACGACGTCGCGCCCGACCTGGGGGTGACGCGTGCGGCGATCGAGCGACGTCCCGCCCAGAACCACGCCTTTGTAGAGCACGCAGCCATCCCCGACGGTGGCCGTCTCCCCGATGACCACCCCCATGCCGTGATCGATCACCACCCGACGCCCAATCCGAGCCGCGGGATGGATCTCGATCCCGGTCACGAAGCGGTTCGCGTGAGCCAGCAGCCGAGCCCCGAGCTTGACGTCGTGCTGCCAGAGAGCATGCGCGGCGCGGTGCAACCAAAGCGCGTGCAAACCCGGATAGACGAGCGCCACGTCGAGCGGGGTGCGGGCGGCCGGATCGCTCCTGCAGACCGCGTGAATGTCCTCGCGAGCGAGTTCGGCGGCGCTCTTGAGCTTTTCGATCCATCCAAGCATTCGGTGGAAACGAGCTTAGCATCGCGGGCGCGTGGGCTAGCCTGGAGCGCCATGGGTCGTCTCGTCCTGGATCCCCCGAAGCTCCGAAAGTGGACTCAGCTTTCGCGGGAACACGTCGGCTCCTTCCGGATCTTGGAAGTCTGTCGTGTCGAGCTGCAGGACGGCGCGGGGCGCTCTCGTGGAGATGCCTTCACGGTACGGTGCCGCGACTGGTGCAACGTCGTGGCGGTCACGCCGTCCGACGAAATCGTGCTCGTGTGGCAATATCGCTTCGGGAGCGACGCGCTGTCGCTCGAGATTCCGGGCGGAGTGGTCGACGAGGGCGAAGAGCCCATCCACGCCGCCGAGCGCGAGCTTCGTGAAGAAAGCGGATATCAGGGCGAAGAGCTCGTTCCGCTGCTCGTCGTCGAGCCGAACCCTGCCATCCAGAACAATCGTTGCTTCACGTTCGTCTCTCGCGCGGCCCGGCGAGTGCACAGTCCGAGCTTCGACCCCCAAGAAGAGCTCGAAACCGTCTTGGTGCCCGTGGCCCGTCTGGGGGATCTCCTCGACGGCGGACAGATCACGCACGCGCTCGTCCAAGGAGCGCTCGAGGCGTACTGCCGCAGGCGAAGCTCGCGATGACGACTTGGGACGAGGTCGAGCGGGTCGTACGCCAGCTCGAAGAACTGCAAACCCAAAAGGTCCTCGAGCTCGCTCGACGTCTGCGGGCGGGGCTGACCTCGGAGGATGTCCTCAACCCGCACGATTTTCCCGAGCTGAGCGATCCAGACTGGCAATTCGAGGACGGTCTGCTGACGGGCATCCAGAGCGTGGCGACCGCCCTGCGTTCGCATCGCCGCGAAGGTCGGGGCGATCGGTGAGCGACAAGAGCAAGAAGAAGCGGCTGGCCCGCGGGAGCGGGTTCGAGGCTCTCCGGGAGCTCCGCGATGCCCTCAAGAAGCAGGAGGGGACGACCCCTCGGGAAAAGCCTCCGGCCCCGCCCGTCCGCCCACCGAAGCGACCGGAAGACAACGCGCGACTCCTTCGCCGGGCCTACACAGGGGTCGAGCCCCTCGACCGCTCGAAAGGCCCTCGCGCGCGCCATCCCTTGGAGCCCTCCCCCTCCGCTCGGACAACCCCGACCGCAGAGGCGCCCGCCCCGCTCGACGCCGACGCCGTCGTGCACGAACGACTCCGCCTTCTCGCGTGGGGCCATACGCCGTTCGAGGTCTCGGACGAGGGCGACCGCGTCGAAGGTCGCCGCACCGACGTCCCCATAGCTCTCCTGCGGCGCCTTCGGCGAGGCCATTTTCCCGTCGACGCGCGTCTCGATCTCCACGGGATGGTGGCAAGCGAGGCACGTGCCCGCGTGGAGCTATTTCTTCGCGCGATGCGCGACCGGCGCGAGCGCGCGGTCCTTGTCATCCACGGGAAGGGAGAGCATTCTCCCATGGGTCTCGGGGTGCTCCGGGGAGAGATCTCGGCGTGGCTCTCGCAGGGGCCGTCGAGCGAGCATGTCGCCGCGTTTGCGACCGCGCGCGAAAGCGACGGAGGGCCGGGCGCCGTCTACGTGCTGCTGCGTCGGTAACGCGAGAGGCCCCTCGGTGGGCGTCAGTCTGTGGGCGTCAGCTGTAATCTTTCTCCATCCGCTCTTGGTCCTCCTTGCAGCGGATGCAGAGCGTGGTCTCGGGACGGGCTTCGAGCCGCTTGACCGAGATTTCTTCGCCGCACTCTTCGCAGATGCCGAACGTGCCTTCGTCGATCTTGCGAAGCGCCTTCTCGATTTTGTCGAGAAAGCTCTTCTCCCGTCCCCGCAAACGAAACGTAAACGATTGAAGATATTCGCTCGATGCCAGATCCATTTCGTCGGGCAAGTCGTCCGTATCGAGCGCCATGTCTTGCTCGAGCGTCTGCTTGGCCTTCTTGAGAATCTCGTCGCGCTTGTCGGTCAGGAGCGTTCGGAATTTCTTGAGGGTCGCCTTGTTCACAGTTGACCTCGAATCGCCGTCGGTTCACAGGCTGGAATGTCCCATACCCCGACGAGGGCCAGGTACGTTAAACATCGCGCCCTCGGCAGTCAATGACGCTTCCTAAATCCATACGCGTCGGAATCGACGAGAACGGCCTCGGGCCGAGGCTCGGACCGCTCGTGGTCACCGCGGTCTGGGCGGAAACCTGGGGCACCGGGGCCGAGAGGGCGCAGCGCAGACCCCGTGGGGGCCTGCGCCTTCGCCTGGGCGATTCGAAAAAGCTGGCTCGCTTCGGCGATGCAACCTTGGGGGAAGCCTGGGCGAGGGCGATCTCCGCGCGCTCGAGCTCCCGCGTGCCCGACACGCCCGAGCCACTCATCCGTGCGCTTTCGCTCGACACGACCGACACCCTTCGCTCGCCTTGCCCGGAGGGGCACGCGGACCAGTGCTGGAGCACGGCAGACGAGAAATTCGCCGCCGACCCCGAACTCGTGAGTCAAGTCGAGCGCGATCTCGCGCGACTCGATGAGCAGGGGGTTCGCGTCCTCGAAGCCGCGTGCGTCCTAGTCTGCGCCAGACGCCTCAACGACGCGGCGGCTCGCGGCGTGAGCCGCTTCGACCTCGATCTTCACGCGATGGAGCGGCTGGCGCTCTTTTCCCGCGATCGCGTCGGATGCGACGTCGTAGCCACCTGCGGGAAGGTCGGTGGGTTCGACTACTACCCGGCCGCCTTCGGACCCATGCAGGGCTGGCGACACGCCGTCTCCGTCGAAGGGCGGGCGCGAAGCGAGTATGCGGTCCCCGGGCTCGGTCGGATTGCGTTCGTGCGCGATGCCGACGACAGCCATTTGCTCGTCTGCATGGCGTCACTCGTCGGCAAATGGGTGCGTGAAGTGTTGATGGCGCGCGTCGTTCGCTATCACCGCGCGGTCGACCCGAATCTCGTGGAGGCCAGCGGATACCACGACCCGGTGACCGCGCGGTTCATCGCCGCGTCTCGCCTCTCGCGAAAAAAGCGGGGCCTGCCGGACGATTGCTTCGAACGGCAAGCGGTGGGCGTTCGCCACTAGGACTAGGGCGCGGGGGCTCCCAGCCAAGCCGCTAGCTTCTGGATTTTCTCGTCCTTCGTGAGCTTGAGGGAGGCTAGCTTTTCGGCCGGCAAGCTCGGGTCCAGCACGAGCTCTTCGTCGCCGACCGCGAGGACGACTGCGGCCTTGCGGGCGACTACATATTCGGCCTTCGGTCGGTCCGCAGCCTCCTGAATCACGAGACGAACGGCTTCGTCCGCCAAGCCCCGGATCGGCGAGCTGCCGGGTTTGAGCTTGAACGCACGAAAAGTCTCCTTGGCAGCCTCCGAATCGGCGGACGATACGGCAAGATCGCGCCACCTCCTGTCGCCATCCTTGTAGTAACCCACCGCCACCGGGCCGATGCCCGTGAGCGCGGGCGCGTCTTTCGGATAATAGGCGATGCCGAGCGGAATGCGGCTACCGACCGGGAGCCAGCGCGCAGAAGGTGGCAGGGGCGGCGCCGAAGGGAGCAAGGTCCCCATGGCCTGAGCGATCGCCCCTGTCGACCGCTCATTCTCGCGCGCCATACCTTCCGGCGTCATCTTGGCGTCCTCGGTGACGAAGGTCAGCTCGACGAGGTAAGCGCCCCGCCAGACGTAGCCGTTGCTGCTGCTCATCGCGGCGGCGGCGCCAGCGGCCAGCGGCTTGACCGAGGCACGCGCGGGATCCCCGTCCGCAATGACTCGCTTGGTGAACATGCCGTAGGCGCCATCGAGCGTCTTGAACCGCGAGAGATTCACCTCGACGCTGCTCGGGGCCCCGCTGCCGTCGACGTAGCGGAGCACGACGACCCGATCGAGACCGAAGCGCTTGTACACCTCGCATTCGCCGTCGAACGCCGTCGTGCACACCTCGTCCATCGAGAGCTTGCCCTGATCGCCGTAGGTCTTGGGCTCGCTTTGCGGGTCGAGGCAGAACCCGCCCACCATGCGCGGCACGAGGGGGGCGCTTATCGGATCGGGGTCCTGCCCGCCGCCGCCCGCGCAGGGGCTTGGAGCTCCGGAGCCGGCGGGAGCGGGTGAAGGGGGCGGCGCATTTCTGGGCTCGTCGCCTTTCTTGGTGTCGCAGCTCGGAGCAAAGGCCGCGGCAAGGCTGAACGCGCTGAGCGCGAGAAAAGCGAGCACCGCGTCAGAGCGAATCCATCTCATCTGTCTCTCGTCTCCACCGCGCATGCGGGCTTGGCGGCTGTTTCTGCTCCACCGGAGCCGCCCTTGGGAGCGGCGGGCCCATGTGCGCGTCGCACCGACGGTAGCGAGCTTTGAGCTCCGACTTTCGTACCTTTTTGCGAGGCGTTGAAATTGTTTCTGAATTCGATGGGCACGTGTAGCTTTCAAGAGTTCAATATCATGAGGTAAATTCGCCATCGCCATCGGGGCACACCCCTTGCTCCTCCTTCTGAGGTGGCCCTCTTCGCTTTTCGTCGCATGTCGCCCACGGCGAATCCCTTGCCTCCGTCACGGTGTGGGAGGCGGGCGTCGGTAAGCGCCAGGGGCAGACATCGGGGCTTCACCCTGATCGAGCTGATGGTCGTCATCGTGATCATCGGCGTCCTTGCGGTTGCCGCGGCGCCCTCGATGCGCCTTTCCACGTACGAGCGCCATGCCTACAACGACGCAGGCGCGATCATGCAGCTATTTCGCGATGCGCACGCGCGGGCTGTCGCCCACAGCGTCCCGGTGCTCGTTTCCATGTCGGCGAACCTCACGGCCGATCGCGGCACGTTCGGAACCTACATTGCGAGCAATCCGGTGACGGCCGGCTCAGTGGTCTCTTGTAAGGGTTTTGCGTGGGCTCCGGTGGCCGCCAACGTCGCCGCCGGGACCATCGCCCAGATCGACACCGTCAATCTCAACGGTCCCGCGGGAACGGCGGAGGTGGATGCCAACATCCAGACCGCGCTCACCTATTACAACACCCCCACGGCTACCGCGTTCACCAACGGCACCGCGTACATGTGCTTCACGCCACTCGGCCACTCGTACATCGCGCTGCCCACTGCCGGAACACCCTTGTTTATCGGCTCCATGGTGGCCAACGTCTATCCGCTGGTGGCGGTCGTGACGCGGGGCGTCGGCCTGACCAGCGGCGCCGGCGCCCTCAATCGTAGCGTGGTGCTGCTCCCCAACGGGTCGGCGCGCGTCTTTTCCCACCTCTGGTAGCTCGGATGACCCTACCCAAACGCCCTTCCGTGGATGGCCCGGTTCACCGCCTTCGCGTCAGCCGTTTGCCCGCGCGACGCGAGCGCGGCTTCACGGCGCTCGAAGTTCTCATCTCGATGGCCATCATGTTCATGGGCGCCGCCGCCGTCATGACCATGCAAAAGACGAGCATTCAGGCCAATCTCGACGCCCGAAAAGCCGACGTCGCCGGCTCGATTGCACGCACCTGGGTCGAGCGTATCCGCCACGAGTCCGTGCGCTGGACTCAACCGACTTCCACCAACCCGACGTCGAATCTCTCGGGTGTGCCTGGGCTCGCCAGTCACATCGGCGGCGGATGGTTTCGCCCGACCCAAGACATGATCGCGTCCCAAACGCCCGCCGGTAGCGTCGAGACAATGAGCTACGGATTCGACATCCTCGGTCGCGACTTGGCCGCGGCCGACATTCCCACGAATGCCGCGTTCTGCGTCGAGGTCCAGCTCACAGAGCTGCTCCCCAACTATGCCTATCGAGTCGACGTGCGAGTCGTGTGGCCTCGCGAAATCGTGTCGGTTCCGAATGCGGCGGGCGCCACCCCCCTCTCGTCGAACGGCAACAACTGGCCATGCGTCGACGCCGTTCACACCTTTCCGCCCTACGCGACGTTCGATTACACGCTATTTCGCGCGGTCAACGTCACGACGGCCATCACGGAGAACCCCGCGCAATGAGCGCCCGTCGCTTTCCCTTTTCGGGATCCTCGCGTGGCACAAGACGGCGGCAGCAAGCCGGCTTCACGATGATCGAGCTGACCGTGGCCTTGGTGGCGGGGCTCATCGTCGCCATGGGAATCGTCGGCCTCTCGAGGGAAGCGACCAACACGTTCAACGAAGAAGCGCGTACCACGGCCGCCGAGGCGGGTCTGCGGATTGCGATTGAACGGCTGCGAGCGGACGTGCAGCGCGCGGGATACATGAGCACGGGCAACATTTTGGTCGATCCGGGTGTCGCCCACGTTCCGGGATCGTTGCCCGGCCTAGGAAACGCCCCCGCCTACAGGCCCGTAGCTGCGGCCCCCGCGGGCGCCGCCGGCGCCGTCGGCATGTTCGGTCTCCAGAACCTTGCGTCGCTCTATTGGCTCGACAATGGATCGGCCGTCAACAACATCGGGCTCTCGGCCACTCAAAGCCCCGCGTTGACCCCGGATCTGATCCAGATCGCGGGAAATATGACGACTTCCGAGCAGTTCGACGTCCAGATGGTCGCGGCGAACAACGCGGCGTGTGCAGCCGGGGGCACCCGCATCACGCTTTACCCCAACTCGGCGGCGATGCTGCGCACACTCGGCGGAGCGGTGACGGCCGCCAACTCATCGGCTCTCGGGGTCGTCCTACAGAACATTTTCGCGCCAGACGCAGGCGGCTCGAGCTACCTGCTTCGCCTCGTCGACAAGACGGGGCACGCGCAGTTTTTGGCCACATGTCCGACCGCGGGGGCGAACCTCGCGGCGGGGATCGACGCCAGCCTAAACCCCTACGTGACCGTCGATGGGGGCAACACGCCCGTTCTGTACGCGACGGCGGGGGCGAACAACATCAGCACAGTCGGCGGAGTGAGCGGCTTTTGTGCCGGATGCATGGTCAACCCCGTGCAGATCGTGCAGTGGGAGATCACCAACAGTAGCGGGGGCGGTACCGACACCGAGCCAACCCCGAACATCAATATTGGCTATTTGCCCCTGATGAAGACCGCCGACACCGACAAGTATGACCTCATGCGGTCTTTCCTGAACGCGCAGGGGAACATCGTCGCCGCTACGAGCGAGGTCGTCGCCGAGTACGCCGTCGACCTCTCGTTTGCGTTTACGGGAGATAACGGCACGAGCCTCGCGCCGGCCGCGACGACCAGTGTGACCTCGTGCGCTTTCGAGCAAGGAGCCTGCAACGCCGCCTGGGCGCAGCAGGCCTATGCGGCCGTCGAGCCTCAGGGACCGCAGCGGATCCGGAGCGTACGCGCACGGCTCACGACGCGCGCGGCCCTACCCGATCGCTCCGCGCCCATTGCCATAACCCCCCCTCAGTACGGCACGCAGACTTTCACATACCGCTACAGCCTGCCGGCGGGCGTCTACCCGCCTCCTTTCACGTATGCGCGAGCGCGAACCGTCTCGACCGAGGTGGCGCTGCCGAACCTGTCGAGGAATTTTTACTGATGAACCGCCTAGAGCTTGCTACGAGTCGCGCCGCACTTCGCCAAAGCCAGAGCGGGGCCGTGATGTTTCTCGTCACGATGGTGCTTTCGGTGCTTGCGTCGGTCGGCCTGTACGCGCTCGCGGCCGCGACGAGCGAGGTCCAGGCGAGTGGTAGCGCCCGGCAAGCGACGCAGACGCACTATCTGGCGGAATACGGCGTAGTCGCGGGGGCACACCTGATGTCGGCGAGCAAAGCACAAACCTACCTCGCCACGATGATCAGCACTCCCGATACGGGGTGCTGGTCGCTCCCCCCCAGCGTGAGCTTGCTGACCGACCCCATCTCGAGGGCTTGCAGTCACATCGCGAGCACCGAGATGGCCCTCGCAGACAGCTGGGATTCCGGCAATACGTTCCCCACGTCTTATGGCCAACCCGAGGCGACGCCCAACTTCATCGTGGAGTACACCGGGCTTGCCAAGGCGACTAGCCCTCCGAACTACGCTCTCAATCTGAACATCTGCTTCGTCGAGATGACCGCGTCGTCCTATGGCAGCACGATGCCCCAGACCTCGACGCTGGCGACTCCGTTCGGGGGGCAGGGCATCGAGACACAGCGGGCTCGCCTCATCGCGGGACCTGTTTCGGGTGCCATATGCCAATAACCATGCGAGCGGAATCGGGCGGGAGAAGGGATGCGAAGATGAAGGCGCACATCGTCATGCGGGTCGCGGTGGCCTTCGGGGTGAGCACCTTGTTTTGGTCGGTGGCCTCCTTCGCTCAAGTCGACACCAACCCACCCGCCCCGAACGTCCTCCTTCTGATCGACAACTCGGGATCGATGGAGCGGATGATCGACGGGACGATTCCCGAGAGCAACCCGGCAAACGCGTGCAACTGCATCGACAACGGTCCGAACCATGCTCCGACGTGCACGTTCCCCGACGTGAGCAACGCCGCGGCCAGCTCACCGAATCCGAACCGCTGGAATACGCTTCAGCAGGTCATGACCGGGTCGCTGGCGGCCCAAGCAGGCGCGAACGCGGGCTTCAACTGCGTCGCGATGCCGAGAGCTGCCAATAGCACGTTCTCGCAGGAGTATCAGATCGCCGGCAACCCCCCCTACGACCTCAACTACTACCTCAACTACCATCGAATGGTCGCGGAGGACACCACGGCAGGGACGGGTGCCGCGGGAGTCGCATGCGTCGTCGGGCCCGGTCCACTCCCGGGAGCCACATCGCCCAACGGGGTAGGACCCGCGGGGGCGACGCTTTCCGCGGGGGGCTCCGCCACGGACTACTCCACCAGCTCACTCATCGATACCCAGTACGGAATACTCACGTCTCCTCGAAGCGCCGCTTGCAACTTCACTCAGCTTCCGAACGGCATCATCAGCAACACGACGGCATTCATGCGCTACGGCTTGATGATGTTCGACTCGGATCCCGATCCGCACACGGGAATCACGCCAGGCCCCCCCCTTGTAGTCGGGCCTTCCCCGTTTACGGGCATGTGGAGCTACTTTCCCGGGTGGAACACGGGGGCGAGCTGCAACTTCGCGCCGTGGGGGGCCTTTGCACCCAATTGCCAGGGCGACCCCGTCGGCTGCTCCACGCCTCAGTGGATGGCGGTTGGCGCGCGTAACCCCGCGGCTCCTCCGTGGGAGGGGAGGATGGTGGCGTTTCCGACGTCGTCGGGACCCACGCAGGCGCAGATCAACACGGAAATTGGCCAGGTGATCCTCGGCAGCCGGCCGTACGGCGGAACCCCGCTCGCGGGAATGTTCACCGCGGCGCAGTATTTCTTTCAGGGCGACCCCGCCGGCCCTCAGAGCGACCCGTTCGTGCAATCGAGCGGCACCCCGTGTCGCAAAGAGTTCATCATCCTGGTGACCGACGGCGCCCCCAATCTCGATTTGCGACCGTCGTGCAATTCGCCGAGCGAAGGGGGTGCGAGTGGCAGCTGCCCATTCAATATTCCGCAAGCGATTGCCGCGAACCTTTTCAACAACGGCATGCCCAACGGCACCCAGCAGTTCATCACGACCTACGTGATCGGCTTCGCGACGTCGTCGTTTGCCAACGACGGCGGAAACCCCATCGATTGCAGGAGCCTCGTCACGAGCGGAACGCTGGCGTCCGTGTGCAACAATTCAACGGGGATACTGGGCGGCCCTCCCCCCGATCCGACGTACGCCCCCTGCTGTACGCTCGAGCAAATCGCGGTCGCTGGGTCGCAGGGCGGGCACGCGTTTTTCGCGCAGAGCGCCCTGGATCTGCAGAGTGCGCTCCAGACCATCCTCGGGCAGATCAACACGGGGCAGACTACGCGCACGACGCCCGCGTTCTCCCCGGTGCTGTCAGCCACAGGCAACGCCCAGGAGTACAGCGCGTCGTTTCAGCCGAATGTCGGTGGCCCCTGGACCGGCGACATCATCCGCACGACCTACGCCTGCCCGACGATGCCGAACAGCGGACCGCCCACGCCGACCGCCCCCAACCCCCTGAACGGGGACGACTTCTCCACCAACATCAATCTAACCCCCGCGCTCCGCAACTTCGTCACCATTCAGCCCATGAACGCTCTCAACACGGTTCATGACGGGACGCAGAGCATCCGTCCGCACGCACCTGCAACACCCAGCGACGGGCTGACGACCTTCGAAACGGCCACGGTCTCCGGTCTCGTGAATGCCTCGACGGCCACCACGAACCTTTCGTTCGATGCGCTCGGGATCCCGCCCGGAGTCCCCGTCGGGAACTCCTACCCGTACACGCCCATAAACGGAACCGGGACCGCGACCGCGTACCTGAACCAGACTCAGACGCGCTCTATGGCTCTCAGCTTCATTTTCGGGCAGGCAGAGCCATCCCTTCCTTCCAATTTCCCATGGGTCTCGCGCTGCCCGTCGTGCGGCCCCGGAAACACGGGCGTAGGCGCATTTAGCGCTTTCGGCGACATCTATCATGCGGAGCCCGTCGTGGTCGGAGCGCCGGAAGCTCTCTTGGACGACGCCTCGTACTCGGGCTTTCGTACCTTCGTCACCTCGACGGCAGGCGGGGGAGATGGGGGGACGGGCTCGCCGCGCAGCCCTGTCGTCTACGCCGCGACGAACGACGGCCTGCTTCACGCCTTCTATGCGAACGAGGGGGAGGTGAACAACGAGGCGTGGGCGATGCTCATGCCGCTCGGGCTGCCGGAGCTCGTGAAGTCGTATCCCGCGACCGACGAGCTTTTGCTCGACGGGTCGCCGGTCGTCCAGGACGTCGTCTGGAATCGGACGACCATCAACTCGACCGAATGCGGGAGCGGGACGACCGTGACGTCAGCGCCGACTGGAACAGGAACAGGCACGTGCCCATGGCACACGATGCTCGTGGCGGGCTACGGGTCGGCGCAGCAGGGGTACTACGCCGTGGACGTCACCAGCCCCGTAGCCCCATCCTTTCAATGGCAGCTGACGACGATGCCGCCGGGGCCGCCCGCGAACTATCAGATCTTCGGGAAGTATTCGGCCACTCCGGCGATCGCGACGGTCAACTTGAACGGGGCTGAGGTGGGTGTCGCCGTTCTGCCCGGCGGAAGCAATGGAAGCCCGACGAGCACGACGGCGTCCTGCGAGCGCATTCACCATCACACCGGGACGGGAACCGATTCGGAGCCATACAACACCAGTGCCCCGTTTTACCAGGAGCGCGCCTACGTGCGTTGCTGGGGCCCGACCGCGACATATACGGACCCGGTCCCGGGTCGGTCTCTCTCGATCGTTCGCCTCGATACGGGTGAGATCGTGCGCGTCTTCGCTCGCGCGAGCGGCGAAAGCAGCGGCCACGGCGACTTCAATGCAACCGACACGTTGGTGACGTACGGCGGCGGCGTCGTCACCGATACTCAGCTCGATTCGCCGATGACGGGGACTCCGGTCGTCTACCCGAACGACGTGGGCTCGGTCGCGACCCGAATCTTCGTCGGAGACGCCGATGGCACGGTCTGGCGCTTCGACGTCTCGAACCCCAACCCGGCGCTCTGGTTCGGAGACGCCTTTCTGGACCTCTACAGCGCGGATGCAGATTCGTCGGCAACGAGCTGGAACGATGGGCAGCCCTTCGCCGTTCCGATGGTGGCCTCTCTCGACAACACCGGAAGCGTGGTGCTCAACATCGCCAGCGGAACGACGCAAACCTTCGACACCACCGGAATCGAATTTCTCTACTCCGTCAGCGAGAAGGTCGGGGGCCAGGGGACGGCGTCGAACCCCACGAAGCTAAGAGCCTCCGTCAATTGGTTCTGGAGTCCGGTGCTTCCCCCGCCCGCTATCCCGCCCACGAACACGACCACGACAAGCCCATCCCCGCTTCTCCCGGGCGAGAGAGTCTCGGGGCCCATGACCGTCTTCGCGGGGACCCTCTACTTCACCACCTACTACGCGGGCAACCCGACCCTGAGTTGCACTCCGGGCCGCGCGAAGCTCTGGGGGTTCGACTTCATCAAGCCGGAGGCCGGGGCCATCGGGCTCGGCGGAAATCGGCTGCTGACGTGCAGCGCTTCGCAAGACTGGCTCGACCCAGGCTTCAGTTGCGCGATTCCCGGGACGCAGCCGGATGTCGTGCCCGGCGTGGCGATCTTGGCGACGCCCGCGTGCTCTACGCAGGCGACCGGGGCTGTCGCGGGAGGCGTGACCCATACGGCCCTGAGCAACGTCTCGGCGAGTTCGTTCGCACTGCAGTTCAACGTTCCGCAGCCCAACGGCACGCCGCAGACGGAGTCGCAAACCCTGACCAATCCGGTCGGGCCCACGGTGATCGACTCTTGGGCCTCGGTAGTCGAGTGACACGAAGAGCGCGCGGCTGGGCCACGTGGGCGGCCGTGGCCGGTCTCGCGGCGTGCGCGCGAACGCCGCAGGCCGACGAGAGTCAGCCCCTGGCGAGCGCGCTACCCGCGCCGGTCGTCGTCGCGCCGGTCGATCACTTGGCTCCCGGCGAGCTCGCGGAGGGAGACGCGCACGCCTTCGGCCTCGTCCTACCGCGTGACCTTCACGTCGAAGCGACCTTTGCGGAGGCGGTCTATGCCCACGGCGAGATCGGTGTTCACCCGCTCGCGAGGTATTTTCGGGCGCATCTCGAGGGCGGCTCGCTCGAAGAAGACGACATGTCCGCGACGTTCGAGCGCGTTCGGATCCCCACCGCCCCCGGCCGCGAGTTTCGCGTCCATGTGGGCCGGTCTCCCAACGGTGCGCGCGTCGAGATTCGCGATACGACCCCGCCTCCCGCGCCCGACCTGCCGGACGAGGCGGCCCGTTGGAGGGCTGTTGGGCTGACGCCCGAGGGCCGCGTCATCGAACCGGTACATGTCGACTGATCGCGCGGGGTACCCTAGGGTACCCTCCGCGACGTGAACGCTTCTTCGAGAGCCCCGGCGACGACCGAGGACGGCACGCGCGCAGCGGGACGCGGCGGCATCGCCGTGCTCGCGGCGAAAGTCTTCTTCTTGATCACGGGTTTCGTCCAGCAGCCGCTCCTGCGACGCGCGGTCGGCCTGAACGACTTCGGCGCACTAGCCCAAGCCCTGGCGCTCGCGAACACGGTCAACAACGTGGTCGTCTCCACCGGGACCCAGGGAGTGAGCCGCGTCGTCGCAGGCTGCCCCGGACGCGAGCGGCACGCGCTACGGGGCGTGCTTCGTATCCACGCCGTCGCCGCCGTCGTCATCGCGGGAGCGATGGCCGTGGCGGCACCGCTCTATGGGCGATTCGAGAGAGCGCGCGACGTCGTGGCGCCGCTGCTCGTTCTCGCGCTCGTGGCTCTTCTCTACGGCATTTATGCGCCGCTCATCGGCTACCTCAACGGGCGAAGGCGCTTCGGGCGGCAGGCTGCTCTCGATATCGCATTTGCCACGCTGCGCACGGTGGGGCTCGTCGCGTTTGGGCGGTTGTTCGTGACGCGCGGACTTTCGGGCGCGCTGGGCACGACGATGGGGTGGGTGGCGGCGGCAGCGCTCATCGTGCCTCTCGCGTTTCGGTCGGTCGCCGAGGACACGCAGGACGCGGCGGCAGACGCCGCACCCGTGATCTCGCCGCGGGCCTACCTCGCGATCCTGCTGCCCATCGCAGGAGCTCAGCTCTGCACGAACTTGCTCCTTCAAGTCGACATCTTCCTCCTCGGTCGCTTCTTGAGCGACGGAGCCGCGGCTGCCGGGCTCGCCGACGAGGCCCGACGTGCGGCCGTGACGCCGTGGATCGCGGTGTACAAGGAGTGCCAGACCTTTGCGTTCTTGCCGTACCAGCTTCTCTTCAGCGTGACGCTCGTCCTCTTTCCCATGCTCGCCCGCGCGCACGCGATGGGCGACAGGGAGGCCGTGCGCGCCTACGTCGCGCGTGGCGCAAGGCTGGCCGCGATCCTCGCGGGGTTGCTCGTGGCCGTGATCGTCGCCATGCCCGAATCGATGCTCGCCTTCGCCTACGGCGCCGCGGACGCATCCCGTGGAGCTCCCGTGCTCCGGACGATGGCCCTCGCTCAGGCCGCGTTCACCATGCTCGGCATCGCGACGACCGTGTTGACCAGCACGGGCCGAGAGCGGACAGCCGCGCTCGTGACGCTTGCGGCCGTGGTCGCTGTGGCGGGCGCTTGCACCGTTCTCGTCCCGGGGACGTCGGTCGGTCCCGCGCAGCTCGTTCGTTCGGCGCAGGCGACGGGGCTCGGCCTCGTGGCGACCCTGGTCGTCGCGGGCGCCATCGTTCGCGCGAAAACGGGCGCGTTCGTCCCCCTCGCGACAGGGGTGCGCGTTCTTCTCGCTGTGGGGGCTTGCCTCGGGATCGGCTTCGCGATGCCGAGATTCGGCCTACTCGCGACCCCCGTGATAGCCGCGGCGGTGGCCCTCGTTTACGCGGGCATCCTCGTCGCAACGAGGGAGCTTCGCTCCGCGGACGTCGCCCTGGTCCGCGCCCTCGGAGCCAAGAGGTCCGCGCGCGGGGGCTAGCTCTAGCTCGTCCCAGGAAAGCGAGCAGTCGGCTCAGTCCCAGTGAGCTTCGATCCAGACATGCCCGCGGGCGCGCCGTTCCCAGTGGCCCGGCCAGTAGCGCGCACCCGGACGAGGACGGCGCTCGTAGTGTCCGCGAACCCACACGTATCGATCCCCCCACCACCGGTGATATCCGGGGGCCCAGACGAACTCGACGCCCGGCGAGGGCGGAGGCGGCGCTTCGACGACGACCGCAGGCGCGGGCGGAGGAACCTCGACCACAACCTCGGCCGCGGGCGGAGCAGCGGCTGCGGCCTCCGGAGGAGGGGGCGCAGCCGGAGGCGCCGGAGGAGGCGCTGGCTGGGGGGGCGCGGGGGGCGGCGGCGCCGGCTGCGTCTGCGCCGTGACGGACACGGTGGGAGGCGGCGGCACCGCAGGCGGCGGTACGTCCGCCTCGACCTGGCAGCCGGACGCGGCGAGCGCGAAGGGGGCGAACAGCACGAGCGACCGCAGTCGAGCCTTCATATTCATGGACCCCTTGGCGTAGGCCGAGCTGCGAGTCCGGTCACTGGCAGCAGAAGAGTGTCTCGGAGCCGCTCACGACGCCACAGCTGCAGATGAGCGTCATGTCGCCCTCGTCCGGCGTGTCCGTGCCGGTGCACGAGAAGCCAATTGAGGGGGAAACGCAGCCGGTGACGGTGGAGTCGGGGGCGCAGGTGACCGTCGAGGCGAACGCCGTCACGCAGCAATACCCCACCTCATCGCACGAGAGCGGCTCGCCCACGCTGCAGAGAAGCGTTGGATCGGCCTCGTCGGGGGTATCCGAGCCTTCGCAGGAATAGCCGTTGCCCCCCGTGCACTTGCTGGTGACGGCGTCGTCGGGCTCACAAGTCGACCCAGGCGCGGGGGCCCCAGGCGATGCCGTCGCGCTACAGCCCGCGCCGACGACGAGAACGAGCAAACAGGCGCCCCGCAGCATGTTCTCAACGCTCATCGCGGGAGAATACCGTCAGGAGGGGCCCCGTTGAAACGATTTTCCGAGCCGGGCTGACTTGCGGCCCGCCGCGCGCCTTAGTACGCACGTTTTTGCGTACGACACGCGAAAGGCGAAGGGGTTTGAGAATGCCGCAGCCAAATACAGGTCGGTTCGTCTGGCACGAGCTTCATACGAGCGATCGACCGAAGGCGGCGAAGTTCTACACGCAGCTCACGCGCTGCGAGAGCAAGGACGTCCCCATGGGGCCGGGGGAGCCCTACACGCTGCTCCTTCGCGACGGAAAAGACTTCGCGGGTATCACGAAATCGAAAGCTCCGCCGAGCGTGCCATCGCACTGGATCCCGTATCTCGGGGTCGAAGACGTCGATGCCTTCACGGCCAAGGCGATCGAGCTCGGTGGCCGGTCGCTCAATCCCCCGATGGAGATTCCAAACGTCGGGCGCTTCTCCGTCGTCTCGGACCCGCAAGGAGCCGTCTTCGCCCTCTACAAGGACGCGAAGGGCAGCTATCCCGACGAACCGGCCGTCCCCCCCGCGGGCTCATTTTGCTGGGAGGAGCTCATGACGAGCGACCCCGAGGCCGCCGCGAAGTTCTATGTCGACCTCTTCGGGTACAAGGTTCAGTCGACGGACATGGGGCCGATGGGCACGTACCGAATCCTCAAGCGTGGCGACCGGCAGACCGCGGGCATCATGAAGATGCCCGCGATGGTGCCCCGCGCGCATTGGCTCTCGTACATCGCCACGAAAGACGTCGACGCCTCGACGCGTGAGGCCAAGGATCTCGGCGCGCAGATTCTGGTGCAACCGCAGGACATTCCCAAGGTGGGGCGCTTCAGTGTCCTGGACGATCCCACGGGGGCTGGGATCGCTCTGTTTACTGGGGCATGACGGGGGCTGGTTCGCGGGATCGCTCTTGTGAGCCATCCCGAACGTGCGATCGCGCTTGCGGCTGGGCTCGCACCGCACCTGCGCCCGACAAAGGCGGCAGGGCTTCGGCCTAAGAGTCTTTTGGTTGCCGAGCCGCGTCGTCCGCGCCAGAGTCCCGAGCCCCTTGATGAGCCTACGCGCTTGGCCCTTGCTCGTTGCTGCGTTCGCCGCCGCATGTGGGCAATCCAAGGGCGATGACGCTTCTTCGGGTCAGAGCGCAAAGACGGGCGCAGGCGCGGACGCGGGCGTAGGCGCGGACGACGGAAGCACCACCTGCTCTCCTCCCGGGACCCTCTGTTGGGGCTTCGAAGAGGGCACCTTTCCACCGGGATGGAGCCGCTATCGCTTGGGCGATGGGTTCCCCGGACAGCTCCTCGTCGACAGCACGAGGGCCCATAGCGGGAGCTATTCGCTCCACGCGAAAGACTTCTCGGGCGGCTCGCCGGACGAGCAAGGCGGACCCAAATACACGATCATCTACACGCTCCCGAACGGCTTCGGCCCCGTGCTTTGGGGGCGCGCGTTCGTCTATACGACCCCGGCGGCACCGGAATCGCACGCGGGAATCTTCAATGCCCGTTATCCGCTGCCGGGCTCGAACGCGACGGCGATGAGCGTGCTCGATTGGTACGAAGTGGCCACGGGTTCTCCCTCGGGGATGACCCCGGGTAGCTATATGGCGATATGGCACACGCCGGAGCCTCCGGGCCAGCCCGAGGACGTGCGGATTTCGGATGCGGGTGCGCTCATTAACGACTGGGCATGCCTGGAGTGGCTGTTCGACGGAACGAGCGACGACGCCGGCGAGGCGGCCGAGCCGCGGATGTGGCTCAACGGAAACGAGCTCTCGTGGCCGACGACGTTCATCGATCCCACGAACGCGGC
>Ga0070761_10001034_pt1 | contig 17564 bp, 13 predicted proteins | sample HubBroMetageREF1_FD_66724 | JGI IMG/M metagenome (GOLD analysis project Ga0070761, IMG submission 66724) | Reference soil microbial communities from the Hubbard Brook experimental Forest, New Hampshire, USA - Hubbard Brook CCASE Soil... | ecosystem: Environmental > Terrestrial > Soil >... | reverse complement strand
GCATCCCAGGTGTGGATATGGGGAGTTCGTTCAACTTTGTCTATCACGGGCAGGGGATAGACTCGGCCGCTGCTGCCCTGATAGACGCGTTTCTCAAGGAACAGTGGATTAGGGTCGGGGGAAGACGGTGCGTAGGTGAGCAAAAGAACCGGGGCATACCAGGCCTTGACTGGCCCCTGTTCCTCGGCGGGAGGAGGCGGTAATTCGAGTCTGGGTAAGCCTGCCGCCCGCTGACTACGCGAGTCTGCTGTGTCAATTACTTCCTGCCACATGAGTTTCCTCTCACGGCCAATAGAGCGCGACCGGGGAGACAAAAGTGGCCGCATTCGATTATCGTGTACGTTACCGCACACCTAACTCTAGGAGTTGCGCTCTCCAATTGTCAAGTAAGGATTTGATTTCACGAGGCATGAATTGCTAAGGCGCCGAAATTGGACATCTCGATGTGCTCCTCTGCCTCGTCTGGTCACCGAGCGCGCCTCTCACTTGCTCGAAAAACGATCTCCCAACAATACGTTTCGCCGGCATTGAGAGAAATAGATGTGCGCGTTCGTTGTGCATCGCCAAGGGTATTGCAAGGCGAAGTAGTCGGTTCAAGCGCTACCGCATATTGGAGAGGCTGATCGCCCTCGTTCGGCCAGCCGCCGTAGCAAAGCCAAAGGCCTAAATAAGGAAGCTGCCTGGTATCAAATGAGACTTCCAACAATTGGTTTGAACTTTCTCGAAAGATCCCGCAAATACCTTCATCAAGCCGGGAAGTGTAAAACATCTCCGCTGTGCCAGCCTCCGGCCCTTGAACAACATCTAAACGAATTGCCAACTCCGTGATCGGCCAAGAGAGAACAGATCCGGACTTCCCAAGGCGCTCTGCTTTGGAATAGTCGAGCCTCAGTTTTCGAACCTCAGCCGGCAAGAGGACTCGGTCACCAGCAGCAACAGCAAAGAGGGGATGACAGGCATATAGAAAGGATTGCGCGGTGGAACCTGAGTTGACTACCGTGTACGCGACTCGGAGCACGTTGCTATCGAGAGTGAGTTTTTTACTAAAGCGAAGTGGCCGACTAAATCCGACTGCAGCCAGACTGGCATGCTTATCGGATGCGCTGAGAACTTTCCATGGCAACTGCCAAAAATCTCCGTGGTCCGGTGCCGGGCCCCCTTCTGTATCAGGACCGGCCGGACCAACGGTCGGCAAACACTCCTCAATTCCGGCGCACGCCCCATCTTGAAAGCGGGCGTCGAGTCTGGCCTTGGGATAAGTTCCAATTCGATGCGATTGCGTCAAAAACTCCACGCCTGATTCCATGCTCTTGAGAGAGGAGATGCGACCACCTTCGGCTGGCAAAACTTCAACAGATAGCTCTGCGCTCTTCAGCGAACAGATTCTTTTATCGGCCATGCGCATTGTCTCGTCCAAGCTAGTCTGCCAATCAAGTTTGCGATTGTGCGACGTGCACTATTCGCAATTGCCTGCAACGTCTTCTCCCGCGAATTGGATGGCCGCCGTGGCCGCACTTATGGCCATGCGCCTCAAGAGATTCTGAAGCATCAATACCCTCATTTCAACTGGCAACCGGCGGCGGTTGCGCGATCCGATTTGTGCCGGCCGTGTGAAAGGCAGCTAGTCTGCTGAATTTCCTGCTGGGTTCGTGAGCCTATTGAGGAAGAGTGACAGATTGCTGCGTAGAATGATATGTGGTGCAAAACGGTGGGTTATGACAGGTTTCTCCTTATTATCTGAAAGTAGCGCAATGAGAGTCTCAAAGGCGGTCCTCCCCTGAGATTCCGGACGCTGATATAGCGTGGCCAGAACTCTTCCGGATTCGATGAGCGCTGCCAGTTCCGGAAAGAGATCTGTCGCGATCACTTGCACACGGCCAAGAAGTTTCAACTCTTCAAGGGCGCGTAATACCGGAAGGCTATTCGCCGTGCTGATATAAATCGCTTCGGGACGCCCTTTGGTCTTCAGAAGTGCGATCGACTGGCAATAGGCAGCGTCCGCACTCTCGTGGGACTCAACAACAGGCAGAAGGGTAAGATGGGGAGCAAGCATTGCGAGAGTTGCTGCAAATCCGCGAAGCTTCTCTGCATGGTCGAAGGTTGCCAAATCGCCGGTGATGGTCGCGACTCGGGACGGAGCTGGGAGTTTGTGCGAAAGAAGCTCCGCTGCCAGTGCACCACTGACGTATGCATCCACCATCACCGAAGCAACGCGGCCGCTATCAGGTGCATCGCTGGCCACGCAAAGCATCGGCGTGCCCTGTCCGACGATCCGTCGAATCACTCCGGCCAATTCTCGAGGACGACCGGGCGTGAAGAGAATCCCATCGTACTTCTTCGATGCAATGCTCTCGAGGGCCGCGACTTCTCCCGAACCAAGACGCGGATAATCGATGAAATCGAGTGTTAGGTGCATTCCGATAGCTTCGTCCGCGGCGGACTGAATACCTGCACGCAGAGGGTCGAAGAACGCTGCTATCTCGCGAGGAAACACTGCCGCCACTCGAATTTTGCGGTTGAGCTTAAGCGACCGGGCGGCGATGTTGGGTTTGTATCCGAGTTGTTCGGCCATGCGCAGCACCCTCGCCTTGGTGCGGGCACTCACGCCGCTGCGTCCATGCAGAGCCCGATCCACCGTGCCGATCGATGTGCCCAGGGCATTTGCGATATCACGAATGCCGGCCGTTTTGTCGACTTTTTGTTGTGACTTCATGTCGAGTGTTGTCTTCAGTTTCGCATACCATATCACCAAACCGCGGAAAGAAGTGGGCTTTTGACATCCGTAGTATAGGGCGTGTAATTTGGTTCGTACGTGAACGTACACGTGCACCGGAATCAAGAACGGCAACTCTACGAAAATGACTTGTGCGAAAGAACTTTGATGAGCGAGAGAAATGTAATTGAGAGATCACCCCGTCAGGTTGGCCGTATGTTCGTAGCGCTTGCCTGCTGTGCATTCTTACACGGCACGGTAATCCAGGTGAAAGGCCAGGCCACCAAAGGAATAGCACAACAGATTCGCTACGATGATACAGCGCACACGTTCCGCATGGACGGCGGAGGAGTTTCATACTTGTTCGGCGTAAATCAGAACGGTGAGTTACAGACCATCTATTGGGGAAAGCGCTTGGGGATCGACGACCCCATTTCATCGGCAAGAGCCGAACGCGGCACTTCAGCTTTTGATCTGTCTGTGAACGCCACTCCGCAAGAGTTCACCGGCTGGGGAGGTGGGCTGGTCGTCGTGCCGGATCTCAAGGTCTCGTTTCCGGATGGCAATCGCGACCTGGTGCTGCACTATGTATCGCACACAATTCAGGGAAATACTCTGACTGTCACGCTTAGAGATATAAGCCGCGATGTAATGGTTGACCTGATCTACCAGATGGATAGGCAAACGGGCATTCTTGGCCGCTCGGCTCGTATTGAGAATCGAACCAACCAGCCCTTTACCGTTGAGCAGGTCTTTGCAGGAACGTGGAATCTACAGGCAGGCAGCGACTACCAGTTGCGCTACCTCACTGGACGCTGGGCCGGAGAATGGAATCTGCAGCAGACAACGCTGCATCCCGGGAAGATAGTCCTAGAGAGCCGTCGCGGCTCGACCGGCGACGAGGTAAACCCGTGGTTCGCCATCGAACGCTCCAGCCAGCCCGATCAGGACGTTGGAAATGTATGGTTTGGTGCGCTCGCCTGGAGCGGCTCATGGCAGATCAACATAGAAACGGATTGGCAAAACCGGGTACGCATCACGGGTGGATATACTCCCTTTGATTTTTCATATGTCCTCGCTCCTGGTGACTCTCTGGAGACGCCCGTTTTCTATGGCGGGTATTCGGATGCGGGGATCGGCGGAGCTTCGCGGCTCTTACATCGATTCGAACTTGATTCCGTTGCCCCCGAGGCTCCCCATCGTCATCTGCGGCCTATTCTCTATAACTCCTGGGAGGCAACAGAATTCGATGTCAGCGAAGCCGGACAGGAGGCCTTGGCGGAAAAGGCTGCAAGTATCGGTGTCGAGCGCTTCGTGATGGACGACGGCTGGTTTGGCGAGCGGAAGAACGATCATGCAGGACTCGGCGACTGGTATGTGAATCCGGACAAGTTCCCACACGGTTTGAAACCATTAATCGACAGGGTGCATGCGTTGGGCATGGATTTTGGATTGTGGGTCGAGCCGGAAATGGTGAATCCGGACAGCAACCTGTATCGCAAGCATCCCGATTGGGTGCTGAATTTTGCCGGTCGACCTCGGACCGAGGGGCGCAATCAGCTTGTCCTCAATCTCGCGCGCGACGATGTCAGAACTTATGTGTATGGCTTCCTCGACAAACTGCTCAGTGAGAACGACATCGCGTTCCTGAAGTGGGACTACAACCGCAACTGGTCCGAGCCTGGATGGCCAGCTGCGCCGGTCGGGGAGCAGAAGGAGGTCTACGTGAAGTATGTTCAGAACCTCTACAGCATCCTTACTGAGCTGCGCGAAAAACATCCGCAGGTAGAAATCGAGTCATGCTCCGGTGGAGGAGCGCGCGTAGATCTCGGAATCATGCGTTTGACTGATGAGGTCTGGCCGTCTGACAACACGGATCCCTTCGATCGCCTCAGCATCCAAAGCGGTTTCACTTACGCTTATGCTCCCGGGCTGATGATGGCTTGGGTGACCGATTCTCCAAGCTGGATGAACAATCGGTCTACTTCACTTGAGTATCGCTTCCTTTCATCCATGCAGGGAAGCCTTGGCATCGGTTCAAACCTGAACAAGTGGACACCAGAAGATTTTGCAGCGGCAAAGAGACTCATTGCCGAATACAAAGAAATTCGTGCGACTGTTCAGGATGGCGCTCTCTACCGGTTGATCTCGCCCTTAGGAGGCAGCGAGTACTCGGCGACCGAATCGGTGGCGCGAGATAAGCACGAGGCGGCAGTCTTTGCATTCTTGCATTCAAGTCAGCAAGGGCAGCCTTATCCGCAACTCTATTTACGCGGACTGGATCCTGATGCCCTGTACAGCCTTCACATGCAGGAAGGCAAACTTGCTGAGGGCGCGGTAGGGACAGCCAGTGGCGACTACTGGATGCATCACGGAGTTAGCATCTACCTGCGCGGCGATTTTCAGGCAGCCCACTTCACTCTCGTAAGAGCGGGATCCCAATAGATCGGTAATCTGGTCAGCAATTCCGGGACTCAATCTTTGACGAGCCCGTGCGCCATAGCAAATCGATCCGCCGCCATTATTCAGCCCGCTCATCGTGCGGGATAGGCAATACTTTCTCCTGTGCGCGGATTGAAGACCGTGAAGGAGCCATCGCGACTGGCACTCACCTTGAGGTAGTAGCCGCGGTCGCTGGCAGAATCGCCGGACAGATTGGCGATGCGCTCGTCCGGGACATTCTGGTCCCCTGCCTCCTGCGAGCGGTGTATTTGCCACATCGCGCTCAATCCCGGGATCTTGTTCAGGGTGGTAACCGTGGGAAGCGAACCGCCTTTCGTCGCACCGTTGTCCATGATGGCGACCTCGGGATGTATCGCATCGACGTAGGCTGGGCTCGAACTCTGGTACCAGCCATGGTGCGAGACGATGAGTAGTGTCACCGTACCGATTCGGTTCACCGGGCACATCAATGCGCGCTCCTTGTCCCAGGTGAGGTCTCCGAGGTCCGTCACACGGAAGCGACCGAAAGAAAGCAGCAGGCCCAAGGAGTGGCTGTTCTCGGTGGTATCGGCAGGGCGTATCTCGGATTTAGCGCAAAATGGATTAGCCGCTCCAGCGCCAGGCAAGGGCGCAGAAAGCACCTCCCCGTTTGAACTAACAATGCGCGCCTCAATTTCGCGCAGCGGGAGCACTTGGCCAGCAGTGACGCTCCTGCGCTTTGCCTCTCCCGACTGGATGACCTTCATATACGCGTCGAACCCAGTCAAGCAGGTCGGACAGTGCTCATACAATGGGCCGTGGTCGATGAAAGTGCCGACCGGTATTCGCTCAACCAGCCCAGGCACGCCACCGACGTGGTCATCGTGGTAATGCGTGATGAGAACATAATCGATCTTCTTCAGACCCGCGAGGTCGGCTGCCGCTACAATCCGCTTTGCGTCGCGGCCGTCTTGATCCGGCCAGCCGGTGTCAATCAGCAACGACTGATGCTCCGGCGTGACGAAGAGTGTCGCCTGCCCGCCCTCCACATCGATGAAGTATATCTCCAGCGTTTTCTCCTGCGCTTCTGAGCAAATCGTAGCGAAGCACACTAGAGCGACAATAATGATACGTTTCATTGTGCCTCCTTCGGCGGAACGGCGCATTCGTTTACGTCGCCCAGCCCATCAATTCTCAGTTCGAGCGGAACGCCACTTTTCAATGCGGTTTCAGTTCGTTCCGGTGATACGTTCACCAACCTGAAAGGGTTGCCGGGCCAATACATCAGCGATTCGCATATGCTAAGAGGGCCGTTGCGCTGCCAAGACAGATGATGCTCGAGGCCAGGAGCACTTTGGCGAAGCGCGACGCAGACTTCCATTCACCAGTAAATACGCCGGATAGGGTCGCGGCCATGATCATGAAGATCTGGAACAGCCCCCATCCAATTGATGTTCCGAAACGGCCCAGATAGGTTGCGCTCATTCCGTACAGCGCAAAGGCTCCCATCCAGAGGACCGCCATAAGAATTGCCCAGAACATATCCTGGCTCTTGAACTGAAAGAGCTTGGCGGTCCGGTTCCTGCGCAGAAGGTAGATGCTGTAACCGATATTTGGCACAAAGCCACCCGCCAGCCCGATAGGCCAAACTGCGTAAGCAGCACGAACCTCTGAATTGCCGAGACGGATTGCGGCAACGGCAATGTCCTGCCCGAAAGCAAATGAGTAATTAAGCATCGGGGCCAAGAGACCGCACAGCACTGCCACGAATACGGCTTTCTTATAGCGGCCCAAAGAGGAAGTTCCACCACCTGGCTCCTGACGTTGTTCTCGAATCTGGCCGGCCCATCCGGAAAATGCGATTCCAAGCAACATGATGACAAACCCGGCCAAGATCGGGATCAAGAGCGACCTTCCGACCTGCGCTCGATGTTGCACAAAGAGCGGAACCAGCGTCCCCAACAGGGTTCCCAATCCAACCACAATGGCGTATGCAAGGGCGAGGCCCAGACGCTGAATCGAAATTCCGAAGAGCACTTGCGCAATTCCCCAACCAACTCCGAACAAGATGGGAATGACAAACTGAGTGGGAGTCAGCGAATTGTAGGTCTGAAACAGATGATGCACCAAGCCCAGCGCAAGGATCCACGGAAGGAGGACCAGAGAAACCACACTAAAAACGAGCCAGGTATTCTCCCACCGCCACCTTCGACTAAACTTGAGCGGAAGCATGCAGTCGCCTGCCATCAAGCCAGCTACGAGAATCAGAGCTATACCAACCCAAAACGACTGCGACACTTGTCTTTCCTCCTATTTCAACCGCATCAAAGCGATGCCCAGCAATTCCGCGCCGATAAGATCTTCGCTCAGATACTCCACCCGCCATCCATAATTAATGTTTGACCAGTCATGAATTCGGATTCGTCCGACGCCAGAAATAAGGCCGCCGCCGCAATTTCTTCGGGGCTTCCTAATCTCCCCATTGGCTGGCGCGCCACGAAGGCTGGACGTACTTTTTCCGCATCTCCTAAACTCGCGATCCTTTCATTAAGCGAAGGAGTTTCGATAGTTCCGGGACAAAGAGCATTGCAGCGAATCCCGTTGGTAACAAAATCAGCAGCGATCGCCTTGGTCAAACCTATGACCGCCGCTTTTGTTACGCCGTAAGCGAATCGATTTGGAGCGCCCTTAAGGCTCGAAACGATGGAAGACATATTGATAATGCTTCCTTTTCGGCGAGCCAGCATGCCCGGTAAGAATGCCTGACAGGCATGGAACATCGAAGTAACATTCAAATTGAATGAGAAGTTCCAGTCCTTCTGTGTGCATTCGAAGATCGACCCCTGGTGCACAAAGCCCGCACAATTGAACAGAACTTCAATGCTGCCGATTTCTTTGGCAACTACTTCTATTGCCACTGGATCGGTAACATCGAGAATGCAGGTACGAATCCCAGGATGCTCGGATCGCAAAGAATTTAGTGCCTCGGCATTGATGTCCGTTGCCCATACGGTTGCTCCTTCAGACTCAAATCGAATTGCCGTCGCGCGGCCTATTCCCTGCCCAGCCGCTGTAATCAAAGCTATTTTCCTTTCAAGTCTGTTTGACATTCCATCGTTCCTTCCATTGCCCTTTGTTACTTCCTTTTGAAGGCTCGCCCTCGGCATTGAACAGATGAATCGTTGAATATCCGGACAGCACACACGCCGGGCAGGGTATCAAGGATTGCATCGACTGCTTTCAGGGTTGATGATTGGTGGTGGAAAGAGAGGCGCATCAACAACGAGTTGGGCTTGCTCCCCTAATCCCGCGATTCCGAGCCGCACCTGATCTCCTGGAGCGAGATAGATTGGTGGATGTTGTCCCATGCCCACCCCGGGAGGCGTTCCCGTCGAGATGATGTCTCCCGGTTGCAGGCTCATGTAATGGCTCAGGTAGGAGACAAGATAGGCTACCCCGAATATCATGGTCTGCGTGCTTCCGTTCTGAAATCTGCGGCCGTTAACTTCTAACCACATTTCCAGCTTCTGAGGGTCGGCAATCTCATTCGCCGTAACCAGCCACGGACCGATAGGCCCAAATGTGTCCGCGCTTTTCCCTTTGGTCCATTGGCCGTTGCCCTCCAATTGGAAGGCCCTCTCGGACACATCGTTGATTACGCAGTATCCGGCAATGTGCGACAATGCGTCAGCCACAGCGACATATTTCGCCGGTGTTCCAATTACTACTCCGAGTTCCACCTCCCAATCGGTCTTCGTCGATCCACGAGGAACAACGATGCTGTCATTTGGCCCGCATATCGCTGAGGTCGCCTTCATGAAGATTATTGGCTCCTGCGGAACTTTCATCCTCGCCTCTGCCGCATGATCGGAATAGTTGAGTCCGATACAGATGAACTTTCCAACTCGCCCCACACAGGCTCCAAGTCGAGGGTTTCCGGCTACCAATGGAAGAGCTTCCACATTCACATCGCGGATTCGTTCCAGCGAGCTTGGCAGCAACGCGCCCTCGGAGATATCAACTACCAAACCACTTAAGTCTCGTATTCTTCCATCGCGGTCAAGAATTCCAGGCTTCTCACGGGCAGGTTGACCATAGCGGATTAACTTCATCCTGACTCCTTCGTTTGCCGATTAGGCCCTTGTTCATCCTCATTTCAGCTAGGCCGGCTGCAGTGCCCGAATGTCCTGAGTTGAATTGCTTCGCTTTCGATGACGCCGTGTGCTCCGTTTCTGGAATGCGCTGAAATTCAGGCCATTAAGTCTTCAAAGAGATTGCTCCCTCCCGTATGACAATCGAGTCAGCGAACGCGATTCAAGAAGCAGGGACTGCAATCTCAGCTGCGCCGATTCGATATGCTTCGATCGCGGTCTTCCTAAAAATCCACCCCTGCTCTGTGGTTGAAAGTTGACCGATCGCGGATCGGACTGCATCCATCCAGCGTTGGTAAGTGCACACCAGGGTCACAAACGGCCAATCGGAACCGAACATGAGCCGCTTGGGAGAAAACGATTCCAGAACTGTGTCGATATAAGGGCCCAGTGTCTCATTTGACCAGTTGTGCCAATCGTCCTCGGTCACCATTCCTGAGATCTTGCAGTAAACGTTCGGCCGCCGCGCCAACTCTTGAATGTTCTTTCGCCATGGGGAAAGAGCCCGTTCTCGAATGCGTGGTTTGGCAACGTGGTCGAGGACAAAGATCTGATTCGGATGCCGATCTACAAATTGAATCGTCTGGGGGAGATGCCTCTCGAAGATGAGGATGTCGTATCCGAGGTTGAATTCCTTCAATGCCGCTACACCGCGATTAAAGTCTTCGCGCAGCACGAACCAATCGTCTGGCTCGTCGTGTATTGGATGACGAACGGCCTTCAGTTTGGGAAAAGTGGCCAACCGCTCCAAGTCCGAGTTGACGTTCGCACTTCCCAACGGAGTCCAACCAACAACCCCACAGATCAGATCATCTGCCGCTGCAAGTTGGCTCAGCCACTCCGTCTCCTCTCTGGTTCTCGCGCTTTCTATAACGACTGTCCCTGCAACCCCAGCTTCGGAGGCCACCCTGCGAAGATCATCAATCAAGTAATCCTGCTTTAAGCCATCCATACCCTCACCCATCCAGCCTGGCCCAGGCGGATAGTAGCGCCATAAGTGGTGGTGGGCATCAATGCAGGCAGTACCCATACAAGGAAAGAACTCCAAAGAAAAAATGGAATTCCACTTTAAGTACTTTTAAGCTTGAAGTGGAAATTCGCCTGAACTAGTTTTCCGCGGGTATCTTCAGATCCGCAGATGCGCCAGGTTCCTGGGGCGTCCGATAGACGCCATCGTGAACCAAGGCCGGGTGCACAAAATGAGCTCTAAGGTGGGGGATGTGCTCAAGAAATTCAGCCTTTAGTCCAAGGCCGATGTGGTTGAACAGAACTAAATGCTGGTGAATCTGGCCCATATCACCGACATGCGGCACAACTGGCAGTTGAAACTTTCTTGCCATCAGACTCACCGCCACGAACTCGCTGACGCCTGCCAGTCTCGTGCAATCAGCCTGGACATAATGCATGCCGCCACTGAGGAAATAGTTCTTGAACATGATCCGGTTGGGGATGTGCTCGCCGGCGGCTATGCGTACTGGCGCGATGGCCCGAGCAAGCCCTGCATGAGCGTGGATGTCGTCCGGGTGCGTCGGCTCTTCAATCCAAAGCGGTCTAAACGAGGCCAGGGCCCTGCACCTGCGCATCGCTTCGAGCGCATTCCAACGCTGATTGGCGTCAAACATTAGCGTGACCGAGTCGCCGGCTAGTTCGCGCAGCATGCCAGCGCGGCGCGTGTCTCGTTCCTCATCGTCAGAGCCGACCTTGAGCTTTAGGGCCCGAAATCCCATATCCATGGCTTTGATTGTGAGTTCACGTACCTTCATGTCGTCATAAGCCATCCACCCGACAGAGGTGTCGTAGCCGGGATAGCCGGTCCGTAAAATCGATTCTCGCTCTTGGCGGGTTGGCCTTTGACTTCGCAGCAAACTCAGAGCTTCATCTCGTGAAAGAACATCTTCGAGATAACTCAGGTCCAGCGCCGCCACAAGGACCTCATCTTCGAGATCGAGCAACAGTTTCCAGAGCGGCACGTTGCGACTCTTGGCCCAGAGATCCCAACAGGCATTGGAGATAGAAGCCAGCGCTAGATGCACGACGCCTTTATGCGGTCCGAGCCAGCGCAGGGCAGGATCGTCCGCCATTCGGCGCGCAAAACTGCCAAAGTTTGCCATAACTTCTTCTATAGGTCTACCGAGAAGCTGCCCGGCCAGCATTCGAATCGCTTCGCATACTAGTCGATTCCCGTCACCCAGAACGAATGCAATACCCACACCCATTGGCCCGCTTTCCGTATGAAGGTGGGTCGTAGACATGGCATATACCGGAGAAGTGTGCATGGCGTCGCTGCCGGTACCCTCCGGTAAAGGAAAGCGCGCGTCAATGGCGGCGATTGAGCGGATTACAAAACTTGGCATATTTGTCTCCGTCAGCGTCGATAACCCAGTTCGGCGCCGCCGCTTACCGGCAACATGCAGCCTGTAATAAACCGCGATCGGCGAGAAAGAAGGAAAACTGCGGCATCGGCAATCACGTCGCCGCGGGGACAGGCGCCGAGCAGGTGGATGTCATCGAGGTAATGGCGAATGTGAGCGGGATCGGGTTGCTCGGAGCACCATTTCTCGAGCATCGGCGTCCACACGCCAGCGGGGCAGATAGCATTTACGCGAATTCCCTTCCGAGCGTAATCGAGGGCCATCGCTTTTGTGAGCGCAATAAGGGCGCCCTTCGTGGCCACATACGCGGCATGATTGTCTTGTCCCATCACGCCGACCATGCTCGCCGTGTTCAGAATCGAACCCTTGCTCGCGGTGAGAGCAGCTATTGCAGAGCGCGTCGTCCAAAGGACGGATTTCACATTGACGCGCATCAACTCGTCCCATTCGTGCTCCTGGGTCTCGTCCAGCGGCTTGGACGGGCTCGCGATGCCCGCATTGTTATGCACCGCATCCAGCTTGCCGTAGTGAAACAGCACACGTTGGATTGCGGCTTCGACTTCAGGACCTTCCCCGACATCGGCCTGCACCGCCAGGCAATCAGATCCTAATTCGTCGGCGGCCTGCGCGGCTTTTTCGCCGTCACGATCGATTACGGCCACCGCAGCTCCCTCGCGCACATAGGCAGATGCACACTCTCTACCGATGCCGCCTGCACCACCGGTTAGCAGTATGACTTGGCCGCTCAGTTCACCGGACATGTTCCTCCCGCTTCCCCAAAGAGCCGTAGATGATCATTGCGACGTGTTCCATGGCCTACCTCAGCTATCGCTCCGCAAACTCGTATTCGCCGACTTGTTCAAGTCGAATGGCCCCCGGTTAGCAACAGGATCTTCCCCCTCCTTCAGGTCGATATGAACTGGCCACAAGCCTTCACCCGAGCACATAACTTGAACAGTGAAACCGGGACGCAACGAGCGTGCTTCCCACAGGCTCGACAGGGGCATTCCCGTTCGAGATCCTCAGCACACGCAACGAAAGTTGCGCAAGAACTATTAGGGATATTCCTCCACCTCTAGTCGGGCTTGATTCATACAGTTTACGTGTACGTACCCGTACAGCAACTCAGCCCCTTGTATTCGTTTACGCTGACATTTGTCAATGCTTATTTTCGCGGCGTTATCAGGGTTGCCCAACAGCACTTCCGCGCGACAAATTTCTTAGGATGCTAAATGCCTTTGTTTCAATAAAAATGTCTCTATTTTTGAAAGACATGAAGGCCGACGCTCCAATGCAGCTCCTGGGCCTCGTGGCTCTTCAACTCGCTGCTAATTCCGAAGTAATGTAATGCGACCCACTTGAAGAATCAGAGCCACTGATTTATGAATCGTTGACAAACGAGAGTGTGCTTAAGTAAATTGGTTTGGCGTTTACGTACACGTATTCTGGCCGCCGCCCCCGGGATTTTTAAAAACAGGCTGTCGCGCCAGAAGTGCTACGAAGGCTGGCTCTTGAGTCCATCAACTTGGCAGGTGCTAGAAGTAAAGAGGTCGAATCAAAGAGTGCAATTTCCAGGTCTGTCCGATTGGTTGTTTACCCTATTGGTGGCTTTACGTGGCAGAAAAACTGTCCATCGAGGTCGAGCCAGTACTGGCCGGGCGTGGACGACAGACCGATGTGATAGCGAGTCCATCAAATGCGCTTGCTGCTCATCAGTTCAAACCGCATGACTGTCTTGGTGACAATTTAATGTTCAAGCAGACAAATCATTTATGGCCCCGGGACAGTCCATTTCAATCGTCGTGGAGCACCTGCAGAAAGGATCTGTTTTTGTGAAAACGAGCCGCAGAGAGTTTCTTCAAACCTCGGCATTGGCATCTATTGCCGCTGTGCATTCGACACAAAGTGCTTCGCCAGAAGGCCGAACCAAGGAAATCCCGACCGGAAAGCATCTCAACGCGTCCGACATTGCAAGAAGACATATGCTTGTGCGTAACCTTCCGAGCCCCTCTCTCTTTGATGGAATGCTGCTCGGCAACGGTGATGTTGGCACCTGTGTCGTGGTGCGCCCGGACGCGCTTGCAATTCATGTCGGGAAGAACGACTGCTGGGACATTCGCGTGAGCGAGGACATCGCAGGCCATGTGCTCCCGTTTCGTGACGTGCTTCAACTTTGGCAGCGGGCCAGTGTCGAAGCCAAAAAGATGGGAAAGCCAGATTTGCTTTATCTGGAAACCAAAATAGACTTCTTCCGTGAATATTCTGAGAATGTCGCGAGTTCGTACGACGGGAAAAAGTGGCCTCGTCCTTGGCCGTGCGGCACAATCTGGATCAACTGGGATCCTACGTGGATCACGCCAGGCCGGCACACTCTCGATCTTGCCACTGGGTTATTCGAGCTGACTTTAGACTACTCGAGTTTCGACAAGAAGAGCAGCCAAGTTCAGCTGTCCGTGTTCGTAGACTGGGAGTCCGGACTCATTTCCGCGTCAACCGATCATCCCTTGCCACTTCGGTCTGTTGTCTATTCGCCGGAGGTTGACGGGTTTCATGCCGGATTCTTCGATTCGGGTAAACGCAAAGAGGCTCCCGAAATCCTGCCTGCTCCCGAGACATCAGCCGAGGTCTTTTCTGACTTTGTAAGGTTTGACGCCTATCAATATCTTCCCGCTTTGGGTCCGACAGCAGACCGCCCGTCGCCTCCGACTACTGAGAAGGACCGCAATTTTTCTTTATCTGGAAGGATTTCTGGCCGCTGGTCTACAGAACCGGGAGACCGCAGTTTAGACTTGCGCATCAAGCCTGACGCGTTGCAACTACTCCGCATCGATGCTTTTGTGGCCACCCCCCGTGATTCGCTCTTAAAGCGGCGGCTTCAGCAACAAGCCGGGACTAATCCAAACGACAAGGACAGCATTTCCATCCCGCAAGACCATGCATTTTCCCAGGAGGACTTAAATACAAAGGCTATTGCGCGTCAACGTGTCGCGGAACTTGCGGAATCGGATTTGCGAATCATCCGGCGCAACTCCGAACTGAGCTGGAATAAATTCTGGTCTCGCTCTGCGGTTGAGTTCAACGATCGTGAACTCGAGCGCTTCTGGTACGAGAATCAATACTTCTTGGCGTGTTGCCTACGGCCGAATAAAGTGGCGCCAGGCTTATTCGCAAACTGGTCAACAGGTGACATCGGGACCTCATGGCACGGGGACTATCACGCAGACTATAACTGCGAACAGGTTTATTGGGGTGTCTTCTCCAGCAACCATGTCGAGCAACATTTACCGTTTGTCGAACTTTGCGAGAACATCCTTCCAATCGCAACGAAATTCGCGACGGAACATTTCGGACTTCCAGGCGCCATGTTTCCCGTATCCACCTACCCTGCGCCCAGCCAAATCGTGGCTTACCCGGTGCCGCCCTGGGCTTATCAGTTTGGGATGACCCCATGGATGGTCCAGAGCTTATGGTGGCAATATCTCTATACACAGGATGAAGACTATCTCCGGCGCGTGTACCCAATTCTCAGAGAGGCTGCGCGATTTATTGCCGCCTATGTTAAGAAGACTGACGATAACAAATACCATTTCAGCCCAACTGTGTCCTCAGAGAATTGGGGATTCACAGTAGATCAGCGTCTCAACCAAGACTCAATTCTGGACCTTGCGCTTACCCAGTTTCTGTTCAAGGCCGTCGTCGATGCTTCCCTTATCCTTGCTGTCGATGGAGGCGAGCGCGCCCAATGGAGCGAGATTTGTGCGAACCTGGCGCCTTACCCTACCGCAACTGGACCAGATGGCGAGATTTGGGTAGACGTCGTGAATGCGCCGGTCGGCCATGTTTATAACATTCCCATATCTCTCGCTCCGGTCTTTCCCGGGGAACAGGTTGGAATCGGCCTGAACAACCAGTATTGGGACATTGCAAAACGGACGGCCCGCACGATTAGCCTTGAAGGGGGAAACGACCTAGTTTTTCAACCATTGATCCGTGCGCGCCTTGGCATGCTCGACTTTGAATGGTTCAAAAAAGAAGTGCAGTATTGCAGCCTGCCTAACGACGTGGCAAATGATCGAGTACGTCAATCGGGAGGCCGCTACGCCCAGGCGCTTGATTTCGACTATATGATGCACATGGGCTTCTGGTGTGAGAATTTCTCGTTGCCCGCCGTGCTAAACGAATGCATGATGCAGAGCTACACAGGTTCTATACGCGTCTTCCCCAATACGCACAATCTTGGTCCGGCGCGCTTCGAGAACCTTCGTGCCGTAGGCGCATTCCTTGTGAGTGCTGACTACGATGGCAAAAATGTAACGCACTTATCGATGTTTAGCGAAAAGGGGAAGACGGCGAAGCTCGCATCACCGTGGACCGGCAAAGGACTGCGAGTCATCCGGAGCAGTGATCAAGGACAAGTGCAGGTCACGCTAAAAGACGGAGCCGCGACTTTTGATACTCGCGCCGGTGAGACTTATCAGATTCTTCCCACTTAGTAGTTCGCTTTCTGTCCGGCATGAAACTCAAGACCTGTTGCAGGCCTCTCTTGAGTTCCATGCCGATGTCGAGGATGGCCCGAAATACTCTGTCGCCCCACTGGTAGTGAATAGCCATGAAGATCCGAGCGCTAAAGACATTCCTTGTACCGCCGCGATGGCTCTTCCTAAAGATTGAGACAGATGAGGGTTTGTGCGGCTGGGGCGAGCCGGTGCTCGAGGGACGTGCACTTACTGTAGCGGCGGCGGTCGCCGAACTCTCCGACTACCTTGTCGGGAAAGACCCCCTTCCGGTCGAAGACCACTGGACAGTTCTCTATCGCGGCGGATTCTACCGGGGCGGTGGCGTGCATATGAGTGCTCTCGCAGGGATCGATCAGGCTTTGTGGGACCTTCGGGGCAAAGCCTTGGGACAGCCTGTTCATACGTTGTTAGGTGGGCCTGTCAGAGATCGGATCCGAGCGTACACGTGGATTGGGGGCGACCGCCCACAGCATTTGGCTCAAGGGGCACTGGAAGCAGCCTCCCAAGGATATTCGGCCGTAAAGATGAACGGAACTCAAGAGCTTCAATATCTCGACACGTTCGCCAAGATTGACGCCCTTTCAAGTAACGTTGCCAAGGTTCGCGATGCGGTCGGAGGTGATTTCGGAATTGCCATCGATTTTCACGGCAGAGTACACCGCCCAATGGCCAAGCAGCTGTTCGCGGAACTCGAGCAATATAACTTGATGTTCATCGAGGAGCCGCTACTCAGTGAACATACCGACGCGCTCAGAGATATTGTCTCTCAATCAAACATCCCGATTGCACTAGGCGAGCGCCTGTACTCCCGATGGGATTTCAAAAAGATACTAGAGTCTGGATACGTGGATATCGTTCAGCCTGATCCATCTCATGCTGGCGGAATTACCGAAACACGCAAGATCGCAGAGATGGCGGAATGCTACGACGTTGCCACGGCTCTGCACTGTCCTCTCGGACCGATCGCACTCGCGGCGTGCCTTCAGCTTGACGCGGTCTGCTACAACGCAGTCATCCAGGAACATTCCCTGAATATTCACTATAACGAAACGAATGATCCGCTGGATTATGTCAAGGACCGTTCCGTCTTTCATTTTGAAGAGGGCCACTTGAAGATTCCTCAGGGGCCCGGTCTCGGGGTTGAAGTGAATGAGGATTACGTTGTCCGACAAGCGGAGACTGGGCACCGTTGGCGAAACCCTCTCTGGCGCCATGCTGACGGAAGTGTGGCAGAGTGGTGACTTTTAACCAAAAAGAGACGAGAGGCATAGACCATTCCCGACAGCGCTACCGAGTGATGTGGATGCTCTTCGTCAGCGTAGTAATCAACTACCTGGACCGGAGCAACTTGTCGATCGTCGCACCGCGAATCTCGGAGGATCTTCACCTA
>Ga0070761_10001033_pt1 | contig 17566 bp, 31 predicted proteins | sample HubBroMetageREF1_FD_66724 | JGI IMG/M metagenome (GOLD analysis project Ga0070761, IMG submission 66724) | Reference soil microbial communities from the Hubbard Brook experimental Forest, New Hampshire, USA - Hubbard Brook CCASE Soil... | ecosystem: Environmental > Terrestrial > Soil >... | reverse complement strand
CGAACCGCACTGCAACCGTCATCTGTTCGCCGTGATCGATAACGGGGCACTTAATCCACTTCTGATTTCCGTCGAGCAGAGTTACCGTCTGCCCAGCAACTTCTCGAATCGGCACCGCCCCGTATTCACGAGTCAATATTTCCGTGTCGCCTGACAGGCAATTGTACGTGTCCCAGTAGTCGATCTGATTGTCGGAGCGCTCGCCCTGGTTGACGAAGCCTTCCTCGACGTCGGCGTAAAGCTTGATGAGCTTCTCTTTGAGCTCGCGCCCTTCCTTGCCGCGTTTGACGGTCAGCTCCGTCTCGCGCGTCAGTTCTTTCTCTTTCTTGGGAGGCGGAGAATCTTCGTCGTCGAAAGAGACGGCGCCGTCGGCCAAGGATCAGGTCCGGCCGCGGGCGATCGACTGCCGCGTCGTGAGCACCGGCACCTGCGGCGTGCCGACACTGATCTTAGCCGTGATATCGGCGGCGATCGCCGCGGTGGCAGTCGAAATCTGCGCTGCCGTCAGAACGTTGGCGTCGGATCCTTGCGCGAGCGGAAAGGATCCCTCGAAATAAAATTTCTCGCCGCTGGGATAGACGACGTCCGCCTTGTAGTTCACCACCATCGGAGCAGCGGCGGCGACCATCAGCTCTGCACCGAGTTGGTCGTCTGCTGCGCCGCCAGAGACGGATCGTTCGCCGTGCCGTTCGCCAACTGATTGCCGATGTCGACGCCCATCGCGGTCGCCGCCGCCTGGAGCGCCGCGGTCGTCGTCGCCGCCAGCGTCTGCGAACCAGAATAGGTGTAGGTCTGCCCCGACGGCAGCGTGATCTGCGCCGTGTAGGTCAGAACGTTCAGGCCGCTCATCCCTCGCTCCTGTCTCGCATCGCACTGCGGTAGAGAGTGCCGTCCCGCGCCCTCCTCACACCTATATCACTTTCGACCAGGGGTGCGCCAGAGCCGACGCGCGTCAGAGCCACGAAGCTCTCCAGCCCCGCGAAGAGGGTGGCGTAGAAATTGTCCTCCGGCTTATCCCCAAGGGCGCCGCTTACGGTCAGCGACCGGCAATACCCCCCGGCGAAGCCGTTCATCGTCCAGCGGGCGGCGGCCGATACCGCCACCGCGGGGCTGCTACGCGCCGTCATTTTGAGAAGCGTGCGGATCTCCTCCCGCCCCTGGACGGGCGATCCGCCCATGCTGGCATCGACGGGGACGCGGCCGAGCGCGGCCCGCAATCCTACGTTCGTCCACTGCTCGAAGTGCTGCGGCGGCACCGTCACCTGAAGCGGACGCCCGCGCGCCTCGACGCTCGCCCGCCGCACGAGAGCGCCGGCCGCCTGGCCGGGATCGCCTTCCTCCACATAGTCCGCCAGGACGAGGAGACGGCGGCCGTCGTATTGGGCGAGAACGGCGGTCGTGAAACCGCCATGGGCGTGGATCGCTAGCTGAAGGGGCACGAAGGGGATGGCGGATAGATCGTCGACGGTATGCTCGGGCGCGAAATCCTCGTAGATCGGCGCGCCGGGGCGCATGCGCGGCGCGTAAGCCAGAGCGTTCGGACCGTCGATCTCCCCCTTCGGGAACGACAGAAACTGTCCCGTCAGCAGAGGCAGCAGTTGGGCGTACTCAACCTCACCGGCGGCGAAGAACGGCTGGAGCGATTTGATGAAGTCCAGTTTTCCGCGCCCTTGCGTGTACCGCTTGGCGGTCATCGCCTGCAAGGGAAGAAGGACGCCGCGCTTCATCATCCCCTGTCGGATCGGCTGCAGCAAGAACTGGTTGAGTGCGTCCTGCTCGATGCCGATCAGCACCGGCTGGTACTCGGCGTCTAGCGCGAAGATGCGATCGACAATCTCGTCGGGCAGCCAGTGGCCGATCGGACAGTCCCAGACCACGAGGCGATTGCCGATCCAGGAGAAGACGGGCATCGCCGTCGACGCGGAGCGCTTGCCCACGGAACGGGCGGGATCGATCATGATCCAGGTCGGCTGGTGCGTGCGGACGCGCGTGCGGACGATGGTAGCGAAGTGTTCCGACCGGAACACCTTCGCCTCGGGCGCTTCCGCCTCGCACATATACTCCTGGCTCCATACCTCGGCGAGGCCGAGGCGGAACAACTCCGTGCGCTTGCGCCAGCACCATTCGAGCGGCCACGCCTCGGGCCACGTCGCCTTCTCCTCTCCAGTATCAAGGTCCCGGTATAGGATGGGGAAGATGAGATGCTTCCACTCCGCGTCCTCAGATACCTTGACGATAACCGCCTCGGGATCGAGCCGGTTGCCGATGAAGCGGATGCGCGCTTCCTTGGTGCAGGCGGCGATCAGCGTCTTGTAGAACCACTTCAGCATCGCCTGGCGAAGCGCCGGCGTCTTCACGGTCTCGTCATCCTCCAAATCGTCGACGATGACGAAATCGGGCGGTTGCGCATGGTGCTTGACGCCGCGGAGAGATTGGCCGGCGCCCTTCGCCTGGATCACGACGCCGTTCGCCAAGACGCTCTTGTCGGTGGTCCAGGTAGCGTCGGATTTGAGGACGCCGAAGGCTTGCTCCAGGTCGGCGTTTGTCTCCAATTCATGCTTGACGGATTCGAGCCGCTCGCAGGCACGGTCGTAGCTGGCGCCGATGATGAGCGCATTCTTGAACTCCACCAGTCCTGCGCCGATACACAATGTTTCTTCAGCGAGCGTCGATTTGGCCGCCTTGCGGAACGCTTCGCAAACGACGCGAGGATGGTCGGAGTGGAACGCGCGAATGATCTCCGCCTGGAAGGGGGCGGTCGGCAGAGGGTGGCGATGGGCGAAGATAGTGTTGTGCGCGCGAACGCGGTCGCCAGCGATGAGGCGCAGGACTTGTTCGTTGAGCGATGTCACGCTACTCTTAGTCGAACCTCCGCTCGCGCTGCATGCGACGGAGGCATTCGGCAGGCGTCTCTCCACGGAGCATGTCATAGCCGCAACCAGTGCAGCCGCCTTTCCAGCTACCGCGCTTCTCGCCGACCTCGTTATCAAACTCGACGCTGATGCTGCGGCGAATCATGCGAGGCCAGCGGAGCCATGTAAACCAGCGCCAGCGCCATTCCATCTCACCAACCGAGATGGTCGCCATGATGTCGTCTTGAATCTCACCGTGCCGGCAGACGTATTTATAGGGGTGAACCTCTCTCGCCCCTACTGGATCGCCTTCCTTGCGCTGCCAAGAGCCGATAAACTTTCGCCACACGCCGTCGTCGCAAAGCATATCATGGCGGACATGCTGCCAACTCCACGGCATGTAGACGATTTTACACCGATGGCCCCAGTGAAAGAAAACGTCGCGGCCCCAATTGTGCCAATCCCAAGAGAACCCCCAGCAATCGAACATTTCACCACGTCGATTGCGCTTCGGCAGGAAGGGCAGCTTGATGTACAACACGCCATAGATCGGCATGATTTTTACCGACCAGTCGCGCTCTTCATCCCAGTTAATCAGCTCGATAGAAACGCCCCACTTCGGCGACCACTCGCCCCACGAAAAGCGCACGCTGCCGTCTCGTTCTTGCCAGCGAGCGCCAAGCAAGCGCAGCAACCGTCTCGGGCGATCGTCAATCGTAGCTTCGCGCACTGGGATCATCTATTTTCTCCTGAAAATAACCGGCGCCGGGCGGGAACGAGCGTGCGCCCGGTGGCGATCAGGCAGGGCACATCGGCGACGGGCACGTCCAATTGCTGCGCGATCTTCTTCTGCGAGACGCCATCGCGGTCCAGAAAGAACGCCATGCGCGCGACGCTATCAGGCGACGCCTTCAGGTGCTCACGCAGGAAAAAGTCGACGCCCGATTCCACGCATGCTTCTCCTAACGAGAGCAGGGATGCTAGGCCCGCCGCGAACGGCGCGCAAGCGCGCGAAGCCCGGCCAATTGCTCTCGATCGTGTGCCGGGCGCGCAGAAAGCGGTCGGGGTCCACATCTATATTGAAGTCCCGCAATTTGGCCGTAGGCCATCCTGCGCCGAAGATCGGACTCCAGCGCAGCGCGAACTTTCTCATCTCCTCTTCGTAATCGTCCGGCACGGCGCGCACGGCGTCGCTTGGGTCCACCTCGAGGACTGAGGGGCCTAACTCGCAGGCGCCGCCGGTGCTCCAGACCGTAAGGGCGAGGTCGCAATCGCCGAAATTGGCACGGAAAATGGGATCGTACCAGATCCCGACGGAGCGGCGAATGACAGGGAAGTAGGGGTAGTAGAAGCCGAAGACGGTGCCCACCAGGCGCGAGCGGACATGGCGCAGGCCCATGCAGAAAATCCGATCGCGGCGCAACTCCCGCTTCAGGAACTGCTCGCGCAAAAGAACGTCCCAGCCGGCTACGAAGGAGCGATCGTCGGCCATCGCCACCAGGAGATCGCCCGTCGCCACTTTCGCCGCGACCGCTTGCGCCCGCGCGCTGCCGGTCGGTGTGTCTTCCTTGACCCAGATGACACGAGGGCCGATCACCGGAAAGGGAGAGACGACGACCACTTCGTAAGGGGCGCGCGTCGCCTGCGCAATGTTGTCAAGAACGCGGCGACACGCCAGCTCGCGGATGCTCGGCAGGAGGATCGAGAGTTTCACGGGAAGCGACGACGCGCGTAGTCGCGAACGCGGTCCAGAAAGGTGCCGCCTTGCGGTTCTTCCTGCGCCACGCGCTCGTAAATCTCGGTGAGGTCGCGAATCCGCTGCGCCGCCAAGATGCGCGCGCAGCCAATGTCGGTCACGTCCATCTCGCCGTCGTGCCACACGAAATCATGCTGCCAGTACTGCGCCTTCCAGGGCGACACCCAATTCCTGCAAAAGTGCTCGATCATCGGCAGCGTCGCCGGCGGGCGCGGCGCCGCGGCGGAGGCGTGCCCGTCCTCGTGCAGGCCGAAGAAGAATCCCTGGTCGCTGTCGTCCATCCATGCGATCTGGTCGAGGGACGTCAGCGTTTTCTCCACGAGATCGTTGTCGTGCGACCACGTCATCGTCGCATGCCGGTCAGGAAAGAGGATGACAGGATATAGGTGACAGGCGCGCATCACGGCACCGTGCTCCCCGGCGGGGAAGAACAATTGCGCGGGGTAGTTCGACCAGCCGGGCCACTGCGGCATGCTGCCGACGCTAAGGAATTTTTTCATCAGGGGACGCGGCGGACCGCCGCGACCGGGGGCGAAGGCGGAGCGCGGAGCGCCGCCGCCCATCGTCAGGACTGCTCTCTTCTCGGCGGTGATAAGGGACGCGGCGGTCGTGAAGAAGTGGTCGGAGTAGATGACGTCGGCGCAGAGGGGCAGGAAGCCGGCGCCGCTACAGAACGCGATGTCGAACCCCTTCTGGAACAGATCCTTCATAATGGTGCCGGCATGCCGGTCGAAAAAGCGTTCCGACATGCGCGTGAAGGAGCAGCGTAAGTCCAAGCCGGAAAGAGCCGCTACCAGACGCTCGATGTCCGCGTCCGACGTGAACACGCGCAGATCGACTGCGTGCTCCCGCGCCACGTCGCGCAGGTTGCCGGGCGCCAGCAGGCAGGGCAGCGTATAGGATAGGAAGCGATCGACATAAGAGGCGCCCCAGATGGGGAGGACGGCCAGGATCTTCATTTTTGTTCTCGAAAAAGAATGGCGACGTCAGCTTGTGGCTCGGCGTCCAGCACCTGCCGCTTCACCTCCTCCGCCACCAAGTTCAGATCGGACGTCTCTACGCCTAGGCTGGAGCACGACACCGTCACGACCGTCTCGCCGTCCTTGCTCGCGTCACTCTTGCGACATCCGATGTCGATCTCGAAATTCATGATCGACAGGGACGTGCAAAGACAGCCGTCGCAGCCACCGATATGCCAGACGCCCTCGCGCTGCAGCAGCGCTACTGCGTCTTCAGCACTCGCCTGGCGGGGCCAATATTCGGGCTTCACGCCTTCGCCTCCGTCTCTTCCGCGGCGCGCGGCTGGACCGGCGCCTGCGCGTGCAGCAACCACCTGTGCAGGTGTTCCCCCATCTCGCGCGGACAGGGACCAGGATGCTCGACGTTCTCTCGGAAGTTCCAGACGTGGGCGACGGTGTCGGGCACGCACTGGCGCACACCGTAGCGCTCCGACCAATAGTGCCCGCACCACTTGCACATCCAGCGCTCCGGCACGTCGTCCGCGGGGATCGCCGGATAAAGATTAAAGGTGCCCCACACCCGGCACTCCGGGCACTGGTGGCAGATGGCGGAAGCGTAGCGCGGAGCGGTCATGGACGGGAAAGGGGCACGATGGCGAGCTCGTAGCCGAGCGCGTTCAGAAGCGCGTCGAAATTGGTCAACACGGGGTCGCGCTTCCTGATGTCGTGGGCATAGCGATAGCAAAGACCGGCTCCGAGCGACACTTCCTTCTGCGTCTTCCGCTCCTCGTTCAGCAACTCGTAGAAGCGGGCGACGAGAGGGTGAACGCCGACCGGCACCATCTCCTGCCCTTTTAGATTGTTCCGGCCGGTCTTCATCGCCGGCCATAGAGGTGGTTCATGCCGCGGTACCAGAGCGCCAGCAGCGCGGGGATGGCGGCGGCGCCCGCCAAGGAGACCGCGACCTCGGTCCAAGAATGGCCATCGCGGAAATTCTTCAGAAATGCGAAGGTCGAAAGGAATTTGTCGAACGCCTGCGCGTCGGTCACGGAAGGGGGCGCCCCGCGGCGCAGGCTGCGCTGGGTTGGCCACCCGCTGGTCTATTCCTTTCTATCGAGAGGGGCGGGGCGCTTTTCACGAGCCGTCGACCAGGGCTTGCGCAATCCAGGCAAAAACGGCGGGATTGTCGCGCCACACCGTCGCCATGCCTACGCTCAACCGGCTGATGATCTTCTCTTCGTCGTCAGTATCCACCGGCTTCGTCGGCAGGCGCCAGATGCACCAGACGGCGTGCATGATCTCGTGCTGCAGCGTCTCCGCCGCCTCGCGTGTCCCGGTGCTCAGGTCGATCTTGATGCGCGCCAGGATATGCTGCGTCTGCCCGGCGGTCCGATGCTGCGACGCCTCCAGCGCAGTGAGCTCGATCAGCTCGTAGTCCTTGTAGCCGATCTTCACTCTCGCCGGCAGTCCGACTCTCTCCAGCGCGGTCAACCCCTGGCCGCGGATCGTATAAGTGTCGGGGACGCGGTCTTTATTTTTCATGACTGCGACAATAGCGCAGTCGATCGGAGGCGTCAATCCTGCTTCGCTAAAGCTACGCAGGACTTCATCCACTAGCAGGTGGAATAGGTCGGCAGATGCGCCAGGGCGCGGAGAGGCAAGGGTCCGCTCTTGGGGACGGGGAAGCGCTCGTGAAGGGAACGGTATTCGGCCCGCGTCAAATCCCGGAAACCACCGAGGGCGCGGCAGCGGCGGCCGAACTCGTCCTGGGAAAACTCCGGCTGGAAGCCGGTCGGACGGCGCGAAAGACCGAGACCGTAAGCGTGCGCGTAGACGCCGCCGCAACCAAGACGGAACTCGGCCTCCATCTCGCGAATGGGCACGCCGGAGGTCCACTGATGGATAAAGTGCTCCTCGAGGGCGGCAGTCCAGCGGCGGGATTTGTGCATGGGAGGCGGTGTTCTTTCCGATTAAACTACTCGTGCGCACGAGGCCGGTTTCGAAGCGGCACCTCTACCTCTGATCTGACGATAGGCGTGGTAAGGGCGAAAGGTCAACAGGGGAAATCTCGGGAGATACGGCAGGAAAATTTTCGCACGCAAGTCGCAAAGCGGAATCTGGAAAACGTCGCGCGTTTTTGTCGAACCTCTCAAAATAAAAACGTCGCGCCCCCGTCCCCCCTCCCTTACCCGTACACATATGCTTATGACCATCATATAGCGCCCGCGCCTCGAGCCGGAGCTCTCCCTACCATAATGTGCATTCATCTCATTATGTACTTGACACCAGCATATGCGGGCGCTTAAGGTGAGGGCAGGAACAAGGAGCCCGTCTATGATCCTTCCTCCCGCCCGCTTCCCCGATCCACCTGGCCCTACTTCATGGGGCGCGCTGGTAGTAGCGCTATGTATAGTTGTGTTCACTGTAACTGCTACCCTCGTACTTCTTCGGTGGTTCGGACTGTGATGGCGCCGACAGGAACAAGGAGTCACGCCAATGTCTGTACCCAAGATAGTGCAGGACGCGGCCGAACGCATTCGCCGCGGCGACAAGCAGGGCGCCGAGTGGGTCTACTTCCAGGGCTCGAACCGCGCCGAGCTCAAAGCCGTCGACCAGCACCTGGTCGAGATCCAGCATCCGCTGGCGTTCCAAGCCGGCAGTCAACTCGACCGCTTCCGCTCCTACGCATGGGAAATCGCGGAGAGATGATGGGAAACATCATGCTTGACAAACGGAAAGATCCCACTTCTCGGGAGCCGGAATGCTCGCCCTACCTCCAGCGGAGGTTGCGTACGGTGGAGGAGGCACAGCGGGACATTGCGGAAAGGTATCGGGATACCACCCGATTTCCCATAATAGTAGAACAAGACAAGTCCATCTGGTTAAAATTAGTGGGCAAACCCTAGAAAGGTTTTAAACCATGTCGATGAAACGTTATCGCCTGTCCTTCGCCGACTCGATCAAGCATCAGCCGGAGCATCCTGAGAGAACGGCGCGCAAGAGCGGCTCCAACATGGACTTCGACGTCACCTTCCAGGTGTGGCCCAACCGGGAAAGCATGGCGCGGTCTATCAGGATGCAACAGCGGGGCGCACATCGCTCGTACCACTGGCGTCCGTGCGTCCCGCTCTCCGACGGCGAAGGCTACTAAATCCCACCAATACCGAAACGAGACAATCTCGAAAGGAGACTAAAATGACCCCCGAATACATCTTACGCAAAAGCCTGTGCCGCAAGCCGTCAGACCGCAAGGGATGGCAACAAACGGCACAGTCCTACATTGAAAACCTGAACTACGCCGGCGAATACGCCGAGCCTGGATACGACAACCCTCGCAAGGGGATATTATTTTCGAATTGGAATTACTTTCCAGGCAAAGTCACAAAGATCCTCGAAAAGTATGGTTATTCAATCGGGTGGGAAGACGAATGGTCGACATGCGACGGTTGCGGCAGGGCTGTCCGAACGTCACCCGACAGCTACGGCTGGCAGCCGTCCTGCGTCATGAACGACGGCGGCACTCGCTGCATCGATTGCCTCGACGAGATATACATCGAATCGCTCGAAAACCAGCCGACGCGCGCCGTCAACTTGCATCGCTTCGATCCTGCAGCGTTCGGCTATACCAAGCTCGAAGGCGATTTCGAGAGCGGCTGGCACCCTGGCCAAAACGACAAACCGGCCGAAATTTACGCGCGCCTGCATCCAACGCACACTCGCTTACTGTTCGTCGTCGACGACGTCGGACAATTCGACATGCGCTTTTCCATTTGGGAAAAGGCAGGCGCCCTCACCGACTGAACAGGCCCGCCCGCTGCGTAGAAAGGCCACCCAGCGTCACGGGTGGCCTTTTCCATGCCCTGCTAACCGCGCCGCTCCGGCCAGGCTCCTTTGATCGTCCCCAGGAAATAGGATCCGGCCGAGCTCGCACCGACGAAAGCATCAGCGTCGCTTTGCGTGAACGGCTGCGCCTTGCTCCCATAGATCCAGTGGGCGCCGTTCGACTTGAACCAGACGTGCAATTCCTGCGCTTCCGGGTCGTAAGCGACTCGAGCGATCAGCGAGGAAGAAACGGGGATCGGTTCCACGGCATTCTCCACGAAAAGGGGCGGAAGAGAGCCAAATCATAGCCTGGAATGCGCCGAAAGCGCAATAGGATGGTTTCGGCCGCTTTTGACCAGGGGCGAGGATAATTGAAACGTGGCGGAGTTCTGCGGGTGAGCAGGTGAATCATCCTATTATATTATATATCTTAAAGAATAATATATATATATAGCTTCTTTTCATCTAATCTCTACGTTTCAGTGGGGTGGGCGCCCCACCCCCCACCACTCGCATTGCTCGCTCCAAACCGCATCCCTATATAGCCGTATATTCTACGGAACCTAGCGGATAATCCAATATAGCAAAAAATGGCCCACATGAGCCATTCACCTAACTATCCCATGGATTATTTAGGTCCCTCTGAGCGCTAAGCGCAGAGCCTGCCGAACGTGTTTACGCCCCTCCACGAGACGATTTGTGCTTGCCTTACTCGCGAGTGCAGCCCATACTGGACGGTACATACAACAGCGTAGGACGCCCGCAATGGACCCTTTGGACACTGGCGCAGACCTGAAATCGGCCCGAGAACAGCTTTCCATGGTCCAAACTGACCTCTGCAATGTGCTCGGTATCGGCATATCCACGTTGAAGCGACACGAATCCTCGCAAGCATTAAACCCTCTAATAGCGTTAGCCGTAGAGTGTCTACTGCGTCGCGAGCAGTCAAAGCGCACCGCACCGGTATCGCCGGAGGAACGCGCGGAGCGCAAATTCCGCGAGCGGGAGCATTTACGCAAGCTTCGCATTGCCGCCGGCGAGCCCGTCGATCGGACGCCTGCCGGTATCGCGGCGCGTCAAGTGGCGATTGCAGCCGAGCGCCGGCGCCTGAAGGAGGAAGCTGGCCTATTGGCGTCGCCGGCCGCCAAGGCCGTCGCTGCCGTGGCCTACAAGTCCGAGCGCCGGCGCGTCGGGCTGGCGCACGCTCGGAATCTCGAGCGTGACAGGGAGCGCCCGCTGATCGCCGAGCTCCAGTCGCAGCTGCGCCCGCTGGGCGCCGCGGCCGTGGAGACTGGCGACTGGACGCCTTACGTTCGCGCGGTCGACCTCGCTTGCATGGGGCTGGGGCTTGACCCGGCACCTTACCGCAGCGCTTATTTGGAAGAGGCGCGGAACCGATTGGTCGCCGACGACGACCCCCTGGTGACGCTGCCTTTGGAGCCCGAGGAATGACTGAGGAAAGAAAGCGCAGCCGCAAGGGGCGGGTTTGCGTGCTGGCGGGCGCGCGCTACTGGTGGGTGACGCCGGCGCAGCATTTTGAGTTGCTTCGCGCCTATCTGTCATCCGGCGAACGTCCTGGCACCGATTTGTTAGTGGGCAAGCTCGACCTCTGGCCGGAGCCCGCGCATTGCCTGGCTTATGGCATCAAGGCGCGCATTTCCTGGGAAGATGGCGGCGTCCGCAATCTCGACGGCGTCTCGCTCGAGACGGCCCGCGCTTATCTGGCCAATCACGAATAAGAAAAAAGCGCATTTTGTGCTTGACACCGTCACCTCCCCTCTTCTTAATGAGGCATGGGGTCCACTGAATACGACATCACGACTGCCGGCGCCTCGCGGCTTCTCAGGGGCAAAACAGGATCACATGGCCTGCACCGTCATTCGTTATGTTCCGACGCACATCAACCGCGAAGGGACGCGCACCCTTTCTGTTTCCGCGCAAGGACGCTACACCTTCGCGACCGACGCCGAGGCGCTGCGCTGGATCCAGGACCTGCGCTGTAACAATCCGTCCTCGCGCGTCGCCGAGATATACGGCGCGCAGGCGCTCGGCACTTTCGAAGTGCGCCCCTGCCGGTGTTGGGCGGCCCACTTCGATCCCGTCGGCATTTACTTCGACGTGGAGTCCTGACCATGGCGAACACGCGCGCCCTTTATAAGACGCGTGCCGAGCGGTTTTGGGCGAAAGTCGCGGTCGGCGCTCCCTCCGAGTGCTGGGAATGGCAGTCGGTAAGGCATAAGCGCGGGTACGGCTGTTTTCGCGTAGGGCAGCAATGGCGCCGCGCACCGCGCCGAGCTCGTCGCCGCTATCGAGAACGTCACCAGCGGGCGCAAACCTGCGCATTATCTGGAGTACGGCCTATGACCGCTCCTGCCCAGAAATCGGAGCCGCGCAAAGCGCTCGAGGCCGTCATTGCCGATCTCGGCCTGTCCGTCGCGGCCGTCTTCGCCGGCTTCCGAGCGACGCCGAAACTCGGCTGGGACGGGGAACTCTTCAGAACCGCAGCTTGCGAGCACAAGCGGCAGACCGTGGTCACAAGCCCGACGACGGGCTATCCGGCGCCCTACAGGATGTGCCTCGATTGCAACGCCAATCTCGGCCCCGCCTAGCCCAACCCCCGGAGAGGAAGGAATAGGGACATGAATCCGTATTTCCTGCGCGAGCAGTGGTTCACTTCTGAAGAAGCAGACGACAGGCGCGCCGACCGCCGCCTCCGGCGCTTCGACCGCTTCGCTTTCGTCTGCGAAATCCTGGCTTTCGTCTGCGGAATCCTGGCTTTCGTTTATGTCTGCTATGCCGCACGTGGTCTGGTCCTATGAAAGCAAGAACATGGCGTCAATATTTCGGCTACCGGCCGCAGACGCTGGCCGAGCTCGGCCGCTTGACCGACGCGCAGATCGACGCGCAGGCTGCAGCCTATAGGCGCTGGTTGATCGACACAAAGCGCGTCACACTCGACAAGACTGACCTGGTGAAAGCAGAAACCGACGCCGAAGCCGTCGAGAGCGCGCAGAAGTGGCTGGAGGAGTGCCTTGGGCGCCTAAGGCAGAAGCGTCGATCGGAGAAGCTGCGCCGCATGGTGCGTGCTGCTCAAGAGCAATTGGACGCGGCGCAGGAAGCGCTGTCTATGTCGTCGGAGACATTATCCGAGCTGCTAGAAGAGAAAGCGCGCGAGTATTGTCGCACCATGGAGCGGGAGCCTGTGATCGCCGCGAGCGACCCCGACAAGAAGAGAAAGATCCGCGAGACGGTCGACTGCATCAACGATCGCTGCTTTATCCGCGCCGTGCGCTGCACGACGGCCGTCCGGAGCTGGCAAGAGTGGGGCCTGCCGCTCAACCACGACGGCAGGCCTCATCTCTTATGGCCCGGCGGTCCGGCGGAGCCTTATTGGTTCCGCTGCGCGAAAGCGGACGCGCCGACGACCTACGGCGTCTGGATCGACGGCAGGTGCGTCAATTCGTTCTTGAGCCGCGGCGGAGCGAAGCGCTGGGCGCTGGAGAAGTTGCAAGCATGAGAACGACGACCGCATCCTTTGATCTGAAGAGCTGGCGCCTGCGCATCGGCTTCACGCAGTCGGCCGCCGCCGCCGCTCTCGGCCTTTCATTAGCGACGTACCGCGAAGCGGAGTACAGATCCATGGACCAGGAGGGCGCGCCGGTGCGCAAGACCGTCGCTCTTCTGGCGCAAGCGCTCGAGCGCGAGCACATTCGCCGAGCGGTTCGCGACGCATATGCTTTTTACGGATTGGATCCAGCGCATGGCTGACCGTCTTTCTATTGAGGCTGCCATGACCCTATCCGCGCTCATAGCACTGCTCGAAGAGAGCAAGGACGCCCACTTTCGATGCGGAACAGTGCAACGCCGCGCCAAGGGTAAGCCCCATGCCTGACACCCCAACCTCGGCAGAGCCATCGCCTGAATGGCTGAAGCTGATGGCCGGCTTGATCCGCAGCGGCTCGTTCATCGCGCGTGAGGAGCGCGAGAAGATCGCCGCCGCCCTATCCCTCCTCGCCCAGGTGGAGCAAGAGCGGGACGCGAGCGATGCGGTCCATGAACGTCTGCGGCAAGCCGCGCACAAGCTTGCTCTGTATTCAATGCCGCCGTCTGATCTTACGCTTAGCATGTCATGGGGCATTGAGCACAGGAAGCGTCAGGACGAACTCGACGCCGCTTTGGGCGCATTCTGTGTTGACTTCGACGAGCGCCACAAGCGCTCCCGCCAGCCTGAGACACCAGCAACGCCTTCCACCGACGAAGAGGTGCGCGCGTGGTGTGCGGGGATCTATCGAGAGGTCGGTGTTTCGCCGGAACTGCGCGCAGCGTATGAGTTCTACAAGGCGAATTACCGTGGCGAGACACCAGAGCGAGCCGGGGAGAGGCCGGGTGCGCGGGAGGCGCTGGAGCGGATCGCGAACGCGACGACGTTCTTCGCACAACTCACGGTCCAGCAAACTAAGGAATGCGCCCTTGCGTCAGCCACAGTTGAGGTCGCCCGCGCCGCCCTCTCCTCCCCCTCTCCCGACACAAGCGGAGACAGGGGAGGGTGGAGGCCGATCGATAAGGACACGCCGCGCGATCGGCCGATACAAGTGGTTTGTGCTGGATACGTCGCTATCATGGAGTGGCGCGAGTACCGATGGGTCTACTCTAATGGCCACGCATACACTTTGCCACGGCCTGACGAGCAGCCGACGCTATGGCAATATCTCCCCGAGCCCCCGCGATGACCCCCTGGGGAGACAGAGCCGTGGAGGCTGTCGCGCGGGCTGCCTGCAAGTCGTCTGGACGCTGCAAGTACATCGGCGATCGGTGCAACACGGTTCGGTGCTCTGTTACCCCTGACGAAGCCCGCGCCGCGATCCTCGCCTACCACCGGGTACTGAGAGAGCCGGGTGAGGAGATGATTGCCGCCGGCTGGTCCCCATCTGTCCATGACGAGGACCTGGTTAATGTACTGCGGGCCATGGTCGGGAGAGCCGAAGAGGAGCTTACCTAAGCCGTCGCAGTTGATCTCAGCAACAGAATCCGCGCCCTCTCCCAGCCCGAGACACCAACATGAATCTTCTTGTCCTTGATTTCGAATCGTTCTTCGATTCCGAATATTCGCTTTCTAAGATGACGACGGAATCTTATGTCAGAGATAAAAGATTCGGGACGCATATGTGCGGCTTCTGGTTCCCCGACCGCATGCCCGCCCCTGCCACATGCACTGATGCTTCTCTCAGAAATAACGAGCAGTTTCGGCAGCAGATCGAGGAATCGGCCGTCCTTTGCCATCACGCAGCGTTTGATGGACTCATTCTAAATCATCACTACGACCTCCGGCCGAAGATGTGGCTCGACACTCTTTCCATGTCCCGTCTTGTGTGGCCGAAACTCAAGTCGCACTCGCTCGACGCGCTGGCGCTCCACTGCGGCCTGCCCTCGAAGCACGTCCCTTATAATCTGTTCAAGGGCGTCCAGGATCTGCAGCCGGAGCTCTACCGCCAGGTCGCCGATGGATGCCAGCACGACTGTTGGCTGACGTACGAGATACTGAAACGCTTGCTGCCGTCTGTGCCGAAGGAAGAACTGATCGTCATCGATTCCACCATACGGATGTTCACCCAGCCGGTGCTCGAGCTTGATCGCCCGCGCATGCAGGCGTTTCTGCAAGCGGAGCGCATCAGAAAAGCGAAAGCAATGCTCGCCGCTGGCGCTGCTCTCGGGATTCCGGTGCATCTGGCGACGACGGCCGACGAGATGCGCGATCTACTTGCGTGCATCGAAACCGAGTTGCAGTCATCTGACAAATTCCGTATCGCTCTGGGATCAATAGGGCATGTGTGCCCAATGAAATGGAGCGCGAAGCAGGAGAAGGAAATCCCTGCGCTCGCCAAGAACGATGCTGGGATGGAGGCTCTGCTTGAGCATGACGATTCGCGCGTTCAGGCCCTCGCTGCGGCGCGCCTGGGCGTTAAGAGCACTATCGACGAAACTCGAGCCGAACGTCTTCTGGAGAGTCATTCGCGGGGAGCCTTGCCTGTATATCTCTCCTACGCAGCCGCCAAGACACTTCGTTTCGGCGGCGGAGATAAGACCAATTGGCAAAATTTTCGTCGGGGGGGCGAAATCCGTAAATCCATTCTTGCTCCGCCTGGCCATAAACTTGTCATCGGCGACGCCTCGCAAGTAGAGTGCCGCGGTGTCAATCACATGGCTGGCGAGCAGACGATCCTTCAGCTTTTTCGCGACAAGCGGGACGTCTACTGCGAGCTGGGCACGCGCATGTATGGCCGTCCGATTACGAAGAAAGACGAGAGCGAGCGCTGGCTATCGAAGCAAGTAGAGCTCGGCTCCGGCTTCGGTCTCGGTCCTAAGAGCCTACGTCGCAAGCTGGCGCGCGGCGAGATGGGCGGGATCAAGATGGACATTACCGAAGAGGAGTCGGACTACTACATCAACGGCGCCTATCGGCCGACGCATCCGAACGTCGTACAGCTCTGGAAGATTTTCGGTAAGCAAGTGCTTCCTGCGCTCGCCAACGGCACTGAGATGTCCGTCTACTGTCTGGAAGTGGCCGACCATCGGGTTTATCTGCCGAATAGCACCTTCCTCGACTACGAAGGCTTACGCTGGGGGTACTTCGAGCCAAACCAGCCGGCGATGGGTGAAGAGATGCAGTGGTGGGCGCCGTCGCGTAAGGGGTGGGCAAAATATTTCGGCGGAAAGCTCGTCGAAAATGTGGTGCAAGCGCTCTTTTCCGGCTTGCTAATACGGCAAGCAATGGCGACAATTGTGCAGCGATACCGGATCGTGCTGCAGGTCCACGACGAGATCGTGTGCTGCGTGCCCGACGACCAGGCGGAGGAAGCGCTCGCGTTCATGCTGGAAACACTGCGCACGCCGCCATCGTGGGCGCCGGACATACCGCTCGACGCCGAAGGACTGATTGCGCAGAATTACGACAAGTGACCGACATGATCCACTACGACAAGTGACCGACATGATCCACTACGACAAGTGACCGACATGATCCACTCGTACAGCAGTATAGACCAGTTTCAAAAATGCCCCGAGGCGATGCGCCAAATCTACGTCCTCAAATCCTACAAGAAGACATGGACGACTGCTAAGGGCATCGACGAGCACGCCCTTCTAGAGGCGCGCCTCAAGCCCCCCTACAAGGATCTCCCGCCGGCGCTCGGCCACGCCGAGAAGTACGTGCAGTCCATGGAGTCGCGCGGCGTCCCCGTCCAGGTCGAGGTGTCCTTGGCGGTCGACCGCCAACTGCACGCTGTCGACTTCTGGGACAAGGCGGCGTACCTGCGCGGTAAGTACGACGTCCGCATCCTGGCGCCGCCGCGCGCGCTTATCGGTGACTGGAAGACGGGCAAGCGCCGTGAGTCGCCGGACCAGCTCGAGATCGGAGCACTGCTGACGTTCGCCAACAATCCGACGATCTCGGAAGTTACGGGCGTCAATGTGTGGTTGAACGCCGGCGGGCTCGGTCCTTCGTATCTTTTCAGAAGAGAAGAAGGAGAGCGCTGGATCCCGTGGCTCAAGAAAATGCATGCGATTGAGACGGCGGATCCGGCGCAGGAGTGGGAGACGCGGCCGAGCGGACTATGCCCGTACTGTCCGGTGAAGGTCTGCAAACACTATTCTGGGGGATGACGTGCGCACAGAGACAGACATAAAAAAAGAAATCGCTGCGTACCTCGACTCCTTGGGCGAGCGCTGCTACCATTTTCCTTTTCATAACGTAGGCTACGCGCGCAAAGGGATCCCCGACCGGATCGTCTGTTACCGCGGCCGATTTCTCGCGCTCGAGGTGAAGCGCCCGCCGGAAGAGCGCAAGAAGAATCCAGAAGCTGAGAAGTGGCAGGAGCGCGAGCTGAGTGCGATCAACGCGGCTGGCGGTGACGCCTATGTCGTGTGGTCCGTCGATCAGGTGCGCCGAGCTATTATGGACATCGATCATAGCGTAGAACGAGACGATGCGAATGCCGAACTGGCAGACCGCGCTTTTGACGCTCAGTGCGGAAGCTGATGTTTTACTCGCAGGCGCACAAAGTCGTCGTCTACGACCACCCCGCGCCCGCGCAGGTCGTCACGGCGATCGCCGGCGCGCGCCAGGTAAACGGCTCGATGGTTGCCGTGCCGGCCAATCTTCACTGCCTTCAATTGGCGCG
>Ga0070761_10001030_pt1 | contig 17578 bp, 18 predicted proteins | sample HubBroMetageREF1_FD_66724 | JGI IMG/M metagenome (GOLD analysis project Ga0070761, IMG submission 66724) | Reference soil microbial communities from the Hubbard Brook experimental Forest, New Hampshire, USA - Hubbard Brook CCASE Soil... | ecosystem: Environmental > Terrestrial > Soil >... | reverse complement strand
CGCGCAGCAGGGCACAAAGATCGATAACTTCCAGCTTCAGGCGCTCTGGAACAATTGCCGCGCCGCCAAGGAGAAGCTGCTGGAACCCGGCAATAAGAAGGACGAGGCGCCTGTCACCATTCTCGGCAAAGGCGCCGGCGTGGTGGGCGGGTCGATCAAGGCCAAGCTGCAGCGCGCCGATCTCGAACGTCTGCTGAGCGACGGCTTTCTGCCCGCGGTATCGAGCAACGATATGCCCGCCCGCCAGCGCCGCGCCGGTCTGCAGGAAATGGGCCTGCCGTACGCCGCCGATGCGGCCATGACCCGCCACCTGGCGCGTTTTCTGCGCCAACAGGCGTCTACCGCCGAGCAGGGCGGCGTGCGCCGCGGACCCAGCGGCCTGGCCTGCCCGACCCATATCCTGTTTAATGGCGGCGTGCTGAACGCCAGCCTGATCCGCGAGCGCATCCTCGGCGTGTTGAATTCCTGGCTGGCTGAGGAAGGGCTGCCGCCCGTAAAACCGCTCAGCGGCGAAGACCTGATGCACGCCGTTTCGCGCGGCGCGGCGTATTACGGACTCGCCCGCAGGGGCCGCGGTGTGCGCATCCGCGGCGGCGTCCCGCGCACCTACTATGTCGCCATCGAAAGCGCCATGCCCTCGGTGCCCGGCTTTGCCGCCCCGCTGAAAGCCCTCACGGTGGTCGCCTTCGGCATGGAGGAAGGCACCGACCTGCGCATCCCCAATCGCGAGTTCGGACTGCTGGTCGGCGAGCCCGCCGAGTTCCGCTTCTTCACCTCCGCCGTGCGCAAGAACGACCAACCCGGCGACCTGATCGAAGATTTCGGCGACGATTTGGAAGAGCTTGCGCCCATGGAGGTCAACCTGCCTGCCGAGCAGAACGCCGCCGACGTGGTCCCCGTCTCGTTCGAGACCGTCGTCACCGAAACCGGCATGCTGCAGTTGTGGTGCGTGGCGCGGGATGGGCGGCGGTGGAAGCTGGAGTTTAATGTGCGCGAGCGTGTGACTGCGTAAGGTCCGCACGGATCGTTATCGAACCTCGGCAAACAGTATCAAAATGCGGTAGTGGGTCAGTTTGGTTTTGTTGGGCGGGCAATTCTGCCAGCAGCCGGCTCTGGCCGCCTAAAAGGCGGCCTGCCGCCAAGATTGGCCGCCCCACAAGGCAAACTGACCCACTACCCACTTCCAGTACAGCCTCGGACTCGTCCAGTATCGCGTCAATACCGTCGCGGTCTCGAACGTACCGCCTCTTCCGGCCCCGGATTTGATCGGCCTTGTTGGGAGCCGTGCTCTGCTAACCCGTCATTCAGCAGGGCCGTTCCGTTGCGAACGATCTCGACCGCATCGGCTTCGCTCATGCCGGAAAAGTCGCGTGGCCGCGCACCTGCCGCGCCTGCCACAAATGCCGCCGCTCATGGGCCGCGATCCAGGCGAAGGTAAGCTGCAGGTTGAACCTAAACAGTCCCGCCTCCGGCGCCGGCATTTTGACACGCGCCAGATCCAACCCGCTGGCTCGTTCCAGCCGTAGCGCCAGTTGATCCTGCAAATGCAGGAAGGTCGGCAGCACCGCCGTGATGGGCTGGCCGTACGCGGGCGTGAACCGATGGGGAGCCCGGTATTTGCGTTTGGGCGGCGGCTCCGTGTTGGCCAGAATCCACTTTCCTAGCCAGCCATAGCCAAAGGGTCCCTGCCCGACAAGGTTGCGCGCCCGCGCCTCCTCAAGGGTCTTTTCGAGCGCGTGCACGCAACGGTCGCCTACGATGTTCAAGTGCAGCAGGCACTCCGCCATCGACCAACTGCGTGGGTCGGGGCGCCAGTTGAATTGCGACTCCTGCAAGCCGTTCACCAGTTCGGATGATTCCGCTTTGGCCGCGGCGAATTGGCGGTCCAGTTCGGCAAGCTCGGGAGTCAACGACGACGGCATGGTCATCAACATATCTCGTATAACGAATTTTATACCGAAAAGGGCTGCCCCGTTCAGCGTTGCACGTAAATCCCCGCGGTGCGCGCCGGGAATCGCGCGCGAACCTGGCCACCGGCGACACGCAATTCCGGCGCAACACCCAGCCGGTCCGTCAGACTCGCCCCCGCCGCCAACCCCAGCGGCGAGATGTCGCAATTCACTTCGGCTGCATCGGCCGCGTTATTCGTCAGCACCACTACGGGACCGGCCGGCCCCGTGCGCGCATAGCCGTAAGTCTGATCGCTTACGCACAGATTGACCATCGCCCCGCGGCGTAGCGGCTCCAGTTCCGCGCGCAGCCTGGTGAGCCGCCGCAGGTGCTCCCAAATCGCCTGCTCCTCCGGCGTGCGGCCTGCCGCGGTAAACGCGTTGTGCGCATCCTCGCGCCAGCCGCCGGGAAAATCGCGGCGGTTGTCCGGATCGCCGCCGCCCCGCATCCCGATCTCGTCGGCATAATAGATCATGGGAATGCCGCGCGCGGTCATCAGGAACGTGAACGCCAGATCGAGTCCCTGCGGCGTGGCGCCCGCATCGCTCATGAACCGCCCCACGTCGTGAAGCCCCAGAAAAGTTACCAGCAGGCTGGCATTCGGGTATAGGTAGTCGTGGCCGGTCATCACCGCCACCTCGCGCACCGGCTTGCCCTCGGCAAACGCGCGGCGGATGGTGAAAAAGGTGGGAAAGTCGAAAACCGTATCGACACCCGAGTCCACGCCGTCGAAGCGCGCCTGTCCGCCCTGGAAGAACGACACCAGGGCCGGATCGCCGTCGAACATCTCGCCCACCACGCGCAAATCGGGATACTCGCGCTTGATGGCCGCCATCCATGCGCGCCAGAAGCGTCGCGGCACATAAGGCAGCGTGTCTTGCCGAATGCCATCCAAACCGGAAATCCCCACCCACCATAGGGTGTTTTGAATGAGATAGCGCGCCACTTCTTCGTCGTCCTGATTCAGATCCGGCAGAATGTCGATGAACCAGCCGTCCAACGTGGGCGCGCGCAGTTCCGGCGTGGCGTGCGGGTCGATCAGGGTCGAGGTCTGCCAGGTGTTGGCGATGTGGTGCGCTTCCGTGCCGTGGAACCAGGTGGGCGTGGGCGGATCTTTCACCCATGGATGATAAGGTCCGGTGTGGTTGGCGACCTGGTCCTGAATCACCTTCAGCCCCTGCCGGTGCGCCGCGTCCACTAATTCGCGGAACTTTGCCAGCGTGCCGAAGTGCTCCTCGACGCTGTAGAAATCCACCGCGCCGTAGCCGTGATAGTCGGTGATGCCCTGGTTGTTATATCGCTCGCGGTCGTTTAGGCGGTTCACGTTATCGTACAGGGGAGTGACCCAGATGGCGGTCACGCCAAGGTCCTTGAGGTAGGGTAGGTGGTCAATGATGCCCTGCAGGTCGCCACCATGGTAATAGCGTGGCTTCTGGCGGTTGAACAGACCGTGTGACACGACGGGATCGTCATTGGAAGGATCGCCATTGGCGAAGCGGTCCGGCATGATCAGGTAGATTACGTCGTCGGGCGAGAATCCCTGGAAACGGCCGGCGCGCGGCAGCGGTTGCAGCACCTCGAAGGGCGCGCTGGCCTCGCCGCCGGCCGTGACAAGGCGCAGCGGGTGCGGGCCGGGCGCGGCGTTTTCCGCAATCGAAACATCCACGAACGCGTAAGTGCCGGCCGCGTTCACGCGGGTCAGCCCAATTTGCAGGGCGGGACCATCGGCCACCGCGCGCGCACCTTCCAGGTTGCTCCCGCGAATCAGCAGGCGCACGGGATTGATGGAATGCCCAATCCACCAGTTGGGCGGCTCGACCTTGGATACATCGGGCGGCGCGGCGGTCAGTTCGGCCCCAACGCAAAGGAGCAGCACCGCGAGTCTGGGGGGTGGCACAAGGCGATTGTAACTGAAGGCGCAGGAGGCTTACGAAGCGCGTGACTCGCGGAACGGATTTCGCGCTACGACTGGTCCGCAGCTTTGGCGCGCTTCACCGGATCGTCGCCACCGTACAGATACATCAGAACGTTTGTATCGAAGAACGCCTTAACGCCGCTCATAAATCTCTTCCCGGCGTATGGAACGCGGATCGCGATTAAAGTAGGGACCCCGGGCGGCTATTGCCAGCGGTTCGTCAGCCGCGGCCCGCGTGCGCCGGTCGTCCGACAAGGCTTCTTCCAATAGTTTCCGCACGAGCGCATTCACGGTGCTCTTGCGCTGCGCTGCATGCACCTTGGCTTTGCGAATCGGATCGTCGGGGAGGCTCAAAGTAATATTGCGCGCCGCCATAGTTTGAGCGTAACGCACAAATGTGTGGAGGAGCCTTGACGCCGGGACCCGGTAACCACGGAATCCCTATTGACAACTCCCGTACTACTAGTTTACTCTAGGCATAGACTAAAAAGTATACACGAATGGAACATACCCAAGAACGCGATCTCTTCCCCGGAGCCCTGGAAATGATGGTGCTCCAAACTCTACGCGGCGGACCGATGCACGGATACGCTCTGGCCCAAATCATCAAGCGAAACTCAGGCGATCTGCTGGAGATCGAGGAAGGTTCCCTATATCCGGCCTTGCAGCGCATGCTGAAAGCGGGCTGGCTGACGGCTGCTTGGGGCCTCTCCGCGCGCAACCGGCGCGTGCGGGTCTACAAAATCACCGCAACGGGCCGTAAACAACTCGAACGCAAGGTATCCAGCTTCGACCGGATGCTGGAGGGGATCGCGCGCGCGATGAGGCCGATTGAATCATGAAATGGATTAACAATTTCGTCCGCCGCCGCGGCGTGGACCGCGAACTCGATCAAGAAGTTGAGGCGCATCTGGAGGAGAAAATGGCCGATTTGATGGACGACGGGATGCCGGAACGCGAGGCTCGCCAGAAAGCCAGGCGGGAGTTCGGAAACGTGGCCCTTTGCCGGCAAGAGAGCCGCGAAGTGTGGCGCTGGGTCTGGCTGGAAACGCTGTTGCAAGACTTGCGTTACGCGGTGCGCATGCTGCGCAAGAATCCGGAGTTCACGCTGGTGGCGGTGCTCTCGCTGGCTATCGGCATCGGGGTGAATTCGGCAATGTTCAGCCTGGCCGACGGGCTGCTGTTGCGTCCGCTTTCCGTGCTGCGGCCGGGCGAGGTTGTCACCGTGGTGAGTAAAACGCCAAGCGATCCCTCCGGCAATCTCTCTTACCGCGATTACGTCGATTTTCGCGATCGCAGCCGGAGCTTCGCAGGGCTGGTGGCATACAGCATGTCGAGCTTCGGGTTTAGCGCGCAGCCCGGCGAATCGCCGCGAATGAAAGTCGGTTTTCTAGTTTCGGGCAACCTATTCCGCGCCATGGGCGTGGAGCCCGAGTTGGGCCGCGGGTTCCTGCCGGAAGAAGACCGGGCGCCGGGCCGCGATGCCGTCGTCGTGCTGGGTCACGATTTCTGGGAAAAGGAACTGGGCGCGGACCCTTCCCTGGTCGGCCGGAAGGCGCGCTTGAACGGCATCGAGTTCACCGTAATCGGCGTAGCGCCGGAGCGCTTCACCGGCATGAACCAATACCTGCGGCCCGCGCTGTTCGTGCCTTTGGCGATGGCGCCGCGCCTGGCTGCCAATGCCGAAGACAACATTCTCGAAGGGCGCGGTCGCCGCGGGCTGTCGGTGAAAGGCCGCCTGCGGGCCGGAACGAACATGGCGCAGGCTCAGGCGGAACTGGTGACCATCGCCAAGGGTCTGGAGCGGGCTTATCCGGATACCAACCGCGACCGGAGCGTGGCGCTGACGACCGAATTGCAGGCGCGCATCGACGACTCGCCCTCGGACGCCGCTCTAATCGTCATGCTCATGACCCTGGCCGGACTGGTGCTGCTGGTGGCATGCGCCAACGTAGCCAATTTACTGCTGAGCCGCGCCCGTGTGCGCACGCGTGAGATCGCCATCCGGCTGGCTATAGGAGCGGGACGCATGCGGCTGATCCGCCAACTGCTGGCCGAGAGCCTGGCCATCGCGCTGGCGGGCGGCCTCGCGAGCCTGCTATTCGCCTACGCGGGGACTGCTTTCATGGACCGCATCCGGATCCCCTCCGACATACCGATCGTGTTCTCCGTCAAATTAGATCAGCGCGCGCTATGGTTCAGCCTGGCCGTTTCGCTTGCGAGCACCGTGCTGTTCGGACTGGTTCCGGCGCTGCAGGCCAGCCGGACGAACCTGCTGCCGGTACTGAAGGCCACCGACGCCGACAGCGCCCGTAAGCAGCGCCTTTGGGGGCGCAGCACGCTGGTGGTTGCTCAAGTAGCTCTCTCGCTGGTCCTCATGGTGGTGGCGGCGATGTTATTCCGCGGCTTCCGCGCCGACCTGATGGGCGGACCCGGTTTTCGGACGGATCACCTGGCGATGATGAGCTTCGATCCCACCCTGGTGCACTACAACGATGCGCAAGCGCAGCAATTCTATAAAGATTTGCGGCAGCGGGCTCTAGCCACACCCGGCGTTAAATCGGCAGCGCTTACCATGGTCACTCCCATGGCCCCGAACCAGCATCAGGTGAATGTGGCGCCGGAGGGATATCAACTCCCCAAGGACCGCAACAGCGTGCAGGTCTTCGCGGACGCGATTGACGATCGCTACTTCGATACCATGGCGATCCCCATCGTTCGCGGCCGCGGCTTCCGCGAGGCCGACACGGCCGCCGCGCCGCGCGTGGCGGTGGTGAACGAACAACTGGCGAAACATTATTGGCCATCGGGGAACGCCATCGGCAAGCGTTTGCGTCTGGATGACCTCAAGGGCCCTTGGGTCGAGGTGGTGGGTGTAGCCAAGACCTCCAAATACCTATGGATCGGCGAACCGCCGACCGAGTTTTTGTACCTGCCGCTGGCGCAACGTCCCAACTCGTACATGACCCTGGTGGCGGAATCGTTTGGCGATGCGGCCGCTCTGGTGGCGCCGCTGCATGAGATGGTGCGCGGCCTCGACCCGAATCAGCCCATCTATGACGTGCGCACCATGACCGACTTTTATGAAGCGCGGGCAATTAGCATTCCCAACATGATTAATCAAATGGTCGCCGCCATGGGCCTGGTGGGCCTGCTGCTGGCCATGATCGGCCTGTATGGTCTGATGGCATACTCGGTGGCCCGACGTACGCGCGAGATCGGCATCCGCATGGCGATCGGCGCCAATCGCGGCTTGGTGGCGCGGATGGTGCTCCGGCAGGGCTTCATCCTGGCGCTGACCGGTCTCGCCATCGGACTGGCGGCCAGCTTTGCCGCCGAAACCGGGGTCAACGCGGTCTTCAGCACCACAGGTCGGGATCCGCTCGCGTACCTGCTGGTGGCGCCCGCGCTGCTGGCTGTTACCATGCTGGCCGCCTGGGCTCCAGCGCACCGCGCCTCGCGCGTCGACCCTATGCGCGCGCTAAGGGATGAGTAGCTGGGGCAACCTACTTCTTGCGCGAGGCCGGCGGCACCATCCCGTTGGCCCGGTAATAAGCCACCAACAGGCCGTAATGCTCGCCGGCGTGCTCGGTGACCGAGAGCCACGGCTCCACGGACTTTTGAAAGCTATCCGCCGGGCGGGACTTCAACGTGGCCGTGGCATCCGCGATGGATTTCTCCAACAGCGCCACCGCCTGTTCCTTGGTCTTGTAATTCGCAGGATCGAGTTCGTCCCACTTGACCTTTTCGCCGCGGCCAAACTTGGCGGCGAAAACGTTGCCGGACGCGATGTGCACGATTACCGCGCCGAAGGTGCGCATTTCGGGGCGCAGCCTGTAATCGTATTTGTCAGCCGGGAAATCTTTGGCCATATCCAGCACCTGGCGATTGACGTTCGCGAAAGCTCCGGCGATTTCCTCGGCCGGCGTTTCCGCCTGTAGGGCACAGGCGCCTACGGCCATCGCCCCCATCAACATGTAACCTGCTAATCTGAGCATAGTGGTTACAGAATATCATGGTCCAGGTAACCTGTCAAAGATCATTGACCGGTTACCTGTAAAATTTATCGGTGGGCGGCTCTGCCTGGATTTCGTGAATACGGTGGGCGGGCGGGACCAGGCCGGCACAATAATCCGGGATAAGATCGGCAGCTACGAAGACCTGCTGGCATGGAGTGTGCTCGCCGGCAGCGTGGATCGTAGGTGCGCGGGCGTTCTGGCCAGTCTCGCCGCGCGCGAGGCACACGAAGCGGCGAGCGTTCTGTCGCGAGCCGTCCGGCTGCGCGAAGCCCTTTACCGCATGTTCCAGTGCGCCATCGAAGGGCAGCGGCCGGCGAACGCCGATGCGAATGTGTTGCGCCACGAACTCTCCATCGCCCGAGCGCAACAGCGTCTGAGCGCCCAAGATGGCCGCTTTGTATGGACTTTTCCGGAACGGCTGACGGCGCCGGACAGCATCTTATGGCCCGTCCCGTTGTCGGCGGCCGAACTGCTCACCTCCAGCGAACTGGCCCGGTTGGGGCAATGCGGCGGGGCGGACTGCGGGTGGCTATTTCTGGACACCAGCCGCAACCACCGCCGCCAGTGGTGCGATATGCAGGACTGCGGCAATCGGGAGAAAGTGCGGCGGTTTCGCCGGAAGCTGCGGGCCTGATCAATCCGCACGGCGGATGCCCAGTTCGTCCAAGTGGGTCGACAAGTCAAGAGGGTCCTGGTAGACGCGATAGGCCCCGGCCCTTTCCAACTCGTCCTGACCTTAACCGCCGGATAGCAGGCCCACGCCCAGCGCCCGGGCGCGCTGCGCGGCGAGCAGATCCCAAATGCTGTCGCCGACCACGAGAGTCGTGAACGGTTACTCCCAGCCGCGCGGCCGCGGCCAGGAAGAGATCCGGATCGGGCTTCGCATTCCGCACCTGATCGCGAGTGACGACTGGCGCCTCTGGCGGGACGTTCAGGGCTTTCAGCGCGAGCGCGGCGCTCGCCGGCCGTCCGCTGGTGGCGATGGTCGTCGCCGGTAATGTTGCGCCCGGTCTCGCGCAGCAGCGCATTGACGAACAGGCCGCCGCTCATTCCGATGCGCCGGTGAATCCGCCAGACGGAGAGCGGGATGCCGCCCTGTTCCAGCGCCTCGCGCCAGGCCAGTACATGCCGGTAAACGCTGTCGATCAAGGTCCGTCGAGGTCGAGCAGGAACGCTGTGGGCATTTGGAGATGGCACTCCGGGTGTTGTACACTAATATCTTAGTCCACAAGCTCCGGCGCATCGGTGTGTCCTGGCGCGAAATTCAGAGGTTATCCATGCACGCAATCATTGAGACCGGCGGAAAACAGTACCGCGTTGCCCCTGGCGATGTTGTCCGGGTGGAGACGTTGGAAGGCGAAATCGGCTCCGAAATCGAACTGCCCTTGCGGGCGGTGTTCAAGGAAGAAGGCCAACTGATCGCTGGCGCCGACCTGCGGGAAGCCACCGTCAAGGGCACTATCGTTGGCAACGGCCGGGCAAAAAAAATCCTGGTTTTCAAGTTCAAGCGCAAGAAGCAGTACAAGCGCACCATAGGGCATCGCCAGAACTTCACGGAAGTGAAGGTCGGCGACATTTTGGTTTAGGTGAAGTATGGCGCATAAAAAGGGTCTAGGCAGTTCCAAGAATGGGCGCGATTCCAACGCGCAGCGGCTGGGCGTGAAGGTCTTTGGCGGACAATTGGTGCCGGGCGGGTCGATCATCGTCCGCCAGCGGGGCACCCCGATCAAGGCCGGCGAGAATGTCGGCTGGGGCAAGGACGACACGCTTTTCGCCAAGGTGACAGGAGTGGTCGAGTACCGCGACCGGGGCCGCCAGGGAAAATTCGTCAGCGTCAAGGCCGTCGCCTAACCGTGGTTGGGCAGGCGGTTCAGCCTGCCTATCCCATCACCCATGTTCATCGATGAAGCTCGCATCCTGGTGAAGGCCGGGGATGGCGGCAACGGTTGCTTGGCCTTTCGCCGCGAGAAGTACGTCCCGCGTGGCGGCCCCAGCGGCGGGGATGGCGGCCGCGGTGGCGACATTTTCATGGTTTCCACCGAGCACCAAAACACGCTTATCCAATTCCGTTTCAATCCCGAGCACAAGGCGCAGCGCGGCCGGCACGGAGAAGGCAGCGATCGCACCGGCGCTGAGGGCTACTCGATCGACCTAAAGGTGCCCGTCGGCACGGTGGTGTACGACGAAGCCACCGGTGAGCGGCTGCACGATTTCACAGCTCCCGGCGAGCGTTTCCTGGTGGCACGCGGCGGACGCGGCGGCAAGGGCAATGCGCGGTTTGCCACGTCCACGCACCAGGCGCCCACGGAACACGAACCCGGCAAGCCGGGCCAGGAGCGCCGCCTGCGTCTGGAACTCAAACTGTTGGCCGATGTGGGCCTGGTCGGATTTCCGAACGCCGGCAAGTCCACGCTGATTTCGCGCATTTCGGCGGCGCATCCCAAGATCGCGGCTTATCCTTTCACTACGCTGGAGCCGCAATTGGGCGTCGTCTCGCTGGACGATTACCGCAGCTTCGTGGTGGCGGACATACCCGGGCTGATCGAGGGCGCGCACCTGGGGCACGGGCTGGGCACGCAGTTTCTGCGGCATATCGAGCGCACCCGCCTGCTGGCGCATTTGGTCGACGTCTCGGAGTCGAGCGGCCGCGAACCGGCGCACGACTTCGAGACGGTAATGGCGGAATTGGCCAGCTTCAGCGAAGATCTGGCCGCGAAACCCATGATCCTGGTGGCCACCAAGATGGACGCCGCGCAGGACCCCGCGCGCGTGGAGTCGCTGCGGCAGATCGCGGCCGAGCGCGGGTTGGCGTTCTTTGAGATTTCGAGCGTGACGGGGCAGGGCCTGGATGAGCTGCGCTATGCGATGGCGGAGCGAGTTCTAGCGGATGTGCCCCCCTCGTGACGGGTACCTTCGGTCAGAAGAGCCTGAGCTAATCCCCAACTCACTCCAAATGGAACACCTCTTCCAGCGCCAACATGCCCTGGTCCGGACGCCGGCCATCCAACGCCTCAAAAAAAGGCGCCATCTCCCTCTGCCACCGCTCGTTGACTTCGCGACCCGCCATGCCGCGTAGCGCCGCCGCAAAATCCGCCGTTTCCAGATACCCGACCAACAACCCGTCGTCGCGCAGAAACAGCGAGTAGTTCCGCCACCCGGTTTCGCGCAGCGCCTCCAGCATCTCCGGCCAGACCGACTTGTGCCGTTCCCTGTATTCCGCCAGCCGCTCCGGTCGAACCTTCAGCAGAAAGCATACGCGCTGCATCAGTTCACCTCCGCCAACGGGATCTTCAACAGCGTCGCCAGCTTGCCGATCCGCGACAGATTGTGCCCCACTCCCAACGCGCAATGGTGCGTGGGACCCTCCATCGACCAACGGTTGATAAACTCCGCCGGCCCAAAACGAAACCGCAGCCGAGAATTGGTGTTGCCGATACGCAGAATCGGCCCCGGCAGGGATTCGCCCTCCGCGGCAACCAGCTTCAGCGCGCCATCGGCGGTTTGCGTCAGGCTCAGGATTGTCACTGGTCCGGTCTTCACTTTGAACTCGACGGAAACGCCGGAGCCGCGTTTGCCGTGATACAAGCCCAGCCCGCGCAGCACCGGACGCGCGTCGCTGATTGCGATGTGGCCGGGGCCATCATGCCCCATCAGCACGAAGTTCTCGCGAAAGTCCATTGCGTAGAACTCGGTGAACGAGCCGCCTGCCTCGAACCGATCCATCATTAACATCGCTAGGCACGTCTTCAGGTCGCCTTCGCCGCTGGCCGGAATGCCGCGCGCCGTGAGCAGCGTATTGCCCAGGATCAGGCCCGCGCCCAGGCGTTCGAATTCGTTGCCATCCAGTCCGCGGTAATAATATGTCAGGCCGTCCAGCGCGAAATCCGCGGCGAGCCGGTCGAGTCCCACCGCGACTTGCACGGCCCAATCCAGGTCGCTCGCCGGCACGTCCGCATCGATGGCGAATACCTCGCGCGCGGCGGCCAGTTTTACGGCGATCTCATCCGCGCCCGCGGCCGCTACGCGCTTGGCCAGATCGTCCATCTCCAACACCTCGATATGCGCGCCAAGCTGCGCATGCATGGTGGTGAAGTCCGAGTAGATGTCCAGCATCCCCGGATAGGTGTGGCCCAGAAAGCCGATGCGGCAATGGCGGACGGCGCGGGCTACGGCCGCGGCGCGGCACCAGCCCTCGATTTCGCCCCACGCGGCGGCGTCGTGAAGCTGGCCCGAGACCACCTGGAAATCGATGCGGGCGCGGGCGAAGGCGTTCGCAATCTCAGGCACGCAGCAGACCGAACAATTCGCCAGCCACTCGGTGGTGTCCGCGGTTTCATAATCGAGCGCCGCGGAGGGCTGCAGGTTCAGTACCAGCACCGGAGCGCGCGACTTCTGTACGACCGGCAGCACCTGCGACGACGTGGCGTAAGTGGCCACGTAGCAGAGGATCAGGTCTACGTCCTCGCGCAGGAAGAGTTGTCCGGCAACGCGCGCCCCCTCGGGCGTGTCCACCAGCCCGGCGGAGACTACCTCGCCGCCGAAGCCGCGGACGCGATCTTCCACGGTGCGCCGATATCCTTCCAGCCGCTCTTTCATGCCTGGGAACTGGGGCCAGTAAGCTGCCAGGCCGATTCCGAATACGCCGATGCGCGCTGTCATGTGGTGGTCAGGGATATCGTAGCGCGGAGCGATTCGGCGGCTCAAAGTCGCACGATTTCCAGCCCCGGGATCAGTTGCAAATGGCGGATGTTCCCCGTCCCGACCGCATAGCCGAGTTCCATCGCGCTAACGCCAATCAACAGATCCGCGAGCGGGATGCTTACACCGCTGGCTCGGCTGCGGCCATCTATCTGGCCGGCACGCAGAGCGATCGGCGCCGCGATCGGCTGGACCGGCACGCCAATCAACAGCTCGTCGAGGAACCGCTGCCGTTTCTCGCGGCGCTCCAAAGTGTCGCCACGAGTTACGCCGTGCGCGAGATCCATTACGATGATGACCGAAATAGCGATGCTGTCATCGCCCGTTTCGAGCGCGACGGATTCGAGCAGTTGCCGGGCGTTCTTCCCCTGTCGTTCCGCGGCCACAACCGCTATGGAATCGAGCATCAGTCCCAAGCGGGCGGCTCCAACGGCTCTCGGTGGGCCGCGATAGCCTCTTCGACGTCTTTGGCGAAGTCGGGGTCGATGGTTGCCGCAGAGTTCGCCGGGAGGAGGGCGATGCATTCGGAGATCTTGCGGCGTACAGGCTCGATTGGGCGAAGAACCGCAACCGGTTGGGCGTCGCGCTCGATAATCACCTCCGTTCCGGTCTGCACGCGCCGCAGGATGGATCGGATGTCTTTCGTCAAGTCAGCCTCGCTAATGTGCAGTGCCGATGGCTCCATATTCATGATGATAGCGCTTCGGACGCAGCGCCAACCGCGGCTGGTCTGGCATTTAAATAGCAGACTACCCACCCGCGCCCTTTGTAGCTGGGGCGGCAAAACGCCCATACCGCCGCGGCCGATCTCGCTCAGGATCTCGTACTTTTTCCGGATCACGGTGCCCGGCTCCAACCCGGCGCTGTGGCGCGATGGGGACCCGCTGCGCGGGCAGAATCCGACGTCGGTGCCGTAGCTGGCGGAGCAGGGTGGGGCAGGTCTTCACTCTGGTAGAGCCTACGGAGCCGCCCTGAGCCGGAACCGCACAAAGATGTTGCCGCCCACAGGATGGTCGCCGTAATAACCCTTGATCGCATCGGGGAGCGAATAAGCGGTAAAGTTAGCGCCTACTCCGGTCTGAATGTGTCGGAACACATCGATGTCGCGCGTGTAGCCGATGGTGTAGGCGCCGATCCGGAAAGTGCTGCCGTAGAGCACGTCGAGCTGCTGTTCGACTTCCGGCTGGCCGCTGAACAGCTCATCCTTGTCAACCAACTCGCATCGGCCGGTGATCCAGTTCTTGCGCCGAATCGGCAGCACGGTCTCCGCAAGGTATGAGTTCAGGTTGCGGAACGTGGCGGTCGAATGGTTCCGGCCCCAGATCAGGCTCGACGACCAGGCTCCGCCGGACATCGGTTTGGTATAGTGCAGCGACGCGGTCATGCGCACTTGATCTCCGGGCTCCAGCGCCTCGGGGTGCGCGATCCTGCCGGCTGAAAACTGCGCCGCCCAATTCTCGGCCGGGAAGTACCACAGGCGCGCGGACCACGAGTCGATGGGGCCGGCTTGCACGATCCACCGGTTCTCGCCGGGCTCGGCGCCATGGAAGCCGCTGGCCTCCAGCTTGATCTTCTTGTGCGAGACGCCCAGCGTCACCACGTCGTCGGCGATGTGCGTGGAGTCCTGCCAATGATGCGAGATGGGGGCTTCCGGCAGTTCCGCGGCGGAGGCGCGATGCGGATAGGCGACCGGGCCCAACGCCGGGTCGCCAACGGGCGCAACATAAGCGTCCATGGTGGTGTTTTCGCCGAGCTGATACACGTAATGGAATCCGAGCGCCATGATGAAATTATGTGGATGCTGGGCGTCGACCAGCGGCAGGCCGTACGCCGTCTCGCCGGTTTGAAAGAGCAGGGGATAGCGGCGGTCGGTGATGGTGGCGGGCTCCAGGCTGAGCATCAGTTCCATTTCGAACGCACCCTTCGCGCCGGCGGCATGCTCGGCGGAAGCCATGAACCAGTTCGTGGAATACAGCTTGTCGCCGCCGCGCGGTCCGGACTGCTGGATGTCGGACACGAACGCCGTTCCCATGAAGGAGGCGTTCCAATCTCCGAACCGCGTCATGAGCATCGGCATTGGATACGACCCGGGGTTTGCGGATGTGCCCGAAGCGAGGCCCATGAGGAACATGCCAGGGCCGTTCATATCGGCCATGCTCTGCTGGTCCTGGGCAGCCAGCGGCGCGACCACGCACATGATGACGGTTACGACACAGTTCTTCTCGCTAAGCATAAGTCTCCTCTAGCGCATCTACCGAACGGCGGCTGGGCAGCCAGCGGTTCAGATGCGGAGGAGTACCGAGGATAGGTGAATCAAACCGGGTGGGGACGGGGAGGTTAAGTCTTGCGCGCGCGAGCGAGACAGCAATGGCAGCACGGCTGGCGAGGACACGTCGCCAGTGTCGAGCGAAGGCGCAGGCGCGGCCAAATGCATTGCCGTGGCCGGAGACACCTGCCGCGCCAGAACGCAATGCGAACACGGCGCGGGGCTTTCGTTGCGGGGACCCTGGCTGGTATCGGACCGATGCCGATGACAAGGGGGCGCGCCCGCGGAGTTGCGTTCTTCAAGACCGCAGAAACCCGCGCACTGGACTCTAGCGAGCACCAGCGCAAGAGCAAACCACACTATCAGCCTCGCGTGCATCCCGTTGACGAACAGGATACCATGGCAGAGTCGCATATGGACCGGCGCGAATTCCTTCGTTCGGCTGTTTTGGCGCCCGCCGCCTTCGGCATCTGCCGTGGCGCGGCGGCGCGTACGAGCATCCGCATCGAGGAAGTCCGGTTCTCCTACGAAAACTTCCGCTACCGCACGCCTTACCGCTTCGGCGCGCAGACGGTGGATCGCGTCACTCTGCTCAACGTCGACTGTACGGTCCGTACCGGGAGCGGCGGTGTGGCGCACGGCTTCGGCTCGATGACCATGGGTAATGCTTGGTCCTTTCCGTCGAAGACCATGTCCTACGATACGACCCTCGGCGCCATGAAAGCCCTGGCGGCGCGCATCGCGCACATCACCAACGGCTATAGGGATCCCGGCCACCCGGTGGATATCAATTGCGCGCTGGAGCCCGAGTATCTCAAAGCCGCCGCCGCAGTTTCGAAAGAGATGCAACTTGCCGAACCCATTCCGAAACTGTGCACGCTGGTGACCGCCAGCCCGTTCGATGCGGCGATTCACGACGCCTACGGCAAGGCGCTGGGCCTGAGCAGTTATCTGACTTACGGCGCCGACTCGATGCCCTACGATCTTTCGCACTACTTAGGCGCGGACTATAAAGGCGAATACCTGAGCCGCTACGTGCTGCCGAAGCCAGAGCCGCGCATGGCTCTGTATCATTCGGTGGGCGCCTCCGATCCGATCGTGGCATCCGACATTCGCACCCGCATCGGCGACGGCCTGCCGGAAACGCTGCCCGAATGGATCCGCTACAACGGGCTGCGCCGCATCAAGATCAAGCTGGCGGGCAACGATCTCGCCTGGGACCTCGCGCGGGTGACCAGCATCGACCGGGCAAACACCGAGACGCAGCGGGAGATCGGCGTCGCGGAGTGGTTCTACTCGCTGGATTTCAACGAGCAGTGTCCCAACGTGGATTACCTGCTGGAATTCCTGCGCCGCCTACGGGAACGCACCGCGGCGGGGTTCGAGCGCATTCAATACGTGGAGCAGCCCACCGCGCGCGACCTGAAGGCGGATCGCGCGAACGTGATGCATGCCGCGGCTAAGCTGCGGCCGGTGGTGATCGACGAGTCGCTCACCGATATCGAGAGCCTGATGCTGGCCCGCGAGATGGGTTACTCCGGCGCGGCCCTAAAGGCCTGTAAAGGGCAGAGCCAGGTGCTGCTGATGGCCGCGGCGGCGCAGAAGCATAAGATGTTCCTGTGCGTTCAGGATCTGACTTGTCCGGGCGCCTCGCTGATCCATTCCGCGGGCCTGGCGGCGCACATTCCGGGAGTAGCGGCGATCGAAGCCAACGCGCGCGAGTACGTGCCAGCGGCGAACAAACCGTGGGAGGACAAGTTTCCCGGCATCTTCAAAGTGCGCGACGGCATGCTGGACACCTCCGGGTTGGACCGGCCGGGACTCGGCGCGGTCTGACGGGTGCGGTGGAACCGGTCGCTGCATGTCCGGCAACGGTAAGGCACCAACCCGACGACGCTGAGTAGATAGTCGCTTAGGTTGTGAGCCGCGGAGCGGCGGACGTCGGTCCAGCCGCAACTCGGACAACGTCTTGTGGGGCGGGCCTCGAGGCCGGCGCGGCTTCTCCAGATCCCGTTGCCCTCTGCCGTCCCCGTCGGAATCTGTGGCATCCAAACCGCAACGCGCGGACGAGCCGGAATGGCATCGAACACGGCCAGTCCGGCATCCGGCACGATGCTCGTCCGAGCGCCCCGGAAGGGAGCCAGCCGCGGTGCGAATGGTTGAACTGACGAACTCATAGCGGGGCGTTAACCCGCTATTTTACCCGGCGCGCGCCACGACGCCGCGTCCTACTCGTACTGGCGGGGTACGGCTCTGACCAAAAAAAGGCGGACGCCAGTAACGCGCCCGCCTGCAAGTGCGAGAAAGAGAACAGCAGTTAGTGGCTGGCTGTGTAGTTCATGTAGCCGATGGACAGCGCTTCCTTCGAGTCCGGAGAGGCCCACAGCGCCCGCACCAGTCGCTTCCGGCTGGTCTGCAACAGCGCCTTCAGATCCACGCCGCATTCGAACCGCATGTGATTCATCGCGGCCATGCTGTTGGAGGCCGCCGCCGAAACCGGCGAGATTCCCAGGGAACTGGCTATGCCGGCATCGCCCGTCGAAATCGGAGCCGCTAGGGACACTGGGGAGCCGAGTTCATCCATCGGCCGGAATCCGCGCATGCCCGTCGCCACTGGCGCGAACGATACCGGCATCGAAATGGGCGCCGTGCGCGCCATGCTGGCCGCGGGAATGCGCGCCAAGCCGACCGCCGGAATCGGGGGCATTCTCAGAGTGCTTACAGCGATCC
>Ga0070761_10001029_pt1 | contig 17578 bp, 15 predicted proteins | sample HubBroMetageREF1_FD_66724 | JGI IMG/M metagenome (GOLD analysis project Ga0070761, IMG submission 66724) | Reference soil microbial communities from the Hubbard Brook experimental Forest, New Hampshire, USA - Hubbard Brook CCASE Soil... | ecosystem: Environmental > Terrestrial > Soil >... | reverse complement strand
TCAAGAAGCAGGTGTTTGATAAGAGACCGGCGGCTAGGCGACGCGCTCCTGCTCCCACGACTGCGCGAATCGAGAAGCTGACGCGACAACTCTGGGAATTCGGAGAAGAGATCCGGCTTACTACACTCGCTCGCAGGGCCTGGGACAGGAACCGCACATGAGCACCATTGTTGCCGGCGTGATGAGCGGTACTTCGGCGGACGGGATTAATGTCGCGCTGGTCCGGTTTCCGTCCTACGCGGCTGGACGGGCCAGAGGCCCGTCGCCACACAAACACCCACACCCAGACTTCACACTTCTTGCGCACCAGGAGTATCCGTTCCCTGCTCCGGTTCGACGCATGATCTTGGCTATGATGAACGCGGAACTGGCTCGGGTTGCAGATCTGGCGCGGCTGAACTTTCTTCTCGGCGAACTGTACGCCGAGGCGGTGGCGAAGACGGCGCGTAAGCATCGCGTGAAACTTGACCTGGTGGGGTGTCATGGACAGACGCTCTATCACCAGGGAGTGGCGGAACAATTTCTCGGACGAAAGTTAGCGGCAACGTGGCAAACCGGCGAAGGTGCGGTGGTCGCGGCGCGGCTGGGCGTGCCGGTGGTCTCTGATTTTCGTCCGGCGGATATGGCGGCTGGAGGGAGAGGCGCGCCGCTGGTGCCGTTCGTCGACTATCTTCTGTACCTGGATCAGCGCGTGAATCGCATTGCGCAGAACATCGGCGGCATTGCGAATCTGACGGCGATTCCGGCGGGTGCTGCGCTGCACCAGGTCGTAGCATTTGATACCGGCCCCGGCAACATGGTGATGGATGCGGTGATGGAAGAGCTTTTCGGGAAGCGCTTCGATCGCGATGGCAAGGTCGCGGCCTCGGGACGCGTGCTCGATGGCGTGATTGCACGGTTGTTGCGTGCGCGCTTTTTCCGCCAGGAGCCTCCGCGGACGGCGGGGCGCGAGGAATTTGGGCGGGAATACGTGAGGCGATTTCTTCAGGCTTGTCGCGGCGCCAGCAACGCCGACGTGGTGGCGACGGCGACGGCTTTGACGGCGCGATCGATTGCGGACGCAGTTCATCGATTCGTGCTGCCGCGATTTGGTGGAGAAAGGCAGCGCGATCACGACCTGATTATCTCCGGCGGGGGCGCAAAGAATTCGACGCTGATTACCGTGTTGCGCCGTGAAGTTGCCCCTTTGGGGATCGAACTGCATTTCTCGGATGAGTTCGGCCTTCCGGCGGAAGCGAAGGAGGCAGTGGCGTTTGCCCTGCTCGCGCATGAAACGTGGCATCGGCGGCCAGGCAATGTGCCGTCGGCTACGGGGGCGAAACGGGCGGCGATCCTGGGAAAGATTTCGTATGCGTAAGGCCGCGGTGCGGGAGCGCGCAAACAGCAGGTCCTTCCCCTTCGGCGTGCTCAGGGTCAGGATGACAATTTTTCCCAAGAGGACAATTCTCTTTCTCACGACAGTTCTCTTAGGGTTGGTCGGCGTCTCGCTTCTGCCGCTCCTCTCCTGCTCCCAACCTCCTGACCCGAAGACGCTGGTGATGATTATTGAGAGCAGCCCGACGAATCTCGACCCTCGCGTGGGGATTGACGCGCAGTCCGAACGCATTGGCGAACTGATCTTCGATGCGCTGCTGACGCGCGACGAGCACTTGAATGTTGCCCCGGGGCTGGCCGAGCATTGGGAAATTCCCGATCCGCTGACCTACGTCTTCCGATTGCATCGCGGCGTGACCTTTCACGATGGGCGGCCGCTTACCTCTCGCGATGTGAAGTGGACATTTGACACTCTGCTCCAGGGCAAAATCCGTAGTACGAAGTCAGCGACGTACCGTTTCGTGGACCATATCGACGCCCCCGACGACTTCACCGTGGTATTTCATCTAAAGGAGCCGAACGCCACCTTGCTCTGGAATCTCTCCGAGGGGGCGAGTGGGATTGTCCCTTATGCTTCCCTCGAGGAGATCACGCGTAAGCCGATTGGGTCAGGACCCTTCAAGTTTGTGAGCGCGGAACAGGACAAGGAGGTCGTCGTCGAGCGTAATGACAATTATTGGGGCACGAAGGCACGCCTGACGCGGGTGCGCTTCGCCGTCGTGCCCGACGCGACGACTCGCGCGCTGGAGCTGCGCAAGGGCAGCGCCGATGTCGCGATCAACGCGTTTACTTCCGACACGGTCGTGGCGCTGGAGCGCGAGCCGAATCTGCAAATTGAACGGGCGCCGGGCACGGTGCTTTCTTATCTTGCGTTCAACTTGCGTGATCCGACCTTGCGGGATGTTCGGGTTCGCCAGGCGATCGCGTATGCGATTGACCGCGCTCCTCTTCTGCAATACATCTGGCGCGGCTTTGCGCAACCGGCTCTGAGTGTGCTCCCACCGCAAAGCTGGGCGTATGACCAGGACGTGGCGGCCTATCCGCACGATCCAGAGAAGGCTCGTCAGTTGCTCGATGCCGCCGGGTACGTTGCTCGCGACGGGGCTCGCGACGGCGTTCGCTTTCACCTCACGATGAAGACCTCCACGGAGGAGTCTACGCGGCTGCTGGCAGCGGTCTTGCAGCAGCAACTGCGCGATGTGGGCATTGCGCTCGACATTCGCACCTTCGAGTTCGCTACATTTTTTGCCGACGTCACCAACGGCGCTTTCCAGTTTTATTCGTTGCGCTGGATCGGCGGCAATGAAGATCCAGATATTTTTGAATATTCATTTCACTCCAACCGATTCCCACCACAAGGCGCAAACCGTGGATTTTATTCCAATCCGCGGGTTGATAGTTTGATCGACGAGGCGCGCCGCCAGACCGATCAGAATGCCCGTAAGCGCCTGTACGCTGAAGTTCAGGAAGTGCTGGCGCAAGATGAGCCGTATATCAACCTGTGGTATTTCGATAACGTGCTGGTCCACACGCGGCGCGTGCGAAACACGACCTTGAATCCCTCGGGAAATTACGACTTTCTGAAGACCGTTGAGATCGCTGGCCGGTAGCGAGTGGCCAGTGCCCGACCGGCACGGTTTTTGGCGTGATAACATCAAAAGTTCGAACGTTTTCGCTTGATGGCGAGCGGCGTTGTTCCTGAAACCTGACACCTAACACCTGAGACCTGCTCTTGAAAATTCTCTTTATCGGTGACATTTTTGGGCGCCCTGGACGGACGATCGTAAAGGACCGCCTGCCTGAGTTGCGCAAGCAGCACGCCGTCGATCTGATTATCGCCAACTGCGAGAATGCCGCGGCCGGCTTCGGAATCACTCCGCCGCTGGCGGAAGAACTTTTCGATCTGGGGATCGACGTGATGACGACTGGAAATCACGTCTGGGATAAACGCGAGATCATCGAATACTTCCAGATGGCGGACGGAAACCCACACAGTCCGGCACGCCGACTGCTGCGGCCCGCCAACTTTTCGCAGGGCTTGCCCGGCTGGGGAGTGTACGAAGGCCAGAAAAACGGCGTTGCTTATGCCGTCGTGAATCTTCAGGGACGTGTGTTCATGGGGTCGAGCGACGATCCCTTTCGCTATGCTGATCGGCTTCTGGAACAGATCAAATCGAAGATTGTGTTTGTGGATTTCCATGCCGAGGCCAGTTCCGAAAAAGTCGCTTTCGGCTGGTATCTCGAGGGACGCGTCACCGCTGTCGTGGGTACGCATACGCATATTCCTACCGCGGATGAGATCGTCCTGCCCAAGGGCACTGCCTACATCACGGACGTCGGCATGACCGGGCCGTACGACAGCGTCATCGGCGTGAAAAAAGAATTAGTGATCGAGAAATTTCTGAGCGGGATGCCAGCGCGCTTCGAAGCGGCCAACGGCGACGTCCGCCTGTGCGCGGTGCTGGTCGAATGCGATGACCAGACGGGCCGGGCCACGCGGATGGAACGGCTGATGCTGCGGTGAAGGCCAGCGGGCTTCCCGACTGCAGGTTCCACCTGCGCTTTCCCGTAGAGACAGCGCCGGTCGGACGGGGCACGCCCAGTCTCGACCCGTAATAGGAAATGCCGTTACGACCGTAGTTCCCAACCCAGGATTTCCCTTGCAAGACAGCAGCAGCCAGGCATTCTATAGTACTTAATATGCAATGGCTGCCAGCAGGAATGTGTGTGTTGCTCGCGGGAGTGTGTTTCGCTGCTGACACTCCTCCGTCCGCAGCGCCCGCGCTTTGTTCCAATTCTGCGGGTGCGCCCGCCTGTCACGGCCCTGCAAAAGACCTGAAGTCCGCCCGCCAAGCTTTCGCGCGCGGCCTCAAACTGGAGAAGTCGCAAAATCTGGAAGAAGCTTTTTACGAATTTGAGGAAGCGGCTCGCCTGGTCCCGCAAAACGTAGAGTACCTGACGGCGCGGGAGATGACACGACAACATCTGGCCGGGATGCACCTGGAACGCGGAAACAAAGACCTGATCAGTGGTCAGCAACTGGAGGCGTTGGCTGAGTTTCGAACTGCGCTGAACCTCGATCCGCAGAACGAGTTCGCGCAACAGCGCATAATTGACGCGCTCGGGCCCGTTCCGGTGCACGCCGCGAGCCCTCCGCAAGTCGTCGAGAGCGCGGACGCGCCTTCTGCTAAACCGATCGACGCGCTACATGATATCCACTACCGAGGCGATTCGCGTGGCCTGCTCACCGCCGTCGCCCAGAGCTATGGACTGACCGTAATCTTCGACGAAACCTTCCCCAGCCGGCGCGTCCGGTTTGATATCGAGAATGCTGATTTCCCCACCGCCATGCGGTCGGCCTCCGCGGTCACCAAGAGCTTCAGCGTCGCACTTGAACCCACGGTCATTTTTGCGTCGCTGGACAATACCGAGAACCACCGCTCCTACGACCGCATGGGCATGCGCACGTTCTACATTCCCGGCAGCGATTCCACCCAGGATTTGAACGAACTGACAACCACGCTGCGGACGCTCTTTGAGTTCAAATTCGCGAGCTTCAACGCGGCGTCGAGCACGATCACGCTACGCGGACCGCAACCCGCACTGGAAGCCGCAACCCAGCTTCTCAAACAGCTGAACAGCGACCGGCCCGAAGTGATGCTCGATCTGAAAGTCTTCCAGGTGAGCCACACCTACATGCGTAATATCGGGCTGCACGTCCCCGACAATTTCAATCTCTTCAATATTCCGGTGGCCGCGCTGGCCGCGCTCGGCGGACAAAACATCCAGAATGAGATCAACCAGCTGATTGCCTCCGGCGGCATCAACCAGGCCGGCAATCAGACCATCTCGGCTCTCCTCGCACAGTTGCAAGGCCAGCAGAATTCGATCTTCAGTCAGCCACTCGCAACCTTCGGCGGCGGCCTCACGCTGATGGGACTTAGCCTCGATCAGTTGTCCGCCGCGCTTACCATGAACGAGAGTTCGGTCCGGCAACTGGATCACGTCACCCTGCGGGCGTCCCAAGAGAAGGATGCCACTTTCAAACTGGGATCGCGGTATCCCATCCTCAACGCCAGCTTTGCGCCAATTTACAACAACCCGGCTATCGCTCAGGTCATCGGAAATCAATCGTTCACCGCGCCCTTTCCTTCGGTCAGCTATGAGGACATCGGACTCACCCTCAAAGCGAAGCCTCGGGTGCATCAGAATTCGGACATAGCGCTCGAGCTGGAATTACAATTTCGCACTTTGGGAACGACCAACACGAATGGCATTCCCGACATTCTGAATCGCGAGTACAAGGGTGGGATCATGCTCAAGGAAGGTGAGCCGGCAGCGGTGGCAGGAATGGTCACCGCTTCCGATCAGCGGAGCCTGAGCGGTCTGCCCACCTTCTCCAATATCCCGGGCTTCGGCGTCTTCACCTCGCAGACTTCTAAACAAGAAGAAAACGACGAGCTCTTGATTCTGATCACGCCCTACGTTGTCCGGAGCCCGGAACGCACCGAAGCACCGGAAATCTGGATGGGAAAGTAAATTTGAATCACTGAATCATTGAAACCAAAGGCCAAGCTTTTTCAATGATTCCATGACGAATTGATTCACTGATTCTGGCCCGATCTATTTCTGGTTCTGGCTCGCCTGGAAGTCCGCAATCTTCTTCAATAGGTCGACGGGCGCACCGCCTGGCACGTTCCGTCCGTTGATGAACAGAGTCGGCGTACCGGTCACGCCCACCGATTTTCCAAGCGCGAGGGAAGCCTCGATTCGGGCCTTCGTATCGGGCTTGGCGGCGCAGGCGGCGATCTCATCGGCATTCGCGCCAGCCGCGGTGGCGATGGCCTTCAACTTTTCATCGGCATTCGCCGCTGTGATATTGGCCTGCTCGTCAAACGTCTTCTGGACAAATTTCCAGACGGCATCACTGGAAGCCCGCCCCACGCAATCCACATAGCCGGCCGCCTTTTCCGCCCAGTCGTGCGCGGGTAAGGGAAAACTCTGGAAAACAAAGCGGACCTCGGGCTCTTGCGCGAGCAACTGATCGATCGTGGGTGCGGCCTTCGCGCAGTGCGGGCACTGCATATCGCTGAACTCGACGATCGTCACCGGAGCCTTCGCCGGCCCTTTGGCGGGGCCGTTCACGCCTTTTTCCAGCTTGAGGCGGGCATCCTCAAATGGCTTGGCGCCGAAGGGCAGGATGTCGCCCACGATTACATGCTTGCCGTCGGAACTAACCAGCAACCGATTCTGGCTCGCGCCCTGAGCGTTGGTGACAACCACCATCACCTCCGCCAAACCCGGCACCTCAGAGGGACGAATCTCGCTTACCTTCCATGACACCGTGGAATCGTGGCCAAACATCTGAAACAGGAATGAGTTTACGGTGTCTTCGCTGGGCAGAACCGTTGTACCTTCCGCCGCAACCGCTGCTTTGGCTGGCGGTCTGGTCTGGAGAGTGGGCTTGGTTTGAGCGATGGCGATGCCGGACAACAGAACAGTAGCGAGCAGAGTGCGGTGCATGCTTGTCATAGTTTGGTTTGGAGTGCGACTGGAATTTCGATTGTTACAAAAACCGGAGATCTTGTCATTTCCGAATGAGCTAAGGCGCGAGAAACTGGCGGGCTTCGCCCGCCGGACAGCCGGGGGCGGCTAGCTAGAACTCTGACTTCGCGGCAATTGGAAATCTCCGGCCATAACCGAACGCCTTGGCGGAAATCTTGATACCGGGCGCCGCTTGTTGCCGCTTGTACTCGCTGCGCTCCACCATCCGGATGACCCGCTGCACCAGATCTGGATCGAAATTGTGAACCCGCTCAATCTGTTCGGCCGACGATGATTCCTCCACGTAGTCTTCGAGAATCGCATCGAGCACGTCGTAGGGTGGGAGTGAGTCCGAATCCTTCTGATCGGGGCGTAATTCGGCCGACGGCGATTTCTCGATCGTCGCTTGCGGAATCACTTGGCGCCGCGTGTTCACGTATGTGCTGATCCGGTACACCAGCGTCTTCGGCACGTCCGAGATCACCGCCAGTCCACCCACCATATCGCCGTAAAGAGTGCAATAACCGACCGCCAGTTCGCTCTTGTTCCCGGTCGAAAGCACCAGCGCGCCGAACTTGTTCGACATGGCCATCAGTAGCAACCCGCGGGCGCGGGACTGAATGTTTTCCTCGGTGACATCTTCCGGCATCCCGGTAAACACAGGCGCAAGCGTCTGGAGCGCGGCCTGGTAGAGGTCGTCGATCGAAAGCAGTTCGAAGCGAAGCTTAAGGTTATCGGCCAGTTCGCGCGCGTCGTCAATCGACCCGCGCGACGAGTACGGTCCGGGCATGCCGACTCCGATCAGATTCTCAGCGCCGAGAGCCTCGGCTGCAATCGCCGCGGTGAGCGCGGAATCGATGCCTCCGCTGAGTCCGATGATCGCCCGCTGGAAGCCGCATTTGTGGACGTAATCCCGCGTGCCCAGAACCAGCGCTTCATAGGCGCTGCCTTCCTCGCCCGCGACCTGCGCGTGCATGTCCCCGGTAAGCTTCTGGGAATCGAAGTAAATCAGGTCTTCCTGGAACGACTTCCCTTGCGCGATCACCTGTCCGTCGGGCGCAATCACCACGCTTGATCCGTCGAAGACCAGGCTGTCGTTGCCCCCGACCTGGTTCACCATCGCGACCGGTACTTTCTGATTCCGCGCGATGGAGGTGAGCATATCCCGGCGCAGTTCGCGCTTGCCCAGCCAAAACGGCGACGCCGATATGTTGAGCACAAAGTTTCCACCGGCGCGAACCAGTTCCTCGACCGGGTCCACGCGATAGAGCTGCCGGTTCCAGAAGCGCTTGTCGTTCCAGGCATCCTCACAGATCGTCAGAGCCATCTGCTTACCGCAGAAGCTGAACAGTTGCTGGCTCTTGGCGGGAGTGAAGTTGCGCATCTCGTCGAAGACATCATAGGTAGGCAGCAGCATCTTCGACTGGGTGAGATCGATGCGTCCCTCGCGCAGCAGGACGGCGGAGTTCATTACGGTTTTGCCAGACTCCGCTTCGGCCGGAGTTACCGTTCCGCAGATGACGGCGATGCCCTGCGTTTCGGCGGCGATCTTCTCGACGCTGGCGCGACAGCGCGCTACAAACGATGGTCGCTCGACCAGATCGCGCGGCGGGTAGCCGCAGACGGCGAGTTCGGGAAACAGAATCAGGCCGGCGCCAGCACTTTTCGCCTGCAGCGCAAACGTTATGATCTTGGCGGCGTTGCCAGAGAAATCTCCCACGGTGGGGTTGATCTGGCCCAGGGCAATCTTCACACTTATAGTTTAGAGGGTCGAGGTGTGGAAGGTCGAGGCCGGAAAGCTCTTAACGGAACAGGGTTGAAAGCGCACGAAAGAACTCTGCCGGCGTTGCCATACGCAACGAGGTGCCGTTGCTCCGGCAGCAGAATGAGGCCGTCACCCAAACGCAGAACGGCAAACGGCGCGCCGATCCCCAACCCGAGATCTTCCCGGAACTGCTTGGGGACCGTAAGCTGGCCCTTTTCGCCGATCTTGGTCGTCGTCATGTATTCGAGGGCTGGGTCAGGGGTTGACATGGCTGGTAGGAAAGTCCTACCACTGAATCCAACCCTCCAAGCATGAAAAGGTTGGACGCACACCCAGGCGCCTGTTCACGCAAAACGCTTCGAGTTTGGCAAAGAGGGTTTAGGCTGCCGGGGCAGGCGGCACACTCCAGTTGGGCCCGGGGGTCGAATCTGGGCCCGAGGGCGGGGGCACTGGGGCCATCGGTGGCGTCCCCGACGGGTTGGCGGGACCGGATTCCGGCATCTCTTCTCCGGGACGCCGCAACGTCGGCGCGTTTGCTGGGCGGCCTTCCTGTTTCTTGGCAACGGTCGGCGCGCCCAGGTCGACTTCCTTCTCGACGCGGACAATTTTCTGGCCATCCACCTTCATGGTCTCGACCCGCACGACTTCGTCGCCAACGAAGCGCACAAAGTCCACGTCCTGCGGAGGCGTGCCGTAGATCCATTCTTCGTACTCAACTTCGTTGGCATGTTCGCGAACTTTCCTGGGCGGACGTCCCTTGGCGTAGATCACCATTTCGTGGTTCATTCCCACCAGCACGTGGTGATTCTTGATGGCTTCTTTGACCTGAGGAGAAACGGTTTCCAGGTAGGCATCCACCGCGGACTTGGAATCGAAATCAAACACAGGACGCAGCAACTCCTGCAGCTCTGGCCCGGTCATCTCCGGAACGTACTTGTCGAAATAGAGATCCACGAAAGACCCGCGGGCGTTGGCGGAGGAATCCGACGGCGCAACCGGCACAGACGCGTCCGCTCCTACAATGGTGATGCGCTGGTACCACTTCTGCTTCTTGATGGGACCGCCGTTGATCTCAAAACGGATGTGGTCTTCCTTGATCACGACGTCGCTGATGCGGGCCCGATCGCCGGGTTTCACCGCTGGTCCCCAGAGCGCCATCAAATGCTGCAGTTCCGCGCCGCTGGGGGTTACGGTTCCCTTCTTGAGTTTTAAGCCAGTCTGACCCATCGGAAAATTTACCCGGATGTAGACCAATTCTTCATTGAAAGCGTGGACAATTTCTTCGCGGGTTTGCTTGGAAATTCTTGGGGGCGGAGTATTCTCGGGGAGGGCCAGCGGGGAAAGGACCAGCGAGGAGAGAACCAGCAGGATCGCCAACCGCCGACAACCGATGCAATCAATGTGCAAGGACCTCATGCACCACCCCTGGCCGACCACCCTAATTATAGACCCGCCGCCCACACCGGTTGCCAGTTCCAGGAGCTGGAAAACTGGCAAACGGGAACTGGCAACCGCAAGACCGCAGTGACCAGCTTTTGAGTACTTCGGTAACGGTCGACTGTACCTTAAGCACTGAGGTCATCTCTGCCGACCAACATAGAATGGATCTAGAACGGACCAGCTCATCCCCGCGCTTGGGCCGACAGGACTGCCTTTTGCCGTTAAAGCTGCCCATTCCCGCGCGCATTCCGCTCCTCTATGTCATCCTGGGCGTGCTGTTGGCGATCAGCGTCCTTCCCATGTACTTTTACTCGGCGCAGATCGAGACGATGAACCGGGAACGGTTGAAAACCAACGAGATGCTGCTGCAGAACACGGTCACGCGTTCGCTGGCCGACGACATTTCCCAGCACCAGGCAGCGCTGCACATGATGCTCGCCAATTTGTCGTCGTCGATCCAGGTAATGATGCTCTCCAACGCGAGCGGGACCGACCTTAGCGCTCAAAACTTCTTGACTCCAGAGTTGCGGGCGATGCTCGAGAATTTTGTTTCGTCGTCCAATGACATTGCGTACGCCACACTGCTGAACGCCGATGCCAAAGGAGTTTCCGCCGGGCGTATTGAGCCCGACGCCTTTTTGCAACGGGAACTGGAGCGCGCCTATCAAGCCGCTAGTGAAGGACGCGTCTACAGCGGGCAGCCGTTGATGGTAGGCAGCGGAAAGTCAGCGCGGACGGTCATGCTGGTGAGTTCGCCGATCATGTATGACAAACGCTTTCTCGGCATGATCGGGTCGGTGGTCGATATGGACTACCTGATCCGGCGGCTGCAGCAAGTCAGTTTGACGACCGGACTGATGCCATACGTCGTGGACAGCCAGGGACGGCTGGTGGCGGCGGCGAGCACGCAATATGCTACCGGACAGGACATGACCCACTTCGATATTGTCCGCAGTTTCGTGGGCGAAGGCTCAAAAGCGCAGCTGGCGGCAACCCGCGAATTCACGATTCGTGACGGAAAAGAGACAACCGAGATGCTGGGAACGTACAGTCCGGTCACCTCGCTGGATTGGGCGGTCGTGGTGCAGAAACCGCGCGAAGACGCGTATCGCGGAATCTACGAAATGCAGCGCACCGGTCGCTTGCTGGCGTGGCTGGCGGTATTCGTGAGCGTGGGCCTGAGTATTTTTTCTGCGCGGCGGATCACAAGCCCGCTGCAGGTGCTGACGCATTCCAGCCAGGCTATTGCGCGCGGTGATTTCTCCCAGCGCGTGCACGTGACAACGCGCACCGAAATCGGCGAACTGGCGACGACGTTCAACACCATGCAAGAAGAACTGGAACAGTTCGTCGAAGACCTGAAGCGTGCCGCGGACGAAAACAAGAACCTGTTCATGGGTTCGATCCAGATGCTGGCCGGCGCGGTCGACGAAAAAGACCCTTACACGAAGGGCCATTCCGACCGTGTCACGAAATATTCACTGCTGGTCGCGAAAGAGATGGGACTGGATCCGGGATTTCTGGAAATTCTGCGCATTTCGGCCCAACTGCACGATGTCGGCAAAATCGGCATCGAAGATCGCATCCTGAAAAAACCGGGCGCTCTGACTCCGGAAGAATTCGAGATCATGAAGACGCACACCACCAAGGGCGCGAACATCCTGCGTCCGGTGCCGCAATTGCGCGAGATGCTCCCCGGAATCGAACTGCATCATGAAGCGCTCGACGGGCGTGGATATCCGTATGGCCTGAAGGGCGACGAGATCCCCCTGCTGGCGCGCGTGATTGCGGTCGGCGACACCTTTGACGCTTTGACTACGAATCGTCCGTATCAGAAGGCATACGATCCGGTCGAAGCGCTGCGCATCATTGAGAATCTTTCCGGAAAGCGACTCGACCCCACTGCAGTGACCGCGCTTATGGCAGTGTTTTATCGGGGAGATATCCGTATTCAGAAACCAGTGACGCAGATGATCCCGCTGGAAACTCCCGCACCTGCGCCGATCCCGCCGCAGCCCGCCGACCCGGTTACGGTTGAAACCACGCGGACCTAGAAATCAGCCGTTCGTCGTTGGTCGCTCGTCGTTCGCTACTGGTCGTTCGCATCGGGAACTGGTGACAATCACGAGTTCAAGGCTTGCTAGCGACCAACGACGGACGACTGCCTTTTGCACTATTACCAATATCTCTGCCGTCGATCTCCTATAATCATTGTCGGCTACCTCATGATTCAAACTCTTTTTGGCAGTCTGGACGAAGAACAGAAACCCAGTTTTATTGAGCGCATGAAGGAGGCCGTCTCGCGCACCCGCGAGAATCTGGCCGAGCGCATCGAAGATGTCGTCTCCATCGGCAAAGAGATCGACCGCTCCACGCTGGACGATCTGGAAGCCACGCTGATTGGCGCCGATCTCGGTACCGCGACAACCCATGAGGTGCTGGAGAAGCTGCGCGGCAAAGCCGATCGCAAGCAGATTAGGGATGTGAATGAACTCAAACGGCTGCTGAAAGAGGAGTTGCTGGCCATCCTGACGTCGACGAGCGCGCGGCCTGTGACCAAGGTCGACGGCACGCCGGAAGTGATCATCGTGGTGGGCGTAAACGGAGCGGGCAAAACCACGACCATCGGAAAATTGGCCCAGGTGTTGCGTGCCCAGGGAAAGACCGTGCTGCTGTGCGCGGCGGATACGTTCCGCGCGGCGGCCATCGAGCAACTCGAAATTTGGGGCCAGCGCACGGGAACGGAAGTGATCAAAACGAAGGCTGGAGGCGACCCTTCCGCGGTGTTGTTCGACGCGCTGCAATCGGCAATGTCGCGCAAAACCGATTACGTGATCGTCGATACCGCCGGGCGGCTGCACACCAAACAAAACCTGATGCTCGAACTCGAAAAGATGAAGCGCACGGCGCAACGCATTGTGCCGGGCGCGCCGCACGAGACTTTGCTGGTGATGGATGCCACGACCGGTCAAAATGGATTGCAACAGGCGCGGCAGTTCACGCAATCAGCGGGAGTCACGGGAATTGTGCTGACCAAGCTCGACGGCACGGCCAAAGGTGGCGTGGTGGTGGCCATCTCGCGCGAGTTGGGGCTGCCGGTGCGGTATGTGGGCGTCGGGGAGAAGGCCGCGGATCTGCTGCCGTTTGATCCCAAGGATTTCGTGGATTCACTGTTCGCCTGAAAACTCACCGGGGGGGAACGCGTCCGATGGGTGTCTGGTGGCAACTGGCGATTGGTATCGTCGTCCTGTGGTTGCTTCTACGCTTCGTGCGAAGCCGGTTCGGTCCCCGAGAGCCGTCCGAGTCGCTCGACGATCCCAGGGTTGGAGATCCTTTGGCCGGTGTACCATCGCCCAAGAGACGTGGTCCGCAAAATCGGTCTGGCGCAGTGGCCTTGGTGGAGCCCGATGAGGAAGACGAGAATCGCAGTTTTCCCCCTCGAACTTTATGAATTGGTTTTCTCCGCGCCTCTGTGTCTCCGTGGTGGGTTTTGAGTCGCGCGGCGAGGTAGTCTCTCTGTTTTCATGACCATTGACGAACAACACATGCGCCGAGCCATCGACTTGGCGCGAGCCGGCGTCGGGCTGGTGTCGCCTAATCCGGCCGTGGGCGCAGTTGTGGCGGACGCGTCGGGCAGTGAAGTGGGGGCAGGCTCGCACACCTATGACGGCGTAAAACATGCTGAGGTTCTCGCGCTGGAGCAAGCAGGCGATGCGGCGCGAGGAGGAACCCTCTACCTGAATCTGGAGCCGTGCTCGCATCAGGGCCGCACCGGGCCCTGCGCCGATGCCGTGATCGCGGCTGGCATCAGCCGCGTGATCTGCTCCATGGAAGATCCGAATCCACGCGTGGCGGGTCAGGGATTTGCCAAGCTGCGCGCGTCCGGAGTCGCAGTACAGGTCGGCGACCACGAGGCGGAAGCCAAGAAGTTGAATGAAAGCTTCGCCAAGTACATTCGGGTTGGCAAGCCACTGGTCACGCTGAAATCGGCCATGACCCTCGATGGGAAAATCGCCGACGCCACGAAACCAGGCGCCGAGCGCAGTTCCGAAGCTCGTGCGGCCACGCCTGCCACGGAAGGCGCGCGCAGCGGATACCACTGGATCACGGGCGAGGTGGCGCGCGCCCATGTGCAGCAGCTGCGCCATCAGAACGACGCAATCCTGGCTGGAGTGGGGACGGTGATGGCGGACGATCCGCTGCTGACCGATCGCAGCGGACTGCCGCGGCGGCGCAGATTGCTGCGCGTGATTCTGGATTCCTACTTGCGCATCCCACCCGCCTCGCGAGTGATCCAAACCGCTGACAACGATGTCCTGGTGCTCTGTTCCACGGCGGAGGGACAGACCAGGCGTGCGCTCGAGGCAAAGGGAATTCGCGTTCAACAAATATCGGCGACTGCGGACGGGCGGCCCGATTTCGCCGCCATTGTCCAGGGCTTGGGAAAACTAGAGATCACCAGCCTGCTTATCGAAGGCGGAGCGCTGGTGAACGGGGCAGCCCTGGCGTCGGGCGAAGTGGACAAGGTGTTCCTGTACTACGCCCCGAAGATTTTTGGCCAGGGCGCAGTCCCCTTTATCGTGGACGAAACCTTTCACGGCAAGACGCCGTGCGTACAACACTTCGAGTTGCACCGCTTCGGCCAGGACTTCGCGTTGGAGGGCTATCTCCGCGACCCGTATTCGACGCATGCATGAGCCCTTGTTGGGCGGTGGCTATGGTTGCTCTACAGAAAGACTGAGGCATAGATCCCATGTTTACCGGAATCATCGAGGAAGTGGGCAAGGTCGTAAAGATCGAGCAGCGCGGTGAGAACCGCCGCATCACGGTCGAGGCTGCGAATACCCCGCAAGAATTGCGAACGGGCCAGAGCATTGCGGTGAGCGGCGTTTGCCTGACCGCGCTTGACATCCAACCAAAATCATTCTGCGCCGACCTGGCGCCGGAAACCTGGGCGCGAACTTCCTTCTCGCGGATGCACGAAGGCACGCTCGTCAACCTGGAGTTGCCGATGAAGGCTGATGGGCGCTTCGATGGTCACATTGTTCAGGGGCACGTGGATGGCGTGGGCAAAGTGATCGAGTTCGAGCGCATCGTCGACTCGGAAGGCCGAGATTCCGAGAACTGGTGGCTGCATATTGAAATCCCGTCAGAGATCGAGAAGTACACGGTGTTCAAGGGATCGATCTCGATCGAGGGCATCAGCCTGACGGTCGCGAAACTCGAACAGGACCACTCAGCGTTCACATGCACGATCGCCATCATTCCGCATACGGTCGAGCTGACCAATCTCGGTTCGCTCAAGCCTGGCGATCCGGTCAACCTGGAGGCCGACGTGATCGCGAAGTACGTCGAGAAGATGGTGAAACGCGGGCCCGCGCAGAGTTCGATCACGGTCGAGGAATTGGTGAGGCAGGGGTTTTAATGGAGAGCATCGGGCCTTACGCTTCCAGTTTCAACTCGTCCAGTTCGAGAAATTCATGAATGATGGGCTCGTTCGATTTTTCCATGTCCTTATAAGGCCCAAAGAAAATCGCCCGGCCTTCGTAAAGAAAGACGAGGCGGTCGGCCAGTTTCTTGGCCAGACGCATGTCATGGGTGACGACTACTGACGTCAGGTGCAGTTGCAGTTTTAGCCGGGCGATGAGATCGCCGAGCAGGTTCCCCATCATCGGATCCACCATCGTTGTGGGCTCGTCATAGAGCACGCACTCGGGTTGGGCAGACAGCGCTCGCGCGATGGCGACCGAACGCTTCATGCCGGTAGAAAGGTCGGAAGGCAGCAGATCGCGCATCTCCTTGACGCCGACCATTTCAAGCAGGCCGTCGACGACCTGATAAATCTGCTCTTCTGAAAGTTCCCTTTTTTCGCGCAAGGGGAAGGCGACGTTTTCACCGACCGTCAAGGAATCGAAGAGGGCGCCGTTCTGGAACACCATGGTGACCTTCTTGCGGATTTCTTCGAGCTGCACCTCGTTGTAGTCGGTGATGTCCTGACCGGCGACAAAGATTCGGCCTGAATCCGGTTTAAGGAAGCCCATGATGTTGTGGAGCGCCACCGATTTTCCGACGCCGCTGCGTCCGAGAATGCAGACCATCTCCCCCGGCATTACATCGAAGCTGACGTCTTTCAAAATGACGCGATCTCCGAATGTCTTGCAGACGTCCTTGAACTCGATGTAAGGAGACAGAGTGTTCGGGGCAGCCATGGCTATCAGCATGGCATGAGATGCCAGTGGGGCTCAAGTGAAAGCGTAGGGATCGCCGCCCCCGGGGCTCTCCGGCGGGGCGAAAGCTCCTCTGCGCTTGTGCGTCCGAGGATGTGCCAACGAAACCCTGGGCGAACTGCGCTCGCCTGGACAGCCGGGGGCGGCTGTCCCTACGCGGGCTTAAACCGCCGCTCGGCGGTCAGGCGGTCCTGCGGGGTGTTCAGGTTGAAAAAACTTTGCTCGGTAAAACCGGCTGCCGCCAGTTCGGCCTGTTCGATCACTCGGACGACCACACTGGAAAACGCTGCATCGATCTTGTACTTCCCCGCCCGCAGAGCCTGCTCGGCGCTAGCGGAAAAATCGCGTCGATAGACGGCGCAGAGCGGCTGAAGTCCCTTGCTGGTGCGGGGCACGGTGATAATGGCGTGGTTGTCTTCGTCTGCGGCCGACGCGAAAAGAAACGCGAGAAGTTCCCTGGAGACGAAGGGCATATCCACGGCGAGCATCAAGTTCAACTCCACCGGCGAATGCACGAGCGCGGCGTGAATACCGGCGAGCGGACCGCATCCGGAGAAAACATCCGCTACAACGAATTCGTATTTCGGAAATCGGGCCGGGTCACCGACAATCGCGACCCGGTCGCAGACCGCGTCCATGGCGGTGAGCGCGTGATCAAGCAAGGTTTGGCCGTGGAAGTCCAGAAACGCCTTGTCTGCTCCCATGCGGGAACTCCTGCCTCCGGCGATGACAAATCCCATGCGCGAGGGTTCGGTTCGTGGCATATGGAAAAGCATAAGGCCTACCCCGCGATACACGAAAGTAACCTACTTCGCTGCAATGCGCTAAGGGGTAATGATTTCAATGAACTTAGCGGATGAAATGAACCCAAAAAAGGCACCAGTTGCGTCGGTTTTGTGTCCAACTTGTGTCCAACTTTTTCTAGGGAAGCACGCTCACGATTGCCAACGTAGCGTAGAAACGTTTCCGGGGGTACTAGACCATGGTTCAGAGGCCCACCGACCAGGAGGAACGGTCCCAGCGGGGCTCTGGCAAGCGCCGTCAGCGGGGGGGGGTTGCAAACATAAAGCGGACGCCATGGGGAAAGCACCGTCGTATAATTGCGTATTCCTTTAGCCACGGCAGGTGACCAATGAAGTTAAAAAGTCTTACAGGCTTTGCTTTTTTTCTAGTGCTGGTCCTCCTCACCGACCTTTCCTTCGCCAAAGAGAAAGAACACCAGTGGCAG
>Ga0070761_10001026_pt1 | contig 17592 bp, 34 predicted proteins | sample HubBroMetageREF1_FD_66724 | JGI IMG/M metagenome (GOLD analysis project Ga0070761, IMG submission 66724) | Reference soil microbial communities from the Hubbard Brook experimental Forest, New Hampshire, USA - Hubbard Brook CCASE Soil... | ecosystem: Environmental > Terrestrial > Soil >... | reverse complement strand
CGTCCAACAATGCGCATAGAGTAACGTTACTCTATGCGCATTGTTGGACGTTAGTTCGCGGTGCTAACTGTCCCCATTCACCATTCTACTTAGCGCGGGTAATGGCTTGGGTGCCATTCTTAGTTAGCCTGGGAAAGGATCCTTGACAGGCACGCCTGGCTTATCAGCACTGCTGCCAGGCAGATCACGAGGGCTGGGACCCCGGTGAACAGCAACCACGCCAGCGTCCACCACAACACGCCCCAGCCCATCGTGACCAGCCTCTTCACCGGTCCTTCACCCGGTGCTTCACCCGGCCGCATACCAGGCACTTCGACGTGACCAGCGTCGCCCGGCCAGCATGACGGCCGATCTGCACGGGACGCCGGCCGATCACCACCCATCTGTGCTTATGCACCATCACGGCTCCGCTGAGCGCGGCGAGCTGCTGCCGCGAGGCCAGGTCCCAGCGCCCGGAGAACTGCCTCCGACCTCGGCGCCCCGCGCACATACGGCCGGAACACCGGCAGGCCGTTCCGCCGCTCCACCACCTTCTGGTGCTTCGGGTCTCCCGGGATGTCCGCCGCGGTCGGGTCAGTGGGGATCATGCGTTAGCTCTTTTTCGTCCCAGTGCCGTTGCACATGTTGCACACCTCGGGCACCGTGCACCGCACCCCGGTTTTCCGGTCCGTTTTAGGCACCCGTACTTCACCGGACCCATGGCACCATGGGCATGTCTTCCCCTGCGTCATCATTTGCCTCCTGTCGCATAGTCGCCTTTACGGCAATGCAAGTCGCCGCAGTCTTTCCGGCAGGTACACCGGCCACGCTTCACAGTGCACCATGTGCACCACAGGTTCACCATCGCGCCTCACAGGTGGTCGAGCATCGTCATCAGCGAATCCGCCAGGTGCGCGGCCAGGCCGCCGAGCTGATCCGCCAGGTGCCCGAACCCAGCCGGGTCCTTCACCAGGTAGGTGATCAGGAACACGCCGACCAGGACGGCGATCACCGGATGAGAGCGGATCACCGGCTCTTCCCCTCCCGTTTCAGGAGCCGCAATAACCTCCGCCTGCGCCGCCGCTCCTTCTCCTTCCGCGGCTCCCCGGCGAGCCGGGCCGCATCTCCCTTCATCTGCGCGTCTCGCCGCCGGGCTTCCAGATCATCCCATTGCGTCACTTTTTCTCCTCCCGGCGGGTCAGGGAACGGAGAAGGTTGCGGAGCTTGTCGGGTTTCACTTCCTCCATCTTCCCGTGCTCACCGACACGGCCCCACCACTTGCCGTTGTGCCGCAGGTACCCGAGCCGTTTCATGTGCCGTTGCTCATCTTCCCACGAGGGCTTACCCATCCGGCCTCCTTATCTGTATGCTTAACCACGAGTCTAACACACGGATACGGAACCGCTTGCGGTTCTAGCTCACCGGCAGCAACGAGGCGAACGACCCAGCGCCGATGGTGAACGAGTCCCCCGCCGTCCCCTCCGCCGCCTCAATGCTGAACGTCCCCGCCGCTGAGAATGTCACGCACCCGTCAAACGACCAGTCCACAGCGGCACCTATAGCGAAAGCCGGACTAGCGCCGAGGATGAGGCCACCCGTTGTGTTGGTCTCTCTCAGGTTAGTAGTCTCCCCGAATCCAACAGCTAGTGCCCACTCATTCCTGATACGGCACTGCGAGATTGCCGGACCTGAAAAGCCCATATCCTGTGCTACAGCCGCCGCACCTTGTGCCCAGTTAACCATGCCCTGAATCAGGTAGGTCCCGGCTACTACATCCCATGTCATCGGGTTGGAGTTGGCCCCGATGACTGAGGCGGCAGTTGAACTGATCGTCTGGTTAGCAGTGACCTGGATAGTGGACCGGCCCGTGTTGTACGCGTTCCCATCCGTGGACACGTACTTAAGCTGCCCAGCTACCGCATACAGCAGCGCCTGCGACGCCAGCGACCCGGGCACCGGCACGTTAGCCAGGGCCAGCGGCGAGTTAAACGCTGCGAGCGGCGCACCGTTACCGCTGGACACCGAGTCGAACAACTGCAACTGCGCCTGCGACGCGCTCACCGCCGACTCACCCGACACCAGCTGGAGGTACACCCCTGTGGTGGCGTTCCCTGACGCGGAAATGTTCGGTGCGCCTTCCAGCAAGGTGGTCAGGTTCGCCCACCCGAGACCGCCGAGGACTGGTGACAGGGCAACCGCCCACAGGTTCCCCGACGCGTCCGTGTAATAGGCAGCTATGCCTTGCACAACCTCATTGCCGATCCCGTCGGTGCCGCCAGCAGCAGCGATCGAAGCAATCAGGTCCCCCGCGGCCTGCGCGGGGGAGTAGACATACAGGCCGGTTCCGGGGGGCCCGGACCCCGTGATGACAACCAGGCGGCCACGGAAGATTTTGGAGCTCGGAAACCCGGCGCCGAGCGCCGCGGCAGGCTGGCGTGGCTGCCGCTGATCGGGGCGGGCGGGGATGTTCATGAGGGGATCACCAGCGCGTCCTGCGACCCGTACGCCACCAGCGTCGCCACCGACCCTGGCGTCCCCCCCGACCACACCGCGATCACGTACTGACCTGGGTACAGGCTCACCGAGTTGAACCCGGCGGTATCACCACCACCCGCATACGACTGTGCCCCCTGCACGCTGGGCACGCCGAGAGTCCCCGCGTACACGATGCACGTCGACGTGTCGGCAGCCCCGACAGTGGTGGAGATAGCCGCCATCGTCAGCGTCCACGTGGTACCCACCCCCTGGGGACCGACCTGCAAGGTGACCGTCCCGGACGCGGGGATGACGAGCTGCGCCACATTGTTGCCGAGGTCAGTGGCCCGGGTCTGCGTGTACGCGGTGACCGGCGGCGACAGGGGCCGGATGACACGGTGCACGGGCTGCCTGGCCAGCCACGTGTGAGCGCTGACCGCGGGGACAGGGCGGGGAAACCTGAGCGGCACAGGGCATCTCCTACATGAATGTCATCCCGGCGGACGGGCCGTCCGCCCACACGTTCCCCGATTTCGCGTTTCCCGCCGACCCCCACGGCGGCTGAGCGGTGACCGGCCCGAAGAAACCACCAGACGAGTACACGCTGGTGGTGACCAGGTTACCGGACGCATTCATGTTCCCAACCGTGCCATTCTCATTATCCTGCCCGAAATAATAACAGTACCCGCTTCCCCCAGCGTAGTTTCCTTTCACGAAATACCCGGTTGACCCGTCGCTGTTCAGGCCGGTGCCGGGGAAGTTACCGAAATCCTGGAAGAACGACACGCAATCCGTCTGCTGAATCTGGTTCCCCGCCTCATCGGCGGCGGCGAACACCGCGCTGTTCCGCAGTATCAGCGCGTTCAGGTTCGCACCGTTCATGGTGATCCCGTTCAGGTGATACGACGCGTTGAACAAGGTCAGCTTCTCCATGAAGTTCTCAATCACGTCGGCGTACCCGTCACCGTTCGGCTGGATCATCGTCGACAGGTACGACAGGTAGCACCGCAGCACCCGGATGTTCGTGCCGTAGTTCAGGTCGATGCCCGTCTGCGCCGTCGCGGTCGCTGACGGTGCGCCCACATCGCAGTAGTGGGCGCACACCGAGTTGGCGTTATAGGTGGACTGCACGTTGAACAAGCCCGGCGCCCCCGACGACGCCGGGCGCCACCGGCACCCGCGCAGCAGGATCGGGGGACCGTTCACGCAGTACAGGGTGTTGCCAAGCGAGAAATCCATGAACTGGAACACGTACACCCCGGCGGCGACCGGGTACCCGTCGATCATCAGCCCCCCGGCGGGGACGATGCCTCCCAGGTTCGACGCGAGGTTGTTGTACACGTACGGGGTCGACGGCCCCGCGGACCAGAGAGCGGGCATCGTGAAGTACCCGGAGGAGCCGTTGTCCACATACCAGTAGCCGGGGCCGCCGCCCGGGAGCGGCACCTGGGTCAGCGGCCCGGGGGAGCTGCTTGACGGCACCGGGTACGACGCTGATTTCAGCAGCGCGTTCGGCCCGGTGTTGGTGTTCAGGTTCAGCCCTGAGGAGGGGATGCCGGTGAACATGCCGGTGAGCTGCTGCCCGGTCACCACGTTGACGGTGCCGCTGCTGCCCTGCGTGGGTGCCGCGGCGGTCAGGCCCTGGATCGCGGTGCCGTTACCGCATCTGCTGCCACGCATGTCACAGCAAGTCCCAAGCCCATGTCGGCGCCGACGCATATGTCAGGGTGATCGTCGACAGCGACGGCACCAGGTATCCCCCCGCCAGCAGCGACCCCGTGGACACCCCGTTGATCTGCACGGCGGCGGTCATCGTCCCCGTCACGTACACCATCGCATCCCGGAGTGACAGGTTCTGCTGCGCCGTCCCCGACGCGGGCACCGCCGGGGGACTGCCCCAGATGCCGGGCAGCTGGTCACCGGAGCGGACCTTCAGCTTCGACATGCCGCCGTTGAACGTGTACACGTTCCCCGACCCGCGCAGGTAAATCTCACCCCACCCCTGGGAGCTGGGGTCGTTGATCGTGTACGGGGTGGACCCGGACCCGGTGTCCACGTCAAACGTGCCGATGTCCAGGCGGACCAGCGGGTCGCCTGCGAGGAAACCAAGCTGGCTGTTGCACGCCTCACAGCACCAGTAATGCAGCCGCGACGCGTGGACCATGCTGCCGCCGTTGGCATCGGAGAACCCCTGGATGCCGACATAGCAGTAGACGCAGAAACCACGGCTCGCGGAAATATGCTCCGACATGGCCGCACCAGTCGCGACACCGTAGGCGGCGTAGTTGTCGATGATGATGTTCCCGTCATTCGACAGGGTGGGGGTCCGCAACCCGAACGCGTACCGGTTGGCGCTGCTGATTCCCGCTGACGGGTTGGTCACCTGGGAAGGGGACGCGAACGCGTTCACCGACACTGACCGGACGCACATCCCCGTGCACCCGTAACAGTCGATCCCCGCGTACGTGGAGTTGTAAGGAACGACCACCGAAATGCCGGTGAACACGGGCCGCACATTGGAGAACACACTATTACCGGCACCCTGCTGGGGGGTGTACCCGCCGATAACACTCGCCGCACCATAGGTGATGTTGTTCGTCCCATCGGACCGGGCGCACACCAGGCACGCCCCCGACACCTGAGGCGTCGAGTTCAGCCCGTACAGCACCGTCGGCGTGTCCGGCAGCCCCGTGAACTTCAGGATCAGCTTCGGCCCGGTCATCGCCACGAACGGCAGCGGGATCTGCGCGTTCCCTTTCGTCGCCCCACCCTGCACCAGCGGCCCGGCGACCATGTAAATCAGCGACGAGAACAGGATCTCAGCCTCGTTGCTGTGGGTGGTGCCGTAGGTGACCGCCGCGGACACCGCCGCGTTGATCGCTGCCGTGTCATCGTTGCCGTACAGCACCCCGGCGGCGGACACGCTCGCTGCCGCCGCCACGCTCAGGGTGACCTGGGATGCGCTGATGTACCCGGTGATCTGCGCGACCAGCGTCGCCGCGTTCGCCGACCCCGCGCCCTGCACGAGCACGTACTTGCTCACATCCGCTGACGTGAACGGCGTCGAGGTCGCACAGGTGAGGGTGGCGCCGAGGGCTGTCATCTGCCCGTCGTACACAATCTTCCCGTTGCCTTTGGCACCGTAGGAGGCGACGGGGAACTGGTACGGGTTAGTGGTGGCTGTGGTGGTGGTGCCGCCCTGGATGGCGGTGGACATCAGGCTGTCTCCGACGCCCGGGCGAGCAGCGACGGGTCGAAGTCCTGGATCATCGCCGACGCCTGGAGCACCTGCCCCGCGTTCGCCCCGGTGAACAGGCAGTACAGCCTGTCCGACGGGCGGACCGGCAGCTCATCGGACCCGAACGTGGCAGCGTTGGGGCAGACGACGAACGGCCACCGGCACTGCTGCGGCGCGACCGCCGTGGGGGTCGTGTTCTTCCCCACGTAGAACTGCGCGACGGCGGACCCCATGGTGGTGGCCCAGTTACCGGCGTCACTGAAGTTGACGAACCGGACCCGCCACTCGCGGCCGGTCTGCGGGCCGCCGAGGTCGAGCAGCAGTATCCCCGAGGCGGGCACCACATTGTTGGTGACACCCACAGAGGTCCCGGACACGGGGGCGAGGACGGGGTTGTTCTGGAGACGGCGGCGGGCCTTGTCGTTTTCCTCGATGGCGGCCTGGACCCCGCCGAGGGTCAGGTGAAGTTTCGCGAGGAGATCGAGAAGCGCGCCAGGGGGGCGGGCGTCGGGGCCGTCGTTGTCATCGTTCATGCGCGGCCTGGCGGGTGATCAGCTCAGCTTCATCGACGGGCAGGCGGCGGGTGACAGCGTGCGTGATCGCACCCCCGGTGAGGACGTCGGCGGCGATGGTGACGAGGACCAGGCCCGCGAAGAGGACTGTCGCGGCAAGCGCTTTCTCGCTGGTCGTGTACGGCTCCGGCATGCTCGCATCCTACGCGCGGGCTGGCCGGGCAGCGGTGTCCTGGGATCATCCAGGCCCATGGCCGCCCGGCCAGCAACCCGGAACAGAGGAGTCCTCATTCTACAGGGCATAAAAATTTATCCGCTACCCTAAACCACATGACTGGAGCGATAAACGGGCCTGCGGTCCCGGACACTACGGATGACCTGCTCAGGCATGTCATCGAAGAGCAGCATGAGCACAACCGGCTTCTCGCGGAACTGAAGCTGGCTTCAGATAAGGCGCTGCAGATCCTGGCGGTGATGGACCAGGCGCACGGCGGGCAGTTGCGGCACGCTGCCGGGCAGCTTGATGAGGTGCTGAGCCTGGCGCGGGAAGCGGCGCCGCTGCTGGAGCGGCTGCCGAAGTGGGCGACCCGCCGCCGGACCCTGCCGCAGGCGAAACCCGGTGACTGACCGCCGTGACCGGGCGGCGGTCGCACTGATCATCGCGTGGCTGCTGTTCGCGCTCGCGGTACTGGCCGACGCGCTGTGGAGAAACCACCATGCCTGACAGCTCATGTGACTACCCGCATGAGAAGCGGATGGAACTCGCCGCTAAAGGCGAGGCAATGCCCGACGGGTCCTACCCCACCGACACCAGCGAGTGCTTGCAGCACGCGTTCGAGGCGTACGGGCGGGAAACCGACGCGAACCGGCCAGCGCTGCGCCGGTACCTGGTCCGCCGCGCTGTCGCGATGGGCCGCACCGACCTGATCCCCGACGACTGGCACGTGGAAGGAACCCATGGCACCCCCGGCACCCCCGGCCCCGCCACCCAGCCCGCAAGCCGGTAACGAGTACCCGGAACAGGACAAGGTGGGACTCGTCGAAACCGTCCGCAACGTCATCGCCGACGAGCTGGGCAAGCTGTTCTCCTCCGGTAAAGCGGATGTGAAAGAAGGCACCCAGCCTGCAGGGCAGCCGGTCAAGCCCCCCGACATCGACATCGAAGGCCAGGTCCGCAAGGCGGTGGAGACCGTGCACGCGGCTGAACAAGCGAAAATGGCGGGGGATGAGGAGAAGAACGCGCTGAAGACTGAGGTGGAACGGCTGAAGGCGCTGATCGAGAAACCACCTGACGAGAACCGGGGCTGGCGTTCAAGGATGTGGGACTGATGGCTGAGACGACGGACATCCGGGAATGGGCACGCAGGCAGGGCATCGAGATCGGGGACCGCGGCCGCATCCCCGCCGACATCCGCGACGCGTACCAGGCTGAGCAGGCCGGTGACGACTTCGTGGCCCGGCCCGCCGGGGACTTCGAGCAGCCGCCGGACCCTACCGCGGCTGGACCCTCACAGCGATCCTCGCCGCCGCGGCCTGCCACGACTGCGGAGGATGCACCCTCCTCTGCGGCCATGACAGCTGGCGAGACGCCACCCGCCCCCGGCAAGAAGAAGAAGCCGTGGCAGCGGATCCAGATCCCCAAGGATGACAAGCCGCGTGCCGCTGGCCGCCGGGTACCCCTCGAAACGTGGATCGGCCGCGCCTGGAAAGGCCTCGCCTACATCACCGGGGCCGGGACCACCCCCACGTCCCGGGTGCTTAACCTTCAGGCTCCTGTCGCCGGGATCGTCGTCGACGACATGATCAAGGGCACCCTCCCCGACCGGGTTTTGCAGCCCCTCGCGCGGATGGGTGAAGGCGGGAAGGATGTCGCGGCGCTCGTCGGGTTCCCGCTGCTCGTCGCCGCGACGGAACGGAAGCCGGAGCTGTACCAGTGGACACGCCCCCTGATGGTTGAAGCCGCCACCGAATGGGTGCTGATCGCCGGGCCCGCGATGCGGAAGGCGAAGGCCCGCGCCGCGAAGGTCGCGGAAGAGCTGGACGCGTTCGAGCTGCAGGACGATGACATTGAGGGAAGTTTCGCGCGGGCGGCGGAGAATCCTGCGATCACCCGGATGCTTGATGCGATCTTCGCACCCATGATGCAGCCCGGGCCGCTGCAGGAGCCTGAGCCGGCTGCCGTATGAGCGGGCTCATGCTGCGCTCGTATGTCACGCTCTGCATGTGAGCGAACCAGCAGCCCAGGACCGGCAGGCCGCTGTCGGCGTCCCCTGGGACATACACCTCATGTGGTTCGCCGACCAATGGCGCGTCGGCCAGCACAAAGCCCTCGTCGGCCCCACCGACAGCGGGAAAACCACCTACGCCGTCCCTGTCCTCAAACTCCGCAAGTACGTCATCGCCCTCGACCCGAAAGGAGGAGACTCCCGCCTCGCCAAATCCGGGTTCACCCCCTGCCCCCGGTGGCCACCCGACAGCAAGATCCTCGACGGCATCGCCGAGGGAAAACCAGCCCGGCTCGTTGTCGGGTTCCCCTGCCGCACCATCGCCGACAAGAAACGCCTCCGCACCCTCCAGTCCAACGCCCTCGAAGGCGCGTTCGAGATGGGCGGCTGGACCGTGTACATGGACGAATTCCAGGTGCTGGCGGACCGGCGGATGATGGGCCTCGACAAGCTCGCCGAGGAACTGCTGATCAGCGCGCGTGACCCGAAACGCATGACGATCGTCACCGCCTACCAGGCCCCCGCGTGGGTGCCGACCGCCAGCACCCGGCAGGCGCAGTGGTTCGCGATCTGGAAAACCCTCGACGTGAACATCATCAAGGCGCTGGCGGAGAAGATGGGCCGCGACTGGCGGGAAATGATCCGCATCATGCGGACTGTCCCCCGCCATCACATCGTGATCGGCGGCACCGACACCGACGCGCCCCTGATCATCACCAAGGCCCCGCGCCTTAGCTGATCACCGCGTGTATGCTCCACGGTTAGGAGCGAACCTGCGGCGCTGCCGTGCGGGTTCGCTCCTGTCATGTGCGCCGCGGGTCCTCCGTTTTCTCTTCGACACGGGAGGCCCCTGCATTGCCTACGCGGCGGATCTTCACCCTCACCGTCACGACGGTGATCCTCATGCACCCGGTGATGGGCCTCGCCAGGCTGTGGGTCCGCAAAACCCTCGGCGCGCAGCCCCCCGGCACTGTCCTCCACGGCCTCGCTGAGGCCGCGACCATCCCGACCGGAGTGAGCTGATGGCCAGTAAGCCGCAGACGATGACAGCGCCTGGTGGTGTGCAGGCCGGGCTGCCGCAGCCGCAGACCACCGTCGAGCAGCCCGGCGGCCCGTTCATCCGCCACTCCCAGCCGGGCCGCCGCGCACTGTACAACCAGACGGCGATCTCGTTCACGGGCACTGGCATCAGCACGCAGCCGGTGCCGTCCGCACCCGGGTATTACCGGGGGCAGCGGTTCGTCCTGTCGGCCAGCGGCGGCGCCGGATCATCGGCGGTGTACTCGGCGGACGCCCCGTTCAACTCGGCGTCGCTGGTGACAGTGAAGGACGCGTTCGGCACGCCGCTGATCGTCGCCCCCGGCTGGCACACCTTCTACCTGCTGCCCAAGTTCGGCGGCCAGTTCGGCACCGGCATCGCCCGGGACGTGACGAACCTCCCCTCGTACACGCCGCCGCTCGCCACCGGCAACTGGCAGTTCTCCGGTGTGCTGCCCCTCGAATTCGCGAAGGGGTACGGGGTGGTGTCCGGGGCGAACGCGTCGCTGCTGCCCACCATCCTCATCAACTGGGCCGCGTCGACCACCGTGTACAGCACCGCCCCCTCCACGGTGCCGACCCTCAACTTCCAGCTCGACTCCGACTTCTACTGGCTGCCTGAAGGCGTCGACGTCAGCCCCCCAGGGCTGGGCACCACCTGCCAGTGGATCTACCAGCAGGCAAACCCGGTCATCGGGTCCGGCGGGTCCACCACCGTCCAGTTCCCCCGCCTCGGCGGGTACCTCCTCGGCTTGATCCTGGAACTGCGGGACGCGCTGGGTAACCGGGTCGACGCGTGGCCAGCCAGGCCGCGGATCGTCGTGGACGGCGTGCCGCTGATCGACTCGGACATCCGCACCATCTACGACGACATGTTCATCAGCTTCCAGGGCACGTCACGGCCAGTCGGTGTCATCGCGTTCTCCCGGCGCACCAGCCTGGCGCAAGAGGACTTCGGCTTGTTCGACACGGGCGAGTCGTACCTGTCCACCAACCCCGGCACCCTCCTCGAAGTGCAGGGCGCACCATGGGGCACCGTCGCCAACCCGCCCATGACCCTGAGCGTCCTCGCCGCACAGGTTGTCCCGTCCCAGTCCCTGATCCAGGGACTGGAGAACTTCAACTGACATGTCCGGGATGAGCTTGCAAACAGGGTTTCGCGCCTACGCCGCGGCACCGCCGAGTGCGTCCGGGACAACCATCACCCAGCAGGCATACGGCCCCGCCTCAGGTGCATCAGTGACGGGGCCGAACACGGCTTTCTACGGAACCGTAGGTTCAGGAGCCATCGCCGCCGCGGTCCTCGTGTGGCTGTGGTGGACGCTACCGCGATAGGAGCGGCTGATGATGCAGTCCAAGGCGTTCTGGTTCGTCGCGGGAATCGCGGCGGTCTGGGGCTTCCACAAGTTCGTGCGGCCCCTGCCAGGCGGGAGCGCAGGTTCATGACCTGGAGTTTCAAAGCGGCCGGTCACTGCCCTCTCGACGACGCGAACGCTCAGGCCGACGTCGAGAAGACGATCATGGCGCACCTGTCGAACATCCTTGCCGACCCCAGGTTCGGGTTGTCAGCATCACAGTTCACGGGAACCTACGCGGCGGGGACACCGGGACTCCCGGAACCGGAGCCGGTGCCCGCCGAGGAGTACAAGGCGCCGGAGGAACCATCAGCGGATGAGCTTGCCGAGTTCCGGGCCTGGCAGCAGAAAAAGCATCCGCGGCTGGCACCGGGGAAGGCATCCCTGTTCACCCCCGTGACCTGATGCATGACACCGATCAGCTTCTCAACCGGGTACTTCAGCGCCTCGATGTCATCGAGGGAAAGGTCGACACGCTCATGAGCGCACAGTCTGATGTGGACGCGGCGGTCGCCGCGCTCAACGAGTTCCTGTCCGATGTGGCGGAGCAGATCACCGCTATCCAGGCCGAGCTCACCGCGGATGGCACCCCGGTGGACACGTCGGCGCTGAACGCTGTGATCGCCCAGGTGCCCGCCGTGCAGGAAGCGCTGGACGCCCTGGCTCCCGCCACCACCACCCCGGCGCCTGCGCCGTCCGCCTGACCTGACCGAGGAGCACACCCATGCCTGACCTCCTTAACGCGCAGGAACGCCCGTTCGCTGGCGCCGGGCCGAACACGCCTGCGCTGGTCGGGTTCGGGGGAGAATCCCTGCCGTATGTGGCGACGGGTACCACGTACGCCGGGCAGGCGTTCGCCGCGACGATCCCCGCCAGCCAGGCCACCACCGCGTTCACGCCAACGACGACGGTGACGATCGCGAACGCGATCTACCTCCCGAAGCAGCAGCCCGTGTACCAGCTCGGCGTGTCCGTGATCGCCCAGGGAACGAACACCGGGTTCTGGATGGCGCTGCTCGACCAGGCACGGAATGTGCTGGCGGTGTCCGCGAACGGGCTCACCCCGACCGCGAACACCGTCAACTACTATTCGGTGCTGCCCGCCAACGCGATCCCCTATTACACGGCGTACGCGGGGATCTACTACGTGGCGACCGGGATTGTCACCTCGGCGGCGGGGACTCTCGGCGCAGCGGCCGCAGTGCAGGCTGGTATCTACACCGGGCCGCCGGTGCTGAACGGCACGCTGGCCACCGCCGCGACAACCACCCCGCCAGCGGTGGGCGCGAACCTTGGCGCGATCACTGTCACGACCACCGGGCTGTGCTACGCCCTGGTCGCCTGAGGAGATGGCATGCGGGGCGTGATCCTGGCATGGCTGGCCGGTGAGGGCATCATCATCTACCGGTCAGTCGCGAAAAACCACGCCCCACCCGTCCCCGGCGCGCTCCTCGCCACCAGCGGCCTGTTCGTCATGCTCGCCCTCCTCGGCGAAGCCGCACCGCAACTCGCGACCCTCCTCGGCGCCGGGGTCGACATCGCCGCATTCATGAACCTCGAAGTCGCCGGGATATCACTCGGCGGCACCACCAAAGCCACCATCGAGACAGCGGGCGCACCGACCGCACCGTCCACGCAGATCGCCTGAGGAGCGCCATGAAGCCAACCACGGTGATCGGGCTCCTGGGCCTCATCGTCACCGGCATCATCATCGCCGACTTCGTCGCCAACCCCACGGGCACGAAAGCCGTCGCCAACGGTGCTGTCAGCCTGGCAACACCAGCGGAGAACGCGCTCCTCGGGAAGTAGGCGCCATGAAGTACTTCATGCTCGGAGCCCCGCCAGGGCGGCGGGGGTCCGCGTTCCTCCCCGGCCTCCCCATTTCACCGAAGGCACTGAAATGGGGATTCTGGGGCGCGTCCGCGCAACTGGCCGGCAGCCAGGGCATCGTCCCGGTCCCCACCGGGCATCCCGCGGTTGACCATGGGGCGACGACACTGGCGATGGCCGGGATCAGCCGGTCTTGCGACGCACCCGACCACATCCGGCCGTCCTTGTACTACGTGCACGGCGTCCAGGAGCACGCACCCGTGTCGCTGCTGCGGACCAACAACATGCCTGTCCCCGCATCCGACGCGGCGATCGGCCGCATGGCGTCCACCGGGGGCACCCAGGCGTCCTACATCGCGCAGACCGCCGCCGCCACCCACAAGACGGGGGGGCAGACGCAGGTGGGATGGCCCGCGTCCGCACCGAAATGGGCGTGGGCCAACAAGTGACCGCTGACACCACCACCACCGTTCCGCCAGCGCCGGAGAAGCCGAAGACAGGCGGGGGGCTGTCGAAGAAGATCGGGCCGCTGCCCGCGTGGGCGTGGGCGGCGCTCGCCGGAGTCGGCGCACTCGGCTACTACCTGTGGAAAAAGCAGTCGAGCTCATCCGCTGACGCGGCCGCGTCCACGAGCCCGCAGGGGTCACCGTGCACCGACGCGAACGGCGGCGCGGGCACCGTCGACGCGTCGGGAAACTGCATCACCGCCGCATCCAGTTCCGGCGGCTCCGGGTCACCGTGCACCGACGCGAACGGCAACGCCGGGGTCACCGATGCCAACGGGGACTGCACCGCGGGCGGCTTGCAGAACGGGCAGCTCTGGTCCGACGTGAAAAACCTCCAGGGCGAGGAATCGACCCTGAGCTCGGATGAGTCGGCGCAGGCCGGGGATATCAAGACCCTCACCTCGGATGAGTCGGCCCAGTCGGCGGCGATCAAGAAGTTGCAGACGCCGCCGAAGTCCGCGCCGAAGGTCACCCCGAAACCAGCGCCGGAGAAACCAGCGGCGAAACCGAAGACGTACACGGTGAGGAAAGGTGACACGCTCACCGCGATCGCCGCCCGGTACAAGATTTCCCTCAAGTCGCTGGAGGCAGCGAACCGGCAGATCAAGAACTACAACCTGATCTACCCTGGGCAGAAAATCAACATCCCCTAGGAGGCTCTGTTGGCAGGGAAACTGCCGTGCGGGCAGCAGCTCGCCGGGCGTCTCGACGACATCGAGGACCGCCTCGACGGGCTGGGCCGTGTCGTCCTGTTCGGTGTTGTCCTCGGCTGCCTGTGGGCTCTCAACGACATCCTCGGCCAGCTCCATGAGGGGAAAGACGAGTGAGCGCCCGGTTTGCCCGCACCCCCGCCTACCCGGTGATGACCGAGGTCGGGTCCGCTGACGGGATGCAGGACATTCCTTCCGCGCGGATGCATTCCGACGGGGCGGTCGCCTCCTATGACCAGCTGTTCACGATGCGGGACGCGGAAGGGCAGCCGAAGCTCCTGTCATCGCCGGGGACGTTCGGGACGCTGATCCGCGCGGGGAAGGGACGCTGACGCTGATGTGGACTCGCGGTAACCTCCCCGGCACCTACGCGGCGGATCACCTCGCACCGTGGCACACCATCCCCGGGGGGAACACCTACCGGGGGATGCGCGGCATCTACCCTGGGCAGGACACCACCCGCCCAGCCTCGGGTGGTGTCACCAGCCTCCGCCTTGGCCGCGGCGCGATGGATGAGGTCGCACCGGGGTTCGGGTACGCGAAAGACCCGTCGAACCCGCTGACGTGGCGCGGGCAGCCCACCATCTTCACCTGATGTTTCCCGTGGAACATGGCTGATACCACGCTGACCGGCACCCGGATGCTCACGGTCGCTGTCGCCGCGGAGATGGTGTACCAGCTGGTCGGGTCGAACATGTCGAGCCCGCAGACCGCTGAGCTGAACGCGGCGGCGCGGGCGCCGACCATCCAGAAGTGGGTGAACCTCACTAACGCTGAGGCGGCGGCGTGGACGATTTTCCTGTGCATCCTTGATGAGTCGATGTGGCCTGCGGTTGGCGGGATCATCGCCGGGACGGGGATGTGGCTGAAATACAAGTACGCGATCGGGTCGGGGCTTAGTAACGGGGGGCAGCCGACCGAGAGCTATTAGGCTTCCGCGTATGCCAGCGATCGCCATGGGCCTCATCTGGGGCGGGTACACCGTCACCCTCTGGGGCTACTGCCTTGTCCGCGGGTACAACGTCACCCTCGCGCAGCTCGCCAACCCCCGCACCATCTACAAATGGTCCGCTCGCATGCCGGAAATCCCGCAGGGAATGCTTCTCCCCGGCAAGCAGGCCGCCGCGGCCCCGGCGCAGGTAATCGCCACCACGACCACACCCGCCGCGGGCCCGCCCCCGGCGGGCACCACCATCCTGTGACCAGCTGCGCCGGGGGCGGCACCCAGTACACCTACGCCCAGCTCGAGGGACTGTGGGTCAACGCGGGCGGGCAGGCGTCGATGGCGCCGCTGATGGCCGCGATCGCCGAAGCCGAGTCCGGGGGGTGCTCGTCGGCGCTGAACGCCACCGACAACGGCGGCACCCAGTCGTCCTACGGGCTGTGGCAGATTTCGACGGGCACCCACGCGGCACCGTCACCGGACTGGTCGTCGGGGGCGGCGAACGCGGCGCTGGCCGTCGCGAAATACCAGTCGCAGGGCCTCGGCGCGTGGGGCACCTACACCTCCGGCGCGTACAAGGCGTTCCTCGGCGGGAACGTGACCCCGGACACGAACGTGCCGGGCGGGGCGGTGCTTGACTCGGCGACGCTGACCGCGGCGTCCAACCCGGACTGCATGTTCGCGATGCCCAGCGTCGACCTGTACATCACGTCAGTGGGCGGGGGGTGCGTGTTCTCCAAGTCGAACGCGCGGGCGCTGATCGGCGGCGTGGTCCTGGCGGCGGGCGGGGTGACGCTGCTGATCGGGACGGTGGTTCTCGCGGCGTACGGGTTGCGGACGTCGGATGCGGCGAAGGAGGCGGGCCGGTCCCTGGAGGCGGCAGGAGCCGCCGTGGCGCTCCTGCCCGGCGCTGAGAGCGCCGGAGGCGCCCTGGCGGGTGCGGGGGCACGTACCAGCCAGGCGGGGCAGTCCGGGGCGGCTGGGAGAGCCGCTCAGCGCCGGGTACGGCGGTCCAGGCGCCACGCGGCGGCGAAGAGCACCCCCGTGTCACGGCCAGCGAAAAAGCGGGGGCCCTGATGCCCGGCGGGCCAGTAGCGAACTTCACCCGCAAGCGGACCCGGCTGGCCATCGCGTTCGACGGCCCCGCCGATGTGACAGTCCGCCGGGCGATCGCCGCGAAAGGCGGCTGGGTATCCGCATGGGTGCCGTCTCCCGGCTGGGACGACTACCTCGATCAGGGGGGGCTGACCGCGCATGAGCGGGCGTTCCAGCAGGCTCTCTACTATCACCGCCGGGTGTACCTGTGGGGCGGCGGGTACGTGATCAACGAGCGGACCGGGGTGCGGGAGCGGGTCCGTAACCCGCAGCGGACGCATGCGCTGCACGTGGAGTGGACAGACCAGTCCGGGACGCTGGGGCGGCGGGTGCGGGTCCGGGCCCGGAAGCCTGGTGAGGCGTCGCTGTGGGCGAAGCGGGCCGGGTGGACAGGCTGATGGGCACCGCGCTGAGGGTGATCACCGCCGCGTCGGCGCTGGTGGGTGCGCTGACTGTGCTGACAGCGGCACTGCTGGGGTTTTTCCGCGGGCTCCCGGCCCTGGTGAAGCAGCTGCGGGAACTGGGGGACAGCATGCGGGACACGAAGGCGGCGGTGGGTGAGGTGCACACGCTGGTCAACAACCAGCTGGACCGGCAGCTCGACCGGAATGAGCAGCTCACGAAGACGCTGACCGCGGCGAATGTGGAGGTTCCTGACCCGCCGGTTCAGGCGTAGGATCCGCTTCCCGCGCCTGACGGGACACGGCCAGTTGCGTGCGGGCCATCACCCGGAGTTCCTCCTCGCTGCGTCTTGGCAGTTTCGTGACGCGGCGGTAAGGCGTGTCCACCATGATCAGCGCACTGCCCCACCCATGTTTCTCACGGATTGACCGCGCCCACGGGCCAGGATCAGCGATCTGTTCTGGCGGGCGGCGGGGAGGGATGGGCACGCCGTAACCCGGTAGCTGGTTTTGACCTGACGGCCGGGCGTAGCCCGGGGCCGTCGAAGAGGGGTGCGGCGCTGAGAGGGCCGGGCAGGATGCCTTCAGGTGGCCGGGTTCACCGCACTCGAAGCAGGTCCATGTCCATTCGCTCACATGGTCCGTGGCCTTCCTCGCGCGCGCGCCTGCGATTCGCGCGTCGCGCGCGCGTGTTGCGGACAGGTGTGCTGTTGAGTGCCGGCCCCAGCTATCACCCCGTGCCCTGTCCTAGGGCCGAAGGCCCAGGACACGCTCCCCGAAGGGGAGCCAGACAAGCAAGGCCAGGGCGCGGCTCAGCCCGGATTAGCTCACAGTGGCGTTGCTTAATTGCAGCCTCTCCCTGTGGGCTGCTATCGTGACTGACGCGTTGTCGTTGTCGCATGTTAGCCGGCTACCCAAGCCGATGAGAAGCCCCCCCGCCGAAAACGGGGGGGCTTCGATCATCCCGGGGGCCTACAGTTCCGGGCGGATCACCCGCTCGAACAGCGCCAGGCCTTCACCCTGCATCTCAGCCACGAACGGCGCCAGCGCCGTCTCAGCCACCGTGAATGCCTCCCGGTAGCTCTTGTGGCCTTTCACGGCCCGCAGGGCTACCACTCGCAGGCCGCGCCAGCCTGCGTCCCGGAAATCCCACGCGAGTTGCCGGAATCGCCACGCGCCGTCGGCGGTGGCGTCGGCGGCGGCGGCGGCGTCGGCGTCGGTGGTGGCGGTGGTGGCGGCGACGGCGGCGTCGGCGGCGGCGGCGGTGGTGGCGGTGGTGGCGGCG
>Ga0070761_10001024_pt1 | contig 17601 bp, 17 predicted proteins | sample HubBroMetageREF1_FD_66724 | JGI IMG/M metagenome (GOLD analysis project Ga0070761, IMG submission 66724) | Reference soil microbial communities from the Hubbard Brook experimental Forest, New Hampshire, USA - Hubbard Brook CCASE Soil... | ecosystem: Environmental > Terrestrial > Soil >... | reverse complement strand
GAACAGATCCATCAGCCAGGTCTTGCCGCGACCGACGCCGCCCCACAGGTACAGGCCGCGTGTCGGCGTGCGTGGCGCGCGGCCGGTCACGGCGCCGAGCCAGCGCGACAGGCGTGCTCCGGGGCTGCTCGCCGCGCTCACCAGGCGGCGGCGCAGGTCTTCCAGCTGCGCCACGGCGCTAAGCTGCGCGGGGTCGGCAACGAAGCCGCGCTTCCGCACCTGCTCCTCGTACAGCTGCCGCAGGTCAGCTGCCGCGGCCGGCGTGTGGGGCGGCGCGCTGGCGGCACTCGGGGGTACGTCGCCCATGCTCAAAGCGACTGGTAGTTCGGTCCCGAGCCGCCTTCAGGGGTGGTCCAGGTGATGATCCCGTAGGGATCCTTGATGTCGCAGGCCTTGCAGTGCACGCAGTTCGCGGCGTTGATCTGCAGGCGGCGTCCGCCGTGCCCGTCGTCCACCATTTCGTAAACCCCCGCCGGGCAGAAGCGCTCGCACGGATTGCCGAACTCACGCGCGCAGCGCTCGGCGCAGATGCTGGTGTCGGCCACCTTCAGGTGCACCGGCTGGTTCTCATCGTGCGAGTTGCCGGCGAAGAATACGAAAGACACCCGATCGCGCGGCGGCAGGGTGCGCTCTGCCCAATGGCGCTCCGGTGAGCGGTACTCATCGAGCTTCGCCAGCCGCGACCAGTCGGCGGTGTTTTTCAACGTCCAGGGCGACTTGCCGCGGGTCAGCATCTCCCACGCCGAGTTGATGAGCCCCAGCCACAGGCCGCGCTTGAACGCCGGCTTGAAGTTGCGCGCGCGCTTGAGTTCCTGGCCACCGGGGGAAGCGCGCCAGCGCGCATCGAACCCACGGCTGTCACCGCTTTGCGCGAGCTGCTCGCCGGCCAGCGTTCCGCAGCGGATCGCCTGGTGCACGCCCTTGATCTTGGCGAAATTCAGCGTCCCGCCCGCGTCCCCGACGAGCATCGCGCCCGGCATCTCCAGCGTCGGCGTCGATTGCCAGCCGCCGGCGGCGATGGCGCGCGCCCCGGCCGAGACGATCTCCCCGCCTTCAAGCAATGGCTTGACGCTCGGGTGGTTCTTGTATTGCTGGAACGCCTCAAAGGGTTGCAGGCGCGGGTCCTGGTAATCCAGACCGACGATGTAACCGACATACACGCGGTCGTTGTCGAGGTGATAGAGGAAACTGCCCGCGTAGGTGTGTGAGTCCGCGGGCCAGCCGAGCGCGTGCTCGATGCGTCCCGGGTGCACGCGCCCGGGCGGCAGCTGCCACAACTCCTTGTACCCGAGGGCGAAAGTCTGCGGGCAATGTCCGCGGTCGAGCGCGAACTTCGCGATCAGTTGTTTGGAGACCGAGCCCCGGCAACCCTCGGCCAGCACCGTGATCGGCGCGTGAATTTCCGCCCCGGGAGTGAAATTCGGACCGGGAGTGCCGTCGCGATTCAGGCCCATGTCACCGATGCGCACGCCCCGCACCCGCCCGGCCTCGTCAAAGAGCGCTGCCGCGGCGGCGAAACCAGCAAAGACTTCGACACCCAGGCTTTCAGCTTTTTGCGCCAGCCACGCCGTGAGCTGCCCGAGCGAGATGATGAAGTTACCGTGGTTGTTGAACGGCGTGCTGTAGGTCATCGCCGCCGGCAGCAGCTTCACCAGGAACTGGGGCACCGGCCGGAATGAGCCGTTGCGGGTGAGCACGCGGAAGTCATCCTCGCCCGCCGGCACCTTCATGCCGGGATATTCGGCCGGCCATTCCGGCAACAGTTCCATGAGCGGTCCCGGTTCAAGCACCGCGCCCGACAGGGAATGGGCGCCGACCGCGGCGGCTTTCTCCAGCACACACACATTCACCGCGGGCTTGAGTTGCTTCAGCCGGATCGCGCAGGCGAGGCCCGCGGGTCCTGCGCCCACGATGACGACGTCGTATTGCATGACGTCGCGCTGGATGCTGTCGGTGGCGGAGCTTGCGTCGGTCATGAGCGTTCGCCCGGCAGCGCTTATTTCGGTTGCATGCGTATCGCGCCATCCAGCCGGATGGTCTCACCGTTGAGCATGGTGATCTCGAGCACGCTCGCGACCAGCCGCGCGAACTCCTCCGGGCGACCGAGGCGCGCCGGAAAGGGCACCTGTGCCGCGAGCGAGTCCTGCACGTCCTGGGGCATGCCATCCATCATCGGTGTGTGAAAGATTCCCGGCGCGATGGCGACACAGCGGATGCCAAAGCGCGCCAGCTCACGGGCGATCGGCAGCACCATGCCGGCCACGGCCGCCTTGGTGGCGGAGTAAGCCGCCTGGCCAATCTGGCCTTCGAAGGCTGCCACCGAGGAGGTATGGATGAGCAGACCCCGTTCGCCGTCGGCGCCCGGCGGGTTGTTCTGCATGATGGCCGCGGCCGCCTTGTCACACAGGAAGGTGCCGATGAGGTTGATGTGAATGACCTTGGTGAAGAACTCACCGGCCATCGGCCCGTTCTTACCGAGTACCCGCCCGGCGCCAACCACACCCGCGCAGTTCACCAGCAGGTTGAGCCCGCCCATGTGGCCGTGAGCGGCCTGCATGGCGGCGTTGACTTCCGCCTCCGAGGTGACGTCGCAGCGCGTGAAGCCGGCGTTCGCGCCCAGCGCAGTCGCCGCCGCACGTCCCGGGCCTTCCTGCACATCGAGGATCACGACCCTGCCGCCGTGCGTAGTGATGTGGCGCGCGACCGCATTGCCCAGACCGGAAGCGCCGCCGGTGACGACCGCGCGTGCATCCTGAATTTTCATATGATTTCCACCGCCACCGCGACCGCTTCGCCGCCCCCGATGCACAGCGCGGCGATGCCGCGCTTCCCGCCCCGGGCCAGCAGCGCGTGTACGAGGGTCGTCAGGATGCGGGCGCCGGTGGCGCCGATGGGGTGCCCGAGCGCGCAGGCGCCGCCGTTAACGTTGACACGCGCGTGTTCGATATCCAGATCGTGCATTGCCGCCATGGTGACCACGGCGAAAGCTTCGTTGATTTCGTACAGATCGGCATCATTTGGTCTCCAGCCCAGCTGCGCCAGCACCTTCTTGATGGCGCCGCTGGGCGCGGTGGTGAACCACTCCGGCTCCTGCGCATGGCTGGCGTATGCCAGCACGCGCGCCAGGGGCTTGGCTCCCCGCGCCTGCGCCGCCGTGCCGCTCATCAGCACCAGCGCCGCGCCGCCGTCGGAAATCGATGAGGAGCTGGCGGCGGTCACGGTGCCATCCTTGTTGAAGGCGGGCTTGAGCCCTGGAATGCGGCTGATGTCGCAGGTGCCCGGGGTTTCGTCGCGCACCACCAGCGTTTCCTTCTGGCGGCCCTTGACGGTCAGCGGCGTGACCTCGGCATCGAAATCGCCGCCATCCACCGCGCGCACCGCGCGCTTCACCGACTCGATGGCGAACGCATCCTGCTGCGCGCGCGTGAAGTTGTATTTGGCGGCTACCGCATCGCCGAAGGTGCCCATGAGCTTTCCATCCCAGGGACTCTGCAGGCCGTCATAGAACATGTGATCAAGCACCTCGCCGTGGCCCATGCGGTAGCCGCCGCGTGCCTTGGGCAGCAGGTACGGCGCATTGGACATGGACTCGAAGCCACCCGCGAGCACCACCTGCGCGGAAGCCGCACGGATCTGGTCGGCGGCCAGCATCACGGCCTTGAGTCCCGAACCACACATCTTGTTGATGGTGGTACAGGGCACGCTTACCGGCACGCCGGCGGCGAGCGCCGCCTGGCGCGCCGGCGCCTGCCCGAGTCCCGCCGGCAACACGCACCCGAAGATCACCTCGTCGAGGTCGGCGGCGTTGATAGCTGCGGCCTGGATGGCCGCCTTGCCCGCCGCGGCGCCGAGCTGCACCGCGGTGAGCGGCAGCAGCGCGCCCTGAAACGCGCCGATCGGGGTGCGCTTGGCGGAAATGATGAGGACATCTTGGGTGGACATGTGGGCCTCGGTTAGCAGCAAGTCAGCGGGTGAGGGGAGCGGTGCGCCGTGCGCTGACCCGCACGGTAGCGGAGGCGGCGCGGCGTGCGCGCGGGCGGGAGGCGGCCTCCGCGCCGTTGCCGCGCGGGCGCAGGCCGCTTTCGAAAATGGCGAGGAAGGCGGCGGCGATCTGCACCCCGGTGAGGGACTGGTCCTCGCGGTACCAGTAAGCGATCCAGTTGAGGGCGCCCGCGAGGGCGAACGCGGTCATCTTCGGATCGCAGGGATGGATGGATCCGTCCTGCACTCCCTCGCGGATGAGGCGCCGGATGCCGTGATCGATCTCCGACTTCAGCGCCTTGATGTGGCGACTCATGGCCGGCGACAGGTCCTGGTCCTCGGTGCGCGCCATGCACCAGCCGAACTCCGACGCCATCGCTTCGCCGTAGCGGCGCAGCACCGCCCACAGGCGCTCCCGCGCCGGCACCTCCAGAGCCCGCGTGTCGCGAAACGCTGCGCGGATCTGCTCGACCCCCGCCAGGAAGCACTGGAACAGCAGCTGCTCCTTGCTCGTGACGTAGTAATACACCGTCGGTTTGGTGACCTCGAGCCGGGCGGCGATGTCATCGAGCGAGGTGTTGTGGTAGCCCTTGCGGTTGAACTCACGCGCCGCGGCGCGCACCACGGCGTCGCGCTTGAGCTCGCGGCCGCGCAGCCGTTCGCGGCTCGAGGCCCAGGGGCTGGCTCTGCCGGCGGGCTGCTTGCCCGCAGGCGCGGGTGTGGAACGGCGGCGATTCATGGCTTACGGAGTATTATAGCGGTGCGGGCGCTGCCGGCGCGGCGCCGGGCGGCGCGCCTTAGGGTGGGCCGCGCCGCACGTTGACCGGCCGCCGGACTGTGAGATCATACTCATCGGTAGGTATCCTACCCGCGAGTAAAGTAGCAAGTCCATCCGCCCTGAGGGCTGTGCACGGCAAGAAAGACCTGAGCATATGAACGCCGATCTCAAGGGTAGCGCGGCTGCCGCGGGCAGTGAACCGGCCGCCGAGCGCGCGCCGCTGCGCTTCGTGTCCGCGGCGTCGCTGTTCGATGGCCACGACGCCGCCATCAACATGATCCGGCGCCTGTTGCAGGCGCGCGGCGCCGAGGTCGTGCATCTCGGGCACAACCGCAGCGTTGCCGACATCGTGCGCGCCGCCATTGACGAGGACGCTGACGCCGTCGCGGTGAGTTCCTATCAGGGCGGCCACAACGAATACTTCGCCTACATGGTGGACATGCTGCGCGAGCGCGGCTATGCGCACATCCGCGTCATAGTGGGTGGTGGCGGCACCATTGCCCCGCACGAGATCGAGGCGCTGGAACGGCACGGCGTCGAAAAGATTTACACGCCCGAGGACGGTCGCCGCATGGGGCTCGCGGGCATGATCGACGATGTCTTTAAGCGCCTCGGCACCGCGCGCAAGCCGGCCTATGAATTTCGCCCTCTGAATGCGCGCGATCACGGCCTGATCGCCCGCACCATTTCAGTCCTGGAGGGCGCCGACTACGGCGAGGGCAGCGGCGCGCAGGTGGAGCAGATCCGCCGTGCCCTCGGGCGCTCGCGCAACAAGGTGCCGGTGATCGGCATCACTGGCACCGGCGGCGCGGGCAAGTCGAGCCTCACGGATGAGCTGCTGGGGCGCATGGTGCGGCACTTCCCACAGGCGCAGATCGCCGTGGTGGCGATGGACCCCACGCGGCGCCGCAGCGGCGGGGCGCTGCTCGGGGATCGCATCCGCATGAACAGCCTGTCGGCGGAAAACATCTTCATGCGCTCGCTCGCCACGCGGCGTGCGCATCTGGCGACCGCGGCGGTGCTCAAGGACGTGATCGAGCTCTACAAGGCGGCGGGTTTTGACCTCGTGATCGTCGAGACCGCGGGTATCGGCCAGTCGGACACCGAGATCGTGGATCTCGTGGACCTGTCGCTGTACGTGATGACCAGCGAGTACGGCGCGGCCAGCCAGCTGGAAAAGATCGACATGCTGGACTTCGCCGACTTCATCGTGCTCAACAAGGCCGAGAAGCGCGGCGCCGAGGACAGCCTGCGCGATGTGAAGAAGCAATGGCGGCGTAATCACCCCGATCGCGCGCAACTGCCGGACGCCGAGTTGCCGGTGTTCCCGACCATCGCCAGCCGTTTCAACGACCCTGGCGTCAACGCCCTGTTCGCCGCGGTGTGCGCGCAGCTTAGCGCCAGACAGGTCGGCAGCTTCTCCTGGAAGGTCACAGACCCGGGACCGACCGCACTGACGGCGCGCACGCCGCTGATTCCCGGCGCGCGCACCCGCTACCTGGCCGAAATCGCCCAGGGCGGCCGTGAAACCCGCGCCCGCGTGGAAGCCCAGGTCGAGGCCGCGCGGCGCGCGTTCGGGCTGTACGGGTCGCTGAAGGCGCTGCACGACGCGCACCTGCCCGGTCCGCTGGAGCGCTTCGCGCCAGACTCGCTCGAGGAGCACGGCGCGGATGCCACGCGCCGCGAACTGCGCGCGGCCTACAACCACGCACTCGATGCGATTGGCGCCGCGGGAGTCGGCGAGCTCAAGGCCTGGCCGGCGCGCTCGCGGGGGGCGAGCGAGGAGAGCTACTCATTCAAAGTCCGCGAGCGCGACGTGCAGGGTGAGAACTACACGCTGAGCCTGTCGCGCTTAGCCATACCGAAGCTGGCGGTGCCACGCCTGAAGGACTGGGGTGAAGTGCTGCATTTCATCCTCACCGAGAACCTGCCCGGCTCCTATCCGTACACCGGTGGTGTCTATCCCTACCGGCGCGAAGCGGAGGATCCGACGCGCATGTTCGCCGGCGAGGGGGGACCTGAGCGCACCAACCGCCGCTTCCATTACCTCGGGCACGGCCACGGGCCGCGCCTCTCGACCGCGTTTGATTCCACCACACTCTATGGCGAGGATCCGGATACGCGACCGGATGTCTACGGGCGCACGGGAAATTCCGGCGTCTCGATCGCGACGCTCGATGACATGAAGAAGCTCTATTCGGGCTTTGACCTGTGCGATGCGGCGACCTCGGTGTCCATGACCATCAACGGTCCGGCGCCGATCATCCTGGCGATGTTCATGAACACCGCGATCGACCAGCAGGTCGAGCGCTATCTGAAGAGTGATGGCCGCTGGCCGGCGGCCGAGAAAAAGATCGCCGCCCTGCTGGCGGAACGCACCGCCGCTGGCGCGCCGGCGCCGGCCTACAAGGGCGGACTGCCGCCCTACCACGACGGCTCGGGGCTGGCGCTGCTGGGGGTCACCGGGGACGAGCTCGTGCCACCCGAGGTCTACGAGCGCATCCGGGCCGCGGCACTGCTGGCGGTGCGCGGTACGGTGCAGGCGGACATCCTCAAGGAGGACCAGGCGCAGAACACCTGCATTTTTTCCACCGAATTCGCGCTGCGCATGATGGGCGACGTGCAGCAGTATTTCATCGATGAGCGCGTGCGCAACTTCTACTCCGTGTCGATTTCCGGCTATCACATTGCGGAAGCCGGGGCCAACCCGATCTCGCAGCTCGCCTTCACGCTCGCCAATGGCTTCACCATCGTGGAGTACTACCTCGCACGCGGCATGAAGATCGATGATTTTGCGCCCAACCTGTCGTTCTTCTTTTCCAACGGCATGGACGCGGAGTACGTGGTGATCGGGCGCGTGGCGCGTCGCATCTGGGCGCGTGCCATGCGCGAGCGCTACCGGGCGGGTGCGCGCAGCCAGATGCTGAAGTATCACGTGCAGACCTCCGGCAGGAGCCTGCATGCGCGCGAGATCTCCTTCAATGATATCCGCACGACGCTGCAGGCCATGTATGCGCTGTTCGACAACTGCAACAGCCTGCACACCAACGCCTACGACGAGGCGCTCACCACGCCAACCGAGGAAAGCGTGCGCCGCGCGGTGGCGATCCAGCTCATCATCAATCGCGAGCTCGGCCTGAACAAGATCCAGAATCCCTGGCAGGGTTCGTTCGCGATCGACTACCTGACAGAGCTGGTGGAAGAGGCGGTCTACAAGGAGTTCGAGTCGCTGGCGGAGCGCGGCGGCGTGCTCGGCGCCATGGAGACCATGTACCAGCGCGGCAAGATCCAGGAAGAGTCGCTCTATTACGAAACGAAAAAGCACGACGGCTCGCTGCCGATCGTCGGCGTCAATACCTTCCTCTCCGGAACCGATGGTTCCGAGGAGCACAAGGGGGCGCAGCTCATCCGCTCGAGCGACGAGGAGAAGCAGGATCAGGTCGCGGCGGTGCGTGCCTTCCAGGCGCGTAATGCGCCGCGCGCGCCGGCGGCCTTGAGCGCGCTGCAGGCTGCGGCCGCCAGCGGCGGCAACGTGTTCGCCGCGCTCATGCAGAGCGTCAAGGTCTGCTCGCTCGGGCAGATTTCGCGGGCGCTGTATCAGGTGGGCGGGCAGTATCGGCGCAACATGTGAGGTCCGGCTCGCCCAGGCCCGCGAGGATTGCCGCGCGCGCCTGAGTGCACAGGTCCGTCACCTCATCGGCTGCCGGCGGCAACCCGGGCACCAGCGCCGGCAGTATCTCCAGCTCCAGCCGTCCGGGACGCGGCAGGCCGCCGCTCGGCGGCAACGCGCGCCGCGTGTTGCGTACGATCGCCGGCACCACCGGGCAGCCGGCGCGCACGGCGCTCACGAACGCGCCGGTGTGGAACTTCATGAGGCCCGGCGTGCGCGTGAACGTGCCTTCCGGAAAGAACACCAACGAGTGCCCGTCGATCGCCTGGCGCATGAGGCGTCGCGCATCGCTGGCGCTGCGCTTGCGGTTGAAGCGCTCCACGAATTCGCTCCCCAGCCTGCCTAAGAGCGCGCCGATCACCGGCACCGAGGCCATCTCGCGCTTGATCACGAAACCGAAGCGCGGCGGCAGGGCAGCGGTGAGCACGATGCCGTCGAGGTAACTGGCGTGGTTGCAGACCACCACGCATTGGGCTTGCGGGATGCGCTCCGGAAACCTTACCGCCAGCGGCATGCCGGCAAGATGCAGAAAGGCGCGCGCCAGCGCCCGGGCGGCCACGCGCCGCCACGACAGCCGCGGCAGCACCAGCAGCATCAGCAGGGCGAGCGTCCCCATGCCCAGGAACGCGCACAGCGTCCAGACTGCGTACAGCAGTTGCAGCGGCGCCCAAATCAGCGTCCGCATTGAAGAAGACAGACTCACGAGGACTTTCTGCTCATGCCCCACAGGGGCGTTAAGGTATGTGAACTGGTTCTCTTTATGTTAATGCCAGAACGCAGGTGTGAAGATCATCACGTCGACATGCGGCCGCTGGTCACCATACTGCGCCACACCAGCTTCCCGGAAGACCGGAACTACCTTGTCCAACCCGTCCACGGCCATTGCTATGACCTCCAGCGCCGACTCTGATCCGGCCGTGACCCGTTTTCTGGACGCGGTATGGATGGAGCGTGGTCTTTCGCCTAACACGCTGGCCGCCTACCGCGCCGACCTTACGGCGCTGGCACGCTGGCTCACCGAGCGCAGCGTGCCCATCATGCGTACCTCGCGCGTGGACCTGCAGGATTTCATCGCCTTTCGCGTGCGCGCCGGCGCGCGGCCGCGCTCGACCGCGCGGCAGTTGTCCAGTTTCCGCCGCTTCTTTCGCTACTTCATGCGCGAGGGCCTGATCCGCGAGGATCCGACGGCGCAGATCGCCATGCCGAAGATCGGCCGCTCGCTGCCGCGCTCGCTGACCGAGGAGGAGGTGGAGTCGCTGCTCCAGGCACCAGTGGTCGCCGATCCCCTCGGCAACCGCGACCGCACCATGCTGGAAGTGCTGTACGCGACCGGCCTGCGGGTGACGGAGCTCGTCAACCTGCGGCAGGGGCAGGTCAACCTCAACCAGGGGGTGATCCGCATCCTCGGCAAGGGTGACCGCGAGCGCCTCATTCCCCTCGGTGAGGAAGCGATGCGCGCTCTGAAGGAGTTTGCCAAGGGGGCACGCGCGGAAATCCTGCTCGAGCGCCAGACCGATTACCTCTTTCCCACCCGCCGCGGCGATCGCATGACGCGCCAGGCCTTCTGGCACATCATCAAGCGCTACGCCCGCAAGGCGGGGATCGGCAGGGAACTCTCGCCGCACACGCTGCGGCATGCCTTCGCCACCCATCTGCTCAACCACGGCGCCGACCTGCGCGTGGTGCAGATGCTGCTGGGGCACAGCGACCTGTCCACGACGCAGATCTACACGCACGTGGCGCGGGAACGCCTGAAGGAACTGCACTCCACGCACCACCCCCGCGGCTAGAGCAAGCCGCACCGGCCTGCCATGCGCTGTGCGCCCCGGGCGGCTCTGTTAGACTTTCGAACCAACGCCTGCGCGGCGGGTCCAATCCGCGAACCCCAATTGGCTGGCGGCAAGAAGGTTCTCCAGATGATGTTGCGAAAACTCCTCCTGTTGCTGGCGGGTGGCGCCATGTGCTTGCAGCTGGTTGCGGCACACGCCCAGGCTCCAGCGCAGCCCGTGCAGCCCCCGCCCGCACAGCCTGCACAGACGAAGCCGGACCCGCGCGCTGAGATCGCGAGCCGTATCCCGGGTGCGCACGCCGAGGAGCTGCGGGCGACTGCCATCCCAGGCGTTTATGAGCTCACCCGCGGCACTGACATCGCCTATGTCAGCACCGACGGCAAGTACGCAATTTCCGGTGACCTGTACGAGCTTGCGACCAACACTGATTTTACCGAGGCGCATCGGCGTGAGATCCGCGCCCGCATACTGGCCGCGATTCCCGAGAGCGAAATGGTGATCTTTGGTCCGAAAGACCCGAAGTACACCGTGACTGTGTTTACCGACGTCGACTGTGCCTACTGCCGCAAACTCCACAGCGAGATCGCCGAGTACAACCGTCTGGGCGTGCGTGTGCGCTATCTGCTCTACCCGCGCACCGAGCCCGGCACTCCCTCGTGGATCAAGGCCGAGCAGGTCTGGTGCTCTGCCGACCGCAAGGACGCCCTGACACGCGCCAAGCTCGGCCAGGAATTGAAGACCAAGCCCTGCGCCAGCAACCCGGTGGCGCGTTTTCACGCCCTGGGTGCGGACTTCGCCCTGCAGGGAACGCCCGACATCGTGATGCCGGATGGGGAGATGATTCCCGGCTACGTGGCGCCGGCTGATCTGGTAGCGCACCTGAAGGACCCGCAGCACAACTAGTCCATTGGGCGAAATCGCGTGCCGCGATTTCGCCGGACATCAGCTTCGTTTCCGCCGGCAAAAGGCGTGACTTTTGCCGGCTGCGGTCGGGGCCGAGGCCTAGCGCTCCAGCAGGCGCAGTTTATCCGGCTTGCCTTCCCACTCCTTGGCGTCCGCGGGCGGCTCTTTCATTTCCGTGATCACGGGCCACAGCTTGGCAAGTTCCGCGTTCAGCTCTTTGAAATGCTCCTGCCCCGCCGGCAACTCTTCCTCGGAGAAGATGGCCTCCACCGGACACTCCGGCTCGCACAGCGTGCAGTCGATGCACTCCTCGGGATCGATGGTGAGGAAGTTCGGTCCCTCGTGAAAGCAGTCCACCGGACATACCTCCACGCAGTCCATGTACTTGCACTTGATGCAGTTTTCAGTGACGACAAAAGTCATGCAGGTTCTCAGCAAGCTGCGCGCCGTGCGCCGCTAAAATTCATTGTGCCATGCCGCCCGCGGCGCGTGCATCAATCACCCTTAAGGGTGCCGCAGGCGCCGGTCGATGGTGGTGAAGTGATGGGAATCGGCCCCGGAGGCGCGGTCTTCCAGGTAGCGCCGCAGCGCGAATTCGGTGCTGGGGAAGGCGATGTCGTCCCAGGGTATGGAGGCGGCTTCAAACAGCGCGACCTCCAGGCTCTCAGTTCCGGCCGCAAAGCGCGCCGCCGGCAGCGCCGCCCGGAAGAACACATGCACCTGCTCGGCATGCAGCACGTGCACGACTGCGAGCAGCGACCCGATCCGGACCGCAGCACACGCCTCCTCGTGTGTCTCACGCGCCGCCGCCTGCTGCAAGGTCTCACCGTTTTCCATGAATCCGGCGGGCACCGTCCAGTAACCGGTGCGCGGCTCGATCGCGCGCCGGCACAAGAGGATCCGGCCCTCATGCTCCGGCACGCAGCCCACCACCAGCTTGGGGTTGCGGTAGTGGATCGCGCCGCAGCTGTCGCACACGTGGCGCGGCAGCTGATCGCCTGCGGGAATGCGCAGCGTCAGGGGCGCGCCGCAGTTGCTGCAGAAGTTCATAGTGGTGCCATCGCCATAGCTTCGGTTGCCCTACTTGCGGGCGCCGCTCCGATTTGCCTGCTGTATGGCCCGGCTCGCGTCCTGCTGCAACGCCTTGACCTGCGACTCGAGTGAGGCGACGCGCCGTGTCAGCGCCTCGATCAGCGCTTGCAGTTCCTGCGGACTCTTCTGGCTCATGGCTCGATCCTCCCGTGCGCCGGAATGGCGCCGCGGGCATCGTACGCGGTCCGCTACGCGGATGGGGTGGGATGAGGGTAGGTGGTGCCCGAGGTCGGAGTCGAACCGACACGCTTTTAACGGCGGCGGATTTTCCTGCCACTTCAGCTTTCGCTGCCCCGGGGCAGATGCGCCGGGTTCGTGGTCTGGAGCACGCCTTCACCGTAGCCTTGTAGGCCGTAGGTGCCCGCCGTCTGCTCTCTACACCTTCCCCCGCGCTTGCGAGGGCTTGGCTCGGCGTCAGCTTGCGCTTGCGGCGCTTTTGGGCCTTCACCGAGTTTGACGGGCTTCACCGCGGGGATTTCCCCCCGCGGGCTCAAGTTATTCGTCTGAGTCCGCTGCGTCTACCAATTCCGCCACTCGGGCATCGCCTTCAAGTATAGGGGGCGGGGACTGCCAAGGGTATGGTCTGCGACCTTTTGGCGTGCTCGCGCATCTAAGACATCCGTGACAAGACTGGTCGAAATCACTGTGCCCGAGGCGCTGCTGGTCCTGGCGCGCGCGGGCGATCTCGGCGCGCAGCAGGCGATCTACGTGGCGGTGGCGCCGGCGACCCTGACCCTCATCCGCCGCTTCGTCGGGCACGGCGCGATCTCACAGGACCTGTTCCAGGACACCATGGTGACGCTGTACGAGCGGCTGACGCAGTTCCGGGGCGAGGCGCCGCTCGGTGCCTGGCTGCGGCAGATCGCCATTTCAAAATGCCTGATGCATCTGCGTTCGCCGTGGAACCGGGCGCGCCTGTGTCTGGTCGTTGATAAGGACACGAGCGCCGCGCCCACCGCGCTCACTACGGCCGCGAGCTGTGCGGAAATGATCGACGTCGAGCGCGCGCTCGCACACCTCGCACCCACCGCGCGGGCGGTGCTGTGGATGTACGAAGTCGAAGGCTACTCGCACGAGGAGATCGCACGCTCCTTCGGCCGTTCGGTAAGTTTTTCCAAGTCACAGCTGGCGCGGGCGCATGCACGATTGCGTGTGTGGTTCGCGCCGCAGGAAACTGCAAAGTCATGCACAACGAGTCAGATCCTGAAGGCGACGTCGCGCGCGCCTTAGCCGCGCTGCCCGCGGACGATGCGCGGCCCTACGACTGGCACGAGTTCCAGCGCCGGCGCGCGCGTGCCGTTCCCGCCCGGCGCGTCATTGGCGCTGGGGCGCTGGCCGCGGCCGTGTTGGCACTGGCCGGCGTTGCCGTGTGGGTGCGCGTGGATCAGCAGCGCGCCGCTAACCTCATGACGGCTGTTACCCACGCGGATGACGCGGGCGGGGCGCCGTCGTGGCAAGCCACGGCCGCAGCCGGGGAGCCACGCGCCGCGGAGCGCTGGCTCGCGAGCCTGCCAGGGGAACCGGCGATCGTGCGCGTCGGCACGCGCGCGGATGTTCTGGGGCTCGAGGACCACATCGCCCAGGTCGATGACCTCCTGAGCGCTGCTGGCACCGGGCGTGCGCAAGCAGTACACCTCATCGCCCTGCAGCGCCAGCGCGCCCGGCTGGTGAGCTCCCTGGAGCAGGTGCGCTACGCCGAGACCCTTGCGGATGAGTCACGCTGAAGAGAAATAATTTCAAGGAGCATTTCGTGAAGCAGACACACTCGTTCTCCCCCTGGATCCTGTGCACCCTCGTCGCCCTGGGCAGCGGCGCTGCAACCGGCACTCATGCCGCGCAGCCGCAGGGCACGCCGCCGCCCGCGGCCCCGCCGCCGCCAGCCGCCGCCCGCCCCGACGATGGCGATCTCGACGCGCAATTGGCGGCCGCGCGCATCAAGCTCGAGGAGGCGGCTCATGAGGTCGCGGAGCTGTCCGTACAGATGGGGCGGCCACTCATCGAGAAGTTCGCGGCCCTGGCCGGTGAACCCGGCCGCGCCATCCTCGGCCTGCAACTGGAGGGCGCCGCAGGAGCCGCGGGGGCGCGCGTGCGCGAGGTGAGCCCGGGCGGCCCGGCGGCGGAAGCCGGCATTCACGCCGGCGACGTCATCGTTGCGCTCAACGGTACCGCGCTCGCGGGCGAGCAACCCGCCCGCCAGGTCATGGACCTGATGCGCGACGTCAAGCCCGACAGCAAAGTGAACGTACGCGTGCTGCGTGATGGCAAGCCGCGTGACTTCACGGTGACCGTGCGCAGCGGGCCGGGCTACTTCGCCCGCGCTCACGGCATGCCGGACCTGGAGCTCGGCCCTTTAGGCCCGCTGCTACCCCCGGGACTCATGATGCGCGGGCCCTTCATGGACATGGAACTCGTGACCCTGACACCGCAGCTCGGCCGCTATTTTGGCGCTGACAAGGGGGTGCTCGTGGTGCGCGCGCCTGCGAAGGGCGCGATGCAACTGGAGGATGGTGACGTCATCCTCGCCATCGATGGGCGGCAGCCCGTGAGCGGCTCACACGCCACGCGGATTCTCGCCTCCTATCAGCCGGGCGAAAAGCTCAACCTGCGCATCGTCCGCGAGCACAAGACACTCGAACTGCAGGCAACGATGCCCGCCAGGGGTGCGCTGCCGGAACATCGGCCGCATGACGCAGCGGCACTGCCCGAGCGCCCCGAGGTCATCCTGCAGCAACACAGCGACGAGACCTGACACGCAAAAGGCAGCGTGTACCATGCGCGCGTGCGCCGCCAGGACTTCGCCTATCAACTGCCGCCGGAACTGATTGCCCAGGCGCCGCTCGCCGAGCGTTCGGCGAGCCGCATGCTGGTGCTCGAGGCCGCCACGGGTGCGCTCAGGGACGCGCGCGTGCGGGATCTGCCGTCGTGCCTGGAACGCGGCGATCTCATGGTGTTCAACGACACCCGGGTGATCGCCGCGCGTGTTTTCGGCACCAAGCCCTCGGGCGGACGGGTGGAGATTCTGCTCGAGCGCGCGCTCGGGGGAGACACGGCGCTGGCGCAGCTGTCCGCCAGCAAGCCGATCCGCGAGGGACTCACCGTGACGACCGCCGGCGGTGCGGTGCGCGTGCTGGGCCGCGACGGGGAGCTGTGGCGCATCGGTCTGCCACAGCCGGCGGTGGAATTCTTCGAGCGCTGGGGCGAGGTGCCGCTACCGCCGTACATTCGCCGCGCCGCGCTCGCGAGCGACCGCGAGCGCTACCAGAGCATGTTCGCGCGCGACCCAGGCGCGGTAGCGGCGCCGACCGCGAGTCTGCATTTCGACGCCGCGCTCATGGCGGCGTTGGCCGAGCACGGCATCGCCCGCGCGCTGGTGACGCTGCACGTCGGCGCCGGTACTTTTCAACCGGTGCGCGTGGAGGATCTGGCCGCCCATCGCATGCACGCCGAGCGGGTGTCGGTGAACGCCGCGACCTGCGAGGCTATTGCGCGCACGCGCGCGGCGGGCGGCCGCGTGGTGGCGGTTGGCACGACGGTGGTGCGTGCGCTCGAATCCGCTGCGCTTGCGGCACTGGCCGGGGGAGCGGGGGCGCTGGCGCCGTGGTCGGGCGACACGCGCCTGTTTATCACCCCCGGGTTTCGCTTTCAGGTGAGCGATATGCTGTTGACGAATTTTCACCTGCCGGAGTCGACCTTGCTCATGTTGGTTTGCGCGTTTGCCGGGCGCAGCGAAGTGCTGGCGGCCTACGCGCACGCGGTGCGCGAGCGTTACCGTTTTTTCAGCTACGGGGATGCCATGCTCCTCACCCGGAAGGCCGCGTGAACCCGACTTTCACGGTGCGCGCGCGCGACGGCGCCGCCCGTCTGGGGTGTCTGATTACCGCCCACGGGGAGGTAGAGACCCCGGCGTTCATGCCGGTGGGTACCTATGGCACGGTAAAGGCGATGACGCCCGAGGAACTCAGCGACCTGGGCGCGCAGATCATCCTCGGCAACACCTTCCACCTGCTGCTGCGGCCGGGGCCGGCCATCGTCGCCGCGCACGGCGGCCTGCACGGCTTCATGCACTGGCAGCACCCCATCCTCACCGATTCGGGCGGGTTCCAGGTCTTCAGTCTCAAGAGCCTGCGGCGCATCACCGAGGAGGGCGTGCGTTTCCGTTCACCGGTGGACGGCGCCGAGGTGCGTCTGACCCCGGAAGACTCCATGGACGTGCAGCTTGCCCTGCGCTCCGATGTCGCCATGGCGCTGGATGACTGCACCGAGCATCCGGCGACCGAAGCACAGGCGCGCGCCTCCATGGAGCGCTCCATGCGCTGGGCGGCGCGCAGCCACGCCCATTACTACCGCGACGCGGCCGGCGGCCCGCCAGGCGGACTCTTCGGCATCGTGCAGGGCGGCATGCACACATCGCTGCGGCTCGCCTCGCTCGAGGCGCTTTTGCGGCTGGACTGGCCCGGATTCGCAGTGGGGGGCCTGGCGGTTGGCGAGCCGGAGGAAGAGCGGCTGAGCATCCTTGAAAGCGTGGTGCCGCACATGCCGCAGGACCGCCCGCGCTATCTCATGGGCGTCGGCCGGCCGGAGGACATCGTGGCCGCGGTGGTACGCGGGATCGATATGTTTGACTGTGTCATGCCGACCCGGCACGCCCGCAACGGCCACCTGTTTACTTCTACCGGGGTCATGAACATACGGAACAGCGCCTACCAGGACGACCTCAAGCCCATCGATACGGCCTGCGGCTGCTATACCTGCCGCAACTTCAGCCGCGCCTACCTGCGGCACCTCGACCGCTGTAACGAGATTCTCGGCTCGCGGCTCAACACCATCCACAACCTGCACTTCTACCTGAGCCTCATGCGCACGCTGCGCGCCGCCATCGCCAGGGGCGAACTTAACGCCTGTGTGAGGGATTTTCTTGCCGCGCGGCGCGGCGCCGATGCTGTGGCATAATGCCGCCCTTTTTCGTATCCGGGACCTACCAATGAACCTCATTTCCGACGCTTGGGCGCAGTCCGTGCCGGGCGCCCCCGGCGGCCAGTTCCAGTTCGCCCTCATCATGGCGGCGTTCATCGCGCTGTTTTACTTCATGCTGATCCGCCCGCAGAGCAAGCGCGCCAAGGAGCATCAGGCGCTGATCTCCAAGCTCGCCACCGGGGATGAGGTTGTGACCACCGGGGGTCTGCTCGGCAAGATTACCGAGGTTGGCGACACCTTCCTCACCCTCGAGGTCGCCGACGGTGTGCGCGTCAAGGTGCAGAAGGTGCAGGTCGCACAGCTCATGCCAAAGGGCACGCTGAAAAGCGCCTGACCATGCTGGAATACGCGCGCTGGAAGTACCTACTGGTCGCGGCAGTGCTGCTGCTGGCGCTGCTGTTCGCCCTGCCGAA
>Ga0070761_10001023_pt1 | contig 17605 bp, 14 predicted proteins | sample HubBroMetageREF1_FD_66724 | JGI IMG/M metagenome (GOLD analysis project Ga0070761, IMG submission 66724) | Reference soil microbial communities from the Hubbard Brook experimental Forest, New Hampshire, USA - Hubbard Brook CCASE Soil... | ecosystem: Environmental > Terrestrial > Soil >... | reverse complement strand
GCGGGCACGCGATTAAGTTTTTCTACGATTCCTGGGAGAGATTTTATGTCGAGCCAAAAAATGACCATGGGCGTCATCGTAGGGAACCGCGGCTTCTTTCCCGGCGAACTGGCCAAGTCCGGCCGTGAAGAAATGATCCAGGCGCTGGCTAAAGCTGGCATGGATTGCGTGGTGCTCGGCCCAGAAGACAGCAAACACGGTGCCGTCGAGACCCACGACGAAGCCAAGAAATGCGCCGCACTGTTCCGCAAGAATAGCGACCGGCTGGACGGAGTCATCGTTTCTCTGCCCAACTTCGGCGACGAACGCGCCATCGCCGACACCCTGCGGCTAGCTCGCCTCGACGTCCCCGTGCTCGTCCAGGCTACGCCGGATGACGCGAAGAAGATGACCATCCTGCACCGCCGCGACAGCTTCTGCGGAAAAATGTCGGCCTGCAATAACCTGCGGCAATACGGCATTCCTTACTCTTTGACGCGTCTGCACACGGTCAGCCCCGACTCGGAAGACTTTCGGAACGATCTCGCCTGGTTCACTGCGGTCTGCCGCGTCGCCAACGGCATGCGCAACCTGCGCGTAGGCAGCATCGGCGCGCGCCCCACAGCCTTCAATACCGTGCGCTACAGCGAAAAACTGCTCGAAGCTCACGGCATTTCCACCGAGACCCTCGACCTGTCAGAAGTTTTTGGACGCATCGCCAAGGTGAAAGATGATCACGCCGGAGTGCAGGCCAAGCTCGCCGCCATTCACAAATACGTCACCACCAGCGGCGTTCCCGACGCGGCGCTCATGAAAATGGCCAAGCTCGGCTATGTGATCGACGACTGGATGACGCAGACCGACGTGAAGATCAGCGCCGTCCAGTGCTGGACTTCCATGGAAGAATATTTCGGCGTGGTCCCTTGCACCATCATGAGCATGATGAGCAACAACCTGATTCCCGCAGCCTGCGAGGTCGATGTTTGCGGCACTCTCAGCATGTATGCCCTGGCTCTGGCCTCGCAGACCCCCAGCGCGTTGCTCGACTGGAACAACAATTACGGCGACGATCCCAATAAAGCCGTCTGCTTCCACTGCAGCAACCTGCCCAAGCATTTCTTTCAGGACGTCCGCATGGATTTCCAGGAGATCATCGCTGGCACGGTTGGCAAGGACAATACCTTTGGCACGGTCGTCGGCCGCGTCAAGCCCGGCGCGATGAGCTTCGCCCGCTTCTCCACCGACGATACTGCGGGAGTGATTCGCGGCTACGTCGGCGAAGGCTCATTTACCAGTGACGCGCTAAACACGTTCGGCGGTGTAGGCGTGGTGCAGATCGCCGAACTGCAAAAGCTGCTGCACTACATCTGCGAAAACGGATTCGAGCATCACGTGGCAGCCAACTTCTCAACCACAGCCGCCGCCGTGCACGAAGCCGCCGTCCGTTACCTGGGCTGGCAAATGCACTGGCACAATAACTAGCTCCGTCGAAGCTGGGGGATGAGAGAAGTGGAAGAGCGGCCCTTCAGGGCCGCGTAAAAGGCCACCCTGGGATCTGGCTTTAGCCGCGGTTCTGGCTAGCCTCCCGCGATTGCTCCGACAATCAGCAGCGGTTCTTTTCCCGACGCAACCGCGTCAGGCAGGGGGGAATCCGGCGATTCGTGGGAGAAATCTTCCTCGCAGGCGAAGAAGCGCAGGAAAGCGCGCCGCTGCTGCGTGACTTGATCGCGAATCGTGCCCCGCAGCATGGGATAGCGCGCCTCCAGCGCATCGAGCACCGAGCGCTGCGTGACTGGGCCTTCGACCTCGAGCTGCACTTCTTGGCCGACGTGCGCCAGCGTGCGAAGGTGTTGCGGAAGTTCGACTCGAATCACGGTTACTTCACCGCAGTTTCCTGGATGTAAAGCGCCTTCCAATCGCTTCCCTCACGAACCCAGACTTCGCCGAAGATGCTGTCTGACTTCGCCATCTGCCCGCCGGATTTTCCTTCGTAGTGCGCGGAATAGGTGACCAGAGCGCTCTGCGCCCCGAGAGACTTCACCGTGAAATCTCTGAGGACGTAGCTGGTGAGCTCGAAGTCGTCCACCATGGCGATTTCAGCTCTCTTGTCGCCGAACCCGCTTCCGCCTTCTTCCATCTCACGAAAGCCGTCGGCCAGCGCGGCTCCGAGTCCAGCCTTATTTTTGTTTTTGAAATCTTCCCAGACTTTTCGGACCTTGGCTTCCACGGCGGGAGCGCTCGAGGCTGACTTGACGGCCGGATGCTGCACTTCCTGCGCCATTGCTGCTGTGGTGAGCCACAAAAAGAATGCAATGGCGATGACAATCATCTTCACGGATTTCTCCTGTCAACCGTCTACGGCAGCGTCTGCACTTCAACCGACAGCACCGCCGGCAGATCGCGCACAATTGAATTCCAACTATCTCCGGCGTCGGCGGAGGCGTAGACCTGGCCCCCGGTGGTGCCGAAATAAATGCCGCACTCGTCGAGCGAGTCGACGGCCATGGCGTCGCGCAGCACGTTGACGTAGCAGTCTTTCTGCGGCAGACCGGCGGTCAACGCTTCCCATTCGTTGCCGCCGGTGCGGCTGCGATAGACGCGCAGTTTGCCTTCGTGAACATAATGCTCGCTGTCGCTCTTGATGGGGACGACGTAAACGGTCTCGGGTTCGTGGGCGTGAATATCGATGACGAAGCCGAAGTCGGTGGGCAAATTGCCGCTGATCTTTTTCCACTGATCTCCGGCGTCATCGGAGCGCATGACGTCCCAATGTTTCTGCATGAACAGGACTCCCGGACGCGACGGGTTCATCGCAATGTGGTGAACGCAGTGCCCGACCTCGGCCGTCGGGTTGGGAATGTATTTCGAATAGAGTCCCTGGTTGATTGGCTTCCAGCTTTTGCCACCATCGTCGCTGCGGAACGCGCCGGCCGCGGAAATCGCAATGTAGATGCGATCTGAATTGCTGGGGTCGAGAATGATAGTGTGCAGGCACATGCCGCCAGCGCCGGGCTGCCACTTGGGTCCGGTGCCGTGGCCACGAAGCCCGGGAAGTTCGCGCCAGTTCTCGCCGCCGTCAGTCGAGCGAAACAACGCAGCATCTTCGACCCCGGCATAGACCGTGTCGGGATCGGTGAGTGACGGTTCGAGGTGCCAGACGCGCTTGAACTCCCAGGGATGCTGCGTGCCATCGTAAAACTGGTGAGTAGCAAGAGGCGCGCCTGTTTCGGCAGAAGTGTTGTAGACGAACCTGTTGCTGTCAGACTTGGGCGTGCCGGGCGTTGCGGGTGCGCCCGGAGGCGTGCCGGGCTGGTGCCATGTCTTGCCTCCGTCATCGGAGCGTTGAATGATCTGTCCAAACCAGCCGCTGGTCTGCGAGGCGTAGATGCGGTTCGGATCCACGGGGGAGCCCTTCAGGTGATACATCTCCCAGCCCGCGAAGTGCGGTCCGCTGACCTCCCAGTTCTGGCGCTTACCGTCAGCCGTAAGAATGAATGCGCCTTTGCGCGTGCCCGCCAGCACCCGAACCTTGCTCATGCTATCGCTCCTCGACGCGGGATTAGTCCTGAGATTTTATCTGAGGCGACGATGCGCGAGTCAACCGTTTCCAACAGGGTCGGATGACACAAGTGCGGGCTGTTTAATGTGGCACTGCCATTCCAGACGGCGAACTTGCGCGATCATACACGCGCACGTAGTCCACCAGCATGGTCTGCGGGAAGATCGTGGTCGTATCTGGACTTCCTGGCCAGCCGCCGCCCACGGCGACGTTGAGCAGCAGAAAAAACGGGTGGTCGTAAACCCACTTCGTTCCCTTGGGCAGGTCGGCAGGGGTGCGAGTCGTGTAAAGATGGTCGTCCACATAGAAACGGATCGTGTTCGGCTCCCACTCGACCGCGTAGAGGTGAAAGTCGTCGGCGAAGCGCTGGTCGCCGGGCAGGCCGAACGGATCTCCGATGCCGTGCTCGCCGGAATATCCTGGACCGTGAATGGTGCCGTGCACCAGCGCTGGCTCTTTGCCCACGTTCTCCATGATGTCGATCTCGCCGCAGCTCGGCCAGCCGGGTTTATCGATGTCGTCGCCGAGCATCCAGAACGCAGGCCAGATTCCCTGGCCGCGAGGAATCTTGATGCGCGCTTCGAAACGCCCGTAGGCCTGCGAAAATTTTCCCTGGGTTTTCAGGCGGGCGGAAGTGTAGTTTCGGGTGACGCCATCTGATCCAGTATATTTTTCCTGCTCGACCTTGATGATCAGGTTACCGTCCCGTTGGGACACGTTCTCAAGACGGCTAGTGTAGTACTCCAGCTCGTTGTTGCCCCAGCCTCCGCCGCCCGTTTCTGAAACCCATTTCGATGCGTCGACTGCCGAGCCGTTGGCCCCGTTGAACTCGTCGCTCCAAACCAGTTTCCATGCCGGAGCAGTCGATTGCGGACTGGCGGCCGGCGGACTGGCCTGCGCAGCCGCGAATGCGACTGTCAGGCAAGCCACGAGCAACAGAGCCATTACGAACCAAGCCGGGCGCTTCGACTCGGATTTCATCGCCGATCTCATCCTCATTCCCAACCTCGATCTCATCGAAGCCCGTGAAGCCGGCTCGCGCGATATTAGCCGAGCCTTCACGCGATGCTCACGTCACTATACGCAAACTAAGTCGATTCGTGCCAGGAGAGCGAGGTGCCGAAGCTGGGGGATACGGAAAGCGAGCCTGGAGGATTGCAGACCGGAGATGCGGACTGGAGAAAAGACACAGCGGTTGCGAACGGGTACGTCTCCGAAATGCGATAACACACCGCCCTGTTTCCAGACGGCAGACTACCTTAACTTGAGCTAATCACGTTTCTCTCTCCGCGGGCTTGCCGACCCTTACGCTCGTTCGCGCGCGCCCACTTCCGCTGCAGAAACCGAACTCGGCAGATCGAAGTATGCGCTCGGGCGTTTGGGAGCAACCTTCATCTTACGAGGAACCGTCTCCTTCTCGATCTGTCGCAAGACCGTTTCGGCGGCGGATGCGCCCCATTCCGAGAGCCAATTCTGCATGTCGTCCCCCAGGGGTTCGAGAAGAGTCATGTATTCGAGGTCCACCGAAGCCACGGGCATATCCAGTTCCTGGGGCAGAACTGCATCAATCGCAATTACGCCTTCAATTCCACGCTGCAGCAACTGGACCGAAACGGTGTTCCATTCGGAGGCGCAATTAAACGTGCCGATTGCAAGCAGGTAACCGCGGCGGTGCAAGAACGCTTGCACTCCCGCCACTACGCGGGCAACGGGAGCCCGGCCAATATCAGGGGTAATGGCCGCAACCAGGCGGGTTCGTTTAGTGCGTAGGGACCGGGCCCAAAGATTCGGGCGGTAATTCAACTCGCCCGCAGCGCGTAAGACACGATCCTTAGTCCGCTGCGGAATCGCCCATGATGCCGGAGTATTGTTCAACACGGCGGAAACCGAGCAGGGAGCGAGTCCAACTCGTTCGGCGACTGTGCGCAGGCTTACCACGGATTTTTTATCCGACACATCTCCCCCTCATCCTTGATTTCAGGATTCTCAAACGCCGCGACTTTGATTAGTTGCGGGCCTTCACTAAGACGACAAGGTCAAACACGAACCCTCGCGGGGAAAGGCCAAACTACAAAAAGTTTGGAGGGTCTTCTGCGACTCTGCAGAAGATATGCGAACTACTTTGGAGCAGACTGGGCAGATAGTCCAACGCAAAAAATCCATAGGAACGATCAGTTCGGCGGCGGACCCTAAGGGGTGCAAGATTCGGACCTACGGCAAACACGGTATGGGACGGGGTGTTCATTCTGCTGCATTCTCACACGGTGCCATCGCGTCGTCTTAATATTCGCATTCGCGAACTGTGCGCCCGCGCCATAGAGGCGGACGACACCAACTTTGCGCAAATTCTCGCGGACCTCCGGTCTGCCTTGCACGAGCACGCAGCACAAATGCGCGAGATGGCATTGCAGCAAATTCCTTTACGAAAAAGAAATAGGCTCCGACAGCCGGAGAAAGAGCCATGCACGCCGATGCCGACACCAATCAGCGATTGAGCCAATTGATCGCTAAGATTGAAATAGAGCAAAATCCGAGGATGATTTCGGTTCTCGTCGAAGAACTCAACCGCCTGCTGGACAGTGATAAGCCGGTCCAGGCGCAGCTTACGCACAAGCCTGAGCCCCCTTCGGGGAACTACAAAAAGACCCTGGCTGTGGATGACGGCGCGATTCCATGACTATTTTGCCACCAAACTCTGCGCGCTGGCGCGCTTCCTCGCGGGCATCCACTTGGTATCGGCCGCGGTCGACAGCATGGGCTGAATCCAGTTCAGCATTTGCAGACCGAAGAAAATTATTGGCAATGTAAGTACGTTGGCCGGGGTCGGAGTTCTCAAGGCGTCATCCTGAACGGAGCCGTTTTTCAATCGAGGTGAAGAGCCTGCCCTGACCGTACGTGAAGGGATTTTGCGCTATGCTCAAGAGATGACACGCCGCTTCCCATCCCGCGGAGACGAAAAGCTGATCCAGATCGTCGACTCCGCATTAGCCGACGTCACGCGCCGCAGCGGGAAATGGCTAGTCTGCCGCCCAGGATGCACGCAATGCTGCATGGGTGTGTTCGCCATCAATCAACTCGATGCCCTACGCTTGCGGCGAGGTCTCGCCGATCTGGAAAGGCTGGCCCCGGAGCGTGCCGCGCGGGTCCGGGAGCGCGCGCAAGAGTCGGTCCGCCGTTTGTCGCCGGAGTTTCCGGGCGATCCCGCGACCGGTGTGTTGCGCGAGGGAGACGAGGCCGAGCAGCAGTTTGCCGACTTTGCCAATGATGAACCTTGTCCCGCGCTCGATCCGGAGACGGGAAACTGCGAGCTCTACGAATCGCGCCCGATGACCTGCCGCGTTTTTGGCCCGCCAGTGCGCTCCGAGGACGGCTTGGGCGTGTGTGAACTCTGCTTTCAAGGCGCGTCGGATGAAGAGATTGCGGCCTGCGAATTGAAGCCGGATCCCGAAAACCTGGAATCGCGCCTCCTCGAAGAACTGGGAAAAAGTACTGGCGCTCGCGGCAATACGATCATCGCTTTCTGCCTGGCATCCTGACCAGATTCGAATCAGGCTTGCTGCTTCTTCTCAAGTTCGGCCCAGCGCGCATAGAGTTCGTTCACGTCGTTCTGTGCTTCTTCCAGTTCCGCGTGAGCCTTCATGAGTCGTGTACTGTCGCTGGCAATCGATGGGTCTTCAGCCGCGGACCGCTTCGCCTCCATGAGCTGCTCGGCATCGGCAACCCGCTGCTCGATGCTGGCATATTCGCGAGCTTCCATGTACGAGAGTTTCTTCTTGGACGATGCCGCTGATTCCGTTGCAGCGGCTCGCGCAGTAACACGCGCACTATTTTGCGAGCTTTGCTGGCGCGCCGCCTGCCAGGTTTCCCATTGCGAGTAGTCAGCAAAACGTTCGGCGCCGCCTTGGCCGTCCAGCCCAATCACGACGGTCGAGACCCGATCGAGCATGTAACGGTCATGCGTCACCAGCACCAGCGAGCCGCGAAACTCGAGCAGGCTTTCCTCCAGAATTTCGAGGGTCGGAATGTCGAGGTCGTTCGTAGGCTCATCCAGCAACAGAACGTCGGCAGGCTGCAGCATCAACTGCGCGATCAATACCCGAGCCCGTTCTCCGCCCGAGAGCCGCTCGATCGGCTGGTTGAGCTGTTCGCCCTTAAAGAGAAATTTCGCGGCCCACGATGCCACGTGAGTCACGCGGTCCTGGTAGATGACGGAATCGCCCTCCGGAGCCAGCGCGCGCCGCAGAGTCACGTTGGGATCGAGTTCGCGGCGTTGATCGAAGTACACGATCCGCAACTTTTCGGCACGGCGGATCTCTCCCTCGGTCGCGGCCACTTCTCCGCGTAACAGCCGCAGCAGAGTCGTCTTACCGCTGCCGTTCGGACCAACCAATCCAACTCGCAGCCCAGCTGTGACAATGAAGTTCAGCCCCTCAAACAGCCGCCGGCCTCCAATTTCGTAGGCGACATTTTGTAGTTCGATCAGCCTCTTGGTCTTGCGGTCGGTGGCGGAGAAATCAATCTGCGCTGTGCTTGTGCGGGTGCGCGTGTTCAGGTCCGCGAGTTCTTCCATCAACTCGCCGGCCTTGCCGATGCGCGCCTTCGATTTCCTCGTACGCGCTTTCGCCCCGCGGCGCAGCCATTCGATTTCGGAATGCACCAGATTTTCCAGGGCTTCCTGCCGCTTCGATTGCGCGTGCAGAAATTCCTCTTTCTTCTCCAGGAAAACGCTGTAGCGCCCCTTCACCCGCAGCAATCCGTCAGGATAGACGCGGCTCAACTCCGCCATCTCGGTCGCTACGTTTTCTAGAAAATAGCGGTCGTGGCTGATGACAACGCATGCGAAGCCGGCCTGCTCAAGAACCTCTTCCAGCCACTCAATGCCCGCCAGGTCTAGGTGATTCGTGGGTTCATCCAACAGTAGAATGTCCGGGCCCTGCACCAGCGCCTGAACAATCGCCAGCCGTTTCTGCCAGCCCCCGGAGAGCGAAGATGCTTCGGCTTCCAGGTCCACAAAGCCCGCGCGTCCCAGGGTCTCGGCAAAACGCGTACCGCGCTCTGACTCGGGCACGGCAGAACTTTTCAATGTCGCATCAATTACCGATCGAACTGTGTCTCCGGGCCGGAACTCCGACTCCTGTTCCACGTAACTCAGCCGGAGCCGCTTCCGGAACGCAATTTCTCCGTCATCGGTGTCTTCAGTGCCCGCCAGGATTCGCAGCAGCGTAGATTTTCCTGACCCATTCGGACCGATCAGTCCGATGCGATCGCCCTCTGAAACGGTGAAGGAGACGTTCTGAAACAGCGGATCGGCTCCAAAGGTTTTCGAGATGCTGCGTACATTAATCAGCGGCGGCAACGGATGTACTGGCTCCTGAATGTCAATTGAGGATAAAGGTCTGTCTTGAGACTATCAGGAAGCGCGACGCGGACGCTGAGGCCGTGACTCCAATGGTCACGGCGATTAGAGTTGAAAGGATAGGGCCGTCTGGAAGGGAATTGAATCCGTAACTCTTACCAGGCGGGCTTGCCGTCTTTGAAGCGCAGCGTCAGCGTGTCTCCGCCTTTGACCACTTCGCGCGCAAGAGTTAGATCCGCGCCATCCTGCTTGACCTTCGAGCCCGTGACCTCGATCTCGTCATTTGCCTTGAAGTCTATGCCCATGTCGTCGAGAAATTTCTTTGGACAAAGAAAGACTTCGATCGTGTCAGAGCCGCTCTTCGTTACCAGGTAAGCAACGGGCTTCCCGCCCGTAGGAGGAACGAACTTCAACTCTTGCACGACTCCCTTGAACTTGCCTTCCGTGCCGGTATCATATTTAGGTACGGCCTGGGGAAAAGCTGCAGTGGTGAGGAAGGCAATCGCGGCAAGTTTCAGGAGCTGGTTGCACTTTAACTGGGTACACATCGGGCCAAACGCAGTCATGGCGGGCCCTCCGGTGGAATGTTAGGCTTTCAGGGTCGGAAAAGCAATCGGATTGTGCATCGCGTTAGGAGCATCTGATCTTATACTCGAATACTCTTAATCGATTGCGCTTGCTCAAGTGATTGAGGGGCCAACTTGCGATGAAATCAATTCGCTCCATCAGCGCGGTGCTGTGGTTTGCGGTCTTGGGAACCGCGCTCTCCTACGCGATAGCATTACCGGAACTCGAAGCCGAGACCGGAGCCGAGGCCTGGTTGCGCTATTCCGCATTGAGCCCACAAGCCGCCAAGAACTACAAGCGGCTGCCGGACAAGATGGTACTACTCGGCGATTCCTTGCTTCTTAACACTGCACAGCAGGAACTGGTTCGCGGCGTTTCGCAAATGCTAAGCAGGAAGTTGCTCGAGCAAGCCGTGATCGCTGGAGCTGACCCATGCGGAGGAAGTCAGATCGTTCTGGGAACGATGGCAGAACTACGGGTGCCCTACCCGGATCTGCATCCCGATCAAACCCTGAGCGACGATGGCTATTGGCTGAGGAATGCGAAGATTCAGGGGCGTGAATGTTTGCTGGTTGCAGGCGGCACGGATCGCGGTGTTTTGTACGGAGTGTTTGCTCTGTTGAGTAAGATTGCCCGAGCTGAGAGTATCGCCAACCTCAACGAAGTGCAGCAGCCCTACGCTCCCATCCGCTGGGTGAATCAGTGGGACAACCTCGACGGCCGAATCGAACGCGGATATGGTGGCCCCTCCATCTTCTTCGCCGATGGAAAAGTCCGCAGCGACTTGACCCGAGCCGGTGAGTACGCCCGCCTGCTGGCTTCGGTCGGCATCAACGGCTGCACCATCAATAACGTGAACGCAGCACCCGGCATTCTCGAAGACAGTTTCATCGCCCAGGTTAGCCGCATCGCCGACGTTTTCCGTCCCTGGGGCGTGCAGCTTTCCATGGCGGTTGATCTGGGCAGCCCCAAAATCATCGGTGGTCTCGACACGTTCGATCCACTGGATCCGCGGGTCGCCGAGTGGTGGCAAAAAAGAGTTGACGAGATCTACCGCCGCATCCCGGACTTCGGCGGCTTCGTCATGAAAGCCGACTCCGAGGGCCGCCTTGGCCCCTCCAGCTACGGCAGAACTCACGCCGCCGCCGCCAATGTAATTGCGCGCGCTCTCAAGCCGCACGGCGGCGTAGTGTTCTATCGCGCCTTCGTCTACAACCACCATCTGGACTGGCACGATTTGAAAAATGATCGCGCCAAAGCCGCTTACGACAATTTTCATCCGCTCGACGGCGCATTCGACGACAACGTGATCATTCAGATCAAGAACGGCCCCATCGATTTTCAAGTCCGCGAACCGGCATCGCCCCTCTTCGCCGGCCTGCGCCGTACTAACGAAGCCATCGAACTGCAGGTCACGCAGGAATATACCGGACAGCAGCGCCATCTCTGTTTTCTCGTCCCCATGTGGAAGGAAGTGCTCGACTTCGATATGCATGTCAGCGAGCCGCAGATTGCAACTCCGGTGAAGAATCTCGTCGCGGGCAGAACGTTTCATCGCCCGACAGGCGGTTTTGTTGGCGTGGCCAACGTCGGCATGGATGCAAACTGGCTGGGCAGTCCGTTTGCTATGGCCAATCTCTATGGCTTCGGCCGTCTGGCCTGGGATCCTAACCTCAGCGCTCAAAAAATTGTCGATGAATGGACGCGCCTCACCTTCGGCGGCGACCCGCTCGTGGTCAGGACCATCACGTCGATGCAGCTGAACTCTTGGCCCGTCTATGAGAGTTACACCGGTCCTCTGGGCGCGGGAACACTCACCAACATCACCGGAAATCACTACGACCCCGGCCCCGAGTCCTCCGAAGAAAATGGCTGGGGACAATGGCATCGCGCCGATCACTCGGAAATCGGCATGGATCGCACGATTGCGACCGGAACCGGATTTATCGGCCAATATCCGCCGGCAGTGCAAAATCTGTACGAATCGCTTGCCAAGTGCCCTGATAATCTGCTCCTGTTCTTCCACCACGTGCCCTACACCTATGTTCTGCACTCCGGAAAAACGGTGGTCCAGCACGTCTACGATTCGCACTACGATGGTGCAGATCGCGCCCGCGATGTTATTTCGCAATGGAAAACGCTCGATAGTCACATCGACCAAGAGCGTTATCGTGACATCCTGGCTCGGCTCGAGTACCAGGCCGGAGAAGCGGTTGTTTGGCGCGACGCCATCTGCAATTGGATCTATCGCCTCTCCGGAATTCCGGATAAAAAAGGCCGCCTAGGCAGCGCGCCGAACAAATGAGCTCCCACGAGGGCGCCCCGATGTCCGGCCCATCGTCCCTTCCGGCAGGTCATGCCGCTCTTTTGTTGCCCTGCCTTGCGCATTTGACCCAGTTCCGTTAACGTTTACGTTTCTGAGCGGTCCCGATGCTCCGACGCTTTAGGACCGCGCAGGAACACGGTCAAGAAAAATGGGCAAGCCTCCCACGACTCTCCGTGACATTGCGCGCGCACTGGGAACCTCGATCGGTTCCGTGCATCGGGCCATGCATGATAACCCCGGCGTCAGTCCGGAAACCAAAGAGAGAGTCCTGGAGATGGCGAGAACCCTGGGATATCGCCCAAACCTCGCCGCCCGCTATCTGTCGTCCAGAAAAACTCTGCGCATCTCGGTGAACACGCTGCAGGGCACTACATCGTTCTGGGATGAAGTGAGGGCCGGCATTCGCGAAGAAGCTGCGTCCGTCGTGCTCGAGAATGTTGAGCTTGAATTCCGCACTTATCCCCGTCTCGGGGAAGACGACGAAGCGGCTTTCGCAGCTGCTATCAACGACAAAGTGGATGGGATGATCATCTTTCCCAGCCGTCCGCAAGTGCTGCGGCCCTGGATCCGCCGCGCCTCTCGCGCCCACATTCCGGTGGTGTGCGTGGCCACCGACGCTCCCGAGAGCGGTCGATTGGGCATGGTCGCGATCGACACTCTGGCCAGCGGTTCGATCGCTGCCGACCTCATGGGAAGATTCCTTGGTCCGTGCCAGGGGTCCGTGGCAATCACCGTGTTTGACATGGCCATCACTGAGCATGCAGAAAAGTACGCCGCCTTTGACGATACTCTGCAATCTTTTTATCCCAACCTCTGCCTGCTGAAGCCCATCGAAGATCATGACATCGAGGCCGAAGCCTACGGAAAGTCCCGCGAGCTGTTTGAAAGATTCCCCAGCCTGTGCGGAATCTATGTGACCACCGAGGCCTCGATTCCGGTGCTGAACGCGGCCCGTGATGCAAAAGTGCTGGACCGTCTGACCATCATTACGACCGACCTATTCCCCGATCTCGTTCCTCAGATCAAGTCCGGCGCCGTAGCCGCAACCATCTACCAGCGTCCCCGGGCTCAGGGCCAGATCGCATTTCGCATGTTGCACGAGTTTCTGGCGGAGGGCACCAATCGGTCGCATCAAGTCGCACTGTCTCCGCATCTGTTGATGCGCGGCAACCTCGACTTCTTTCTGCAACGACAGTCCCGGGAATCGGTCAAAGAAAAAGTGCAACAGCCCCGGGAAGCAACCGACGAACTGGCGGATTTCGCCTAGATCGTGCGCCTCGCGCGCGATAGAAATATCGAGGAGGGAATATCGCGTATCTCGGCATCGATGTAGGCACAGGCGGCACCCGGGCGCTCGTCATGGGCGAGTCCGGGAAGGTCGTCGCCTCCGGCTCGGAAGAACACGACCCGTTCCTCAGCCCTCGGCCCGGCTGGGCCGAACAGGATCCGCGCGACTGGTGGCGCGCCTGCGGATTGGCCGTCAGAAAGGCGCTCCAGTCTTCAAATCTGAACGCCAACGATATTGCCTGCGTCGGTTTCTCCGGCCAGATGCATGGCGCAGTGCTTCTCGATTCTGGCGATCAGGTCGTGCGCAGCGCTATCATCTGGTGCGATCAGCGCAGCGAGGTGCAAACCCACGAATTGGAAAAGTTATTTGGCCGCGACGCCCTGATCCAGCTCACCTGCAATCCTCCACTCACGAATTTCACGCTCACCAAACTGCTCTGGGTGCGCGAGACCGAACCGCAGAACTGGGCCCGCGTCGCGCACGTCATGCTGCCCAAGGATTATGTCCGCTTCCGCCTCACCGGAGAGCGAGCCATCGACATGGCGGACGCCTCGGGAACTCTTCTTCTCGACGTGGCCAACCGCCGCTGGTCGACCGAAGTGTTAAGCAAGTCCGGCATTGATCCTGCGCTGCTCCCCGCGCTCTTCGAATCTCCTCAGGTGTGCGGAAAAATCTCCGTCGCTGGCGCCGAAGCCACCGGCCTGCGAGCCGGAACTCCCGTAGTCGCCGGAGCCGGAGACCAGGCGGCCGGCGCCGTCGGCATGGGCATTGCTCGCGCCGGCGCTGTCAGCGCCACCATTGGAACTTCCGGCGTCGTCTTTGCCGCGACAGACCGTCCCGCACTTGATCCCGCAGGACGGCTCCATACTTTCTGTCACGCCATCCCCGGACGCTGGCACGTAATGGGGGTTACGCAAGCCGCCGGTTTGTCCTTACGTTGGTTCCGCGATCGCTTCGGGATCGAATCAGGTGGGCAGGGTGGGAAGAATGCCGGACGCGATCCCTACGACATTCTTGCCGACGAAGCCAATACGGCTCCCGCCGGCTCCGAAGGTGCTTTCTGGGTGCCGTATCTGATGGGCGAGCGTACTCCTCACCTTGATCCCAACGCGCGCGCCGCGCTGCTCGGGCTCACCGCTTCCCACGCCCGCGGCCACATTATTCGCGCAGTGATGGAAGGCGTGGCCTACAGCCTCAAAGACACGTTCAGCATCTTTGGAGAGATGAAGATTCCCGTAACCTCGATCCGCCTGGGCGGCGGCGGCGCTAGATCGCCGCTATGGCGGCAAATCCAAGCCGACGTTTACGCGCACGAAGTGGAAATCGTTGCCGCCGAAGAAGGTGCAGCCTACGGCGCAGCAATTCTGGCAGGCACCGGAGCCGGAGCCTGGAATTCAGTCGATGAAGCTTGCGACAGCGTGGTTCGCGTGGCCTCGTGTATCGCCCCCGATCCCGCGGCATCGAAAACCATGCAGCAGGGCTATCGCACCTACCGCAAAATCTACCCTGCCCTGCATCAGGTCTTCAGCTAAATGCGCAGCTGACTGTGTTCAGCTAAGCAAGGCTTGTCATCCCAACCGAAGTGGAGGGACCTTGGGATCCGCTCTCCCAGCAAAGACCCATCGCGCGAACAGAACCGGACCTCACTCCGGCAATTTCACTTCCCCCCGAATCGTAAGCCGAGTGTCCGCCGCCGAAGCACCTGTCCCCGGCTGCCCGCCGCCCGTACTTATCACATAGTCTCCCGCCCCAACCATTCGGTCCCCAGCTTCGTTGACGTAACTCAAATCCCGCGGTTGCAGCGCCAGCTTCACATGCCGCGACTCGCCCGCCTCTAGGTGAACGCGGCCAAATCCGCGAAGCGCCCGCAGCGGCGCCCCCGGAAGCTTCGGGAAGCTGATATAAAGTTCTACGACTTCATCGCCCGCTCGCGAACTGCTGTTCTTTACGTCGACATCGACCGCCAGCGGATTGCCCGCGTCCAGCTCCGCACTCGACAGTTTCAGATTGCTGTATTCGAATTTCGAATAACTCAACCCGTAGCCAAAAGGATAGAGAGGAGTGCCGGCGAAATAGCGATACGTGCGGTTCTTCATCGCATAATCTTCGAACTCCGGCAACTGCTCCACACCTTTATAAAAGGTCACTGGCAACCGCCCGCCAGGATTGTTCACGCCCGCCAGAGTCTGCGCGATGGCCGTTCCACCTTCTTCTCCCGAATACCAAGCCTCAAGAATCGCGTTGGCGTGGTCGTTCGCCCAGTTCACTCCCAGCGCGCTGCCATTCATCAGCACAACGACGAGTGGCTTGCCCGTGCCTTTCAAAGCTCCCAGAAGCGCTTGTTCTTCTTCCGGCAGATTGAGGCTCGTGCGATCGCCCCCTTTGAATCCGGGCAAGTCGACTTTCATTTCCTCACCTTCCAGCCTCGACGTAATGCCGACCACCGCGACCACCACATCAGCCTCACGCGCCGCCGATACGGCTTCCACCAGCGGATCGCCGTTCACCGGCAGCCATACCAACTTGGTGACGCGGCCGCCCGCCATGTACTCAACCTTCACCGCGTAAGCATGCCCTTTTGTCAGCTGCAGCGTCGCCAGTTGCGGATTGGGATCGTGCCCAACGGCATCATCAATGACCAGCGTGCCGTCGATCCACAAGCGCTGCATGGAACCCATCAGGCCGATCTGGTACGTGCCCGATTCGGCGGGCTTCAGGATTCCCCTCCACCGGGCAGAAAAATCCTTCATGTCAACAGGCGCCGGCAGCGCATGCGGGTCCGGATGATAGGTTTGAAGATCCACGTAGGGATCGACTCGAACCACTTGCGGCGTTCCTGATAAATCCTTCGCGAAGTACTCGCCCTTGAGTCCCGGTTTTCCGTCGTCGGTCGATAACACCGAAGTTGGAATCACAGGAAGCTCGCGCAGGAAGTCGGTGCCGGCTTCAAACGAAACCTTTGCCCCGGTAAACTGTTTGCGAACCCCCTCCAGCACCGAAACCGCGTGCGAAGCCGTGCCGCTGTAGTTACCGTGCAGCACGGCGGTCTGATCCGCCAGCGGGCCGACCACGAGAATTTTCTTCACGCTCGCCGCGAAGGGAAGTACACCATCGTTCTTCAGCAACACCATTGATTCCTGCGCGGTTTTCAGCGCAAGTGCGCGGTGCGGAGCGCTGTCAATCTCGGAGTCCAGCGTCCGCGCGTACGCGACGATACTGTCAGGATCGAACATTCCCAGCCGCATGCGCGCCGTAAATAGCCGTTTCAAAGAAACATCCAGATCCGCTTCCGTGAGCAGCCCCTGCTTTACGGCGTCAACAAACGGCTTGTAGTCATGGTCATCTTTTGTGATGGTGAAAAAATCCGCGCACTCGTTGTCCATCCCCGTCTTGATCGCAGCCGCTGCAGCCGCCGCCTGGCTCGTTACGAACTTGTGCCCCTGAAAAATATCCACGATCGCGTCGCAGTCCGATACCACGTATCCGTTGAATTTCCATGCCCCACGTAACTGGTCCTGCAGCAGAAACGTATTGGCACATGCCGGCTGCCCATTGACGCGGTTATACGCGCACATCACTGACTCCGCTTTACCCTCAATCACCGCCGCGCGGAACGCCGGCAGGTAGGTATCTTCCATGTCATGCTTCGATACCTGCACATCAATCGTGTGCCGCGAAGTCTCCGGCCCGCTATGCACGGCAAAATGCTTCGGCGTGGAAATAACCCGGAAATATTTCGGATCATTCCCCTGCAGCCCGGTTACGAACGCCACGCCCATGCGTCCCGTTAGAAACGGATCTTCCCCATACGTTTCCTGCCCGCGCCCCCAACGTGGGTCGCGAAAAATGTTGATGTTCGGCGACCAGAAATCGAGCCCCTCCATAATGTCGCGCCGTCCCGCCCGCACCGCCTGATTATGTTTGGCTCGAGCTTCCGTCCCGATCACGATCGCCATCTCGTGGATCAGCGAATCGTCGAACGTAGCCGCCAGTCCAACCGGTTCAGGAAAAACCGTCGCCGTGCCAGCATTCGCCACGCCGTGGAGAGCCTCGCTCCACCAGTCGTAGCCCGGTACCTGCAGCCTGGGGATGGCCCGCGCCTGGTTCACCAGTTGCTCAGCCTTTTCCTCGAGAGTCATCTGCTTCACCAGATCATCAACCCGCACTTCAATCGGTTGGGAAGGATCGAGATAGACGGAGCTACTCGCCGTCTGCGCCGACGCACGAACCAAAATAAGAGTCAGAAAAAAAACTAATTGCAGGGTCGTTCGCACACGCGTTTCCATGGAAAAATCCTCCGCAACCGCGCGATCAACCGCTGGCGAAAGCGCTGGTGGATTGAAAGCCTAAAATCGATTTTGTTCGGTAGATGCCGCTCCGTTAACGATTACCGTCGACCGTCGCTTGTAGCACAGTGGAAATCGCGCGGTCAAGAACGCCCGCCGCCAGAGTCTGCCGTTTCACCAGAATTCGCCAGAGATGTCCGGCGATCGTTTATGTGTTCTGAGCCCGACCGATTTCAGACAAAGG
>Ga0070761_10001021_pt1 | contig 17609 bp, 14 predicted proteins | sample HubBroMetageREF1_FD_66724 | JGI IMG/M metagenome (GOLD analysis project Ga0070761, IMG submission 66724) | Reference soil microbial communities from the Hubbard Brook experimental Forest, New Hampshire, USA - Hubbard Brook CCASE Soil... | ecosystem: Environmental > Terrestrial > Soil >... | reverse complement strand
CATGTAGTTGAACTGCGACGCGTACCAAGAGTCGACGATCAAGAGATTGGGGTCGCGTTCGTGGGACATGTTGTGGTGGCCCACGCCATTCAGATTGCACTGAGACGGAGGCAACGTGAGCCACGGGAAGCTCAGATTGTCTTCGCTATGGGTCCACTGGAAGGTGACGATGTTCGTCAGACCGCAGGCGACCGCCTGGATCATGATGTCCATCAACATCTTGCCCGAGACGGGGGTCATTCCCGGGACCTCCGTCCAATTGAGCGTTGCGGTGGCGTTGGTGATGTCGACCCCGGCGGGCGCCGCCGGCGCCGCGGGAGTGCTGCAGCTCAACGTGAAAACGGACGTCAACTGCGTTTCGATGTCGCGGACCGCCGACTGATGTTGCTGCAAGAGCTGCCAGTCGGCCGAGCTCAGCTTCGTTTGCAATCGCATGAAGTCGGCCTGCACGGCGTCGAGAACGCTCTTGTCCGCCAATTGCTGTGCGGTGGGACCGCTCCCCATGGCTGTGCCCGTCGTTCCTGCACCGAAAACGGTATTGAAGAGGACGAAAGGATCGCTCACCGGAACGATGGGCGTGACGGGGGCCGCGTAGCTCATCTCCTTGTCGACCTGACGATCGTTGTAGCCATAGAGATCGTTGGTGCCCATGACGGCGAGTTGCAACGAGGGGAACTTGACTTTGCCCTTGAACACCGTGTTTGCGAGCACCTGATCGATCGAAATGCCATTGCCCAAGCCGGCATTGCCGAAGTTGTTGTCGCCGCCTTGCAGAACCTGGCCCGTCAGAAGGGAGCCCATGCCCTTCTGGTGACCCCCGGGATGGTTCGCGTTGTACGCGGGCCGGGCGCCAATCATCGACAATCGATCGAGGATGAGCAGCTTGCTCGCGCTGTTGTAAAGCGCAGGCGCGACGGCGCCCGCGGTTGCCATAGCGGTCTTTCCCCAAATCGTCGTCGGATCGCTGAGTGCCGCCAAGCCGGCGCCCGTGGTGATGTCCGTGATGAATGGTGCCGTCGGCCCCGCCGTCATCGGATCGATCGGAAGACGCCACGAGGAGTAAAGCTGCCCGTTCGGCGTGTACATCACGATGAAGCGCTTTTTCGGAATCGCAGCCGTCTGGGCTTTCGCGTAGAGCGTGTCGAGCCCGGCGAGCAGGGGGACGGCCCCCGCAGAGACGCCCAAGTCGCGGAGAAAACGCCTTCGAGTCATCGTCGGCTTGCCCATGTTGTTCTCGTTTCTCACTGTGCGCTCATAATATGGTTCGCGAAAGATCTCGGTCTGGGTCAGCCGGGCAAGCCCCGGTACAGGAAATACGGAGATTGCAGAACCTCTTCGATGACCGCGGCCAAGCCCCCGGAAAAGCCAGCGCCCTGCGTCACCGCCACCGTCGTATAGAGGCCGTTCAGCCCTGCGAGCGTCGGCGCGTCGACGGGCCCATTGCGGAACGCAAGCGGTGCCACCTGGCTGATGAAAGCGGCCGCGCAGGCGGCGCCTTCGCTGCCGCCGTTTCCAGCCGGAGCCGCGCAATGGGCCTCTTGAAGCATCGTGCCCAGGTGGGCGGCCGACGTTGCGATCGTCGCCAGGGCAACGGCCGCGTCGTAGTCCGCGAGCGCGACGTCGTCCGCCGAGCGGGCGACTCCGGCAAAAGCCCCCGTCGAGTCGCCGACGATTGGAACCGGTTGCGCGGCGGGCGCGATCCCGAAGAGTTTGTTGACTGCGCTCGCGTATTCCGCGGGAGTAAGTCGGGTGATGGCCTCATCCAACGTCGCGGTCGGGCTCGAGCTGCCCTGGCTCGGCTCCGCCCCCGTCCCGCATCCGAGGAACACGACCGACAACACGGTCAGACAAGTGGTGCGTGCTTTCATGGACTTCTCCCGCCCGTACGGTGGCGCAAAAGCTCCCCCTTGGCAATCAATGAATATTAAGGATGGAATACTGGGTGCCAACATTGGAATAATATTGCGGCGCAGGGCCTTGCGCTGCGGCTGAAAAGGGACGCTGACGCGGCAAAATACACGCAAAGTCCCCCGAATCGGCTTTTCGTCGTGTGGAATGCCTATTGTGTTTGACGGATACGCGTCGGGCGGTATGGCGTAGAGCTGGAATCCGCCAGCATGGCCATCCGGTCCCACGAGCCGGGGAAAGAACATGATGTCCCGCTTCATCGTCTACGGTCTGGTCGGGCTCAGCGCGGCTTGTAGCGCGAGCCCGAAGTCGTCCGGCTCCTCCGCGGGCGCGAGCGCGACGGCCGGAGCGAGCGCGACGGCAGGAAGCGCCTCCGGCGACTCAGTACAGAATCCAAGCGGCGCGACGGCGGCGACTGGAAACGGGGCGTCGGCGGGCGCCGGCACGGGAAGTCCTTCGGCGACGACAGGCACCGTGACGGCGACGACCGGTGCCGGGCCAAGCGGGGCAACGACTTCGCCGACGGATGCGGGCGCGACGCCGACTCCCGACGCGACCCTGGGCGGGCCGGCCGTCGACGCGGGCAGCTTCCCGACGTTCATCGACGGAGGCGCGTGCCCGGCCAATGCGATCATGTGCGACGATTTCGAAGAGTACCCGCCCCTCGTGAATCCTCCGGGCGGGCTGGACCTGACCCAGATGCTGCCCAACTGGGACCAGTATTCATTTCACGGCTTCCCGTGTGTGGACAACGTCCCGCCGCTCCTTCCCGGCAAGACCCACTCCGCATACCTCAACACCGAAGCGAGCTCCTACCGCTTCGCGGCATTCATTCGTCAGACGCCCGACGGGGTTCCCGTCGTGCCCCTCGCGCACTACGGGCGCGTCATGGCAAACATCAAGGCGGTCTCGCCGATGACGCAGTGGACCATCATCGAGCTCCAGGGGCTTTTACCGGGCTCGACCACGGAGCTTGCGACATTCAACTTCGGCGGCAATAAGGGTCACCTCGCGGCCGGATACTCGCAGCGAAAACGCGTGCTCGACGCGGACGGCGGCGTGACGTTACGCCCCGGCGGCCCCATCAACGCGCAAGAGGCGGCCATGGGGACGCTCGATTGCACGAAGAGCGCGACGACCGAGACGATGACGACCGGCACGTGGACCTGCATCGAGTGGAACATCGACGCGACGAAGAGCGAAATGCATTTCTGGCTCGACGGGGTTGCTCAGACGGAAATCGACGTCTCCGGCCAGGGTACCGAGTGCAGTATCGGCATGCCCACGACGCCATGGGTGGGTCCGACGATGTTTACGAAGCTCAATCTGGTGTGGGAGGGGTACGGCACCGATTCTCCAGGGCAAGACATCAGCTACGACGAGTTTGCCGTAGGCACCGAGCGGATCGGTTGTCCCCCGTAGGCGCGCGGCAAGCCGTGGCGAAGGAAGCAGGTACGAGAGAGTGGGGGCTGACCATGCAAAGTTCGCGCAGCAGCGCAAAAATGCCTCGCCGATCCAATAACACTGCGCGTCGTTCGCCGTGACTGGACTATTCCATTAAGAAAACGAACGATCTGTACCGTCTTTGCTGACGGCTCCTCGACGCGAGCGGGCACAATATGGGGCAATGGGATTTCATTCGTCGCTGAGTCCCCTCGGGTGGGTGAGCGCGCTCATCATCTGTGGTTGCTCCGGCGGTGAGTTGGGGAGCTTCGGCCCGGGCGACCTCGCCACGTCGGGGCAGGGCAGCGTCGGGACGAGTGGAGAAGGCTCGGGCGGGTCGGGCGGCTCGGTGCACGCGGCCGCGGGGAGCGTATCGGCGGCCTCGGGATCGAAAGGCGGTCCGGCCGCCAGTGGTTCGTCGGTGGGATCGAGCTCCGCGAGCGGTCAGTCCGCGAGCGGCTCCTCGACGCCCGAGGCGAGCGGCATGGCCTCGAGCGGTTCCGCGATCGCGTCTGGAACCTCCAGCGGGGACGCGGCCAGCGGGTCCTCCGCGGGATCCGGAGCCACGAGCGGCGCGACCACGAGCGGTTTGTCGGAGTCGGGCGTCGCTTCGAGCGGTCAGGTGGCGAGCGGCTCGCCGTCGGGGGCCAGTGGGAGCGCGAGCGGAAGTGCCGGAGGGGTGCCCTGCAAGCGCGGCATCGCGTCCGACGCGGCCCCCTCGAATGCGCTGGCTCCGACGGCGTCGGCGCCGGGCGTTGGCTGGTGGTACAACTGGGGGACTCGGCCCGCGAGCGGCGCAAGTCCCGCGATCGAATTCGATCCGATGATGGCCAACGCCGGCGCCGTCAATAGCTCCATCCCGAGTGGGTCCAAGTACTTGCTCGGCTTCAACGAGCCGGACTTCAAGGCTCAGGGTGACCTATCGCCCCAGCAGGCCGCGGCGGATTGGCCGGCGCTTCAGGCCAAAGCGAAGGCGGCGGGCATTCCCATCGTATCGCCCGGCGTCAACTTCTGTGGGAGCGCATCCAATACGTCCCAGTGCACGACGCCGAGCATCACCGACCCGTACACGTGGCTCAAAGACTTCTTCGCGGCGTGCACGGGATGCGAAGTCGATTACGTCGCGATCCACTGGTACAATTGTGATTTGCCGTCTCTACAGACGTACATCGAGGGAGACAACAAAGGAACGTTCGAAGGCTTTACCCAGTTCGGGAAGCCGATTTGGGTCACCGAGTTCTCGTGCGACGCGACCCACTCCGTGGCCGACCAGACCGCGTACATGGAAGCCGCCGTGCCCTACTTGGAAGGCAATCCGAGTATCTTCCGATATTCATGGTTCAGCGCAGACCCCATTCCCAACGCGGAGCTCGAGAACAGCGACGGATCGCTGACGGCTCTCGGCACGACGTACGTGGGTCTTGCGCAGAGCTGTCATCCCTAGTCGCGGGCCATCGCACTCGCAGCGCGCTGGTCGCAAATTCAGGGTTGCGGGCCCAGCGCGCGCGTGCAACGACCAGGGGGTGGCCGCCCCAGTCGCTCGCTGCCTTCTTGGCGTCGCGATGCTCGCGGTCGTCGCGTGCGATGGCGAAGACGCCCCGCCGGTCGTGCAGGCGCACGACGAAATCTCGCCTCCCGTCGCGATGGAGATGCCGACCACGCAGGCGCAACCGACCGACGAGATGCCCGACGCTTCGACCGATTCGCCCTATGGCACCTTCGACGACGGCGGGTACGTGCAGGGGTATGCGGTCTCCCCAATCCAGGTTTGCAAGCAATGTGCTTGCGAAGCGGGGACTTATTGTTTTGGTGGCGGCACGGGATATACGACGTTCAATGGGACGTGCACTGCCGGGTCCACCTTCGGCGTTGGTTGCCAGCCCCTACCGGCCGCGTGCGCCAGCCAACCCAACTGCGCCTGCGTCTTCGATGCGCTCAAGCCGAACGTCCCCTGCTATCTCGTCTGCAGCGGAACGGAGGATCTGATCGCGTATTGCCCGAATCCGTAGGGTCGCCGCGGATCGCAGGTCCTTGTCATCGCTCGCCCAGGTACCAGTGGGGCTTGACGCGCGGACGGTACGTCAGCCCGAAATCGCGCATCGTCGTGTCGCGGATGAGCGCGACGGCATCGGAGACCGAATCGGTGAGGGTGATCCGATCGACGTCCGCTGCGTCGATCGTCCCGGCGGGCAGCAGCCGGTCGCGGAGCAGGGCGAGGAGAGGCTTCCAGAAGTCGACTCCGAGAAGAACGACCGGGAAGTTTTTCACTTTGCCGGTCTGAATGAGCACGAGCGTCTCGAAGATCTCGTCGAGCGTCCCAAAGCCGCCCGGCAACGCCACGAAGGCGTACGAGTACTTCACGAGCATCAGCTTGCGAACGAAGAAGTACCGAAACTCGACCATGCGATCGAGATACGGGTTCGGCCTTTGCTCGTTCGGGAGCTGAATGTTGCAGCCGATCGACGCCCCCCCGGCGTTTCGAGCCCCTTTGTTGGTGGCCTCCATCAGGCCGGGACCGCCCCCGGTCATCACCGTGAGGCCGGCCTCGGCGAGCCGCGCGCCGGTCTCTTCGCCCAGCTTGTAATACGGGTGCGTTTCGTCGAAGCGTGCGGAGCCGAACACCGTTACGCACGGCCCAACGAAATGGAGAGCTCGAAAGCCCCGAACGCACTCGACGCAAATGCGGACGACCTGGCGCAACTCATGCCGGCGCTCCCGGGGGCCCTGAAGCAGCCGGCGTTCGGTCGAATCGGGCGTCGACGAGGGCCACGTCGACGGTTCGGATCGATTCGGGGCGGGGATCGCGGACGCCTTCGTCGCGCCGACCGTCACGGGACGGCCCGTGCGAAATCGACGAAGCCGCGGTCGACATCGGTGTGTACGAGCTCGACGCGGACCGGATCGCCGACGTCGAGTCCCTGAACCCCGCGGATCAGTTTTCCTTCCGCGCTTGGATGCGCGATGCGCACCCACGTGCCTTTCACGGACGCGCCGCTCACCGTGGCATCGAATTGCTGGCCGATCCGGGGCGCGAGAAGCTGCGCCGCAGCGGATTTCAGGACCTGTCTTTCCACTTTGGCGGCGTTCGTTTCCTGGGCGGTGCAATGTGCCGCCAACGCCTTCAGCGCGTCGCCGTCGTACGGCGCCCGTTGCGAGGCCATGGCCGCCTTGAGCAGGCGCTGTGTGATGAGGTCCGGGAAGCGGCGGTTGGGCGCCGTCGAATGCGTGTAGTCGGTCACGGCGAGGCCGAAGTGCCCCTCGGGTTTTTGGCCCGGAAGCTCCAACACATATTCACCACGACCCAGGAGTTTCACCACCGAAAGCGACACGTCCGGGAACCGCGCGGGGTCTTCGCTGCGACGCCGAAGGAGAAACTTCGCGAGGGCCTCGCAGCTCGCCTGGGGCGGCAGCGCGTCGCCGAACGTTGCGGCGAGCGCGACGATCCGGTCCCATCGCTCCGGCACGCGCAGCACGCGCCGTAGCGACGGAGAGCCCCTCTGGGCCAGGTATCGGGCGGTCACGCCGTTGGCGGCGATCATGAAATCTTCGATGAGCTCCTTGGCGCGATTCGGCTCGTCGTGCACCAAGTCCCGGATCCCTTCGCCGTCGAAGACCGGCTGAGCCTCGGGGGTCTGGAGGCTGAGCGCGCCATGCTGGAAGCGAATCGCACGCATCGCCTGCGCGGCCCGATCTTGCATGCGCAGCTGCCGGTCGAGCCCGGATACGGACGCGACGCGCCCCGGAGCCGGTCCCGAGCCGTTCAACCAGGCCGCAACGGAGTTGTAAGCGAGCTTGGCGTGATTGCGCACGGTCGCGCGGTACACGTCCGATTCCATCACGTCCCCGTGGGGACCGACGACCATCTCGACGACGATGGCCAGGCGGTCGCGCTCCTCCGCGAGCGAGGTCAGATCGGTCGAAAGCTTCTCGGGAAGCATCGGAAATACCTTGGCGGCGGTGTACACCGAGGTCGTGTTGGTCTGCGCGTGGCGGTCGATCGCCGAACCCCGTTGCACGGTCGCGTCGACGTCGGCGATGGCCACGTAGACCTTCACGGCGTCGCTCGGCATCGCTTCGGCCACCGAGAGCTGATCCAGGTCACGCGACGTGTCGTTGTCGATCGAGGCCCAGAGAAGGTTCCGGAGATCGCGGACGTGGAGGCCCTGCGCGTTCGCGGGCTCCACGATCGCCGTGGTCTCGGCCAACACCGCGGGGGAAAAATCAGGCAAGAGGCCGTGCTCGACCATGACCCTCCGGGCGATCGATTCGAGCTCAATCCGAGCGGGCATGACCGACGAGACCATACCTTGGCAAGTCTGCGAGCGTTCGCAAATCGCCGCGCCCGCGGAGGCTGTGGCGTCTTGCGACGAGGACGAAGTCCGGCGGGGAAAGAAACAGGAAGTCCGGAGAACCCCGGCGGTAGGGAGGAGCGCCGTGGCAAGCGCTGCGTGCTCGCGCGGTCGAGCGAGGATCGCCCTCGCGCGTCTCGCGTTTCTCGGCTCCTTGGGAGCGTTGGACCCTCGAGCGGGCGCGAAGCCGCAACGTCGGCGGCTGCGGCCCCCCGCTTGGGGGTCGTGCGTGATATTGAAAATCGCGTGACGCACATGCGCGACGGCGCGAGCGTGGGACGGCGCGCGCGCGCCGCTCTTTCGCTGCGCGAGCTGCTCGGACCCGCTCTGGTCATCGCGGGCGCGTCGATGTGGGGCCTGGAGACCTTCTGGCGGGTCCGGCTCCTCAAGACGTTCGACGCCGATATTCTGGTCTTTCACGAGCATTGGATCGGACTCCTGCTCACCCTTCCCTTTCTTGTCCGAGGTGCACGCTCGGTGGCCCGCGCTTCCCGCAAGGCGCTCGTGTCGATGGTCGGAAGCGGGGTCCTCGGGAGCGCGCTCGGTACCGTCTGTTTCACCCAGGCGCTCACCCTGCTCAACGCGTCGCTCGCCAACCTGCTGCTCAACGTCCAGCCGGTCATCAGCGTGCTGGTCTCCTGGTTCTGGCTTCGCGAGCGACCGCGAGCGCGATTCTATCCTTGGGCTTTGGTGGCCTTAGGGTGCGGGGTCACGATGGCGGTACCGTCTCAGGCGATCGAAAGCCCGCACCGGTTCGGCCTCGGGATACTCTTCATCGGTGCGACCGCCTTGTGTTGGGGCGCCTCGACGACGTTCGGTCGGGCCGCGATGATCGAGATCGACTACAAGGCGGGTGCGGCGCTGCGCTACCTCATCGGTGCTTGCGCGACTTTCGCCCTGGCGCTCGTGAACGGAAACCTCGGGGCGCGCCTTCGCGGGTCGCAGCTGACCACGAGCGCGACCTTCCGGGATATGGCCGGGCTCCTGCTCGTCGCCGCCATTACCCCCACGTTTCTCTACTTTGCGGGTCTCGCGAGGACGCGTGCATCGGTGGCCACTTTTGCCGAGATGGCACAGACCTTCGCATCCCTCCTCATCACGTGGGGCGTGCTCGGAGACGCGCTTTCCGTGCCGCAAGTCGTCGCGGGAGCGGCGCTCCTCGTCGCCATCGTTTTCATCAACCGTTCGGTCGACGTGGCGCCCACGCGGCGGCAAGCCGAGCTCACGGCTTGACCAAGCTCGAGACGAAAAACCAGAGATTGGCGGGGCGCTCGGCCAAGCGGCGCATGAAGTAGGGGTACCACTGCGTTCCGTACGGCACGTAGACGCGGAGGTTAAAACCATCTTTGGAAATCCGGTCCTGCAAGTCACGCCGGATTCCGTACAACATTTGAAACTCGAACGAGGTGGATGGAACGCCCCGCTGCGCGGCATACCGCTTGGCGGCGTCGATCATTTTCTCGTCGTGGGTCGCCAACGCCGGGTAGAGATCCGGAGCCTCTTTCGCCGCGACGAGCAAGGCCTCGGTCAGTTTCCGGTAGCTCGCATCGACGTCCTTTTTCTTCGGAAAGGCGCGGTCCGGCGGCTCCTTGTAAGCGCCTTTGCAGAGTCGAACGCGAATGCCCTCGGCGCAGAGCGTCGCGATATCGTCTGCGCTGCGATACAAGTAGGCTTGAATCACCGCGCCGACATTGGCGTAGCCCGACGCTTTCATCGCGCGGACCAAACGCAGGATGCGGTCGGTATGCGCGGAGCTTTCCATATCCACGCGCACGAAGGTTCCCGAGGCGCGTGCTTGATCCGCAACGCGGCGCAGGTTGGCCGCGCAAGCGTCCTCGCGGACGTCGAGCCCGAACTGCGTGAGCTTGACCGACACGTGCGCCTTTAGCTGGGCCCGCGCAAGCGCATCGAGCAAGTGCAGGTACGCGTCGGCCGCCTGCCGCGCCTCGGCTTCCGTGGCCACGTTTTCGCCGAGATGATCGGCCGTGACCGCAAGCCCACGCGCCGTCAGTGCGGCGGTGGCGCGCACGGCGTCCTCCATGTGCTCGCCGGCCACGAACCGCGCGACCACGGATCGCGCGACCGGGAGCCGCGTTGCGAGCGCCCGAAAGGAATCGGATCGAGCCAAGGGGGCTCAGTGTCCCACGAAAGCACCGCACCGGGCCGAAGGCGATGATAGAGTCGCGCCTCCGTCCGGAGAACACTCATGGCCAACGCTTTTGCCCATATCGAACTGACCACGAGTGACCTGGGCGCAGCCAAAAAATTCTACAAGAAGCTCTTTGCCTGGAAGCTGACCGACACGCCCATGGGCCCCGGCGCGGGCGTCTACACGATGATTGCGCCCGGCAAAGGCCCCGGCGGCGGGATGCAGGCTCAGCCCATGGCGCAGGCCCCGGTCACCTGGCTTCCTTACGTCGAAGTCGATGACGTCAAGAAGACGATGGCGAAGGCAGAAAAGGCCGGCGCGAAGGTCGTCGTGGCTCGGATGGACATCGGAAAGAATGGAGTCATCGGAATCTTCATCGATCCGGCCGGAGCCATGCTCGGCGTCTGGTCGAAAGCGAAGCCCGCCAAGAAGGGCGCGAAAAAGTAGTTGCTGCCGTGAGCACGGATCCGGACGGCGAGTACGAGGTCCTCGCGCCGATTTCCGAAGGGGGCATGGCCAGCGTGTGGCTGGGTCGAGCGAGGACAGCTCCCCAACGCCTCGTCGCGCTCAAGTTCGTGCGACCCGAGTTCGAGCGCAACAAAGACTTCGTCGTCATGTTCCTGGACGAGGCGCGGATTGCTTCGCGCCTCCATCACCCGAACATCGTCTCGATCGTCGACGTCGGATACGACGGCAAGCGACATTTCATCGCGATGGAAGTGCTGCGGGGCCATACGCTGCTCGCCCTTTCCCACGCCGCTCACGCGCGCGGGAGGCGCCTGCCCTACGAGATGGTCGCCTGGATCGGTGCGCGTGTGGCCGACGCGCTGCACTATGCCCACGAGCTCGTCGACGACCGCGGCGCTTCGGATCACATCGTTCATCGCGACGTCAATCCGGCCAATATCTTCATTACGCTGGAGGGGGAGCCCAAGCTCATCGACTTCGGGCTCGCCAAGGCGCGCGACCGCATTGCCTCGACGGCCATCGGCGTCGTGAAGGGCAAGCTGGCCTACCTTGCGCCCGAGCAAGTGCGAGGCCATCCGGTCGATCGCCGCTCCGACGTCTTCGCGCTCGGGATCACCTTGTGGGAGACCAGTCTCGACCGGCGGCTGTTTCTCGACGACACCGATCTCGAGACGATCCGCCGGGTGCGTGAAACGCACGTTCCCGATCCGATGTCGATCGATCCCCAATACCCGCGTGCGCTCGCAAGCGCTCTCGCCCACGCGCTCGCGCGCGATCCGAACGACCGCTACCAGACGGCCGCACAGCTTCGCGACGCCCTCGATGCCTTCATCGCGAGTAGCGCTCGCAGCGTCGACGCGGCGAGCGTGCGCGGCTTGCGGGTGGAACTCCTGGGCAGCGAGGCCCCGCTCGAATGGGAGCGTGTGGTCGAAGACGCCGACAAGGAAAAGACGCGCGTGTGGGAAGGAGCTCCGCTCCCCCCTCCGTCGATGCCCCCGAGGCCACGCGTCGTTTCCGCACCGCCGGTGCGACGCAGCGTCCGGATCGCCCTGCCGAGCTGGACGCTGCCTCGACCGCGACGCGTCGCCGTCGCGGCGGGCTGCGGCGCGGTGGGGCTCGGGTTGAGCGTTCTTGCCGCGCGCGGGTGTCGGGGAAGTGATCGCGTCGGAGGTCTAGAGCTGCGCGTGGCCCGCATGGAGTCGCTGCTCGGCCTCGATGACGCGGGTGTCGCGCCGGTCATGGCTCCGAGCACCGCTGCCACCGCGTCGGCCGACGACCGATCGGGGCCCTGTGCGATCGCGAAGGTGGCCGGGTTTGAGGCATGGCAAGAGGCTCTCGTGAGGGCGCGGGCCAACGCGAGCGGTGCCGAAGCCGCGTGCGCGTCCATCTGGAATGAGCGACGAAAGCAAGCGTGTTTCTATGTCGCCATGTCTGGCGCGCGCGCGATTCAAGCGGCTCGTGACTCGGTGGTCGCCGGGGGTGCGCCCGCGCGCGACGCGCTCCGAAACGTGAAAGACGACCCGAAAAACGACGCCATCGTTCACGCGCGCGCGGCGAGTCAGGCTGCGTTCGCGGCGTGCGACGACGACGCGGGCTCGTAAGGTTTGCCTCCCGCTAAGAAATCCGGGAACGGCTCCAGGCGCGCACGATGTGGGCGCGTACCCACGCGGAGCGAAAAAATTACGCGCTCAAGGTATTTCCAAGAGACGCCATTGTGATGAGCGTCACGATGAGGAAATGACGAGAGGTACGCACGCGCGTACCGGCGCGGTAGCCATCGATCGAGCGGAAGCCCACTATTGCGTTCAAAGGAGATCGAGCTCGCGCGCCTCCTTTCAACCCGCTGACTGAGAACTCCTGGATGGATTGGACGACTCGCATCGCAACGGGGCGCTCCCCCAAAGGGTCGGCTTCCCTTCGGAAGCGCCCCTATCGCGGGAGCCTCACTTACATTGACCAGTCTGGGTCATGCTGTCAGGAATATTCGATCGTGCCTTCCACCCGAGCGAGGACGCTGTACTCCCTTTCGCTCTCCGGTTGGGTCGCTCTGGTGGCTTGTTCGGCGAGCTCCAGCGCGCCAGGGGCAAGTAGCGGTGGTGCAAGAGCAGGCAGCGGTGCGACTGCGGAGACCGCGGGAAGCATGCAAAGCGCCGGTGGCGCCGGAAGCATGCAAAACGCGGGAAGCGTGGCCGGCTCGGGTAACGTCCCGTCGGGGTCGGCCGCTGCGGCCAGTGGTGTGCCCGGGAGCACGGGCAGCGTGTCGCCGGCGTCGGGAGGCTCGGCACTCCCCTCGGGCAGCGGCTCGTCGGGCACCGGGGCAGCGTCGATCGACGGGGGGTCGCCCCCCTTCCTGTACAACTCGGACGGCGGGCCACCTCCGATTCAAGTCGATCCGGCGACCGTGATTTCGTTTGCGCCGCTTTCGACCACCATGCCCAACCTCACCCCCATGGCCAATGGCGCGACGCAGCCCACTGCGTTTTGGGGGGGGCACCCGCCGCCGCTCCCGACGAATACATTCTGGATGAATTTGACCGCGGCCACAGGCGATCTCATCGTCGCGCCCTTCCCGTATCACGTTCAGGCGCTGACGGGCGGGCTCGATGTGAGCAAACCAGAGAGCATCACGGCGAGCACCACGTCCGCCTATGAGTCGGCCAACCCGCAGGTCGAGTTGGGCGCCGTGGGAGGCTTCACCGGGCACACCGTGACGTCGTGGGATCCTGTATCGGTGACGGTGACGTTCCAGGGCAGTGGGGGCACGATGGTCGCGCCCGTCGTGTACGGCTCCCCGTATGCGACGGCGATCTACAACGGGCTTACGCCCCAAGTCACCGCTCCCGCCGGCCTCGTCTCGGTCAACGGAAGCACGGCAGGGACGGCGAGCGCGTCGCGTTTCGTCCTCCAGGTGGCGGGCGGCCAGACGTGGATCCTGTACGCGTCGCAGTCGGCTTCGGTCACCTGGACCGGTCAGGCGATTACGTTTTCAGGTCCGTATCAAGGCTGGGTGCGGGTCGCCCGGACCAATGCGGCGATTGCGCCAGGCATACTCGACCAATACGCAGGCTCGGTGCCCACGGGGGGCCAGCTCCGGTTATCCGTTCCCGCGGGCGGGACGACGGGCGTCGTCGAGATTTCATGGCAAACGATGGGCAGTGGCGACCTTCTCACGATGGCGCTGCCCCATCACATGGACCACCTGGCGAAACCCCAGGTGGTCGATGCCGCGTTTTCGACGATCCGCGGGCAAATGACGGGCGTCGCAGGCTCGCTCTGGCAGCTGCAATATGCGCTGAGCCCGGTCCTTCGGGCCGCCCCCACCGCCGTCGACCCGGCGCACATGGCCGACATTCTGACTGCTCTCACCGCGGACCAAGGGTTTCAACCGGGAGCCGCGGATTCGTACGACTTCGGCAAGAGTGTCGGCAAGGGCGCGGAGCTCCTGCTCATCGCCGAAGCGCTGGGCCAAACCGCGGCTGCGAACCAGTTGCGGACCTCGATCGAGAATGTGTTGGGCCCTTGGATCATGGGCAAGGGAGCGGACTCGCTGGTGTACGACACGACGTGGGGAGGCATCGTCACGGGGGCCGGCATCGACAACTCAACCAACGACTACGGCAACGGGGTCTACAACGACCACCACTTCCATTACGGGTACTTGCTCTACGCCGCAGGTGCCGTCGCAAAGGGCGACCCGGCCTGGGCGACGCAGTACAAGGACTACGTCACCAACTTGATTCGCGACATCGCCAATCCGAGTACCAGCGATCCCTACTTCCCGCAGTTTCGGATGCTTGACTGGTACGACGGTCACTCGTGGGCGTCGGGGGTGGCGCCGTTCGACGATGGCCGCAATCAAGAGTCGTCGTCGGAGGCGTTCAACGCGTGGGTCGGCCTCACACTCTGGGGGGATGCCATCGGGGATGCGACGATCACCAACTTGGGTCGGGTGATGCGCGCCGTCGAGGCCGCGTCCGTGCAGCGTTATTACCATATTCGTGCCAACAGCGACATTTACCCCATGCCGTTCGCCGCGAAGATGGGTTTCGGCATTCTCTGGTCGGACAAGGCCGACTTCACGACGTGGTTTGGCGGCGATACCGCGGCGACCTACGCCATCCAAATGATCCCGATGACCATGGCGTGCGAAGAGCTCATCGACAGCGGCTGGATCCAAGACGCCTGGCCGACGTTCCAGAGCCTGACGGGAGACGATGGCTGGGGAGGCCTCATTTCCATGACTCACGCGATCATCGATCCCGCGGACGCCTGGACGGAGCTGACCACGGCCGGTGTCGAAGTCGGCAATTCGCGCACGAACATGTTGTACTGGGCCGCGACGCGACCCCAGTAACAAGACGGGCGGCGCGTGGCGCCATCGACTTTCCGCGAGGCCTACTTCACGCTGAAGACGAAATTGAGCACGATTCGGTTGGAGTGGATCCTCGGATTGCTGCTCGCGTGCCACGTATTCGAGTCGAACACGACGGCCTTGCCCTTGCTGGGCGAGACCCTCTTTTGAATGGTCAGTGCCTTCTTGTGGTCGAACTTCTCGTTGAAGAGGAACGTGTCGCCGTCGCTATCAATCACGTAGTAGAGGAGGCTCCGGTAGTTGGTCTCCGGGACGTCGATGTGCGGAGTGTTGTACGCGTCGTCTCCCATTGCCTTTTTGAAGAGCATGTTGAACTTGATTCGTTCGATCCCGTCGACGACCATTCCCGTCTTCTCCTCCAGGAAGTAGAAGAACGTCACGACGATGTCGAAGAAGGGAGACCGCTTGGCGTTTTCCCCGTAGAGCGTGTGGACGAGCTGCTCGGACTCGTACGAGTTCGCGTCCGCTTTCAGGATCTGCGGCGCACTCTGGTTGTTGCTCGAGGGGCAATAGGTCCATTGAAACTCTGGACTCTTGACGACGTTCTCCAGCATGTCGGCGTACGATTTCGGGATGAACTTCTCGATCTCAATCATCAGGCGCGCTCGTGCTTGGGAGGCCTCGCGGGGGCGAGCGCGGGGCTCATCCAGGGGCTCATGAACTGGAGCATGCCACCGATCGAGCGTGTTGGGCCAGCGCGAGCTCGGGAGGAAGAAGCGTGCGCTCGGTGACCCCAGTGCGCTAGGTTGGGGCCCCGTCGGGCGTCCCATGGATCCCATCCGCAATGCCTAAGTCTTCCGCGAAAAGGGCTGCCGTCGTCGCCGCGCTCGCGGCGATTCTCGGCTTGGTTTTCGCCGGCTATTCGACCTCCGACTACGCGGAACAGCTCGATCGGCAGGTGCACGCCGTCCATTGTAGTTTCGTGCCGGGGGCCCCGGTGTCCACCGACGGGGACAATCCGTGCAAGACGGCGCTGTTCAGTCCGTATTCGGCGCTCTTTCGAGCCACGTGGTGGGGGGGGGTTCCCGTTTCGCTCTTTGCGGTCGGTGCCTTCAGTTTCTTCGTCGCCTTCGCGGTCTACTTGGCCATTGGCGCGCGCTCGAGGCGGGCGCACCCTTTTTTCGCCGTGAGCGCGCTCGTGCCGCTTGGGGCGTCGCTGGTGATGTTCTTCATCTCGGCGGTCCATCTGCACGTCTTCTGCAAGCTCTGCGTCGGCATTTACGTGTCGTCGCTCGCGCTCGCCGCCGCGGCCGTGGTCGCCTGGAACGCGAACCGGCGCGAGACGCTGGCGTTTGCGCCGACCGTCCCGAGCGACGCACGCGGTCCGCAGCGACCCCCCGACGGGTGGGGCAAGGTCGTCCTCTGGCTCGCCGCGCTCGGAGTCGCCGCGGTTCTCCCGGCCGCGGCGTACGTGGCCGCTCTTCCAAACGTGCGTCCGCTTCTCGAGAAGTGCGGCACGTTGGCGGTCGCCAGCGAGAGCCACAACGGCCTCCTGAAGATCCCGACCGCGCATCCCGTACGGCCGGTGCTTCTCTTCGAGGATCCACTCTGTCCGACGTGCAAAGCCTTTCACGAGAGGCTCGTCGACGAGGGTATCTTCGACAGGCTCGACGTGACGCTCGTGCTTTTCCCCCTCGATCCAGAATGCAACTGGATGCTGGACCGCCCGCTGCATCCGGGTGCTTGCGTCCTTTCGAAGGCGGTTCTCTGCGGAGGGAATGAAAAAGCGCGTTCGATTCTCGAATGGGCTTTCGACAACCAGGAGTCGCTGCGGGAGCTCGGCAAGAACGGCGCGGGCGCGCTCACCTCCAAGATCGGCGAACGCTGGGGGAGCGAGATTTCGACCTGCATGGGCAAACCGCAGACCTCCGTGCGACTCAACCAGCAGCTCCACTTCGCCGCAAACAACCATATCCCGGTGTCGACGCCACAGATGTTTCTCGGCACCAAGCGCATTTGCGACGAAGATACGGACCTCGGTCTCAAGTACACCCTGGCGCAGCTGGCCCCGGAGGTTCTGCCGTGAGCGACACGAAACCGCGGGCGGCGATCGTCGGGTGCGCCGTTGGCATTGCCCTCGTCCTAGCGGCCACCATCGCGGTGGCCGCGATGGTGCACGGCGCCAAAGCACGGCTCGAGGAGCCGGCCGCGCAGCAGGCGGTGGCCGTGGCCGACGATGCCGAGGTCGCGTACTGCACCCCCGCGTTCAAGCAGGTCTTGCAGCGGGTGATCAACGCTTGTGGCCTCGCGGGCGGAACCGAGCAGCGCCGGGGTTGTCAGCCGGCGGATGTGAAGACGTTTGCGTCGATCAACGACGACGACTTCAACGCCCTCTTCACTCCCCTCAAAGACCGCGGAGCGGTCGTCATGTTCGATGAGAACGCCGACGGGCTCGATCCCGGTGCGAAACAGATGCTCGACGATCGCTGGCAAGATCGGCGCGGCGCTCGCTACTTCTTCATCGTCGCGCGCGCTTCTCGCGACGGCACGACCGAGGGCAACCGCGCGCTCTCGCACAAGCGCGCCAACTCTGTCGCTTTCTATCTCAAAGAAGCGACGAGCGATCCCGACCTCGACAAGGAGGTTGGGATGCTCTGGCTCGGGAGCGAGTTTGCGCAGCTCCCCAAGACGTTCTGCGACTGGCCCAACTCACGCCACGACAAGCCCTGCACCCCTGAAGCGATCAACCGGAGCGCGTTTGTTTCATGGGTCGACTGCCGCCTGTGATCCCCCTGGCGTTGCTCGCGACCGCGCATTGCGACAACCCCTCGAGCTCCACGACGACCGCCCGAAGCGATCAGGTCATCGCAAGCGGCTTCGCGTCCGCCGTCGCGCCCCCTCAGACTAGCGCGCCCGTCCACGTCGCGGCGGCCCTGGCCCGCCCGCGCAAGCTGTGCGAGCCCGACGGCGACACCAAGGG
>Ga0070761_10001020_pt1 | contig 17626 bp, 14 predicted proteins | sample HubBroMetageREF1_FD_66724 | JGI IMG/M metagenome (GOLD analysis project Ga0070761, IMG submission 66724) | Reference soil microbial communities from the Hubbard Brook experimental Forest, New Hampshire, USA - Hubbard Brook CCASE Soil... | ecosystem: Environmental > Terrestrial > Soil >... | reverse complement strand
ACGCCCTGCAGCTCGGTGAACTCTTTCACCAATTCGGTGGTGAGATCGGCCTTGGCGAGCCGCGCGGCGCGCTGGGCGTGTTCGTCGTCGCCAAGCTCCTTCACCAGGGCCACCACGCGCTCGGTCTTCTCCAGATACGATCCCAGCTTCGCCTGGAAGGTTACGTGGGCCAGGTCTTCCACGCGATCCGCAAGAGTCTTGCGCTGGTCGGCCTCCCAGAAGAAACGCGCATCGTTAAAGCGCGCGCGCAGGACGCGCTCGTTGCCGCGGCGGACCAGCCCTTCGGGGTCGGCGCTCGTATTCATCACGGCAACAAACCGAGGCGCGAGATGGCCGGATTCATCTTCCACCGAGAAGTATTTCTGGTGGTGCCGCATTACAGTGATAAGGACTTCTTCGGGTAGCGCGAGGAACTGCGGATCGAATTCGCCCAGGATTGGCGTGGGGTATTCAGTCAGGTAGACCAGCGTTTCGAGGAGCGACGGGTCGGGTTTGAGATGCACACCCAAAGATGCAATTTCGTTTTCGATTTTTTGGCGGCGTTCGTTGGCCGAGAGGATTACGAAGTTCTCGCGGAGCGTTTGTTCGTAGGTGTCGATGGTGATTGGTGGAGGGTTGCGGGTGAGTCGGCGATGGCCGAAGGTCAGGTAGTTGGAGCGCACTCCGGCGATTTCGAACGGGATCACGTCATCGCCCAGCAGGGCTACAATCCAGCGGACGGGACGGATGAAGCGCGGTCCGCCCTTGCCCGTCCAGTACATCGTCTTGGGGAACGTGATCTTCAGGATGATGCCGGGCAACGACTCGGCCAGTACGTCAATCATCCGGCGGCCGGGCGTCTTTCGGAGGTAGGTGTAGTATTCTCCTTCGACCGATAGATCCGTCGGCGCGACGCCTTGCTTGCGGGCGAAACCTTCGACGGCCTTCTCGGGTGCGTTCTTGCGCGGCCCGTTCACGCGCTCTTCCGCATCCGGCAATCGCTCGGGCAGCCCCTCTGCACGAGCCGTCAGCCGGCGCGGAGTGGCATCCATGCGTGCCCCAATGCTCAGTCCTTCCAGCAGGCTGTGCAGGCTCTCCAGCGCACCCGGAATCATCCAATCCGGAATCTCTTCCGTACCAATCTCCAACAGGAAAGGCAGGCTCATTGCCCCGCCCCCTGCTGATCGGCCCACGCATGCGCCACACCGACCGCCAGCTTCCGCACGCGCTGAATCACCCCCACCCGCTCCGTCACGCTGATCGCGCCGCGCGCATCGAGCGTATTAAATAGGTTCGAGCACTTCAGCACTTGATCGTACGCCGGCAGCAGCGGAAAGCGCTCCTTCTGCTTAACCTCCTCCGCCGATTTCGGATACGCCGCCAGCAGCCGCGTGGCCTCTCCCTCATATAAGTCGAAGAGCTTCCACAGGGTGTCGACGTCGGCCATCTCGAAGTTGTAAACCGAAAACTGCACTTCGTCCCGCAGGCGCACATCGCCGTAGCTGAAGCCGGGCGCCCACTCGATGTCGTAAACGCTGTCCTTCACCTGCAAGAAGGCCGTGAGGCGTTCGAGTCCGTAAGTCAGCTCCGCGGGCACCACATCCAGATCGATGCCGCCGCACTGTTGAAAATAAGTGAACTGCGTGATCTCCAGGCCGTCCAGCATCACCTGCCAGCCGACACCCCAAGCACCCAGCGTGGGCGCTTCCCAGTTGTCTTCCTCGAACTTGATGTCGTGTTGCGTGAGGTCGATGCCGACCGCTTCCAGGCTGCCCAGATACTGCTCGATCACATCCGCGGGCGAAGGTTTCAGGATCACCTGCAATTGCGAGTGCTTGTAGAGCCGGTTGGGATTCTCGCCATAACGTCCATCGGCCGGACGGCGGCTGGGCTGGACATAGGCCACGCGATAGGGCTTCGGCCCCAGCACGCGCAGAAAAGTCTCCGGGCACATGGTGCCTGCGCCCACTTCCACGTCGTATGGCTCCTGGATGATGCAGCCGCGCTCGGCCCAATAGGCCTTCAACTTGAAGATGATCTGTTGAAACGACGACATTGTCTTTTCGGGGTCTATTGGTCTATCCGGCTGCCTACTCCGCTTCGAGGACCGCCGGCGTTATCAGCCTGCGCTCGATGTGCCGCTCGATCTGCTGGACCAGGAAGCGGCGCAAGTCCGCGCACGTCTCGCGCGCCCAGCCCGTCTGGCCGATTTGAGCGACCGGCTTGCGCAGCATTTCTTCCGCCATCACTCTCGATTCCACGCTCATTTCCCAACTGCCCGCGCCTGCCGTGCGGCGGCATTCCGCACACATCAATCCATCTCGGCCGCCGATAAAAAACGCCCGCTCGCGCGTTTCGCGGTCGGCCAAAACGCCGCCGCAACTCAGGCAAACATGCAGATCGGGCAAGAAGCCCGAAAGCCGCACCGCCCACAAGCTGAAGTACGTCACCGCGCGCCACACGCTTCCTGCCCCCGCGGAATCGCCCACATGCATATGTTCCAGCACCGTCGTCAGCAGGCGGAAGAACCGGTCGTTCGGTTCGTTCGGCGGCAGTAACTGATCTGTAACTTCCGCGAAATAATCCAACGCCACTGCCGCCCGATAGTCCGACAGCAAGCGGAATTGGGAAACCAGCAGTTCGCAGGAATCCAGATTCACCAGTTCCCTGTTTTCGCGCTGGAAATACGACATGCGCACTTGCGAGAGCCGTTCCAATCCGGCCCCGAACGCGCTCTTCGGACGGCGCGCCCGTTTGGCCACGCCGCGCAGCTTCCCCTGGTCGCGCGTCAGGAAGCTGACGACGAGGTCCGCTTCCTTGAAGGGGTAGCTACGGAGCACGAAGGCTTCGCTCACTCGAGCCGGCACACTTGGAAATTTAAGATTATCACATCGTGCTTGGGTCAGTCTGCTTGTGGGGTGGCCAATCCTGCTCGCTGCGTGGAAGGCACTCGTCGAGGAGCGGCACAAGAAGAACGTCACTTGAGGGGGCGAGGAGCTGGGATGTGGAATGGTTTCATGGATTCCTCTGCAAGGAACTGGAGGAGTTCTCGATAGAGCAGTTGCGCCGAGCCGATGCACTGGTGTTTGGCCGCGTGACGTATGAAGGCATGGAAGCTTATTGGCAAACCGCGAAGGGCGAGGTGGCAGATTTTATGAACACTCTGCCAAAAGTGGTCTTTTCGCGCACGCTCGAGCGAACTGCCTGGGCAAATACTCAGCTCGTGAAGAGCGATGCAGTGGCCGAAGTACAGGAACTCAAGAGGCGGGGTTCGCGAGATATCTTTGTGTTCGGCAGCGGCGACCTATGCGCAAAGCTGCTCGCGGCCGGATTATTTGATGAGGTGCGGCTGGGCCTGATCCCGGTGGTGGTAGGGCGTGGCACAACGCTGTTCGGGCGCGATCTGAGCCGGCAGGCGATGAAACTGCTGGAAGCGGGCCCATTGGCGAACGGGTACGTGATCCTGCGCTATGAACCGAAGCAAGCGAAATGAGCACGCCTCCATCGTCCTGCCGTTTCCCGCGGTGATAGTCTGCCGGTTTGTCCCGATGGGCGACTTGGTAGGAAAATATTCCGGTGTTTCCGGGGACCGGGCGGAGGGCACCTAACAGGCATTGGAACATGGGTCGCAGGCCGCTGTGAACCATAGAGCGCCGTCCGGCCACGCCGTTATTTGAGATGGCCAGCTTTTGGCCGAGGGCACGGCATACTGGGTGACGGTCCCGTTTCGCCAACTGTTTCGGATCAGGTACCAAGCCACGGTGCGGCCGCGTTCATGCAATGCGCGGACTGGTTGATCTGCGCAAATTGATAGTGAGCAAAGACGGCAGTACTTCCCGGCTACGTGGCCGGGCCCTTGGAATTGAAGCTGACAGGCCCGGAGGCCTGTCTTACTCGGCAGAAACGGGAACAGCGATAGCCGGCTCGGCGCTCGCGCGCAGCGCCTTGTTCTTTACATTCTTGGTCACGCCAAACGCAAACGACTCGCCGATCATGCCGGCGTCGAATGCCCGAATGACGTACGTGCCGTCGATGTTGGCGACTTCCAGATAATTGCGCCCGGATTCCCTTTCCGGCTTGGCAATTGCCAGAAAAGTGGCGTTGACCCCTTCTCCGCTCAGATGGATGGTCGGCACGCGCGCGATGTCCCGCACTTCCGTGCTCATCCAGATGGTGTACTGACCGGGCTGCAAGAGAGTATTCCCGAAGTAGGCCGCCGTGGGCAGTTCGAAAGTACCCTTCAGGACTGGCTGGGCATTGGCTTGCACAGTGGTTAAGCCGACCGCTAATCCGGTGAGTGCCAAGCCGATCGTTAATTGTTTCCGTAAGCTCATGGTGATTCTCCTTAATTAGTTTTAATGACCTCTCCGGGTGAACCCTTTGAGGTGCTTGCTTCGTCTATGTCATAGATGGGCGAACCCGAGGCGAAGTTTATCAGCAGGGCGTCAATTGTTTCTGACGATGGAACTAGCGAATAAGAAAGGGTTTAATCGATCATGTCATTTCCCGCGCCAAAATCCATGAGCGCCAGCCCAAAGCTGCGTTTTGGCCCCTTCGAAGTGGATCTTGAAAACAAAGAATTGCGCAAACACGGGATCCGCATCAAACTGCAACGCAAGCCGTTTCAGATTCTAGAATTTCTATTGCAGCGACCCAGCCAACTGGTGAAGCGCAGCGATCTCGCGCAACTTCTCTGGCCCGGCATGCACGTGAGTTTCGACCGCAGTCTGAATACCGCGGTGAACGCGTTGCGCCGCGCGCTGGGCGATACGTCGCGCAATGCGCGCTTCATCGAAACGCGGACGGGGCTCGGCTACCTTTTCCTGGCGTCCGTGGAAGAAGTGGGGACGGGCAGCCCTCGCACCGCGGCCGGCATCCAACTGGTACACTCGAACGCCGTCGGCGCAGGCCTTGATATCCCGCAAGACTGTCTGAAGGGACGCTATTTCTGCCACAAGCTGACGGAAGAGGATCTGCACAAGGGGGTGGCGCAATTCAACGCCGCTTTGTTGCAAGATCCGAATTGCGCCTTCGCCTACGCCGGCCTGGCGGACGCCTACTGTTTGTCCGCATTGCTGAACATGGCGCCTCCGGCCGAGATCTACCCGCGCGCGAAAGAGATGGCCCTGAACGCGCTGCAGGCGCGCCAGGATCTGGGCGATGCGCACGCCTCGCTGGCCAGCGTGAAGAGGCTGTTTGAATGGGATTGGGCCGGCGCGGAAGCGGAGTACCTTACCGCGCTGGTTTTGAGCTCCAATTCCGCCATGACTCACCAGGCGTATGGCGCGCATCTGTCGGCTACCGCAAAAACCGAAGAAGCCCTTCGTGAGCTGCGGCGATCGGAAGAAATCGATCCGCTGTCGGCCATGGTGAACGTAGGGGTGGCGTGGGGCTTGTATATGGCGCGGGATTTTCAGGGCGCCTCGGAGCAGTCCTGGAAAGTGCTGGCGATGGAGCCTAAGTTCGGCGCGGCGCAATTTACGCTGGGGCTGGCATACGCACAGATGGGTCTGATCGAGGACGCCATCGTGGAGTTGCGCAATGCGCGCACTTGTGCGGGCGAGCAACCGGCGTTGCTGGCGGCGCTTGCGCACGTATGCGCCTGCGCCGGCGAAACCAGCGAAGCTGCCGCGATCTTAGGCGAATTGGAAAATTTATCCGGGCGCCGCTATGTCTCGCCGTATTGGCTGGCCTTGGTTTATACGGGTTTGGGAGATCGCGCACGCGCGCTTGACTTACTGGAGCGGGCATTTGCGGAGCGCGACGTCTGGCTGACCTGGCTGGGAGTGGAACCGCGCTTCGATGCGTTGCGTACGGAGCCGCGGTTCCAGAGGTTGCTGCGGGGCATCGGACTCGGGGCCGGTCAGTAGTCCGAGTAGACCGTAGCGGGTCTGTTTGCTTGTGAGGCAGCCAATCTTGGCTGCAGGCCGGCTTTCCAGCCGGCCTGGACGCTAGAAAGCGCGTCCGCTGCCTCAGTGGTGGGGCAGAACGGTTCGCCTGCCGGGCCTCGTTGTCACAGACCTGAAACAGGAACCGTCACCGGCTGTGGCGCTGCGCCACGAAGAGTCAGGTTCCGCACCGCCTTGGCCACGCCGAATTGATACGATCTGCCATGCGGACCCTCATCGAATTCGCGGACGACATAGGTTCCGTTGAGGCCGTCGATTTTCAGAAAACTGTGGCCCGAGGAGTCATCGGAACCCGCCGGAGTGAAAAAAACTGCGTGGACACCCTCGCCGCGAAGAAAGACCATCTCGAGTCCCGAGACGCTCCGGTCCAGCGACAAAGTATAGTCGCCCGCCGGCATCAGAACGCTATTCCAGTACGCCTGCACGGGCAGGGTAAAAGTTGCTTTTGTTACCGTTTGGGCGCTGGCTCCAGCCGCCGTCAGGCCGAGGAGAGCGACAAGCGCCAGACTGAGTGCAAATCGTTTATGTAAGTTCACGAGTGTTTCCTTTCATGATCCGCCACGTTGCGGACTTTGTTTGTCTAAATGTCAGACGAAAGCTCAGCCACGAAGTATAGCCGGAGGCAGATCAATCTTTTGTCAATTCCAACAGGTACAATGGCTGGGACGGATCGAAACAAATGGAACATTACACTTGGGAAAACCTCGATAAAGAGGTCCTGAATCCGCGCATCTGGCGCAAGGTGATCACCGGCGAAAAAGCCATGGTGGCGCAAGTCTTCATCGCCAAGGGCGCCGTGGTTCCGGAACACCATCACGAGAGCGAGCAGATCACTTATATCCTGGAAGGCGCGCTCGAATTCCAAATCGAAGGCCGCACCATCGTGGTTTCCGCGGGTCAGGTGCTGCGCATCCCTTCCCACGTGCCGCACCGTGCGGTGGCGATCGAAGACACGCTCGATCTGGATATCTTCAGCCCGATTCGCACGGATTGGCTGACCGGCCAGGACGATTATCTGCGCCGCGGCTAGCGTTGGGGGAGCGATATGGATCTCGGAATTAAAGACCGCGTCGCCGTAGTAGCCGCGTCCAGCCGCGGTTTGGGCCACGCGGTGGCCCGTGGCCTCGCGCAGGAAGGCGCCAAACTGGCCCTCTGCGCGCGCACCGCTTCGGTTTTGGATGCCGCCGCGGAAGAGATCCGCCGCGATACCGGCGCCGAAGTGATGACGCGCGCCCTGGACGTGACCGCCTATGACGAAGTGCGGCGGTTTATTGCCGCGGTGGTGGAGCGATTCGGCCGCCTGGATATTTGCGTAGCGAACGCGGGTGGTCCGCCGTCCAAGAGCTTTGCCGAAACCACCATTGAGGATTGGCGCGCGGCGGCCGATCTCAACTTGATGAGCACCGTCTACTTCGCCAAGGAAGCGCTGCCAGTGATGCAACGGCAGCATTGGGGACGGTTCATCGCCGTCACCTCGGTGGCCGTGAAGCAGCCCGTGGAAGGGCTGATTCTCTCCAATTCCGTGCGCTCCGCGGTCAGCGGGCTAATCAAGACGCTGTCCAACGAATACGGGAGTTACGGCGTGCTGGTGAATAACGTATGCCCCGGCTACACGGCCACTGCGCGCTTGGTGGATTTCAGCGGCAGGCTGGCCGGCAAAGAGGGCGTCGATCCCGCGGAAATCCAGGCGCGCTGGGCGCGGCAGACCGCCCTCGGCCGGGTGGGCCGCCCCGAGGAATTCGCGGACCTGGTCGTGTTCCTCGCTTCCGAGCGAGCCACCTATATCACCGGCGCGTCGATCGCTGTGGACGGCGGGCTGGTGAAGGGTCTGTACTGATCCGGACCGGTCCCGTTCCGATTTGGGACATTCCGTCCCGAATCAGCTCGCTGGCTCGATATGCTGCGCGACGGAAGAAGAAATGTGCAACTTCTGCTCCACGCTGGCGATGCGGCTCTCAATGCCAGTCAGAAACACCTTCTTCCGCAGCGACTCCGGCCATGCCTGGACCACTTCGCGCCGGTATTTGAGGAATGCCATCTCTTCCTTCATGCCCTACCACAGAGCACGCGGCGCGCCAAGGTTCGAATTTGAACACACTGCTGCACCAGACACCTGTGAGAAATGAGGTTAGAATAACAGACACTATGCCCCTGCTCGATCGAGTGCAAAAAGACATGGTCGAAGCCATGAAAGCCCGCGCCGAAGGCCCCCTGAGCACGCTGCGGATGATGAAGACCGCCCTGAAGAAGCACGAAGTTGACGCCATGAAGCCGCTGGACGAGGCCGCCGAAATGCAAGTCCTCAAGTCGCTGGTGAAGCAGCGCACCGAGGCTGCCGAGATGTTCCGCAAAGGCGGGCGCGAGGAATCGGCCGCCAAAGAAGAGGAGGAGCGAAAGCTGATAGAATCCTACCTTCCAGCCGCTGCCGGCGACCAGGAGATCGAAGCCGCCATCGCCGCGGCGTTGGCCGAGACCGGCGTGACTTCGGTGAAGCAAATGGGTATCGTAATGAAGGCCACGCAGGCCAAGCTGGCGGGCAAGAGCGTGGATGGAAAAGCTCTGAGCGAGAAAGTGAGGTCGCGACTCCAATGACGCCCCCCCAGACCGAAAAAAAGTTCCGGTCCTACGTGCCGGACAAGACCAACATGCGCGAATTCACCTTTCGCGCCGTGCTTTTGGGCCTGGTGTTGACAGCCGTTCTGGGCGCGGCCAACGCCTACCTGGGCCTGAAGGCAGGCATGACCATTGCGGCCACCTATCCGGCCGCGGTGATCGGCATGGCGCTGTTGAAGCTGGTGAAGGGATCGCTGCTCGAAGAGAACATCGCGCGAACCATCGGGTCGATCGGCGAATCGGTGGCGGCTGGTGCGGTCTTTACCATCCCGGCATTCGTGTTGTCGGGAGCGTGGCAGACGTTCGATTCGCCGGGAGCTTACTGGAAATCGACCGTGCTGATGATCGTGGGCGGCATTCTCGGCATCCTCTTCGTAACGCTCCTGCGCCGCGTGATGGTGGAGGATCCCGAACTTCCCTTCCCTGAATCCGTGGCCGCCTCCGAGATCCATAAGGCGGGCCAACAAGGCGGCAAGGCCGCCGCGCTGCTGTTCAAGGCCATGGGCTTCGGCTCGGTTCTGTATTTCCTGGGCGCCATGAACCTTTACTCGCAGAGCCGCGAGTTCATCATCAGGATCGGCGAGATCGGGCGCACGACTCTGAAGCTGGGCCCGCGCGCGGTCGCCCCCGTGATCGGCGCTGGCGGCTTCACCACGGTTTCGGCGCCTTCCGTCAGCCCGGCGTACTTAGGCGTTGGATTCATCATCGGACCCCGCCTGGCCGCGCTGAATTTCGCCGGTGGCGTAGTTGCCTGGGGCCTGATGGTGCCGCTACTGATCTACTTCCTGGGCCCGCAATTGCAAACCGCGCTGCCGGCGGGCGCCACCGTAGGGGCCTGGGGATTGGGCGGATTGAGCGGCGCGGTCTGGAAATTCATCGTGCGGCCTATCGCCGTCGGAGGCATGCTGGTGGGCGCCTGCTACACCCTGTTCCGTATGCGCGCCAGCCTGGGCAGCGGCATGCGGCGCGCGGTTTCCGATCTGAAAAAGTCCAGCACGCAGGCCGAATCCACGCTGCGCACCGAGCGCGACCTGAATGCCAAAACGGTCTTCGCGGGGCTGGGAGCTACCTTCCTCTGCATGATCGCGCTCTACTTCTACTTCACCGGCGTGATTTCCGGCGCGATCGTGGCGGCCGTGGTGATGCTGATCCTGGGGTTCTTTTTTGCGGCGGTATCCGGCAATCTGGTGGGGCTGATCGGCTCGTCGAATAACCCTGTCTCGGGACTGACTCTTTGCACCCTGATCGTAGCCGCGCTGTTGATGGTGGCGATCGGCGTATCCGGCCCTTCCGGCGTAGCGGCGGTGCTGGGCGTGGCTGCGGTGGTGTGTGTTTCCTCGGCCGTGGCCGGCGAGATGCTGCAGGACCTCAAGGTCGGCCACATCCTGGGGGGCACGCCGAAGCTGATGGAGATCGGCGACATCCTGGGAATCGTCGTGGCCAGCGCGGTGCTGTATTTTCCGCTGTTGTGGCTGCACTTGGCCAACATCAAGAGCGGCGGTATCGGTTTCGGCGATCCCAAGCTATCGGCGCCGCAAGCGGGCCTAATGGCCGCCCTGGCGCAGGGCATCTTGGGGGGCAATATGGCTTGGCCGCTGGTGATCGTCGGAATCTTCATGGGCTTCGCGCTCATCATGGTGCAGGTGAAGAGTCCCATGCTGTTCGCGGTGGGGATGTATCTGCCGCTCGAAACGACTTTCGCTATTTTCGTCGGCGGCGTCATTCGTTGGGCCACCGACAAGCTGCGCGACCGGCGCGGTTTCAACGATGCGCAGAAGGCGCGCGTGGATAACGCGGGAGTGTTGGTAGCCTCGGGATTGATTACCGGCGAGGCGCTCACGGGGTTGCTGATCGCTCTGTTCGTGCTGCGGAATATCCATCTTCCGCAAATCTTCCACAATCCGCCTGTGATGCTGGGTTTCGGCGTGCTGGCACTGCTGGCGATCTATATGATCCAGATCCCGCTGCGGAATGCGGGAAGTCCGGATGAGCCGGCCCCTCCCACGGCGATGATGTAGGGGGGCGATCGGCCCACCAGACTATCGTAATCGCCGTGGTTTCCGATCCAAAACCATAGCACGCCATCCGGGGCATCGACACCCAGCGCGCGGTGATGCAGACCCACACGCACGGACCAATATCTACCAACCTTTTTGAAGCGAAGAGAAGGCTGGCGTGGATCGTTCTGAAGAAGCGCAAAAGCTCCGTCGGCGAGTTTCCTTACGGGTGCTGGCAAGGTCCAATAACGGGATCAGAAATCCGGAGAGGCGTGGTGAATCAAAGCTTCGTCGACCGGCCTCGCGTCTCGCCTTGGGTGGAACAATGCCACGAGAACGCCGCTCACCGGATCTATTCCCGATAGATTGGGCCCCCCTTCCGCAAATTGCAGTGATCGCATGCCAGCGCAAGGTTGTCCGGGATATCGCTCCCACCATGCTGCCTTGCGACAATGTGCTCGATTTGGTGAGGTGAACCGCTGTGCCGCTGCTGGAGGAGGCAGTATTCACAGCGGTTCCCGGCGCGGTGGCGGACTAACGCGCGCGTTCCCGCGTCCATCGTTAAGCGCCGTTACATTCCAATTGCCGCCGGGCCTTGAGCTTCAAAATAGCGATGACGTCGGCCGCATCGACGAAGCCTCGTACTCCGAGCGTCCGTCGTCGAGTGTTCCTTCACTAGCTTTTTCGGCAAGATAGTCCACTCTGGCCTGGACCGCTGGTTCAATATGAAACTCAACGACGCGCTGAGCAGACTCAGCGTCCAGGCAGCGGCTCAGCGGTTCGAGCAGACCATCTAAAGCTGTGGAAACTGTAGTATTGCCCAGGCTCTACACTATCACGACAGGGGCGGCGTCCCAGGGAGGGCTGTCGCTCGGCATGGGCGGCGGATCAAAGCGCAGTCGACCGGCCCGCACTATGATCGCGAAGAACCCGCTCCGCCATACCGTCGACATTTGCACGGTGCAGGAGGTCTCCGAAATGGAACCCCGGCGACAATCTTCTTTGCGCAATCTGGCGGGACTTCTGCGCTTATGAAGGCAGGAGGCAGAAGCAACTCGATGAAAGCAGCTTTGTTCGATCCGCCGCTCAGAGGAATGGTTCTCCGCGTGCTTACGCTTAGGTGGGGGTTGGCGCTTGCGCTGGCGCCGCCGCTGGCGCTGGCCGCTCCACCCGCAATATTCCCGCACGGTGTGATCAATTCCGGGAGCTTCCAGGCGCCAGGATTGCCGGGCGGCTCTATCGCGCAAGGATCCATCTTCAGCATCTTCGGCTCGGGGCTGGGACCCACATCCGGAGCTCAACAACAATCGTTTCCGCTACAGACTGCACTTTCGGGCGTATCTATCGCGGTAACACAGGGATCTATTACCGTGAATGCATTGCCGCTATATGTCGGCGCGAGCCAGATTAACGCGTTGATGCCCTCCGATGCGCCGCTCGGCTGGGTGTCCGTGCGCGTTATAACCGGCGCTGTGCGCAGCAATCCTTCGCCTGTCTACGTGGTTCACGATAGCCCCGGCATTTACACCTTTACCGGTACGGGACTCGGGCCGGCCGCCCTGCAGAATTTCGTTAGCGCCGCGAGCCTCCCGGGTAATTCCTTGCAGGTTACCGCCAAACCTGGCCAGACGATGCAACTGTACCTGACGGGTCTGGGTCCCATTACCGAGCCCGACAACCTGCCGCCCCCCGCCGGCAGTCCGCAGACGCCCGTGGAAGTTTGGGTCGGCGGGATATCCGCGACGGTAACTTATAGCGGACGATCGCCGTGTTGCGCGGGGCTCGACCAGATCGACTTTCAAGTGCCATCGAACGCGCCGCAGGGATGCTGGGTGCCGCTGTATGTCCGGACCTCGCACGCCACGCTCAGTAACTTCACCAGCATGGCGATCGATTCGCGAGGCGCGGCTTGTGCGGACGCCTCCAATCCGCTCTCGCCAGCCATCGCCGGCGGCGCGGCACTGGGTGTCCTCGAACTGGCGCGAGTGACGATTCATGAGGACGTCGGGGTGAACGCGCCAATCGACGTAACCAACGACGTGGTAAGTTATTCCGCGACGCAGCAGGCCGCCGGACCATGGGCGTTTTCGCCGTTCCTGTCATCCCCTCCGCCGGGGAGTTGCACCGTCTACCAGGGCGTTGGCGATTTCCTGGCTACCGGAAGCGTACCGCAGACCCCCGCCACCAGCCTCAACGCCGGAGCCCAGATCGCCATCTCCGGAACCGGCGGCCCGCAGACTGTAACGCTTTCGAATTCCGTGGCCCCGCTCGGCTCATACCTTCCCCTTTACTCACTGCCGAATGAGTTGTATCTGACGCCTGGCAGTTATACCCTCAGCGGCAGTGGCGGCGCCGATGTCGGCCCTTTCCAAGTTAGCATCGCCGTGCCGAGTCCCTTTACCTGGACGAATCGCGACGAAACCACCATCGTTAATCGTTCCCAACCGCTGACGCTGAGCTGGTCCGGAGCGCCCGCAGCGCAGCCCCTGGCTATCTTTGGTGTGGATTCGGATCTGCCTACGAATTCAAGCGCGATGTTTCTCTGCTTCGCGCCAGCCGGCGCGTCCAGTTTCACCGTTGCGCCGGAGGTGCTTTCCGCTATTCCACCGACACGGCAAAACCCGCTGTCATCGAAAGCTGCGATTTATCTGATGTCGTCGGCGCCGGTTCCATTCAGCGCAACAGGCTTGCAGGCTGGCGTGGCGGCGGCGAGTTATATGGCGGGCAAGACGGTCATTTTCCAATAGGAGTATACGGATATGAGAAACCTAAGAAGATTGTTGACGATCGCGGCGATTTCGCTGTTCTCCTGCCCAACGGCGTTCTGTCAGTCTTGGTCGTGGCAGAGCTTCGTGAAGTGGGCTCAAGAAAACAATGGCGGTCCCTTTCTCCACACCGAGACCGTCTGCGAGGTGGCGGTAGGCTCGATAAACTCCCATTGGCACAAGATCACTTATACTTACTATATGTTCCTCGGCATTGAGGGACCTTATAGCTTTTACAAAGACGTTGACACCGGTTTGCCATGCACCTGCATCGCCCAGGGCATCGGCGGAGGCATTGGCGAAGGCGGCGGGTCCGTGGAAGGAGGGCCACCGGGCTCAGGCGAGACTAACTGCAACAGCGGGGGTCCTAACGGCCAGGAGGGCACATACGACAATTCGGCGACAGCCATCGCCGCGAGCGGCGTAGGAAGTTCCGGCCCGGCCCCGTCTTCGGCGGCGCTCCGGACGGCCCGGGCGCCTGGAGGCCAGTTGCGGCCGCGCCCGGCCGGCAGAGACACGGCGCCACCCGGCTCCACTGCATTCACCTATACCGTGCCCTATCGCGCGCTCCCGGCCGGTTCGATTGGGTCCAGCACGCCCCCGGCCATTCCGGCCTGCAATCCTCAGGGCAATCCGGCAATGTTCGAAGTGGCGCACCTCAGTGCCACAGTCACTCGATACGATCTCTGCACGGGCGCGGTTACCGCTACCATCGACGTACCGCCGCTTCCGTTGCAGATCCGGGTGACACCCGACGGTTCCCAAGCGATCGTAGTGCACTATGGGAACGCCATCACCTTCATCGATACCAATACCAACACGGTGTCGGGTACAATCCAAACGGACCCCAGTTTCACTCCCGCCGGTATCGCGATTTCGGCCGACGGCGCCTACGCCCTGGTGACGAACTACGAGCAGCCGCCGAACGCGTATCTGGCGGTTGTGGACATCGCCAGCCAAACCATCGCGGGTACGATCCCCCTGGACACCGAATTTCCACAATCGGTGTTCATTAATCCCGACGGCACGCTTGCCTGGGTTACTTATCCATGGGATGACGCTGTAGAGGCGATCGATCTCATGACCGGCGACGTTGTACAGAACCTTGCCTTTAGCACGCCGTACAGCGTTGCATTCAACTCTACCGGCACTTTGGTTTACGTTGCCGGCGGCGAGAGCAGCGGCTCAGTTTCGGTGTTTAACGCCACCACCTACGCGCTGGTCGCAAGCGTCCCTGCGGGCGCAGGGGCATGCGATCTGCGCGTGAGCCTCGACGATGCCTTCGTCTCGGTAAACAATGCCTTCGCCCAATCCATTACGATCATTGACACCCGGTCGTTGACGGGGACTACGCTCCCAGTTCCGGGATCGCCTCGCGGTGCGGTGCTTGCACCGACCCAGTAAGTGGGCGTTGCTTCGCGGCGGAAACGCGAACCTGTTCCGCCTCGGTTCGACCCGTCGTGTTGCCGCGGGAGGGCCTGGTCCAGGCCACGGGTCATGGACATGGTGACCATGCTGGGCGCGGCCGCGGCCTACGGATTGGTGGCCTACTCGGGGACATACATCGAACTCCAAGGCCCTCCAACCGACGGAAAGTCGCCCATCGGAACTCTGCTTCAGGTACCGAACGGGACGCTGTACGGCATTCGGTATTCCGCTATGCAGGTTCATCCGGTTGGCTTCGGCCTAATCGCCACCTCTTTTGCCGTGCCGCTGTGTACTTTACTTTACTTACGCTATTGATATACGGAAACGCCTACTAAGCGCGATACGCGACCAAGCGGCAGGCTGGCTATGCTCGACATTTTCAACGGCTAGCCCGTGCGAACGGCCCATAATAGTACGCGCTCGATTATTTTCTCGATTTTTCTTGATTTTCCTTGTTGACGCAATACCGGTCTCCGTATACAATCTGATCTTGTCTTATGTTTTGTTAATTTGATCACAATTTAGTTTCGCTTAGGGCGACGCGATCGCCCGAGGCACCGCCGCGCGGTATGCGGCCGAGCGACAGCCTGGAGGAGGTTCGATGCGCGAGCGGTGTCTGAAGGCGATCTTTCTGTGCCTATTAGTTTTCGCCTGGCCGGCGCACCTTGCGGCTCAAAGCTGCCAAGTCTGCATGGCCGTCCTGGATCCCACGGCGAGCCAGGCTTTTACCGCCGGCAACGGCGCAACTGCAACCCTGAGTAGCTGCGGGCTGGCGGTAAACTCGGACAGTTCGACCGCCCTCTCGATCACGGGCGGGGCGCACGTAACAGCCTCTTCGATTCAGGTCGTCGGCGGATATTCCATCAACAACGGCGGCAGCGCCACGCCCACTCCCACCACGGGGGCGCCGCCGACCGCAGATCCGTTTGCGAACGTGCCATCGCCACCTGTCGGCGCCTGCTTGAGCCATCCGAACTACACGCAATGGGGAACGAACGGAACTTACCAGATCTATCCTGGAACTTATTGCGGCGGGCTGGCCGTTTCCAACGGCGTGACCGGGTACTTCAATCCCGGCGTCTACGTGATCGACGGAGGCGGCATTCAATTCGGCAGCGGCGCCGTAATCGGAAGCGGTGTAACGTTCTACATCACCGGCAGTTCCTTCGCCAACAACCAGTTGGTATCGATCAATAACGGGATGACGGTGAACCTTTCGGCGCCCACTTCGGGAACCTACCAGGGCTTGTTGTTTTTTCAGGACCGCACGATCGAAAACACAGCGTTGTCGAGCAGTTTCGGCGGCGGCGCCAGCATGACCCTTACCGGCGCCATGGACTTTCCGACGACCGCTCTGCAGTTTAACAATGGGTCCAGCAGTACGGCCAATGTCGCCATCATCGGCAGGACGGTCAATTTGGAAGGTGGCGTAGGGATCAAACTGAACGGCAGTTCGCCAATCCTTCCACCCGTGGCGGTTTCCGTCGCGCCCACCGCCGCAACCCTCTATGGCGGCCAGACTCAGCAGTTCTCCGCTAGCGTGGCCAACGCTTGCAGCGGTGCTGTGACGTGGTCGATCAGCCCTTCGTCGGGGGCGGGTAGCATCGGCTCCAGCGGGTTGTACTCGGCGCCGGCGACTATCGCGGCGCAGCAGACCGTGACCATCACCGCCACTAGCGTCTCCAACACCGCGGCGACGGCGACGGCGACGGTTGTTCTGGAGCCGCCAGTTTCGGTTTCCGTCGCGCCCTCGACCGCAACGTTGTATGGCGGACAGACGCAGCAATTTACGGCCACCGTCACAAACGCGACCAATACCGCAGTCACATGGTCGATCAGTCCATCGTCTGGGGCCGGAACCGTCAGTTCCAGCGGGTTGTACACGGCGCCAGCTACCATCGCAGCGCAACAAACAGTGACGCTTACGGCGACGAGCGTGGTCAACACCGCCAAAACGGCGACCGCGGCCATACTCTTAGAACCGGCGATTTCGGTGGCAGTGACCCCTACGACGGCCACTTTGTACGCCAGCCAAACGCAGCAATTCACGGCTACCGTCTTGAACACCGGCAATACCGCTGTGACGTGGTCGATCAGCCCAGCCGGAACCGGAACGATCGGCGCCGCGGGATTGTACACGGCGCCCGCCAGCATCGCCGCGCAGCAGGCTGTTACCGTAACCGCCACCAGTCAGGCGAACTCTACGGCGGCAGCTTCCGCAGCCGTGACATTGATGCCGGCCATCGGCGTAAGTGTCAACCCCACGACGGCGACGCTGTACGGCAGTCAGACCCAGCAGTTCACGGCCACCGTCTCGAACACCGGCAATACAGCGGTAACCTGGTCGATCAGCCCCTCGTCGGGAGCCGGCACGATCGGCGCCGGAGGGTTGTACACGGCGCCGGCGAACATCACCACGCAGCAGACCGTCACTGTGACCGCAACCAGTCAGGCGAACACGGCCGCGACGGCTTCCGCGACCGTAACGCTGACGCCGCCAGTGAGCGTAAGCGTGAACCCCACGACGGCGACGCTATACGGCAGTCAGACCCAGCAGTTCACGGCCACCGTCTCGAACACCGGCAATACGGCGGTAACCTGGTCGATCAGCCCAGCCGGGACCGGCACGATCGGTTCCTCAGGCCTCTACACGGCGCCTGCCAACATCGGCACGCAGCAGACGGTTACGGTAACCGCCACCAGCCAGGCGAACTCTGCAGCGGCAGCTTCCGCAACCGTGACGCTGACTCCGCCAATCGGCGTGAGCGTCAGTCCGGCCACCGCCACCTTGTACGCCAGTCAAACGCAGCAGTTTTCGGCCACCGTATCGAACACCGGCAACACGGCGGTGACATGGTCGATCAGCCCGGTGGGGGCCGGCACGATCGGTTCCTCCGGCCTGTACACCGCGCCTGCCAACATCGGCACGCAGCAG
>Ga0070761_10001019_pt1 | contig 17630 bp, 10 predicted proteins | sample HubBroMetageREF1_FD_66724 | JGI IMG/M metagenome (GOLD analysis project Ga0070761, IMG submission 66724) | Reference soil microbial communities from the Hubbard Brook experimental Forest, New Hampshire, USA - Hubbard Brook CCASE Soil... | ecosystem: Environmental > Terrestrial > Soil >... | reverse complement strand
ACGATGGACGTTCGCGTGGCTACCACCCTGGATACCTTGACCGCCCTCGCGCACTATCTCGGCGGTTACAAAGGCCGAAAAAACCTGCTCTGGGTGTCTGCCTCATTCCCAATTGTCCTTTTACCCGACCCGGATTTCGGTAAGTACACGAACGACCCCGGCGAAACTCGCGTTTACGGAGAGAAAGTGCAGGACGCCGCCAATGCGCTCACCGACGCCCAGGTGGCCGTATACCCCGTGGATGCGCGTGGGCTTGAAAGTGAAGCGCCTTTTTCCGCCGCAGAATCCGGGGCGCCCAGGAGTCCGAACACGATTAGCCGCACCGTCTCGGAGCAGCTCGACCGCGAAAGTTACGCTCGAGCGATGAAGCAAGACACGATGGACCTCATGGCCCAGGGTACAGGCGGCAAGACATGCAAGAACACGAACGACCTTTCCGGCTGTGTCGAGGCGGCGCTGCTGGACAGTTCTTCGTACTACGAACTAGCTTACAACCCGCAGAACGTCAAATGGGATGGAAGCTTTCACAGGATCTCCGTGAAGACCACGCGGCCCGGTGTGAAGCTGGCTTACCGCCGCGGCTACTTTGCGCGGGATGCGGAAAATCTCGCGAACAACCAATCGAATGAAAAGCGCTTGCAACAGACCTGCATGGACTTTCTGCCCGCAACGGCAATTCCCATCACTGCGCAGGCAGTCGCTCCAACGAAATCGGACAGTATCCGATATCGGATGTCCGTGGCCCCCAGCGCCTTGAACTTTGCGACAGATGGACCGTCCCACAAGCTGAGCGCGGAGATGGTGACCTGCGTGTACCGTGCAAAAAGCAACTCGTTTCAGTTCTACTCGAGGGACCTGACCCAAAGCTTTTCTGATGCGGCCTACCAAGGCTTGCAGGCAAGCGGGTTGCACGGATACGTGGAGGTCCCTGAAGCTGGTACGCGGCGAGTGCGTATCGCCGTAATTGATATCGAGACTGGATTGACAGGTGCTCTGGATATTCCCGTGCGGTCGGAGGATTTTGAGAATGCGGTTGCGTCGCCCGCAACGGCTGCAAATTTGCCGGAGATAACCGTCCCGAGAAAGAAAAAAGAAAGTGCGCCCGCGCTGGACTGGGATCCGCCGAAGGTGGACGCTCCCGTTGCGTCTATCTCCGCCGCACAGCCGTGCACGCTTCGCGATGTACTGAAACAAGCGGGAGAGCGTGCCGAAGAACTTGTCAATCATCTTCAGAATTTTGACGCGCACGAACAGATTCGCTTCGAGCAAACAGACCCACAGGGCATGCCCGAGAAGTCGATGGCGGCGACGTTCGACTACCTGGTCGATTTCGGAGAACACTCCGGGCACAAGTTGCATGAAACCCGAACCTTGGTGACCGCCACCGGCGACCATGATCTGAGCGCCCGTGTGGACGTGGGGCTGCCAGCTTTCGCCATGATTTTTAATCCAGCCCTGCAAAGCGATTATGAAATGCGTTGCGAAGGCCTCTCTCAGTGGAGGAATCAGTCGGCCTGGGTTGTTTACTTTGAGCAGCGCAAAGGGAAACGCCCCCGGACGGTTTCCATGGGAACGGCAATGAACGTCTACCCGGTAAGTCTGAAGGGCCGCGCCTGGATCGCGGCAGACTCTGGACAGATCATGCACCTGGAGACCAATCTGTTGGAAGGGATTGTGGTGCTTGAACTGCTTTCCAATGCGGTCTCTGTGGATTACGCTCCGGTAAAATTTCAGTCTCAAAACGGAGAAGTGTGGCTGCCTCAATCCGCCGTCGTGTACACGGAATATTTCCGGCGCCGCACCGTCATCCGGCACACCTTTTCCGACTTCCAGTTATTTTCTGTCCGAACGCAGCAAGTCATTCAGAAGCCCAACTAGCATCGGGATTTGGGCTCAGCTGAACAAGGATAGGGTGTAACGTCTTGCTGTTTCCGCATTGTGCTGATGACACAACCGCGCTGGCTGGAAAATGCCGTCTCTGGTTCATCGATAAGCTCGATGATGCTCACGCCGCGAGGGCCCTCTTGAACCTGGTGCACAAGAAACTGGGTTATTGAGTTATGTTTAGGGACCCGGAACGTGACTAGTAGGATTTAGTCGCAACGATGGCCAAATCAAGTTAGCGAGGGAAGAGAAGATGTCCTTACATTTTTCGCGCCGGAAGTTCCTGGATGGCGCGGGCGTCCTGGCGACTTCAGCAGTGCTTGCGCCATCGTCTTTACGCCTTGGTTCCGTTCGCATGGGTGAGCAAATGAAGCCTGAAGAACTCCGTGCTAAACTTCGTGGCGTGATTGCATTTCCGATCACACCGTTGCAGCCGGATTTGTCCTTGGATATCCCCGGACTTCGCAAGAATCTTCAACGCCTCATGGAGAATGCACCTGCTGCCATCGTCGCCGCGGGCGGGACGGGCGAAATGTATTCCCTGACTCCTGCGGAGCATTTAGAGGTGATAAAAGCCACCGTGGAGGAAGTGCACGGCCGGATTCCGGTAATCGCAAGCGCCGGGTTCAACTGGCCGATAGCGATCGAGTTTGCCCAACAAGCGCAGCGGTCAGGCGCGGACGCCATCCTGGCGTTGCCACCCTATTATCCAAACGCCGATGAACAAGGCCTTGCGGGATATTACAAAGCAATCGGTCGAGCGACCCCGCTGGGAATGTTGGTGTACAGCCGCGATTGGGTAAACCCTGAACCCGCGTGGGTGGAACGTCTGGCGGCGGAAATCCCCACGCTCGTGTGCTGGAAGGATGGCCAAGGCGACTTGCGCCGGTACGAGCGGATTATGAACCGCGTAGGAGACCGGCTCTATTGGATAGGCGGAGCCGGCGATGACTGTGTCCCCGGCTACTACAGCATCGGCATCCGGACGTACACGTCCAGCATTGCGACGGTGGCGCCAAGACTTTCCCTGAAACTTGACGAGGTCGCTTCGGCGGGAGATTCCTCGGCTCTCATGCAGCTCATGAACACCTATGTGATCCCTCTCTACGAGCTGCGGGCGCGTCGCAAAGGGTACGAGGTTTCCGTCATGAAGGAGGCGATGAACTTGCTTGGAATGGCGGCAGGTCCAGTGCGTCCGCCACTTCCAAACCTTCGCCCAGAAGAAGTTAGCGAATTAAAGGTCATGTTGGATCGCTGGAAGCCCTTTCTCACGTCATAGATGCAGTTGGCTTTTTGCGAACAATATAGGAATCATCGCTAAACGCGCGAGGACCCTGTCGTGAGCACTCGCGACCAAAGACTCAGGTGGAATTACCGCAACTTGTCGTATCCTTTCTGACCGAAAGCTGCGGGTGCTGAAGGCCCAGCAGTAATGAATCGAGGGCTCCGATGCTCACACGACGAAAATTCCTTTTCACCGCAGCATGCAGCGTCGCTGCGGCGCGTCTTCACGCGCAGGGCCACAGCAACACCCAAGTTGCCCTCACCATCCCCAACGAAGCGACTGGTTCTCATATGCCTATCGACTTTGTCGGCCTGTCTTATGAGGTGCAGCAGCTTGCGGACCCGACTTTCTTTTCGGCGCAGAACCGCGGCCTGATTCGCGAGTTCAAAGCGCTTTCGTCAACTGGGGTTCTACGCCTTGGGGGCAACACCAGTGAGTTCGCCTACTGGAAACCTACGCCTGATACGCGCGAACCAGAGCATCCTCAAGTGCGTGAGGTCACGGGCGAGCCGAAGGCTCAGTACTACGCGGTGACGGTCGAGGCAGTCAGGAATTTGTCGGAGTTCCTACAAGCCAGTGGTTGGACTTGCGTGTACGGTATCGGGATGGGCACGAATACACCGGCACGCGCCGCCGAAGAAGCAGCTTTTGTGGCAGCGACGCTCGGCGACCGCCTGCAGTATTTCCAGATCGGAAACGAGGCGGATCTGTTTAGCCATCACCTGCGCGATCCGAAGACATGGTCGGCCAAGGCGTACCTGGAAGAATGGCTCGCACTAGCGCGCGCTATCGCAGCTCGGGTGCCCGCAGCGAAGTTCGGGATGCCTGATGTCGCCAGCAACGCGTCATGGCTGACTGAGATTGCCGATCAATGGCCTTCCATCCAGGGTCCGCCCCACGCAACGACACTGACTCATCATTATTACTTTGGTGGGCCGGCGACGAATCCCGAGGTCAACATTCCGAACCTGCTGAAACCTGCGACCATGGAAAAGGTGCAGAACACGGCGAATATCGCATCGGCCGCAGCCAGCAAGATGGGTGCGCGCGTACGCATGACCGAAGGCAACACTTGCTATCGCGGAGGCAAACCGGGTGTCTCCGACGTGTTTGCTGCTGCGCTTTGGTCAGCGGATTATTCGCTGCTGCTGGCCAGTAATGACTACTCCGGCGTCAATCTGCATGGGGGCACGGGCAAATCTGTGGCCAATTCTGTTGGTGGATCTCTGCCCGGCGACGCGCTCCTGGAAGCGAATGGCGAAACTCCTGAACAGATTGCCGCGCATCCGCATCCGTTCTATACACCGATTGCGACGTTTGGCTCGGACTATCTGCTGGAGCCGGTTGCGTATGGGCTTAAGTTCGCAGGCTCGTTCAGCGGCGGAACACTGTTGAAGACCGAGTTCTCGGCGAAGCTGCAGGCTGCGGGAATCAATGCAGCGGCCTATGCCGCGAAGCTGCGCGGCGGCCAGACCTCGGTGATCATTCTGAACAAGGACGCCGGGGCGGACCTTGAGGTGGAACTCGAATTCGGCCGCGGCGTCAGCGGAGCGGTCGAAACCGAAATATTGCACGCGCCGGCACTAGACAGCCGCGAAGCGCACATCACAACCGCAACGAAAACTGACTCGCTCAAGCAGGGCAAGTATTCCGTCACTGTTCCCCACGCAACAGGATTACGCCTGACGCTGACTTGAGGCGCTGGCACATTTCATTTACCTATGGACCTGCTTGAAGTCGAAGTAAGCGAGGTTCATGTTGCCGCCGGTCAATATGTGCACGGTGAGAACGTTTTTTCCTTTATTGAGGCGAACCTTGAAAAGTTGCGAAGACAGATTCCAGTGGTGCCATTGACGCCAGGCCACCGGGTCTGCAGTATCATTTGTCGAAGCGATTTCCAGGGGCCCTGTCGCATCCTTTCCATTCACATCGACGGATATTGTTCCGCCGCGATTCGATGTGTACAGGAAATCGGCCGCGTATGTTCCTGCGTGTGTCACATCTACAGTGATGTTGAACCACTCTCCGGGTTCGGTCCAGCCGACATAGAGCAGGTCTGCAGGAGGAACAACCTTGTCAAAGGGGTTGTCGTCAATCGCATCTGGCTTGCGGAGAAATTTCGTGTAGGAAGTATCCACTCCCTCGTGGATACGAAATTCGTTGAGGTAGGTCCCATCGGCCGGGTTTAACTCTCCGCTGCCGTGGTTCTGTGGATCGCTGTCGTGATACGCGATCCCTTCGCCGCCCAGGTCGTAGTAAGCACACAAGACTCGTCCCGGTATTTTTTGTGGGCCGCTGCTATAGCGGCTGTCTTGATAAGGCAGGCCCTTATACTGGCTCAGGAATGATTGGGAAAACGCAATTGCCGGTAGCATCGATGCTGCTACGAAGCATAAGGAAAACGCTCTCCGGCTCATCCTGCCTCCTTGCGTACCGATAATCTATCTGCAGTTGCGCAACCCCGCCCATCAGCGGCAGCGACGGCTCAAGTATGTTCCGCATTTCAGACTCAGACTTGGAACAGTTCGATCCCGTGGGCTTTTCCGAGATTGCGCGAGTACTTCTTGTCTGTCCCATTGTTCCAATGTTCGTGTACGCCAAGGCTGCGGCATCGGATGCCGTCGCGCTCAGGATCATAGAAAGTCTTCGAAGGTGGGTCATTCGCCAAGGCAGATTCGCGCAGGTAGTTATCGGCATTCGCGATATCCGGAAGATCGGGCCATTCCGAAGTGAGGAAATCGAAGCCGACGGAATCGATCGCTACGCCGTCAAGCGACATAAAAATGCTGTTCGGCCACGCATCATTGAATGGCGCCATCTTCCACTTGCGATGAGGCGGACCATCCACGTTGTCGTTTCCATAGAGCCCATCAATAATAAAAAGGGCGGTTTTCTCGCCAAGGTCTTTATGACCCAAATAATCTGTGAACGCGGAGTAACTTGCCGAACCATCGCTGTTGTGATGGAAACCGTCGTGCGCGTTCTTGCGCCAGTCGGGGTTGATACTCGTGGCGCCGAAAAGATTCTTGGCGCAGAGTGTCACCCCAGAACTCACATGCGCTCGCAACACGGCAGCATCAATTAAGTAGGCGGCCTCAACTACCGTGGTATCGAGTCCCGTGGCGTTGTGGCTTTCAACTGAGAAAGGAATCGAGTTGGGTTTGAACTCGGCCTTTACTCGTCCATCCCCTCCGATATGGTCCACAAACGTGACGCCAGGAAATTCATGGTGAATCTTGTCGTAGAGATTGCCCGGGATGAACCGGCTGGAATCGAAGATGATGATCGATGATTCCGGCACTCGTCCCGGGCCGCTCAACTGTCGCACCAGCGAAAGGATCAAATGGGGCGAGGAGTTCAGGCGTTCAATCGTGCCATGGTCGGTTGTGTTGTTCAGGTTCGCCTTGATCGCAATCTTCTCCCCGGCACTGTATCCGGCTTTGCCGTGACCATGAGTGCGATTGAAGTATTGAAAGATGGAATTCCATGCCTGCGCGTCGCTTTGTTGATTTGTAAGACCGCAAATGGACCGGGAAACCATGCGGTCAATTACAGTCTGGTCATTGTGGGCATCAGTCCACCACGAACCTGTGCCATCCCAAGTCACAGCCGCCGGATCGTGCGCCCAAGTGACTCGGCCGGGAGCAACGCCACGGGGAACTCCTGATGGGGAAAGCGGCTCGAACAAGGAGGGCCGCAGGTACGTCGCAGCTGCAAGAGCCAGGGTGAATTGCCGGCGCGTTATGTCCATTCTGACTTGCTCCTCTCGGACAAAATCTTACGATTCCGTGGATTATTTTTCCTGAAAGCCCAGAAACTGCTGCAGCCTCTTCACCGGCGGCACAGTCTCGGATTCGCGACCGTTAGTTGCAGCGCGGACACCTTGAATTGTCCGGTGAATTGTACATGACGACGCAAGTGGAATCCTCGACTAGGATGTCGTTATGTAGGTGTTCGTTCATCGTCTCATTAGCCCTGCACTTGTGAGCATGAAGCGACTCGACCATGGCCGGGATGTCACGGTTTTCGAAAACCAGGCCTCCGCGCTTCGCTGTTCCCCGAACGTCAACATCCACCATGGCTGGGGCCAAGTCGTTGGGCCGAATCACCTGGTTGGGAGACAGCACCCGAAATGCCGGGAAGATCCCGCGCAGCAGATGGTAACTGAAGATCGTTTCCGTTCGCGGCTCCACGGGGTAGATGTACGCGGGCCGGAAGAGGTAAACGTGAGGGAATCGCGCCGCGAGTAGCGCCTTCTCGGCCTCACCCTTGTAGCCTGCGAAAAGGCACCCCAAAATACAAAATGGAGCAGAGCGGATACGCCCATACTTGCCAACTCTCAACCAAGCGAGTTATCGCCTATGGGGCCGAATTTATGACTTGTATCGCTGCAGTCTCTTGCAGAGCTGGAATCTGTTTGAGGCCTCGATCTACCCCGACACAAGCAAGGTTGGACTGGAAAATGGAACGGTCGCGTTCGGGCTGTTGGATTTCTTTGAAGCGCCCTTACGGAGAACGGCGCGTTTCCTGGACAGCCTCGCTTACAGTCCAACGCCGCAGAAGAACTCATTGAAAAGATACAGCACGTTAAAGGGCGGCGCGAAACCGTAGAGCGATCGCTGCTACCTCGATTGTTTGGAGTTTTGGCGTGCGCACCTGAGTGCTTCGCAGGGGGAAAAAAACATCAATCCATTCAGGCAATCGGAAATAGTCATGAAACGAGCAGCCCCTTGTCCAATCGACCTCTCAAATTCTGAAGGACTGGTCGGAACAGACCAGCCTCGATCCAGCTGAGGTGAAACAGGTACTAACGGAAGTATCGCGCAGGGGTCGATTCTTTCCGAACAGGGGAGACACGCATTATGGATGGTGGTCAAAAGCGATCGCCTGACACGTGATGGAAGCTTCCCTATTGGACCACCTCGAAATCACTCGGACGGCCGCCTGCGGTTTTGCCCTGAGTCGACGAAGATTGGTATTATCCCGGTTCAACCAATGCGCGAGATCATTTCGAGCCGTGAGGGCCCAAAGGGCCGAGATCAGCGGGACGCGCCCGAGCGTGACGACCCCGACTGCCCAGCTGACACAGAATGGGCATACCGCTATCTCAGTGATATGGAGCAATCCGAAGGTGAATTCTGCTGAGCTGCTTCGCAATCTTCTTGCGTCCGCTTTTTTCGATCGCGGCGACAATAAGGCTCAACCTTTCGAACTCGCATGCTGCTAGGTTCAACCAGCAGCCTTCCAAGACTTTATCATTAGCACCCCCCAACTCTTCGCTTCCCCTAATAGTGACCAGGCCTCACTCCGTGCGCGGACGGGGCGCGAAGTAAAATCCACCGAAAAGACGCCAGGTGGACCAGACCGATCTCGGAGATGGGACGCCGCATATTAGTAGAGAACGAACACACGACCGAATCTGAATCCGTTACTTCGTACGCTTCGAAGTTAAACCCTTTCGGGTCGTTTGACGGTTGTCGAGCGGCCAACATCGCAATTCTCACAGTCGGTCCTGCCTCGTCGCTTCCATGCCATAATTTCTCATGGTCATTGTCGTCACGGCTGTCACTGGGTCCGCAGCGGCGACTGTAGGAAAGTTGCTCGCGCAGCATCTCAGATGGAACTTTTTGGATGCAGAAGACTTTGATTCTCCAGCCAGCAAAGGAGGGATCCACCGTGGCATTCCGCTAACCGACACGAACCGCGCGTCCTGGGTCGCCGCCATTCACGATGAATTGCTGCACAGAAAAAAAGACGGCCGGCACGTTGTTCTGGCCTGCTCAAGGCTGAAACCGGAATACTGGAATATTCTGCGCGACGGTTTGACGCTCGAGGTAGTCTACCTGCGCGGTTCGCCCGAGCAACTCCACCGCAATTTCGCCTCTCGCGAGAATCATTTCGCTAGTGAGAACCTGATCGCCCGCGAAGCGTCCACGATTGAGGAGCCCGCCGGGGCAATCATTGCAGAGATTGCCCGCACTGCCGAAGAAATCGTCGCAGGCATTTGCGCCCGTCTGGATTCGCAACTCCACGCATTGTCGAATCCGGTGGCGCAGAGCGACCAAGCCGGTGAATCCGTAATTCGCAAGATTCTTTGGCGCGTTCTCCCGTTTCTCTTTCTTCTCTATGTGGTCGCCTACATCGACCGCGTCAATATTGGCTTTGCGGCGCTGCAGATGCGCCAGCAGCTCGGTTTCAGCGACGAGATCTACGGCCTCGGCGCGGGGCTGTTCTTTGCCGGCTATCTTCTGTTCCAACTTCCAAGCAATCTGGTGTTGCAACGGGTCGGAGCACGCCGCTGGATTTCCGTGCTCATGATCGTGTGGGGCGCGATTTCGGGGTCCATGATGTTCATCGATTCCCCGAAGAGCTTTTATGCTCTGCGCTTTCTGCTAGGAGCTGCGGAGGCAGGGTTTTTTCCCGGAATCCTGTTCTACTTTCGCAGTTGGTTTCCCGCGCAGGCACGTGCCCGGGTTGTAGCCATGTTTATGACAGCCGGTCCGGTTTCAGGCATCCTGGGCGGCCCGCTTTCTGGCGCGCTTCTTGGCTTGCACAACGTCCATGGGCTGGCCGGCTGGCGATGGCTGTTTCTTCTCGAAGGCCTCCCCGCTGTTCTGCTTGGAATCTTGGCTCTTTTCCTGATCATCGATCGCCCGCAGGATGCTGCGTGGCTCTCTGCCCCAGAGTGCAGTTGGTTGACAGCTACGCTCGGTAAAGAGGACCTCGCGGCAAACGCTGCCTTGGCGTCTCCGTCACCTGACCTGGCGGCGCCTGCGAGGGTCCTTCCTCTCCCGGCAGCGCCCGCGCTTTTTAACACATTTGCGAATCCGCGCATCTGGCTCTTCGCGTTTGTGTACTTCAGCTTGAATACTTGCGCGTACGGGATCACGTTGTGGCTGCCGATTGCCTTGCGCAGCGTGACCAGCTTCGGCAATCTAGTTCTCGGTTTGCTCTCGACCATCCCCTATCTTGCCGCGGCCATCATGATGGTCGTGGTCGGCCTGCATTCGGATCGCACGGGCGATCGCCGCTGGCACACAGCAATGGCAGCGTTCGGCTCGGCGTGCGCGCTGTTCGTGGCCGGATATGCGCACAGCGCCGCGGCTCTGCTCGGGGCTTTCACCGTGGCAATGGTCGGCGTGCAATCCATGACCGGCCCCTTCTGGACCATGGCCTCGAGTATATTCTCCGGATCCGCGGCCGCTGCCGGGATCGCACTCATCAACTCTGTCGGAAATCTTGGCAGTGGTTTCGGACCGTACTGGATAGGACGCATGCGCACGGCCACCGGCGGTTTTCGCGCGGGACTATGGAGCGTCGCGGCGATTCTCGCGGTGGCCGCTATGGTGACCATTCTCGTGCCGCTTCCCCCTACTGTTTCGAAGAGAAGCGCTTCCTAGTCGATGGGTGCAGAGGTGCAATTTGCTCTCGCTCGACCGGGCGCACAGGGCCCCAGGTATTTCCGCGGTCCCTTAAGTTCCGTCGACATAGTCGTTTACACGAGCCCCCCGACATGTCAAGCTGTCTGATATATAGGATGTTAAGCACCAGAATCATGGAAATGGAACGAATGCATCCCGGGGGTAGTCCATGTCTGAAGTCGTGTACGTTTCGAACGTCCAGATCGAACGCAAGGTCGGCCCACTGCGCATCGCTCATCTTCCAGGCGAGTCCCACCCGGTCGTTTTCAGTGTCCACGGAGCGATCGCGGAGCACTATAAGGTGCCGCGCGAGAGCATCAAGGAATCGCATGCGGCGACCATCGACTACGTAATCGCCGGAACCGCCGGTTGAATGATGGGCACATTCGCAGGCGCGCTGGAAGCGCGTCAAATCGATGCCAGCAATGGAAAGTTGACGGCGGAGGCCCGCGGAGAGGTGGGGCAAGAGGAGGGCGTTCTGGTAATCAGGCGGATTCACGTGACCATGCATCTTCTGGCGTCGGAAGACAAACGCCAAACCGTCGAGCGTGTCCACGGAATTTATGCGATGAGGTGTCCACTGTACCGGACTTTGCATAACGCAATTCAGCTCACGTCATCGTATGAGTTGGTAGCGCCATGAGACGCCAAGTCCGCCGAGCCGACAGATCCATCTCGGGATGTTCCGACGCATCGATTGGGACGGGGGCCGAAGCAGCTTGAGCCTATGTGCACCGGTACAATCCCCTGGGTTCTTGCCGAGGTGAATTGGACATCGTCGGAGTGCTGCCCGAGAGTTCGCGGGAAGAGAGCAAGGCGCTCGAAAAGTGTCCTGATCATTCCATGGGCTGAAAGATGATTCGACTCAAAGATAAGGTTGCAGTCATCACCGGCGGAAATAGCGGAATCGGACTGGCCACCGCCAAGAGACTGCACGACGAAGGGGCCCGCGTGGCCATTTCCGGGCGTAACCAAGAAACACTGGACCAGGCACTGAAAATCCTCGGCGGAGACGCACTGGCGGTTCGCGCCGACGTCTCCAGACTTGGCGATCTCGATGAACTCTTCTCCGTCGTAAGCCGGACGATCGGGAAAATCGATGTCTTGTTCGTCAATGCCGGAATGGCGCAATTCGGCCCAATCGAGAATGTTTCGGAAAAGCAATACGATGAGCAGTTTGACGTCAATACGAAAGGCTCCTACTTCACGATTCAGAAAGCGTTGCCGTATCTGAATGACGGCGCGTCAATCATTCTCAACACGAGTGTCGCCAGCCACAAGGGGCGAGCAATGGGGTCGGTGTATGCCGCCACGAAGGCGGCGATGCGATCTATCACCCGGTCTGCCGCGGCGGCGCTCGTGACCCGCAACATACGCGTGAACGCTGTGGCACCGGGCCCGATCCAGACACCGCTTTTTGGCCGCACGGAACTGTCCAAGGAAGCCGCGGACGCGTTTGCGGCAAATCTTGTCGCGGATGTACCGATGAAACGATTCGGGACGCCAGAGGAGGTTGCCGCAACGGTCGCGTTCCTTGCGTCTCCGGATGCATCCTATATAACGGGCGTGGAAATAAATGTTGATGGCGGGAAAGGCCAAATCTAGCTTCACTGCTTTGAAGAACTGAGACCTTGTTACTCTGCGTCTCGTGCGCCCGCAGATTAAAAGGCGCGAACCTGCAAGGCCGAGTGTCAACACTTGTGAACCAGAAATCGGCAGGACGTTAGAACAGCGTCCGCAAATCAGCCCGATACCTGATTTTTTCTGAGCCCGCAGTGGCGCAGCCGCTGCGAGTAAACAGGCAGCTGAAACTTTGGTTCTTCAAACTGCAAATCGCAAGCACAAAAGGCAAGTCTGCGATCCCAGAAGATCTCAAGGAAAGGCGGTCCTCAATCCGCCCATGAGGGCTTGGACTGCGGCTTATATGCATAGCGTGACATGAATTGTGAGGTGACCATTTTGTTTACATCGCCTTCCCGCGTCAGTGCCGAGAGAGCAGCAAATGCAATACTCTTTGAGTCTATTTCGAAAAAACGCCGCAATGCCGCCCGAGTATCGCTTCGGCCAAAGCCGTCCGTGCCCAGCGTATCAAAACGCCTAGGAATCCATGCCCGGATCATATCTGGAACGGCACGTACATAGTCGGTTGCAGCGATAACGGGTCCCGATGTTGAATCGAGACACTTTTCGATCCACGACTGCTGCAGTTTCTCAGTTGGGTGGAGACGGTTCCACCGCTCGGCCTCAAGCCCCGACCGCCGTAGTTCAGTGAAACTCGTGACGCTCCAAACGTCGCAGGCAACATTCCAGTCGTTTTCCAGAAGGTCTGCTGCGGCGAGGGCCTCACGCAGGACAGCGCCCGAACCAAGCAGCTGAACACGGGAGCGGCCGAGGGCTGGCGCGCTTTTTCCTGCCAATCCTGACTTGACGCCCGGCGAGTCGCCCGGCGCGATAGCGCTTGGGCGAAAGAGATACATTCCACGCACAATGCCCTCCTCTGCGCCAGCCGGCAGGCTGGCATGGATGTAGTTTTCATTCATCAGAGTTAGGTAATAAAACACATCTTCGCCTTTCTCGAGCATCACTTGCGTGCCGTGTTCGAGAATCACGGCAAGTTCGGAGGCGAAGCACGGATCGTAAGCCCGGCAACTAGGAATCGTCGAGGCAATGAGGTGACTAGTTCCATCCTGGTGCTGCAGGCCTTCTCCGGATAGAGTTGTACGCCCCGATGTCGCACCAAGCAGAAATCCGCGCGCCCGTGAATCCGCCGCGGCCCAAATCAAATCGCCGACACGCTGAAAACCGAAAATAGAGTAATAGATGTACATGGGCAGCAGTGGAAGGCAGTGGTTGCTGTACGATGTTCCAGCCGCGATCCAAGAGGAAAGCGCGCCGGCCTCAGTAATGCCTTCCTCGAGGATCTGTCCGTCGCGCGCTTCCTTGTATTTTAATAGGCTGGTTTGATCTTCGGGTTCGTAGCACTGTCCGCAGTGTGAGTAGATTCCTACCTTGGCGAACAGTGATTCCAAGCCGAAGGTCCGGGCTTCATCAGCGACGATCGGAACGACGCGCGGACCGAGATTTTTGTCCCTAAGCAACCCCGTAAGCATTCGGGCAAATGCCATGGTTGTCGAGAACTCTCGATTTTCATGGGCTTGCGTAAATCCAGCAAATTGCTCCCTTCGGGGGGCCTCCAACTTCCCCCCGTCCCGGACACGCGACGGGAGGCTTCCTCCAAGCCGCGCGCGACACTCCAGCATGTAGCGTATTTCCGGGCTGTCAGGTCCTGGATGATAAAATCGCGCTTCCTCGACGTCTGCGTCGGACAGGGGCAGCCGGAATCGATCTCGAAAGGACAGCAAAGCTTCCTGGTTCAGCTTTTTCTGCTGATGGGCCGACATCCGCCCTTCTGCCCAGCGGCCAAGTCCATATCCCTTTTTGGTCTGTGCAAGGATTACCGTCGGCTGCCGTAGGTGGCACTTCGCTGCATGGAACGCCGCATAAATCTTAACCGGATCGTGACCTCCTCGCGTGAGGCCATCGAGGTCCCTATCGGAAAGGTGCGATACCAGGTCCCACAATTCTTGATTCTTCCCGAAGAAGCGTTGTCGATTGAACGGAGCATCATTAGCAGCGTAAGTCTGCAGTTCTCCATCAACGGTTTCGGCTAGTCGTTGCAGAATCAGGCCCTTTTGATCGGAGGCAAAGAGGTGGTCCCAGTCGGAACCCCATATTACCTTAATGACATTCCAACCTGCTCCGCTAAACAAGCGTTCCAACTCCTGGATGATTGACCCATTCCCGCGCACCGGACCATCAAGCCGTTGTAAGTTGCAGTTGACAACGAAAATCAAATTATCAAGATTTTCACGCGCTGCCAGAGACAGTCCGGCAAGCGATTCGGGTTCATCCATCTCGCCATCTCCGACAAAGGCCCATACCTTCCGTTCGGACCGGGGCAGCAACCCGCGATTCTGTAAGTAGCGCATAAGACGCGCCTGATAGACGGCCATAAGTGGCCCGAGCCCCATCGAGCCCGTTGGAAACTGCCAGAACCCTGGCATGAGGCGCGGATGTGGATACGAACAAAGGCCTTTGCCGTCAACCTCACGGCGAAAATTGTCGAGGTGCTCTTCCGTCAACCTTCCTTCGAGGAAAGCTCGCGCATAAATGCCGGGGGCCGAGTGCGGTTGAAAGAAAACCAGATCGGCGGTCCTTTCCATGTTCTGCCTTCCCTCATCGCCACGAAGAAAGTGATTGAAACCCACTTCGAACAAGTCTGCGCCCGAGGCGAAGCTGGCAAGATGCCCGCCCAGTTCGCTGCTGTGCTTGTTCGCTCGCACCACGAGGGCCAGCGCATTCCACCGGACAACCGCTGCAATTCGACGCTCAAGTTCCAAATTTCCAGGGTAGGGAGGCTCGTCGGTACGAGAGATTGTGTTGCAGTACGGAGTGTTGCGCACGCCCTGGAATTCCACACCGCTAGAACGCGCCCGGTCTTGCAGTTTGTTCAGAAGCTCACGACAACGCCGCGGGCCCGCGAAATGCAACACCTCGTCAAAAGCTTCGATCCACTCCTGAATCTCCGCGCCTGGATTGTCGTCGAGTGTGACGTTTGAAGAGGTCACCGAGTTGGGAACGGCATTCACGATATTCGTCCTCCGCTATGTGCGCAATCGCGCTGACTTGTGCGAATCCGCAGCCGACAGTATTTATGACTGCAATATCGACACTAGACCGCAAGCGTCGCTTTGAAACAATTGAAGTACAAAACATCGCTTTCTTGGCCTAAGCGAAATCCCCGAAGCGGAGCCGGGCGCGCCGGTAAGTAAGCTTTCCTCTAATCACAGCCTCAGAATCTAGCGATACTTATGTAGATGCGATTCACAGGACCCAAGACCTGAGACTTTGTGTCTCTACATGTTGTGCGCCCTCAGATTGAAAGGCGCGGATCACTCAAATGTAACGCGGCAACTTCCGAAATGAGTGAACCGCGCCTCGGCTGAGTCGCCGGCTGCCACGGGGACGAGTTTTGTGGCTGAGCCTGGAATCACAAGATCGCCCATGCGCAGCGCCTTTTTACTTTTTCGCAGATGAGTGAGGAGCCAGCGCAGCGATTCAACTGGACCGCCCATTATTTCAGCGCCAAAGCCAGCCGCTACTTCCACGTTGTTAATGAGAAGAGTCGTTCGCTCCTTCGTCAGGTCGATCTCGGATCCATACTCATATTTGGCTCCAACGACGAGCGCCGCGTGAATCGCATTCGAAGCGATCAACTCCTGGTGCGTCGGCCGCCCATACCAGAACCTATAATTGTGGACTTCAACCCCCGGTGATATTGCGGTAATGGCGCCTTGCAAGTATGACGATTCTAAATTACTACCGTCGAGGTCCATTCCAATGTGCAAAACGAGTTCGGGCTCCAACGCGCAATCAATATAGTCGTTGATATCAAGTCTTTCGCCGTCATGATATATGTGCGGCGCGATGAGCAGGCCGCATACTGGCTCCGTTAAAACGAATTGAGTTCGAATCGCCGGACTCGTGCAGCCGACTTTGTAGCCGACGGCTCGGTCACCTGCGGCGATGCGGGCCGCCAGATATTTTTCCTGCACCGCGTATGCATCGTCGAGCGAAAGGCCTTGAATGTCCTCGTCAGAGGTCCGCTCGAGTACGTGGTTGCGGAAGATCCCGAGAATTTCTGTGGCAAAGCGTTGAATCGTCGAATCGTTCATTCGCTTTCTGGATACGCTCAAAAACGAACTCATGTGCGGGGGGCCCGAACTGCTGTAAGCGATCGTCCCGCCCGCTCCGAACCCTCATACGTATTTACACGAAGTTTTAGATATGTCAAGCTGTCAGACATATATAATGTCCGCAATTCCTGATTCGCTGTGCGGACTCGGCCCGACTGGAAGCGGTTGCAATGTGCGGGCTCATCGAAAGGAGCAATCCAATTCCTCAAATCCTGCGCCGTCGCGATTTCATGAAGACTGTCGCTGCTACTTCGCTTGCGGGTTTGATGACCCACGATAGCGGGTTTACGCTCGAAGGCGAACGTCCGGCCGTAATTACCGTTCATACGGATCAGCCGCTCGGCCAGATTAATCCGCGTATTTTTGGGCAGTACACTGAAGAAACCCTCACGAGCTTCGACGGCGGAGTTTCGAGCCAGCTGCTATTTAACCGAAAATTTGCAATGCCTGAGCCGCGCGATGCACGGAATTTTCTTTTCAAGGGCACCAGTGAAGGTTGGGATCCTATCGGCCTCGATACCGGCGTGACTTTGGTGCTCGACCAGCAGGTTTTTTTTAGTCCCGGCCAATCGCAGCGTATTACATTCGCCGGCGGTCAAACGCCCGCCGGAATTCAGCAACGGGGACTCCGTTATGTTCTGCCTCAATTTCTGACACACCAGCACATCGATGATCCGTTTCGATTTAAGACGGGAGAGCGGTACAAGGTGCGGCTGGCGATCAAGAATCAGGATTTGAATGGCGCGGTCCACCTCGCACTCGGAGAATCGTATTCGAAGGCCGTCGCTTCGCACGATTTTCAATTCTCGGGCGCTAAGGACTGGGCCGTCTACGAATGTGAATTAGTTCCCTCGGCGGAAGCGAATGAGGGAAAGTTCATGGTCTACATCGATTCACCGGGGACTGTGTGGGTGGATTCCGCGTCAATGGTGCGGGCGGATCTCGACGATGGCGGATTCCGGAAAGATGCTCTCGAACTGACGCGGCGTATGCAGCCGACGTGCATACGCTGGCCCGGTGGCTGGTTTGTTTCCGACTATCACTGGCAGGATGGCATCGGCCCCGTAGACAAGAGGCCCGCGCGGCTGAATCGCGCGTGGATGGCATATACCGGAAACGATGTTGGCATCGACGAGTTTATGCAGCTCTGCGCGAAATTGAGCGCCGAACCTTACATCTGCGTAAACGTTGGAACCGGAACCCCGGAGGAGGCTGCAGCGCTGGTGGAATATGTCAACGGCGCGAGCGGCACGAAGTGGGGACGGGTGCGGGCCGAAAATGGGC
>Ga0070761_10001018_pt1 | contig 17635 bp, 12 predicted proteins | sample HubBroMetageREF1_FD_66724 | JGI IMG/M metagenome (GOLD analysis project Ga0070761, IMG submission 66724) | Reference soil microbial communities from the Hubbard Brook experimental Forest, New Hampshire, USA - Hubbard Brook CCASE Soil... | ecosystem: Environmental > Terrestrial > Soil >... | reverse complement strand
TGACGGTAAATCTTAGGCGGAGCCAAGCCCAGTTCTTCTTCGAAGGCCTGCTTCAGCACACCAACATTTCGGTTTTCGCAGAACACCAGCGGCACGACTAACCAGTAGTTCCGGGTGCCAACTTGTCCGTCGGGTCGCTGGTATGCGAGAAAAGTCTGCTGCCGCCAGCGATCGACGTTGGGTGGAGTCCACTCGTATGCGAGCGACTTCTCCTGGTACGGAGCCGCCTCGTGAACGGTGTTGCGCGTGGTTAAAGCTTCGCCCATGCGAATGGGTTGCCGCGCTTTTCCAACCAGCACGCCGTACATGATCAGATCACTGCCGGCCGCGAAATCCTCGGTGGCAAATTTGTGTTTGGCGTGGACGTCCGTTGCCAGGACATAAGTGTGACCGGAGAAGTTGATCCGTTCGCCCTGGCGAAGATGCTGGAGCGCGACCAGGACGTTGTCTCTTGGATCGAGTTTCAGCACTGCGTTTTCCATCTTGATCTCGTCCTTATGAAAGGCAGCCTGCGTTCTTCGGTCAAGCGATGGCCAGCTATTGCGCTGCCGGATCCCAGCCATCGAAAAAAGTTTTGGTCTCAAACTGAGCGGCCTCGGCAGCTGTCAGGAGTTTGGTGTGGGGATCACGTTCGCCCGGGTGTGCTCCGGAGCCCGTGGAGTTGTATTCGGCGTAGTAGACAGTGTCGATCGAGTGGGTCTCGCCCGGGTGCCACTCGCGCCAGCCCGCTGGAAGGATGTGCGCGCCCATCTCCGTGTTGAGAAAGACGACTTTCGCGTAAGGACGCCAAGGTCGGCCGAGCCAGATGCTTGCCGCGCCTGCCGCAGCTGTCAGTGTGCAATGGTTGAAGACAAAGCCGCTGTCCTGGGCGGGATAGTGCCTGGACTGGGCGGTGAGAAACCCTTCCGAGTGGGGAGTGCTGTGAATCTCGCAGTTGTCAAAGATGGCTTTGCTGTCGCCGAAGATGAAGTCGACGTTGCCCTCGATGTAGCAGTGCGTAAAGTATTGGCGAGTCGGGGCGCAGGGCTCGCCGTCGGGAGCGCAGTTGCGGCTGCCCGCGTAGAGCGTGTCCTGATTGCCGAGGAAGCGAACGTTGGTGAAGATGGCTTTGTCGGCGGCGATCAGCACGGCCAGCGCCTGCGAACCGACGGGGACCTGAGTGTGCGTGGCGTTCCAATCGTTGGCGAAGGTGAGATTCTCAGCGTGGAAGTTGTCGCCGCGTATCTCAGCGGTGGCCGAGTGGAGTGTGCCGCCGGAGGTGCCAGCACTCTTATCAAAGACGATGATGGTCTTGGAAGCATCTGCATTGCTGCCGCGGAGTTCCATGTTGGGCTTGGTGATTGAAATCGATTCGCGATAGGTTCCCGGTGCGATCCGCAGCGTTGCGCCATTGGCGGGGGCGGTGTCGAGCGCCTTCTGGATGGAATAGAAGTCTCCGCTGCCATCGGCGGCGACGTAGAGCGTGTTATCTACGGGCGGAGCGGCAGTGGCGGATCGTGGGGCGGTCGGATTTGCGGGGTACTCCTCGAAGCGCCCCGCGCACGCGACAGGCGTGCCGGCGGTACTGCCGGGTAACTGGGTGACGGTCACGTCCTTCGCGGTGAGTTCTCCGGTGGGGATGAGATCGCCGTTTCGCGGACCAATGGTGATGGCGACGTGCGAAGCAGAAATGGCGCTTGCGGGCAGTCCCTCGGCGGAGACAAAGACGTTGTCGAGGGTTACGTCCAGTTTGTGTTTCGCGTCAAGGCCCTCGAGCGTGACTTCTCCAGGCGTGACGACGTGAACGTCTTTGAGCGTGATATCGCGATAGACGGGCAGCAGCTCGCCGGCGGCGAGGGTGTACTTGGGAGTCAGGATGATGGGGTTCCTGACGTTGCGGATACAGACGTCTTGATAGACCACATCGTTTACAAGGCCGCCTCTGCTTGGGTCGCTCTTAATTCGGATCCCGTTGTCGGCTCCGTCGATTGTGAGGTCGGAGACGCGCACCGCGTTGACGCCGCCGCTGGTGTCGCTGCCAATGGACATACCATGTCCGGAATAGAAATGATTGTGTGCCAGGGTGATATGGGACGAAGCGCCGAGTTTTCCGGCTTTAATGGCCACGCTATCGTCTCCCGTGCGGATGGAGGAGTGGAGAATGGAGACGTCACTGGATGCAGAGGGATCGATGCCGTCCGTGTTGCGAGCTGTGGCGGGGGTGTCGATCTTGACGCCCCACGCGGTGACGCCGTTCGTTTTTTCGATGGCCACGTGAAAGTTGGGAGAGTTGCGCAGAGTAATGCGATAGAGGATGAAGTCGTCCGATGCGCGCACGATGAGAATGCGGGTGCAGTTCTGCTTCATGTCGTTGATCTTAGCCAGGTGAGCGAGGTCCCACCAGGAGGTGCTCTGTCCGACAAGGGTTTCGCCACCGCGACCGTCGATGGCGCCGTCACCCATGATCGCGCTATGGGGCGCGTGGTCGGCGAGGATAAAAGGTCTGCATCCATGGCCGTTCTGATCGACGACCCCGCAACTGCCGGGGGTCACGTCGTAGTCGCGTGGATTGCGCGACGCATAGAGGACAGTGTTTGCGTCGATGAGCAGAGTGACGCCGGGCCGGAGATGGAAGGGTGCGGCAAGAAAGACATTCCGCTCTCCCGAGCCGTGGAGTTCTACCGCCTTGCGGCCGCCGCACTGATCGATCGCCTTCTGGATGCGTTCGGTGTCCATGCGGCGTTCGTCCGCGTCGGTCAGGAGACCATGAGGAGCAGAGAGCATGGCCTCAAGTTTGGTGCAGACGGGCGGAATTTGCGGTTCGAGGACCGTCCGTCGGTCTTGTGCAAGCAGACCCGCGGAGAGTGCCGAGGCGAAGAGGAGCGCGCGCGGGCAGCAGAACAAGAGACGGGACAAGAGACAGGACAAGAGAGAAGATGGTTGGGCCAAGGAAGGCATCCTCTTTTTTTCTGATAAGTGGTCATACCACATTCCGGAAAAGACAGTCAACACAGGCCCATTCCGGTTTCCGGTGCTTTCCAGATTCTCTTACATTCTGGGCTGCACGGAAGAGTCTCCGCTGCGCGAGGTCAGACCACGGACTTGCCCATTTGCCGGTTTTTTCGTTGCCTTGCGGGAGGCCATGCGCTCCTCGTCTTCCTGCGCGTCCTTAGCATGCTGGATATGGCGTTCCATGAGTCGGTGCGCTTCGGCGGAGTTTCGGGTGCGAATGGCGCGATAGATCTCGCGGTGGACATCGGCGGAGTCCTTGAGGGATCGGGTGAGGCCCACGGTTTTGCGCCGGCCGTCGTAGAGTGCGGAGGTGATGGTCTCCATCAGAGAGGCGAGGATCGGATTGCCTGAGGCGGTGGCGATGGTGCGATGAAAGCGCACGTCGTGGATGAGATATTCCTCGGGATCGTCAACCGTGGCATACATCTCGGCGACCTCCTCGGCGAGCAGCGTGAAGTGTTCTTCTTTGCCGCGCTCGGCGGCGAGCGCGGCCATCTTGCTTTCAAGCAGGAGGCGGGCTTCGAACATCTGCCAGGATTTGAAACCATGCAGTGCGCCGAGCAGTCCGAGGGACGACTTGCCAATCTCCGGCGGACCTTCGGCGATGAATGTGCCCACTCCATGTCGCACCTTCATGATGCCCATGGCGGCCATGTATCCGATGCCGGTTCTGAGGCTGGCGCGGCTGATCTTCAGTTTCTGCGCAAACTCGCGTTCCGGCGGGATCTTCTCGCCGGGCTTGAGGGTGCCATCTTCGATCATGGCGCGGATGTGGTTGACCACCTGCATGGTCAGGTGCGACTCCGGATCGTGCGTGGTTGCGCTTTGCATAGGCTTCAGAACTCGAACTCCGGTCGAATCGAACTCATCCAGTCTTGGCCAGATTAACATATACGAGAGAGTTGCCACAGATTTGTCGTCGTTGTGATCAAAAGGCTCAACGCTTGCCGAGCACTCGTTTCTGCCAACGGCCGTTCCCGGTCAGTGCATGGTGACGCTCGCTCGGCCCACCTCGTGACGGACTCCCTATCTTTTCGGTTTTATCACACAAATTTTGGACTTGACAAGTTCTCCCGATAACCACTATACGTGTTCGTCAGACTATGTGGTCTGACCTCTTGCGCTCGACGACGAGCAACCAGGCCTGTGAGGCACAAAATGACTTTCCGCAAGACCGAAACCAGGACCATGGTCGTCCTGTTCGCGGCTTTCCTGCTGCTGTTTGGCGCTTCCGCTTTCGCTCAACTCTCCGGCAAAGGGGAGATTGTCGGTAGGGTCACCGACCCGACCGGCGCCGTGGTTGCGGATGCAACTGTGGTCGCCCAATCGACTACCCGTGGCACCAAGGTCACGACCAGGACAACCTCGGCAGGCGACTACGCCCTCTCTCCCCTTGACGCCGATACTTACGCCGTCACCGTTACCGGCAAGGGCTTCAAGACCACGACCCAGGAGAATGTCGTCGTCAATGCGCTCGAGGTTTCGACGGTCAACCTCGGCTTGGCCCTCGGCACCGGGAGCGAGGTCGTGACCGTGACCGAGGCTCAGGAGCAACTCCAGACCAGCAACGCCACCCTCGGCGCCACCATGGCGCAGGAGACCTACTCCGAATTGCCCATCGCTATGGGCGCCGGCGGTCAACCCGACCAGCGCCGCGCCAGCGACTATGTTTTGCTGATGCCGGGCGTTCAGAACAACGAGACCAACAACAACCTGACCGACAACACCGGGCCGATCGACGGATCCGGAAGCAAGGGCGGCGCATCGTCGGTTTACATCGAGGGCATCCCTTTCTTCAACGTCTCCCAGGAGGGCGACAATCGCTTCATCTGGTCCGCCATCTCGGTCGACGCAGTCAATGAATTGCAGGTGCAGACCTCGGGCTATCCCGCCATCTATGAAGGACAGGGAGTGCAGAATTTCGATCTCAAGCGCGGAACCAACACGCTTCACGGCTCGCTCTACGAATACTTCCGCAACACCGCGCTCGATACCTGGGGTTTTTATGCGCCCGCGCTCACCAATCCCGTCACGCATGTCGCCGTCAAGCCCGCGGAGCATATGAACGAATACGGCATCGTGCTCGGCGGCGCCATCATTAAGAAGAAGCTGTTCTTCTTCGGCAACTATGACGGTTACCGCTACGCGAAGGGGGTGGTTCCGACCTTGCAGACCTATCCCACCATAGCGGAGAGGAACGGCGACTTCAGTGCGTTTTTGACGTTGCCTCCGCCGGCGTCGCCGGTGCCAATCTTCGATCCCTCCACCGGCTCTAATGCAGCGACTCGCACCCAGTTCATGGGTTGCAATGGCACTCAGCCGAATGTCATCTGCCCCACTGAGTTCTCCAAAGTGGCGACAGCCATCAACGCTCTGCTGCCGCCGGCCAGCATGTATGCCAACCAGGATGTGAGCAATAACTTCCTCGCCGGGCTGCCCTTTGGTCTAAGCAACTGGACCTCGACCGGCCGCGTCGACTATGCCATGAGCGACAAGCACAGCATGTCGATCATCATCGCCGCTGGCCGTCAGGCCTCCGTCGGTCCGGCCGCCCAGACTACCGCGGGCAGAAATAACGGACCGCTGCCGTTCAACTACGGCCAGGGATATGCCCCGAAGACGAAGACCGACATCTTCGAAGATACGTACGCCGTCAATGCGCACATGGTGAACCAGTTCAAGTTCGGCTTTGCCCGGTACTACAGCCCCTCCTTCAACCTTGACAACAACAACCCGGCCTGGGCCGCATCGGCTCTGGGAATCACGGGTGTGCCGGCCGGTCAGGCCTCCACCTCCTTTCCCGAGGTCACCTTCGCCGGCGCCGACGCACCTACCCAGTGGGGGGGCGACACGGGAAGCAAGAAGATCTCAAACGCCTACTACATTATCGACAATTACCAGTGGGACTTCGGCAAGCACTTGCTCACATTCGGCGCCCAGATCGCGTGGCTCCAGTACCAGTACACTCTGGATACTGGCGGCAGTAGCCAGTTGCTGCTCGCGGCCGCCACCTCCGAGACCGCCGGTTACTCCACCGGAACCACCATCGATACGGGTGAGGGTCTCGCTTACGCCAGCTTCCTGGTCGGCCAGATCGACGCCGCCAGCCTGACGCAGAACGCAGTCCAGGAGACGGGGGCGCGTTTCCGTCCGATATCGCCGTACGTTCAGGACGATTGGAAGATCCTCCCCAAGTTGACGCTGAATCTTGGGCTTCGCTATGACTTTTTCCCGAGTTACAGGGAAGCCAACAACGTGCTCTCGTTCTTCAATCCCAACGCGACGAATGCCTCCGGAACCGCGGGCGTTCTCCAGTTTGCCGGCAACGGCGCCAACACCTGCAACTGCAGCACACCGGTTAATAACTCCAAGAAGCAGTTCGGTCCTCGCCTCGGCCTCGCCTACCAGGTTCTTCCGAAGACGGTCTTCCGCGCCAGTTGGGGAGTCATGTACACCCACGGAAACGCCGTTGCCGGCAGCGCCATCTCGCAGAACGGCACGGGTATTCTCGGCTTCCAGGCCTCTCCGAAGACGTCATCGACCAACGGGGTGGCCGAGTACGAACTCGACCAGCCGTATCCTACCTATACTCCGCCTGCCGGTGTTGCCTCCGGTCCCAACTACGCGCTGGGATACTCGACGATCGCCCCCTACACCGGTTCGCCGCAGAGCATCACTTATGGCGATCCATACTATGGCGGCCGTGCGCCGCAGTATATCGACTACAATTTCGGCGTTCAGCAGCAAGTCACGCAGAATCTCGTCCTGGGAGTCAGCTACGTCGGGTCGCAGGGGCACTTTGAAAGCCCCGACAGCAGTACGGCGCGCGGCGAGTGGATCAATCAACTCTCGCCGCAGTACCTGTTCCTCGGTTCGATCCTCGGGACCGACATCAAGAACCTGACCCCGGCCCAACAGGGCACGCTGACTGCCGCGGGAATCACGCTCCCTGCCAACTTCACGCCGAACCAAACCGTTACACAGGCGCTCTTGCCATTTCCCAACTACAAGACCATCACGGACGCCTATGGCAACGTTGCCAACTCCAATTACAATTCGTTGCAGGTCTCGGTGACCGAGCGGGCTTACAAAGGGTTGACCTTCATGTTCAATTACATCTGGTCGAAGTCGATCGACGATGGCGGAACCTACCGCTCTGGCTATGCCATCCCGGCGGCTTACTCGAACGACGGCAGATCGTGGCCGGTGGACCGCATCGAGCGCGGGGTCTCGACCACCAACCAGCCGCACCACGTCATCGCGACCGGAGTCTGGGCTCTGCCGTTCGGCGCCCAGGGACTGGGCAGCGGGAACACTTTGGTCCGCGCGCTCGCGAGCAACTTTAAGTTCTCCGGGATCCTGCAGATCTACTCCGGTTCGCCGCTGGCCATCACCGCCTCCTCCTGCCAGGTCAATCCAGCCGAGAACACCTGCAACCCAACCGTCGCACCTGGCTTCGTGGGCCCTGGACGGATCAACGGCAAGTGGGGCCAGGGCGCTACCGCGACCACTTCCCCAAGCTATCTCAATGCTGCCGCCTTCGTTCCCATCTCCACGCTTACCGCATCCGGCTCTCCCTATGCCTACACTTTCGGCGACGCCGCGCGCACTGCTCCGTTCGGCATGTATGGGCCGGGGAACTACGACATCGACATTAGTCTGCGCAGGAACTTCAGCCTCACTGAACGCGCGCATCTGACCTTCGAAGGGGATCTCTACAACCTCACCAACCACACCCAGTTCCTCGTGGGCGGCACGGTTTTTGGCAGCACCAGCTTCGGCACGGTGAGCGGCCAGGCGAATAGTTCGCGTGATGCGCAATTGTCGCTACGGTTAGAATTCTAGGGAAGTGCGTCGTCGACCGAGCTAATAAGAACAGTGACTTGATGGGACATCCAGCGCTCGACCTCAATTCAAGAACCGCAGTCGTGATTGGCGGAACATCGGGCATCGGCCTAGCCCTGGCAAAGGGTCTGGCAATGGCCGGCGCCAACGTCGTTCCCTCGGGCCGCCGCCGCGAACTGGTCGAATCCGTCGCTGGTGATATCAGAAAAGCAGGCCGGGGTTCGCTCGCGCTTACCTGTGACGTAGGCGATCGATCAAGTCTGCAAGCACTGCTGAGCGCTGTGTGCGCGGAGTTCGGCAAGGTTGATATCCTCGTAAACTGCGCCGGCATCACTCAGCGCACGCCCATTCTCGACATGAACGAGAGCGATTGGAATACGATACTGGAGACAAACCTGAATGGCACACTGCGCGCCTGCCAAGTGTTTGGACGCCACATGATCGAGCGCCAGTACGGGAGGATCATCAACATAGCTTCACTCTCGTCTTTCCTGGCCATCTACGAAGTAGCTGCCTATTCTGCGAGCAAAGCCGCCGTCGCTTCTCTGACTAAGTCTCTCGCGATCGAGTGGGCGCGCCATGGGGTGTGCGTGAACGCGCTGGTGCCGGGCGTTTTCCGTACCGACCTGAATGCAGCGCTATTGGATGGAACAGCGCGCGGCCAGGAATTCCTGATGCGCACACCCGCAGGGCGGTTTGGAGAACTGGAAGAACTGGTCGGGGCGGCGGTGTTTCTGGCCTCCGACGCAGCGAGTTTCGTTACCGGGCACTTGCTGGTGGTGGATGGCGGCTTTCTCGCCAGCGGAGTGAACCGATGAGTTCAGCATCGAACCAAATTTCAGTCTGAAGATCCGAAGAGATGAACAGTCGCCGCCAATTTCTGAAGACATCCTTGACTGCCGGGGGCAGCATGATGCTGGCGGGCGTGTCGGTGGCGCGGGGCAGCGTCGCTCGCCCACTCGGTTCGTTCCCAGGCGACTTCGCCGATACCGTAGACCCGTGGGCTGAGGTTCCGGGAATCCTGGCGCGAATAAAAGCACCGGTATTTCCGAACCGGGATTTCGAAATCTCGGATTACGGCGCGGAAGGCGACAACCAGACCGATTGCACCGAAGCGTTCGTGAAGGCGATTGCCGCCTGCCATGCCAGCGGTGGAGGCCGCGTCGTGGTACCGCCGGGACAGTACGTTACCGGTTCCATCACTCTCCAGAGCAACGTGAATCTTCACGTCAGCCACGGCGCTACCATCCGCTTCAGCCGTGACAGCAAGAGGTATCCGCTGGTGTTTACGCGCTGGGAAGGCACAGAGTTGATGAACTACTCCCCATTCATCTACGCCTTCGAGCAGGAGAACATTGGCATCACGGGCCAGGGTACGATTGACGGCAACTGCGATTGCGAGCATTGGTGGCCATGGAAGGGCCGTACCAACTGCGGGTGGAAGCCGGGAGACGTAAGCCAGGAGAGGGATCGCAATCAGCTCTTCGATATGGCGGAACGCGGCGTCCCGGTGAGCGAACGCGTTTTCGGCGAGGGCCACTACTTGCGGCCGCAGTTCATTCAGCCTTACCGTTGCAAGAACGTCCTGATTGAAGATGTGACATTGTTCAATTCGCCGATGTGGCAAGTGCATCCTGTACTGTGCACAAATGTCACCATCCGAGGACTGACCATCAGCAGCTTTGGGCCGAATACCGATGGATGCGATCCGGAATGCTGCACGGATGTGCTCGTCGAGAATTGCTTCTTCAACACCGGGGACGATTGCATTGCCATCAAGTCAGGAAGAAACGCCGACGGTCGCAGGGTGGGGATGCCCTCGCAGAACATCGTCGTCCGCGATTGCAGGATGAAAGATGGTCATGGCGGTGTGACCGTGGGGAGCGAAATTTCCGGTGGTGTGCGCAATGTCTTCGCGGAGAATTGTGAAATGGACAGTCCCCACCTGGATATCGCTGTGCGAATTAAGAACAACGCCATGCGCGGTGGTCGCCTCGAGAACATCTATGCGCGCAACATCAATGTCGGGCAGGTCGCGATGGCGGGATTCTCGATCGACTTCTTTTACGAGGAAGGAGACTCGGGAAAGTTTGTTCCCGTGGCGCGCAATGTGGAAGTCCGCAATCTGAAGACGCGAAAGGCGCAGTATGCTTTGTATCTGCGCGGTTTCAAGCATGCGCCGATTGAGGGTGTGCGGATTGTGGACTGCGACTTTGACGGGGTGTCGAAGCCGGATGTGATTGAGAACGTGACCGGCCTCTCGCTCCAGAACGTGAAGGAAAACGGAAAGCTGATTGGGCCTGCCGAGCCGGTGAAACGGCCTGACTCCCCGAGTTCGCCGTCCTTTTGAAAGAAAAGTAAATGGCATTCATCACGGAAGATTTCCTCTTGCAGAGCAAGACCGCGCGCCGCCTGTACCACGCACATGCGGCGGAGCAGCCGATCCTTGATTACCACTGCCACCTTTCCGCCAAGGATATTGCGGAAAACCGTCAGTTCCGCGACCTCTACGAAATCTGGCTGGAAGGGGATCACTACAAGTGGCGAGCCATGCGGGCTAACGGCGTCTCCGAGCGCTATTGCACCGGCGATGCCGATCCTTATGACAAGTTCCTGGCATGGGCCCAGACGGTCCCGTATACCCTGCGCAATCCGTTGTATCACTGGACCCATCTGGAATTGCAGAGATACTTTGGCATCGATGCACTGCTCGACGAAAAAACCGCGCGCAAGACATGGGACCTGGCGAACCAACGACTCGCCGATCAGGATATGAGCGCACAGGGGATTCTGAGAAATTTCCAAGTTGCCGTACTTTGTACTACCGACGACCCGGTGGACTCTCTGGAGCACCATGAACGAATTGCGGCGGGCGGTGCAGGTATCCGGGTATTGCCAGGGTTCCGTCCCGACAAGGCACTGCGGACGGAAGATCCGATTGCGTTCAATCGGTGGATCGAGAGACTTGCTGCGGTGTGCAATCTTGATGTGACACGACTCGCCCACCTGCTTGAGGCTCTGCGCAAGCGCCACGACGATTTCCATCAACATGGATGCCGCCTTTCCGATCACGGGTTGGATTTCTGCTATGCGGAACCGTGCACAGACCGCGAGGCGGAGCAGGTTTTTGATAAAGTGCGCAGCGGCAGCCAGCCAATGCCCCTCGAAGCCTCGAGGTTCGCCAGCTTTCTGCTGCTTTTCTTTGGCCGGCTCGACGCCGAGAAGGGCTGGACGAAACAGTTGCATCTCGGCGCCTATCGCAATGCCAACACGCGCATGTTCAAATCGTTGGGGCCTGACACTGGATTTGATTCGATTGGGGATTGGCAGCAGGCTGGTCCGGTGCTCCGTTATCTGGATCAACTGGACAAGGATAAGGCCCTCCCCAAGATGATCCTCTATAATCTTAATCCCGCGGATGATTACGTGGTTGCCAGCATGATCGGAAACTTCCAGGATGGCAGACTGGCGGGCAAGCTGCAGTTCGGCAGTGCCTGGTGGTTTCTTGACCAGAAAGAGGGTATTGAGTGGCAATTGAATGCATTATCGACCTGCGGGTTGTTGTCTCGATTCGTGGGCATGACGACGGACTCTCGATCTTTCATGTCGTTTCCGCGGCATGAGTATTTCCGCCGCGTCCTGTGCAACCTGTTGGGTAACGAAGTCGAAGCCGGGCAACTGCCCAATGCCGAAGAGATGATCGGTGCGATGGTCAGAAATATCTGCTACGACAATGCGGTCAAATATTTTGCTTTTCCTCCCGTATCCGTCGACGCGGGGGCGTCAGTCCTTGGTGCGTCTCGATAAGCGTGGACAAGATGCTATCGGCTACTTCACCGTCTTTTCCGTGATTGCGGTCTTAACCATGAGGACCAAAAAACAGTGAACATCCAACCGCAACCCGGGTTTGAGAAGATGGTCTTCCGGAAAACCAATCAGCACCTGGGGCGCTGCATTTCGGTGACGCCCAGCAACAGCTCCAATCAACACCTGTCGTATGGTCGCATTATCCTGAGCTCCTTGAAGCCATCCATTTCGTTCACCAACGGCAATCAGGAAACCGGGCTCATCTGCTTGTCAGGCTCTGCGACGGTGGGAGTCGGGGCTGCCAACTTCGACTTTGTGCAGTACGACTCAATCTATATTCCTCGGGAGAGTGAAATCGAAGTCCGCACCAGCTCCCAGGTGGACTTTGCCGAGTTCTCGGCGGACGTGGAGAACCAGTACCCTTTACAGTTCGTGCGCTATAGCGATATTTCGCAGGATCCATCGCTGAAGTTTACGGCGGGAACTGCGGGGCAGAGGCGCCATCTCAACATCTGCCTGGGAAAGAACGTGCAAGCCGGTCGATTGGTTGCCGGTTTCACCTTTTCTGAGCCCGGAAACTGGACGAGCTGGCCTCCTCACGAGCATGCTGCCATGCTGGAGGAAATGTATGTCTATTTCAATATGCCGGCGCCGGCGTTCGGGCTGCAGCTGGTGTACAAGGACACGGAGTATCCGGAACTGATCGTACCCGTACGCGACGGAGACGCCGTTCTCATGCCCAGCGGATATCACCCGAACGTCGCTGTGCCCGGGCACTCGATTGGTTTTCTCTGGGCGATGGCCGCACACCGCGAGAAAGAAGACCGTCAGTTCGGTGTGGTGAACGTCCAACCTGGATTCAACCAAAGCGGTTCGGGTTTGGAGGCGAGTCGAAAGTAGTTCCCCGGCAGGTCTTGCAACTGGTTCTCATGGACACTTCATCTGTCTCTCAGCGGGCGGCAACGGCGTCGGTGACTACCAGCTCAACGCTGGACGGGACGCACGAGAAGGTCGGCCATTACCGCTGGAAGATTTGTGCATTGCTCTTTTTTGCCACCACAATCAACTACGTGGATCGGCAAGTGCTGGCATTGCTCAAGCCGGTGCTAGAGAACCCGGTGACGGGTATCGGCCTCACGGAAGTCAACTATGGATACATCGTTACCGCATTTTCCCTGGCTTATGCAATCGGTCTGCTTGTGGTCGGAGACTTCATTGATCGGGTAGGCACAAAGCTGGGATACGCTGTTGCTGTGGCGGTATGGGGCTTGGCCGCTGCGAGTCATGCGCTGGTGAGTTTCCCCCGGGTTGTGACAATCCTGAGCGAGATCGTTCACTGGCTGGGCAGCGCATTGGGCCGGAAGGGTCTGATTGGCGTTTCTGGTGCGGTTGCGGGATTTGCGATCGCCCGCTTCGTGCTTGGTCTGGGTGAGTCGGGCAACTTCCCGGCGTGCATCAAGACGGTCGCCGAGTGGTTTCCCCAGAAGGAGCGAGCGTTAGCGACCGGCATTTTCAACTCGGGCGCGAATGTCGGCGCGCTGATTGCACCGCTGGCCGTCCCCTGGATAGCGATTCATTTGGGATGGCGCTGGGGCTTTCTGTTCACCGCATGCTTCAGCGCCACGTGGATCGTCTTCTGGTTGAGAATTTACCGGCGCCCGCAACAGCACCCGAAAGTTTCGACCGCGGAACTACGCTACATCAATAGCGATCCGCCGGAATCCGCGACCAGGATTCCCTGGGCACGTTTGCTGTCGAAGCGGCAGGCGTGGGCGATTTTTCTGGGAAAAATCCTGACCGATCCGGTGTGGTGGTTCTACTTGTTCTGGGTACCGGGATTCCTTAGTCGCCGGTACGGGCTGCCGATTGGACGCATCGGATTGCCTCTGGTCGTGATCTACAACATGTCGGCCGTGGGCAGTATCTGCGGCGGATGGTTGCCGGGCAAGTTCCTGAGCCTGGGTTGGAGCGCGAATCGGGCCCGCAAGACGGCGATGTTGATCTATGCCATCGCCGTGCTGCCGGTCGTCTTTGTGGGCAAGATGCAGGGAGTCTGGAGCGTGGTGGTGCTGTTGAGCCTGGCGACCGCGTCACATCAGGCGTGGTCGGCAAACATGTTTACCCTCGCTTCCGACATGTTTCCCCGGCGGGCCGTTGCCTCTGTGGTAGGCATTGGCACCTTCGGAGCGGCGCTGCTGATGGCCTTCATTTCCACGTTAGTGGGATACGTGCTGAAATGGACGAACGGGAACTACGCGCCGCTGTTTGTGGCCTGCGGAACCGGGTATCTTATGGCTCTTCTGATCATCCAGGTTCTTGCTCCAAACTTGAAAATGGCGGAACTGGATTAGAAAAGGCCGGTCGATATTTTCAACACGATATTTTCAACACTTCGATATTTTCAACCCAATGATTCTCAACTCGTTCAGCTTGAGCGGTAAGAACGCGCTGGTGACAGGTTCGCAAAAAGGCTTGGGCGCGGCGATTGCCATCGCACTCGCACAGGCGGGCGCAAATGTCGCCGTGCACGGCCGGTCAGCGGATGCGCAGAAGACTGCGGAAGCGGTCCGCAGCAGCGGCGTAAAAGCGATATCCCTCCGAGGCGACGTAGCAGAACCCAAGGTCTGCGAAGAGATGGTCGAGAAAACACTTCGCGATCTGGGTTCCATCGACATTATGGTGAACAACGCAGGAATCATTCGCCGCGCCCCTGCCGCTGAGTACTCTTCGAAGGACTGGTACGATGTCATCGAAATCAACCTGAACAGCATGTTTCGGCTGTGCCAGGCCGCGGGACGCCATATGTTGCAGCAGAGCAGCGGCAAGATCATCAATATGGCATCCGTGCTCTCGTTCCAGGGCGGTGTCTCTGTTCCAGCGTACGCGGCTGCGAAGGGCGGCGTAGCGCAGCTCACAAAAGCCTTGGCCAACGAATGGGCATGCAAAGGGATCAATGTGAACGCGATTGCCCCTGGCTACATGGTGACGGACAACACCGCGGCTCTGCGGGCAGACGAGAGCCGCAACCGCCAGATCATGGAGCGGATCCCGGCCGGACGCTGGGGCAACGCCGACGATCTTGCTGGAGCAGCCGTTTTTCTGGCATCGTCGGCTAGCAACTATATCCACGGCCATATTCTGGTGGTCGACGGTGGCTGGATGGCGCGATAAGGTAAGGAAATGGCACTGACCGTAAAAGCGAAACAATCATGCCGTTGGGACTTGGTTAGCCTCGGCGAAGTCATGCTGCGATTTGATCCCGGCGAAGGCCGCATCTGGACGACGCGGACGTTCCAGGTTTCTGAAGGCGGCGGCGAGTATAACGTCGCCCGCGGCCTCAAGCGCTGTTTCGGTCTCGATACGGCGATTGTCACAGCCATTGCCGATAATCCGGTGGGCCGTTTGCTTCAGGACCTGATCTATCAGGGCGGGGTCGACCAGAGCCTGATTCGTTGGGTCGATTATGACGGTGTTGGCCGCGCGGTCCGCAACGGACTCAACTTCACCGAGAGAGGATTCGGAGCTCGTCCTGCATTAGGATGCTCCGATCGCGGACACACCGCCGTTTCACAACTGAAGGCGGGCGAGATCGATTGGGACGAAATTTTTGGCAAGTACGGCGCCCGCTGGTTCCATACCGGCGGCATCTTCTGTGCTCTTTCGGAGAGCACTCCCAATGTTGCCATGGAGGCGGTGAAGGCTGCCCGCAAGCACGGAACCATTGTGTCCTACGACTTAAACTACCGCGACTCTTTGTGGAAGGCGATCGGAGGCAAAAAGCGCGCGCAGGAAGTGAACCGCCTGCTGGCGCCGCTGGTGGATGTGATGCTCGGGAACGAAGAAGATTTTTCGGCGGCGCTCGGTTTCGAAGTCAGCGGCCTGGATGAACACATCTCCAACATTGAAAGCGAAGCATTCAAGAAGATGATCCAATCGGTGGTGAAAGAGTTCTCCTTTCCGGTGGTGGCCACAACGCTGCGCAAGGCGAAGACGGCGACCTTGAATGACTGGGGGGCGATCTGCTACAGCGATGGCTGCTTCTATGAGGCGAAGAATCGCGAGAATCTCGAGATCTTCGACCGCGTGGGCGGTGGAGACTCTTTCGCATCGGGGCTCATCTACGGTTTTCTGACCGGGCAGGGGCCGCAGTTGGCGGTGGAATTCGGAGCCGCGCACGGCGCTCTGGCCATGACCACGCCCGGCGACACCACCATGGCGACATTGAAGGAAGTGACACAGCTCATCCACGGAACTGGAGCGCGGATCGCACGGTAACAGGAGAAATCCGAATGACGAGGGAACAGGTCCGCAACCGAATCGTAGAAATCGGAATCGTGCCGGTGGTGCGTGCCGCGTCGGCACAGCAGGCCATACAGGCTGCGGAGGCGGTCTGCGCCGGGGGCATCCCGATCGTCGAAATCACGATGACTGTGCCGGGAGCGATCGACGTCATCGCGTTGCTCGCCAAGAGCATGGGGCAGGAGGTGCTGATTGGCGCCGGGACCATACTCGATGCGGATGCCGCGCAACGTTCGATGGATGCGGGCGCCGAATTTCTGGTCAGCCCGGGGTTTGACCTGGCCACGGTTCAGTTGGCTAAACTGCGAGGCAAGCTCATGATGGCGGGGGCGCTGACGCCGACGGAGGTAATCACGGCCTGGAAGGCAGGAAGTGATTTTGTGAAAATCTTCCCTTGCGGAAGCGTAGGAGGGGCGAAGTATATCAAGGCTCTGAAAGCTCCGCTGCCCCAAGTGTCAATGATCCCCACGGGCGGCGTAAACATCAATACAGCCGCCGACTTCATTCAGGCCGGAGCCGACGCGCTGGGCATTGGCGGAGAACTGGTCTCCGCTGCAGCTTTGAAATCCGGAAATGTGAAGGCCATCAGCGAAGCCGCCCGGCAGTACGTCGCCATCGTCCGGGAAGCTCGGCGCGGAGCAACTGCCCCTCCACCCGACTGACGGCGGATTCGAGGAGATGTCACTCAACCACATGACAAACCGCACAAATTCCGACTTTGTGTTCGTGCAATCCGCCGACACCACTGCCAAGACGCCCGAGTCCGGTCTGGTCCGTCGCGTTGGTGCGTACAACGACAAGCTTCTTCTGGCCGAACATCGCATGGAAAAAGATTGGGTTGGCTCCCGCCACAGTCATCCCCACGAGCAGATCGTCTACATCGTGAGAGGACATTTGAGAGTTACGATCGGCGAAACCACCTTCGATGCGCGCGCGGGAGACAGTTTCGTCGTTCGTGGGGGCGTCGAGCATCAGGCATCTGCCCTGAGCGAGTCGCTGGTCATCGATATCTTCACGCCGTGCCGTAACGACTACGTTTAGCCCTGATGAACCTGTCGGACGGCAACAGAACGTTTTAGGACTTCCATCGCCGAGGCTTGCACTCAGGGCCACTCGCTGTACGCTGACCACCGGCAACTGGTGCGCCATAAGTCCGAGTCCATCGAACCAGCCCCAGCATCTCATCCGCCATGTCACAGCGAACCGTGAAGTCATCGGAGGTCACTACGGCCGTCGACATGAAGGAGTTGCTCACCAATGTCGCGCAACGCGCCGCAACCTACATTGCGGCTGTGCCGGAGCGCAGAGTAGCCCCCACAACAGAAGACGTGGACCGCTTGCGCGCTTTGGGAGGGCCTCTTCCGCAAGCCCCCACTGCCGAGGCGGAAGTCATACGACTGCTCGACGAAATCGGCTCACCGGCCACAGTCACCTCAACGGGCAGCCGCTATTTCGGATTTGTCACCGGCGGCGTATTGCCTGCGGCGCTGGCGGCTAACTGGCTGGCTGGCGCCTGGGATCAAAATGCGGTTTTTACGGTCATGTCGCCCGTCGCCGCAGCATTGGAGGAAATTGTTCTGGGGTGGCTGCGTGAAATCTTTGCTCTACCAGCTTCCTGCGGGGCAGGATTTGTTACGGGCGCGACGATGGCGAACTTCAGTTGCCTGGCGGCCGCGCGCAGTGCCCTCCTCCG
>Ga0070761_10001016_pt1 | contig 17650 bp, 20 predicted proteins | sample HubBroMetageREF1_FD_66724 | JGI IMG/M metagenome (GOLD analysis project Ga0070761, IMG submission 66724) | Reference soil microbial communities from the Hubbard Brook experimental Forest, New Hampshire, USA - Hubbard Brook CCASE Soil... | ecosystem: Environmental > Terrestrial > Soil >... | reverse complement strand
TTTTTTCCCAGGGCATTCGGATTCCTCCTCAATACCCAGTTTCGAGAACCTTACCAGGACCACAAAAGTGTCAACCATGTCGCCGGTCTAAACTGTCAACCATGTCGCCGGTCCGGACCCTGGTCCGCGGCCGACGCCCTCGTCGGCCTGTCACGGTCGCCAAGGGACTGATTCCACTATAAGGGGTCCGCCCCACAAGTTATCCAGAGTCATCTCCCGCCGCTTATTCCTTGACCAGGATCGCCGAAATGGAAGCGAAGGACTGGGTGGTTACCGTACAATTACCGTTGCTCTCCCACTCCGCTTCGACCGGCTCGGAAACCGTGCTGAGTGGAATCTTGGCCACGATAGTCACCCCCTGAGTGCCCGGAACGGAAGTGCATTTGTCACAGCCGCCGATCGTCGCCGTAGCTACAACCGGCCCAGCCGACGAAAAGGGAGCCACAAGCTGAAGGGTCGCGCCCAAAATAGCGCCCGTTGTGGTTGGGTCGCTCAGGGTCAGGTTGGGCAAATTCAGAGTGATCACGGCGGCATTGAAATCCTTGCTCGCGGGCGGCACAACAAACGCCAGACCACCTATCGGAATAGGGCCGACGAAAGTGCTGTAGGACTGTGTTGCCGTAGTTTGAGCGTAAAAGAATTCCGCCGCGCGCAGCGATGCAGTCGAGGCTGCCGCCAGAGACACAGCGAGAGAGAGTCGTGCTACTACGTTCGTTTTCATAGTCTGCTTCCTCCTTACTCATACAGCATATAACGTAACGTATTCACTTTCGTGGTGCAGGCCATCGCTTTTGGTGGTCTGCCGCCTTCGAGAGCGCTGGCAGACAACATAAACGTCAGCCCCACTACTCCCGCAGCAGCCGCGCCGGATCGATTGCGATGGCCCGCCGCGCCGGAATCCACCCACAAGCCGCCTTTTCGTAGCTCATGCCACTCGCCATAAAGCGCCTCGATCTTTTCCGCGAAGTGCTGTTGAATCTGCGCCCAAAAGGTCGCTATAAATCCGCCCTCGCGTGAAGAACTGTGTGAGCCATTGCATGGTCGGCCTCCTAAGCTAAGATTCGGTGGGAGAAAGAACCAGGTGGATGCCTGTCAGCATCCGCTCAAAGCTGGACATCTCGCGTTCCAGGTGCTTGATGCCGGCCGGAGTAATCCGGTAAGTACGCACCTTGCGGCTGCTGGCTGAGATCTGTCATTCCGCCTTGACCAGCTTGTCCTCCAGCATGCGCTGCAATGCGGGATGGAGAGACCCTTCCTCCACCTGCAGCAGGTCTTGGGAGCGCTGCTTGATGTGCTGTACGAGCGCGTAGCCGTGCATGGGCTGGCGGCGGAGCGATTGCAGGATCATCATTTCCAGAGATCCACGAAACAGGTCGCGTTGTTCCGGTTTTTTGGCGGCGATCATAGGCATAGTCTGAACACCCCTAGAGCAGTATAGCCTGTGCGCGCCGTCAAGCAACTTCTCCCGACGGTAAATCGCCGTCGCTTCGTCTTTCGGCGCCCCTTCGCTTCGTCCGGCGATCTGTGGTATTGAGAAAGGTGACGCTGGAATCACGCGCAGCAAGTCGCCAGGCGCTAAGGCAGCATCCGATGGATAATTCCGAGAAGAACCGCCTGGCCATGGCGGTGGTGGATCGATGGATCTCTTTCCAGGGGGCGCTTGGCAGAACGAAGCGGAAGTATCCGACGCCAGAGTTCCTTTCGTTCGTAGAGGCCGTTAGAAGCTACACCGACTTGACCCGACACGATCAACTCATACATAGAGAGGTCGCCAATGCTATGAACGGCTTGACGGAGTTTCTCAGACTGGAGAGAAAACAAGTGCCAGGCACGATTCTCTATGAGGCGGACCGGCTGGAGTGCTTATTCTTCGCTGGGTTCGATCCGCACTTCGAAGGGGACGAGCCTCCCGGCCTGTAGATCTGGAAGGCCGTCAGCGCCGCGATCGCTCCGAGCCTGCCCCACGCGCCTGCCCGCGCGCCGGGCAAGACCTATACGATTAGCAACTGTAGGTCGGGAGCGATTCGACTGAGATCGGCTGCGTCGCTGGTGACGACGACTTGTCCAGCCTGCGCGCACAAATAACGACGTGGGCATCCACGACATCGGCCACACGCGGCTGAACCGCACCGTCGCTGTGAAGATGCTGCCCGCGGACGCCACTCAATCCGACCTTCTGCGGCAGAGCCTCGCCTCAGAGGCACGCATCGCCTCCGCACTGAACCACCCCGGCATTGCCACTGTGTACGACTTCATCGAACAAGATGGAGCCGCATTCATCATCTACGAATTCGTTCCCGGCCACACGTCGCGCCGGCATTTGGAGTTCGAGCGGTTCAACTTCAGCGAGACCCTCGATGCAGCCCTCCAGTTGACCGAAGCCCTCACCGCCGCGCATGACAACGGCATCACCCATCGCGACCTGAAGCCCGAGAATATCATGGTCACACCGGGATCAAGCGGCGGTTGCCGAATGAAGATCCTCGATTTCGGTCTCGCCAAGCTGTTGCAACAGTCATGCCATATTGAATCGGCCGCGCTCACGCAAACCATGCTTGCTCAAACGGCGCCAGGCTTCCAGCGCGGAACGATAGCCTACATGGCTCCGGAGCAACTAGAAGGCATGCGGGCGGACGCTCGAACCGACATCTATGCCCTCGGCCTTGTGCTCTATGAAATGGCGACCGGCGTTCATCCGTTTCGCGGCGCAACACTAGCGGCAACTATCGCGAACGCGCTAGCCACTACGGCTCCGCCGCCTTCACGGCACAATTCCGCACTGCCGGCCGAGTTCGACCACGCCGTCCTAAAATGCATCCGCAAGAAGCCCGCGGACCGTTTCCAATCCTCGCGCGAGATCTTTGTCGATCTCCGCAACATTACACACGATCGGAATTCCGCTCCTGCGCAGGCGGTCATCGCACCCACTGAGCCAGGCGTGGCCCGTCGCATTTTTTCTCTGGTACTGCGCCATGGTTGGGAGTTCCTGCACGTTCGCCTGTGCATCTGGTGCGTCCTGTTAGCCTACGTGGCGTGGCGATTCCGCCTCGCAACACCTGGGGCCGTGGGCTTGGCAATGTTCTTCGCTGCCCTGATCTGCACGACCGCGTTGTCTGTATTGCTCTTCACTCTTCTTTACACGCACATTGCCGACAAAAACCGCCTCGCGGCGGAGGTGCGCCGGATGGCGCCGTGGTGCCGCGTTTTGAGCAGCATGATAGGGTTACTTGCCTGGGTTATGGCCGTATTGGTTGCTGCCACTCATACAGTTCTCGCCGTGTTTCTGGTTCTCATGGGCACAAAATTTGGGGTCATGGTTCTCACGCTTAAACCCACGATGGACCGCGGGCTCCTGTCGTCAGAGGACCTCACCCGACCTGAATCCGCTTGTTGGTCGCGCGGTATTCCCCCGCTGTTCCTGGATCGCGGGGAATTCCATAGAGGATTTGACTGCCCGCGCTAAGGAAGCAATCGGCCTCTATTGGGAAACATTACACGCCGACTGGTCCCTAGCCCACCTCGATGTCATCAGGACCGACGACCACAGGATCGATCTCGGCCATGAAGGCGGCTACGCCGGAGGCGAAGTTGTCGTGCCCCGTACCCCCGAAAAGTCGCCGCCTCTGTACGCTCCCACACCGGCCGTTTTCTCAAGCCGCGGTTGGAAACTGCTCCTTCATCCACGCCTGCCACCACCCCTCGTCGCGCGCCGCTGCGGCGGCGCCCTGCTCCCCGTACAAATAAAAGGTGATCGCCGCCAGCACCTGCGATCCCATGCCGCAAATGTTCAGGATCGCGAATCCCGGCGCGGGCGCCTCCAGCCGAACCAGCTTGAATGCGTGATCCGAGTCTCTCATCATTTCCACCGTGCCCTTCAGCGGCGCGCTGCTCAGAGACTTCCAAACCGGCTCTTCCGGACCGGGCACCATACTCATCACATTGAAGTACGAGCACCGTTGTCCGCGGAATCGCGAGAGGTACAGTTCCAGAATTCGGAAAAACGGCGGCCACCCCGATTCCAGGCTCTCGAGCTGGTTATCCCAATCATCCGTACTGGCAAAGAGACTGTGGACTACCCGGACCACGCACTTTCCGCCCGCGCGCGCCTCCACAATCCATTCCGTCGCCATAGGCGGAGCATTCGGCCCCATGTCCGAACTCTCTGCTGCGTACCTCCGTGGTGGATCCCACGCCGTGATTCTCGCCACGGAGTCCATCCCCGGCCCGAAGTGCGCTGTCGACGTTCCCGCGGTCTCATCTACCTCCGTTGGCACGAACCACGAGGACACCCCTGGCCCCGTAGCGATCGCCTCCCAGACCTCTTCCGGCGTCCCCGCCACCTCGACCTCAACCGCAATCGACCTTCGTCCCGACTCTTCCTTCTTCACGCTCATAATTGCTCCTTGTCTTCCCTAAAATGTGTTGTTTGTGTAAACACGCACTCATGCGAGCGGGGCCGGCACTCCTGCACTCGCAGCCCTTCTCCCAGCTTCGGCACGAACACACGCGTAACCCCTATCCCTTCCCCGGCAACGGATGCGCCATCACAACCAGTCGATGCGCCCGCCCCCCCGGCGCCGATTCATCGTGATACCGTGCCGCCAACCCAGCCACCGCACCCGCCAACTCCCTGCTAAACGCAGCCCGATCCGCAGCCGACCGAAACCGGATCACGGTATCCACCGACAGTGTCGGCAACCGCTTGTCGAGTTCCTCAGACCTCCCCAGCAGCGCCTTCACCTCGCGCACAATCCTTGCCGCCAGCGCAATCAGATAGCTTGCCGACAGCCGGTCGATACTACGACCCGGGTCCGCCGCCACAGCCCCCATCGCCACAGGCGACACGATGTACGACGACGCCGTCGCCACCATCAGTCTCTCGGTCAGTCCACCCCACGCCCGCTCTTCCGCCACCCGTACCAGTTGATGTTCCTCGAGCGTCCGCAAATGATAGTTAATCTTCTGCCGTGCGATCCCCAACCGCCCCGCAAGCGTCGCGGCCGAAGCCGGTTCCGCCAGCTCCGAGAGGAGACGGGACCTCGCAGGATCGAGCGCCACCACGGCGGCCGCCGGATCGTCGATCACCTCAACAGCAAGCATTCTGGCCTATTAGAGCATTGACAAAGTTATTTGTCAATAGGGAAATCGATAAAATGACAAAGCATGCGCCGCACTCTCTTCGTCCTGATCCTGCTAGCCTGACCGGCCTCTTCCCCACTCGCAGACACCCCGTCAGCTTGCTGCATACCTTCGCGCCACTGGGAGCGGAGGGACAGATCCCGTGGACAAGCCCGGTCCAGAACGCAGCGGGCAATTTCTATGGGCAACTATTGGCGGTGGGGCCTTTGGGGTGGGAACTATATTCGAGTTGGATACGGCCGAGAGCTTCCAAACGCTGACGCGGCGGGCAATCTTTATGGCCGGCTGCGGGCGGTGTCAAGGCTGGGGACTTGTGTCTCGGTAGGACCCGCAGGAAAGTACAGGGTGTCGCCCCCTCGCCGTGTCGCCCCCTCGCCCACTCACCGCGTCCCCGCGTCGCCGTGTCCCCGCGTCGCTCCCTCGGGTGTTACACTCCGGGCATGGCTCAGTACCGCATCGACCGCGGCGCTCCGAAACGTGGAAGCCGCGGCGCGCTCATCACCATCATCGTGCTCGCTATCGTGATTTTGCTGGGAGCGCGCTCACTGGCTTCGTTCTCCATCGAATATCAATGGTGGAAAGAGTTGGGCCAGATCGACACGTGGCTGGCTATGTTGGCCTACGGATTCGCGCCCATGTTGGCCGCCACTCTCATCGCCTTCGGCGTGCTATGGGTGGCGCACGCGCGCGCCCTGAAGTTTGCCGGCACGGGGCTTTCCGGACACCCCCTCTATGCCTGGATCTCCAGCATCGGCCTGCTGTTTCTCGGATATCTTATCGCGGCCGGCTCTATCGACACTTGGACCGTGGTCCGCTATCTGGGCGCACGCGGCATCCCGGCCGAGGCCAATGCCTGGCACGATGCCGTCTTCGGTCTGCCGCTCAAGTTCTATCTGTTCGATTTGCCGTTCTATTCCGACCTGCGCGGGTATTTATTGGCGCTGGTCATCGTCAGCGTGCTGGTCTACTGGATCGCGGCGCGCGGCTGGCAGCTTCGCTACAAGCTGCCGGAAATGGGCGATCTGCGGCAAATCGACCCGTCCTTCTTTCGCTTGGAAGGCGGGCTCGAAAACCGCTTCCTGCGCGGCGCCCTGGTGATTTTTCTGATGGCGTTGGCGCTGCGTTTCTTCCTGGGGCGTTATGAAATGGTCTACGACGATCACGGGTTCATGGTAGGCATCGATTACGTAGACCTGAATTTCGGGTTGCCCCTGCAGTGGCTGGCAATCGTGGCGTGCCTCGCGGCCGCCGTGCTGGTATGGCTGCGGCGCTGGATCATGGCCGCCAGCATGGCCATCTCGTTGGTGGTGCTGTTCGCCGTCCCGAAGCTGGTGGATTCGTTCCATGTGCGGCCCAATGAGATTTCCATCCAGCGGGAGTTCATCGGGACGCATATACACGCCACGCGCTCGGCTTACGGGTTGGAAAAGCGCATGACCGAAACCGATTTTGAGGTACACCCCAACGCGCCCATCGATCCGGCTGCGCATAAGGGTACCCTCGACAACGTGCGCTTGTGGGATGTAGGCGCGTTCCATAACACCATTACGCAAATCCAGGCGTTGCGGCCGTATTACGTTTTCTCGGATACGGATGTGGATCGCTATACCATCGACGGGGCGTACCGCGAGGTGTTGCTCACGCCGCGCGAGCTGGATATCAATCAGTTGCCGGGGGGCGCCAGCTCGAGCTGGATCAACCCGCACTTCGTGTACACGCACGGGTATGGCGCGGTGCTGGCGCCAGTCAGCAAACTCACGCCGGATGGGTTGCCGGTGCTGCTGATCGAGAACGCGCCGCCGGAGATCAAGACGCCGAGTTTGAAGCTGACGCGCCCGGAGATTTATTACGGCGAAGTGGTGCAGGAGCCGGTTTTTGTGCGCACGGCGCAGAAGGAGTTCAACTATCCGGGAGGCGAGGGCAATGTGTTTTCACAATACGAAGGCACGGGCGGCATCCCGATTTCCTCGGCGGCGATGCGCGTGGCGGCGGCGGTGCGCGGGGGCGACTTCAACATCATGCTGAGCAACCCGATCACCGGCGAGAGCCGCATGATGATCCGGCGGAACATCAAAGAACGGCTGGAAACGCTGGCTGGGTTCATCGCGTGGGACCACGACCCGTATCTGGTCATCACCGACGAAGGGCGCCTGGTGTGGATGGACGACGGCTACACTTATTCGAACTCGCATCCCTATTCGCGCACGGTGGGCGTGCCGGATTTGGGCGACGTCAACTATTTACGTAACGCCGTGAAGGCCACCATCGACGCGTACGACGGCACGACGCGGCTGTACATCTTCGCGCCCGACGATCCCATTGTGCGCGCGTATCAGCGGCTGTTCCCCACGTTGTTCCACGCGGCGTCCGAGATGCCGGCCGATTTGCGGAGGCATGCCCGGTATCCGGAGACGCTGTTCCGGGTGCAGGCGGAGATTTACCGGACTTATCACATGCTCGACCCGCAGGCGTTCTATAACAAGGAGGACATGTGGGACCTGGCCAAGTTCACGGCGGCGCAGGAGGGGCAGGCGGAGACCGTGAGTCCGATGTACGTGGTGGCCAGCCTGCCGCAGCAGAATCAGGCGGAGTTCATGCTCTTGCTGCCGTTTACGCCACGCAATAAGGACAATCTGATCGGGCTGATGCTGGCGCGGTGCGATGGCGAGCATTTGGGTGAAATCGTGGTGCTGCAGTTGTCCAAGCAGGAGCTGATCTTCGGGCCGGCGCAGATCGCGGCGCGCATCAATCAGGAGCAGACCATTTCGAAGGACCTGACGCTGTGGAACCAGCAGGGGTCGCACGTGCTGCGCGCGCAGACCCTGGTGCTGCCAGTGGACAGCACCTTTCTATATGTGGATTCTATATATATCCAGTCCAGCGCGACCAGCATGCCACAGTTGAAAAAGATTGTGCTGGCGGTGGGGAACCGGCTGATCTATACGGACACTTACGAGCAGGCCCTCGCGCAGCTTTCGCCGGGCGCGCAGGCGCTGGTGCAGCAGGCGGAGGCCACGCCACCTAAACCCGGAGCGCCGGTGGCCGCGCCGGTGACGGGCAGCGCCGATCAGCGGTTGGAGCGCGTGCGCGCGCATTTGCGAAAGTATCGGGAATTGGCCGCCCAAGGCAAGTGGGCAGACGCCGGCAAGGAACTAGAAGCCATTGAGGCGGAGGTGAAGTAGGACAGGCCTCCCGGCCTGTCTCTGGCCGCCCAAAAGGCGGCCTATGCGCGCGGAGCGCGTTCAATACGCCCAGCGCCAGAGGCTGGCGCCCGCCGTGTAGCCTGCCCCTACGGCGGCGAACATTACCAAGTCGCCTTTCTTGAGCCGGCCTTGCTCGATGGCGTCCCGCGTGGCCAGCGGCAGCGTCGCCGAGGTCGTATTGCCGTAGCGGTCGATATTGATCACCACCTGTTCCGGCTTCAGTCCCATGCGTTCGGACGCACCGGTAATGATGCGGCGGTTGGCCTGATGGGGGATCAGCACGCTTACGTCGGACGGCTTCAGCCGGTTGCGCTCCAGGAGTTCCGTGCACAGTTCGTACATCTTCTTTACCGCGTACTTGAACACCTGCTGCCCTTGCTGGTGCACGAAGTGCAAGCGCTTCTCGACGGTTTCCGCGGAGGCCGGCAGACGGCTCCCACCCGCCGGCATCTTCAGGAAATCGCCGCCCGATCCGTCGATTTCGCCGATAAAATCGATGAAGCCCACGCCGTCGGAATCGCCGGCGGGTTCCAGCAACATGGCGCCCGCGCCGTCCCCGAAAAGGATGCAGGTCGCCCGGTCTGTGTAATCGATGATCCGGCTCATGGTATCGGCCCCCACCACCAAAACTTTGCGGTGCGTTCCGGCCGAGATCAAGGCGGCTCCGGTGGTCAGGCCGTATAGAAAGCTGGAACAGGCGGCGATCAGGTCGAAGCCCCAGGCCCGGTGTGCGCCCAGGCGATCCTGGATCAGGCACGCGGTAGACGGAAACAGCATATCGGGCGTCACGGTGCAGAGCAGAATGGCATCCAGTTCGGCTCCCGTGATGCCGCGGGTGGCCAGCGCCACGCGCGCCGCCTCGGTGCCCATGTCGGAGGTGGCCATTTCAGGTGCGGCGATGTGCCGCTCGCAGATGCCGGTGCGCTCCACGATCCATTCGCTGTTCGTCGAGACCATCCGCTCCAGATCTTTGTTGGTGAGCACGCCCGGCGGTACATAGCAGCCCAGCGCGCTGATTTTCACTTTCGGCAAGTTTCCTCCAAGGCCCGCATGGCCCTGATGTGCTAAATTGTTTAGAAATGCAAGACTGCGGCTCGGGCTTGGCCGTCTCCGGATTTCAAAGCGCCTTGCTTTTCGAAAGCCCGGAAGAAATCTACGCCCGCGTCTTCCGGGAATTCAAACCTCGCACTCCACTGCCGAAAATCGCGGTGGAGTTCTGCCGTTTCGCCAACGCCGACAGTTTCATCCGTATGGAGTCCGGCGCCATAAATGTGCGCATCTCGGATCTGCTGGAGGGCGCTCCAGCTCCAGTCTTGGAAGCCCTCGCCTATATTCTGTTTGGCAAATTATTTCGCCGCCCGGCCGCGCCAATTTACGCCCACCGCTACCGGCTCTACCTGAACCGGCGGGACGTGCGCCGGCAAATGCATCTGGTCCGCCAGATCCGGGGCCGCAAGTTCGTCTCCGGCCCGCAAGGTAGTCATTATAACTTGGAGGCGGTCTTCGAGGCGCTGAACTCGGAATACTTCCAGGACCTGCTGGGCCGGCCGCAGTTGGGCTGGAGCCGTGGGGTCTCGCGCAACAGGCTGGGCCATTTCGATCCGTCGCACAATGCCATAGTCATCAGCCGGATCTTCGACAGTCCCACAGTGCCGGGAGTCGCTCTGGAATATGTAATGTTTCACGAAATGCTGCATTTGCGGTATCCGGTGGAGCACAGCGGGGCCAAGAGGCGGGTACACACGCGGGAATTCCATGAAGCCGAAAAGCAGTTCGTGAAGTTAAAGGAAGCTAAGGAGATTCTGAAAAAACTGTGAAGAAAAATTAATGTGCATCTTTGCGCGCGATTACGCTGCAGCCGGTCTGGAAAGCCGCCAGCGGCGTGGACGCCCGCCCCACGCGTGTCTTAAGCGGCGGCTGCGCCTTCGGCGGGAATCATCTGCCGCAGTTCCAGGCGCATATACTCCATGGCACCCACCAAGCCGCGAACATCCACCGTTCCCAAACCGCAAGCATGCAGAGCTAACCGCCATTGCACGGCTAACATCCCGAAAGCAAAGAGCACCTGCTGCTTATAAAGAATTCCGGCCAGATCCGGACGATCCTGGGCCGAATACATCATCATTAAGCGCAAAGCGGCTCCGACCAAGCTGAAATCGCGGCTCAAACAGGCCAAATATCCCCGGAACACTCTGCGGCGCTCCGTACGAATGCGCCTCAGCATCTTTTTGTCGACGCCCGGCTGGTCCGCCAGGAAGCGGTAATCCTCTTCACTCAACAACCGTTCCATGGGCCGGTATCGCACCACGGACAAGTCGTTGATCCAATCCACGGACACGGGCAGCGATTTCGGCCCGGCGATCAGCCTCCGAAATAGAAATGCCAAAACCGCTCCGACTGCCAGGCAGACGAAGGCGGCCAAGCCAAGGATGAGATCCATGATCTCCTTTCTTCCCCACGGCTGAGAATAGCCTGTTCGCGACGGAAAAGCAATGGTTACTTCGGTCTATTTTTCAATTTATTTCTGGGTCACGCGGAGCAGCGCGGCGTTGAGCTGGTTCAACTGGCTGACCAGTTCCTCTTCTTTCCCTGGCATCCAGTGGGGGCGAAGCCGCAATTTACGGAGTTCTCCCGCCGGATTCAACATCACCAGCCAGATCCCTAGCGCGGCTAAGGTGACCGCCTCATACGCGATGGCGGGAATGGTGTCCTTGCCGAACATGCTTAGCAGCAGGTAGAGTACCGTATTACCAAGAAAATAAAGGGAAAACACCATACTATGCACTACGATGTTACGGCACAAAGTGATGGGGTACTGCATCAGGACGCCAAGAATCGTAAGCACGAAGACAACCAAGCTAAAGTACACCGCCCGCTCAGCGACGTAATAATAACGCATCAAACGCCCCTGTCCGGTCAATAAAGACGGCGCCATCAGGCTGATGCCGGAGGCTGACAGGGCGACCAAGACCGCCACGATCAGAGCCCACCGGCCAACCGTAGACAAGCCCCGGTAATCCTGTAGAACTAAGGCGTATATCTCCAGAACCACGAGGACATAAAAGAGCCATTCAAAGGGTTCCGTGAGCACCCACACCCGCTCGTAGGTATCGGCTCCCGGCTTGATGCAGGCCAGCACGCCAACGTGCAACGTGGCGAAGATCAGGTAGAGGAAGAAGACGCGGTATCTGCGATGGAGGCCCGCAACGAACAGGCGGGCACTCAGTATTGCAGTACCAGCCACGATCAGCAAGTTAAGAATGCGGGCCATCAGGACTCCGGAACTGCCCCTCGAAACCCGATTCTACAATACCTCCGGCAAATGTGGCCAGCCTCCCTGGGTGCGGACACCTTTCGCGATACTGGGCACGGAACTGTGGCTTTAGTTTACCCAAGGGCAGGGAGGATTGTTGCCCGTACCGCATTCGGGCGGAGGCACACTCGCCTGTACGCCGATAGCCGAGAGACACGAGAGTGCCAGGGCCAATGCCAGCAAAACTTTTTTGATCATTAGGGTTTTTCTCCTTGTTAACTAAAGTAACTACGTATAAAGTTATACGAAGGCGGTTGGCAGCGGTGGCGCCGGACGAAACTTTTCCGAATCCAGAACAGAAGCTAACGATCGATAACGAAAAAGAGCTATGAGGTACAATCATTCCAGGACTACTAGTTCTTTCATGCCCATTGGGGGATGCGGTCTTATGACCCGATTTCTGCAGATCGCCGCCGAGCGGCACGTCTCGAGCCTTTTATGAGTATTGGAAAACCCGGTCCGGACAGGCGGACCGGAGCGGAGCCGGCTGGAGACCTTTGGCGCCATACACTGGCCCGCATCCCAACCCTGTTCGGCCGGGTGCTGTATCTCTCCTCACTGCGCAACCAAAGCAGCGGGATCTACGAACACCCCGCCTTGGCGCAGATGGTCGGCGATGAGGAAGCCGGGGAGACTCTGCGGCGGAGCCATGCCCGGGTATTCCAGGATTGGCTGTGCCTCAACCTGGAACAACAGAAGTCGGATCTGCAGGAGTATCTGGCCGAAGCCCCGAATCCGGCAGCCACCCTGGCCCATTGGGCGACCGCGGGCGTGTACCAAAGCTGGGCGCCGCCCACGGCACAAGACGTCGAGCGGCGGCTCTTCGCAGGGGATCTGGAAACTCTGCTCGCCCTGCTCAGACGCGAGTACGGCGCCGCTTCCCCTGATCCAGGATCATAGCCACGCCGGACACTTGGCCGATCACGTCGATTTCGGACGGATACGCATAGACTACCGGAGAACACTGCGAGGCGGGATGCGGCTGCAGAACCAACTGGCCGCCGTTCAACGCGCACCAGCCGACCACGCAGCCTCCGCGATGCTCCAGAAAGTAGATGGGGCGATCGAATTCGCTGTTCCAGCCGGAGTTGACGATCTTGCGCCGGCTTTCGTCGATCAGCACCAGGGCGCCTGGTTGCAGGATTGGGTACATGGACCAATCCTCCGAGCCGACGAACGCATAGCGATGGTGCTTCAAATCCATGGCGTTCAACAACGACAGGGGAAGCTTGCCCCAGCGGCGGATGGCGCGGCTCAAATAGGTGGTCTTACTTAGATCCACGCCCGGGTCGACCACCAGAGGAACCTGAACGTCGCCGTGCATGCTGGGTCCGAATCCGAGCAGGTGCGTACTTTCGAGCGGGAGGGTGGCGGCGTCCGCGGGAAGCACCGCCAGGTCCACCCCGTACCACTCCAAAACCTGCGGCAAATCCAGGCGGTAAATGGCGCACAAAGAGTACAGGCGGTAAATGGTGGGGACGGTCCCCTTGTTCTCAATATCGGAAAGGCGGCTGAGCGCAATGGCAAAGTCGCCGTTCTGGCGCAGTTCAGCGATCCGGAGGCTGGCTTGCTCCACATCGCGATAGCGCAGATTGAGCCGCTCACGCGCCCGCTTAAACCTCTGTCCGGCGTCCTCCATCTCTTGTGCTCGGTACGATACCGCTCTTATGCTTGTACGATTCCAGCTATAATACTCGGTCTGGGCGGGCGCACTGGCCGGATCAGCGCTTGGTCGATGCCCGTTGCAGACTTGAGGGTACTGGGACGATACCCCGGTGTACCCCTTGCGATTATATCTGGACCGGGGGTCCCAGGCAAGGCAAATTGGGGCAGTTTTGTTCTGAATTCGGAACGGAGCCCGGCACGAGAGGCCAATTTTGAAAATCGTGGTCGGAATCTCGGGTGCCAGCGGCGCCATCTACGGCGTCCGGCTGCTGGAGCGTCTGCGCCGGAATCCCGCCGTGGAGACCCATCTGGTGCTCACGCGCGCCGGCGAAAAGACTTTGCTCCTGGAAACCGGAAGCCACGCCGCAGACCTTAAGAAAATGGCCCACTATTCTTATTCCCTTGAGGATATCTCCTGCCGCTTGGCCAGCGGCTCGTTTCGGGTGGATGCCATGGTGGTGGCGCCTTGCTCCATCCAGACCATGTCCGCCATCGCCGCCGGCATTACCTCCAACCTGTTGCTGCGGGCCGCCGACGTGGCGCTTAAGGAACGCCGCAGGCTGGTGCTGATGGTGCGCGAAACGCCTTTCCACTTGGGCCACCTGCGGACCATGGTCGCGCTCACCGAAATGGGGGCCATCATCGCGCCGCCCATTCCGGGATTCTACAATCGTCCGCAAACCGTTCTGGATCTGGTGGATCACGGTGTCGACCGCGTGCTCGACCTGATGGGCGTGCCCGATGAACAGGTGCGCCGGTGGGACGGCCCCGCGCGATGACCCGCCAGTCTCATTCCAAGGCCCTCATTGCGTTTCAGGGCGAGCGCGGCGCATTCAGCGAGGAAGCGGCCCGCAAACTGCTTGGTGAGGGAATCGACGTGCTCCCCTGCCCGCGCTTTGAGGATGTTTTCCGCAGCCTGCAGCAGGGCGCCGCCGTGGGCGCCGTCATTCCCATCGAAAATACTCTGGCCGGCTCGGTACACGAGAACTACGACCACCTCCAGCGTTACGATTTTCCCATCGTGGCCGAAACCAGCGTGCGCATCGTCCACAATCTGATGGCGCCTCCGGAAGTGCCTTTCTCCCACATCCGGCGCGTGTACTCGCATCCGGTGGCGCTGAACCAGTGCTTGGACTTCTTCGCGCGCTACCCGCGGATTGAGAGGGTGACGCATTACGACACCGCCGGCAGCGCCAAGACCATAATGGAAGAAGGACTGAGCGATGCCGGCGCCATTGCCTCCGCGGTCGCCGCCGAGATCTATGGCGCGCGCATCCTGCGGCGTTCGATCGAAGACGACCGCCGGAATTTCACCCGCTTCTTCCTCCTCAGGACCCCTAATCACACCCGCAAATATCCTCAGGCAATACCCCCAAATGCGCAGTGGAAAACCTCACTTGTGTTCTCCACACGAAACATCCCCGGCGCTTTGTTCCGTTGCCTGAGTGCTTTCGCACTCCGGGATCTGAATCTCACCAAAATCGAGTCCCGGCCGCTGCGCGGCAAACCCTGGGAATATCTCTTTTATTTGGACTTCCTGGGCCGCGTAGACTCGCCCGCGGCACAGAACGCCCTAGGTCACCTCCGCGAGTTGGCCGACGTGCTGAAGGTGCTGGGCTGTTATCCGCGAGGGTAAGGCTCCTTTTTAGCGAACGGCCGGTGTTATGCTGATTGTGCCTCCTATAAGATGATCGCCGTGTTGCGAGCCACGTGGATTTGGACTGCAAGCGCCATCCTCATACTGCTTTGGACCCCTCTGCTGGGCGCGATCCGGCTGTTCGACCGTGAACCGCGCCGGCTGCGCACCGGGCGCTGGTTCCGCCTGCTGGGGCGCGCCCTGGCGGGCGTCAACCCATGGCGAATCCATATTTCCGGCGGTGAGAATCTGGACGCGAATAGGGTGTACGTGGTCGTCAGCAACCATCAGTCGCTGGCCGACATCCCGCTGATTGCGCACTTGAAGCTGGACACCAAATGGCTCGCCAAGGCGGAGTTATTCCGGGTGCCCTTGCTAGGTTGGATGCTCCGCATGGCGGGGGACGTGCCGGTCGAAAGGTCCGACCGTCGCAAGAGTGCGCGGGCGCTATTGCAATGCGCGCGATACCTCCGGCAGCACTGTTCGGTTGTGTTCTTCCCGGAAGGCACCCGGTCGCCGGACAGGCGCGTCCTGCCGTTCAATGAGGGTCCATTCCAGTTGGCGATCCGTGAGCGGATCCCGATTTTACCGCTGGTGGTGGACGGTTCCGGCGCGGCTCTGCCGCGAAACTCGTGGATCTTTGGAGGCACCCAGGATATCTATCTCCGAATCCTGGAGGCCGTCTCCGTGGACGGGTGGAGCATCAAACAGGTGCCCGCTCTGCGGGATGCGGTGCGCCAGAGAATCGTGGACGAACTGGAACGGCGGCGGCCGGAGTGATCGGGCGCGAGGCCCGCGCCACATCACCCCGGGACTGGGCAGCCGGCTACTTTTCGCGATGCTCCGGTTTGGCTGCGCTGTGCGCTGGCGGCTTGGAACTGGGAGCGGCCTTGGCGGCTGGCTGGTGGGCCTGAGCCGGCGCGGGATGAGAAGCGGCGGCTGGCGGATGATAGGTCGAGGCCGGCGCCTGATGAGAGGCGGCGGCCGACGGATGATAGGTCTGGGCCGGCGCGGGATGAGAAGCGGCGGCCGACGGATGATAGGTCTGAGCCGGCGCGGGATGAGAACCGGCGGCCGACGGATGATAAGTCTGGGCCGTTGCCGGATGAGGCGCGCTGGCCGGCGGACGATAGGTCTGGGCAGTTCCCGGATGCGGAGCGCCAGCCGGCGCCGGATGATAGTTTCCGGCCGCCGCGGGGCGATAAGCTCCGGCCGCTGCGGGATGTGCGTAAGCGGCCGTTTGTGACGTCACCGCGGGATGATAGCCGCCCGGCACGCCCCTTCCCGCATGCTCGAACACGCCGCGGTTATACCCGCCGAAATTGCCTCGGTTGATCACCGTGGTGCTGCGTGAAATGTAAGTATTGTGGTTAAATACCACAACGCCGCCATGCCAGTTCGGGGCCCAGGCGCTATAGCCCCATCCGAAATGACCAAAGAGTCCGATCCCCACGCCGACTCCGAAGCCAATGGCGATGCCCGGGCCAAGCACCACTCCGCTTGGCGGTCCCCAATAATAACCGCCCCAGGCGGCAATCGGCGTGCCCCACACCGTCCATGGATTGTAGTAAGGAACATAAACCAGCGCCGGATTCACGGGCTCGATCACCACCAAGCCGCCGTTATAGAACACCCTTTCCTGCGGTGTGCTGCGCAGAGTGCCGGCCTGTTGCGCCTGGAAGCGCATAGCCTGCACGGCGTTCATCACGTCGCCCGGCTGATTGTAATAAGCATTGCCCAAGGCCGCGGTCCAGCCGTTGTTGCGCGCCATATTGTCGAGCACGGTCGGAAATTCGGCGAGAGCTTTCACGCTCGGATCCCAGGGCATGCTGTTCACGGCCGCGGCAAGTTGATCGGGAGGCATGCCACCGTTCTGATGGAGCCAGTTGTCGGCATCGCTGACTTGGTCGGCAAACGTGGACGCGGTAAGCACCTGAGCCACCAGGGCGTCCGGATAGAGCGCGATCGGCGCTACTAATTGGTCGAGTTGCATGGCATCGAGCGGGGTATAAGCGCCCGGCGGCGGAGGCTCCTGAGCATAGAGACCGAATTGTGCGAACGGCAACAGCAGAAGCGAAAGTGCGGCCGCGATACACTGACGCGGCCATGAAGTATAGTTAATCATTTGCCTACCTTGTCCCTCTTATAAGTAGACGTAAACCGGCGATGGCAGGGTTGCCGGATATTGCATTGGTACGGTGCCCGCAACGTCGTATTGCTCGCGGCAGGAACCGCAGGTGGTCTTTTTCATACACAGCGGGGAAAGCTCAACGCTATGGGCAGAATTGCCCAATGCGACTTAGTTTTCTCAAACCTTGGAATACTTCAAGAATTGTGGGGCGGTTAAACCCCTGGTCGGGGTGCCCTCTGGGCCGGGTCCCTTGGGCCCGCTCTTCGCATGTGGAATCTATCCCTTGACGGTCGCCACAGGCCGGCGAGGGCGTCGGCCGCGGACCAAGGGGTCCGCCCCACAATTTTGCAGGTGTTCGGTAGCGAGAAAAGTAGGCGGCATCGGGCAGAATTGCCCACCCTACGTCATCGCGCGCCGTGTACGTGATACGGCACATAGTAACGCGGATCGTCGCGCATCGCGAGATCGAAGCCGGCGCCGGCCAAAAACCCCTTTACGAATTCGAGCGTGCGGAATTCTTCGCCTTCCCCGCGGGCGGCGCGAAAGTCGTGGGCCGCGATACA